>Ga0116153_10003872_pt1 | contig 10138 bp, 4 predicted proteins | sample AD_UKC028_MetaG_FD_89896 | JGI IMG/M metagenome (GOLD analysis project Ga0116153, IMG submission 89896) | Active sludge microbial communities of municipal wastewater-treating anaerobic digesters from USA - AD_UKC028_MetaG | ecosystem: Engineered > Bioreactor > Anaerobic > Digestate | place: USA... | reverse complement strand
GGCCTCTCCTTCGCCCTCACGGCCCTCCTCCTCGCGGTCCTGAGGCGGGCCGCCGACCCCCTGCGCCTGGGCGCCGCCCTCATGGTCGCCGCCTGGGCCCTGAGGCTCGCGGCCTACCTCTTCGCGCGCATCCTCAAGCTCAAGGTGGACCACCGCTTCGACGGGAGGCGGGAGAAGCCCCTCGAGTTCGCGAAGTTCTGGATCCTCCAGGCCCTCTCCGTTGCCGTCGTCATGCTGCCGGCCATCGCCGTCCTCTCCGGCGGGCCGCCCGCCTTCTCGCCCCTCCACCTCGCGGGGGGCCTGGTCTGGCTGGCGGGCCTCGCGATCGAGGCGGCCGCAGACGCGCAGAAATCCGCCTGGAAGCGGCGCGGGGAGAAGGGCCCCGTCGACAGCGGCCTCTGGGCCTGGTCCCGCCACCCGAACTACTTCGGCGAGATCCTGGTCTGGTGGGGACTCTGGCTCTACGCCCTGCCCTCGATCGCGGGCTGGTGGCGCCTGGCCGTCCTGGGGCCCGCCTACATCACCCTGCTGCTCGTCTTCGTGACGGGCATCCCGCCCCTGGAGAAGAGCCAGGACGAGCGCTACGGCGCCGACCCCCGCTACCTCGAGTACAAGCGCCGCACGAGCGTCCTCTTCCCCCTCCCGCCGCGCCGGGCAGGAAGGAAGGCGGAAGGGGGGCGGGCATGAGGAAAGCCGACCCCCGCGCCGCAGGCTCGAGGGGCGGAAGGGCCGCCCTGGCCCTGGGCCTCGCCGCCCTGGCGGCCGCCTGCTCCTCCGCCGAGCCCAAGGCCGGCTCCACGGCCGACATCCCGACCGTGGCCTCCCTCGACCTCTCCCGCTTCGAGGGAACCTGGTTCGAGCTCGCGCGCATCCCCATCCCCGTGGCCCGCGACTGGGTCAACACCGCCGACATCTATATACGGAACGCCGACGGCTCCTGGTCGGTGCGCTACGAGGGGAACAAGGGTTCGCCCGAGGGCCCGCGCAAGGTCCTCAGGCAGAAGCTCAGGATCCCCGACCCCTCCCGCCCGGGAGAGATGGAGGTGAGCTTCATCCCCTTCGTCTGGATGAAGTACCGCCTCGTCCATTTGGACCCCGGCGGCCGCCTCATGCTCGTGACGAGCTCCTCGAGGCGCTACCTCTGGCTCATGTCGCGCGACCAGGTCCCGGCGGCGGGAGGCTACGAGAGCCTCGTCGAGGCGGCGCGCGGGCTCGGCTTCGACGTAGGCCGCCTGGAGCGCGTGCGCCAGGAGCCCTGAGCTACTCGGCCATCGAGACCACGGACAGGGCCCCTCGGCCCGCGTTCATCCCGACCACTGCGGAGATCTCGCTCACGTGGAGGGGCGGGAAGCCGAGCTCCCGCTCCAGGCGGGCCGCGAGGGCTTTGGCCTCGGCCTCGGCGTGGGCGTGGACGACGGCGTACTGCCTCAAGGGCTCGCTCGCGTGGCGCTCGAGCGTCATGCGGACTATCCTCCCCAGGTTGGCGCGGACGCTGAAGGCCGCCCCGTAGAGCTTCGAGGCCCCGCTCTCGTCGGTGGAGACGATGGGCTTCAGGTTGAGGAGCTTCGCGAGGACGCCGCCCAGGGGGCTCACCCTGCCGCCCCTGACCATGTACCTGAGGCTCCTAACGCTCACGAGGTTCCGGGCCTTGCGCGACCACTCGGGGAGCAGCGCGAGGAGGCTCGCGGCGTCGCCGCCGGCTTCCAGGTGCTCGGCCGCGCGGAGGACGATCAGGCCGAGGGAGCCGGAGACGTGCCGCGAGTCGGCGACGTGGATCCGCGCGGGATCGACGGCCCGGGCCGCGCGCCTCGAGGCCTCCAGGGTGCCCGAGAGCTTTCCCGAGACGTGGATCGCGACGACGGAGTCGTAGTGGGAGAGGAGGGTCCGGTAGAGCCGCGCGAGCTGGGCCTCCGAGGGCTGGGAGGAGGAGGGGAAGACGGGAGCCGCGTCCGCGAGGTCGTAGAAGCGCCCGGGATCGAGGGTCAGGCGGTCCAGGTACTCCCGCTCGCCGAAGCGGAGGTAGAGCGGCGCGACGTGGACGCGGTGCGCGTCCAGGAGCCCGGGCGGCAGGTCGCAGGCCGAGTCCGTGACGATGGCCGTCCTGGCGGCTCGGTCGTGCGCGTCCTCGTACTGGCGCCGCATGTCGTCCGCCTTCTGCTCCAGGACCCAGCCCCGCAGGGAGAGCTCCTCCATCGCCTGCGCCGGATCGTCCGTGTGGACGTGGGCGCGGGCCTTCCCGGGGCCGCCCGCGACGACGACGGAGTCCCCCAGGGCGGAGAGGAGGCTTCGGAGCCCGTCGAGGTCGAGGGGGCGCCCTTCCGCGGCGGCGAGGAGGAATTCCGCGCAGTAGCGGCGCTCGGGACGGCCTTCGCCCGCGGGCAGCTCGGCCTCGGTCTCGGCGATCTCCAGGCGGCCCTGGCTGTCCGCCGCCAGCCCCTCCAAGGGGGCGCCGGCCTCCAGGTAGTCGTGGATGCCGTCGATGAAGGCGACGAAGCCCGAGGCCCCCGCGTCCACGACGCCCGCCGCCTTGAGGACGTCGAGCTGGCCCGTCGTCGCGGCCAGGGACTCGCGGAGGGCCGGCGAGGCCGCGCTGAAGAGCTCCTTGAAGGACTCCGACCTCTCGTGCTCCCGCCTGAGCGCCGCGGCCCAGTCCCTGATCACGGAGAGGATGGTGCCCTCCCGGGGCAGGGTGATGGCCCGGTAGGAGCTCTGGTAGGCCTGCTCGATGGCCCGGACGAAGCGCTCCAGGCTCACCGAGGCCGAGTCGGAGATGGCCTCGCGGAAGCCCGCGAGGAATTGCGCCAGGATGACGCCCGAGTTCCCGCGGCCGCCCTCCAGCGCGGCGTCGGCCATGGAGCCCATCGTCACGGAGGCCGAGTCGGAGACCGTCGCGCCCTCGACGGCCCTCGTGATGGTCACGGCCATGTTCGTGCCCGTGTCGCCGTCGGGCACGGGGAAGACGTTGATGCGGTTGAGCTCGTCCTGGCTGGCGCGCACCCGGCGCGCGCCGGCGCTGAAGGCGTGGTAGAGGTGGCGACCGGTGAGTTCCTTCAATGCTGCTCCCCCGCCGGCCGCTGGCCCGGCATAGAGTAAAATACTCTCGCCGTACGAAAAAGCAAGGGAGGTTCCGCCGCCGGGGCGGGGCCGCGCGAGGCGGGACCATGGCCTCGCGGCGAAAAAAGGGCCGCCGCGTCGCCGCGGCGGCCCTGGACTCGCGCGAAGGCGGGCTAGTTCTTGATGAGGATGAACTCCACGCGGCGGTTCTTCCAGCGGTTGTCCGCGTCCTTGAAGTCGACGACGGGGGCGCTGGAGCCGAGGCCCCGCACCGAGAGGCGCTTAGCGTCCACGCCGTACTTCACGAGGAGGTCGCGGACGAGCTCGGCGCGACCGGTGGAGAGGGGGATCAGCTCCTTCGTCTCCTCCTCGGCGATCCGCGCCTGGGAGGCGCCCGTGATCTTGCCCTCGCTGTTCGCGTGGCCCTCGATGCCGATCCGGTAGTCCCTGAAGCGGTTCAGGATCTGCGCGATGCGCTTCACCACCTTGTCGTTGTTCGCGAGCTTCTCGTCCTCAAGCCCCTTGAAGTCGGCGGCGCCGGAGCGGAACACGATGGAGGGCACCTTGATCTTGAGGCGGTCGCCCTCGCGGATCACGAGGACGTCGACGGAGATCATGCCCGTCTTCCTGGACACGTTGCCGAGCTCGTCCTTGATCGTGAAGTAGTAGGGATAGTCGGTCGCGGCCTCGACGAGCTCGCCCTTCGCGGAGCGGCCGTCCCAGTCGATGGAGGCGGCGGGCTGGCCCTTGCCGCCCCAGGCGATGAAGAGCCGCTCCCTGGGCTTGGCGCCGGGCGCCGCGCCCTCCACGACCGCCGCCTCGACGATCTCGAGGCGCCACTCGGCCGTCTCGCCCGCGTCGGAGACGGAGATGGCGATGGAGAGCTCGTCGTCGACGCCGTCGTTGTCCGGGCTGAAGAACTCGGGCGTGAGGCGCACGTCGACCTTCGGCCCGTCGACGTCGACGAGGATGGAGGCGGTCTTCGCCTCGGCCCTGTCGCCCTTCGCGTAGTCGACCGCGAGGAGGCCCGCCGCCTCTCCCTGGACGACGGCGCCGGAGGCGTCCTTGCCGTCCCAGTCGATCCTGGCCGGAATGTCCCCGCCCTTCCCGGAGAAGGCCCGGAGTTCCTTGCCCGCCTTGTCGACGACGGAGAGCCTCCAGCCCTCGACGCCGTCGCGCAGGTTCACGATGGGAGCGAAGGAGAGGGAGTCGCGGAAGCCGTCGCCGTTCGGGGAGATGCCCGTGTCGGAGGCGGTGAGGAAGACCTGGACCGCGCGGGCGTCGACGCGGATGCCCGCGACCTGGGCCTTGAAGGAGTTGCCCGCCTGGTCGACGGAGGAGACTTCGTAGCGGTAGAGGCCGTCCTTGACGCGGTTGCCCGCCTCGTCGGCGCCGTCCCAGGAGAAGTCCTTGGCCTGGCCCTTCCAGGCGAAGCTCCGGACGGGCTGCGCGCCCGCGGCGCCGCCCTCGGCGAGGATCCGTCCCTCCCAGTCGTCGCCGGGAAGCGACTTCTGGCTGAAGCCGAGCGAGTCCTTGCGGCCGTCGCCGTTGGGGGAGAAGAGGAGGCTCTCGGCCTTGACCTCGAGGGAGGGGGCCTTGGTGTCGAGGACGAAGGCCTGGGTGGAGGCCTCCACCGCCTCGCCGGTGACGTAGGTCGCCTTGAGGCGGGCCAGGTAGCGCCCGTCCGCGGCCTGGGCCTTCGCGTCGCCCTTGCCGTCCCAGGCCAGGGCCTCGGGAAGGGCCTTCTCGCCCTTCCAGGTCCTGACCGCGGAGCCCGCGGCCAGGCCGGCGGCCTCCACGGCCTCCACCACGAGCTCGTAGGACCTGAGGCGGTCGGCCGCCTGGACCTGGGGGAGGAAGCGGATGACGTCCTTCTGGCCGTCGCCGTTGGGGCTGAAGGCGCGCTGGTCGGCCGAGAGCCGGGCCGCCTTCTCCTCGGTGTCGAGGGCGACGGAGGCCGGGGCGGAGGAGAAGGCGTTGCCCGCCCGGTCCACGGCCTTGAGCCGGTAGCTGTAAACGCCGTCGGGCACGGGCTTGCCGGCGTCGTCGGCTCCGTCCCACTCGACGCTCGCGTCGGGCTCGGAGCCGAAGGAGTAGGTCCGCGCGACCGCGCCGCCCGGGCCCAGGATCTCGCCGGTCCAGCGCTCCTCCTGGGAGCCGGACTGGGCGAAGCGGACCAGGTTCAGGCCCTCTCGGCCCGCCGGGTTGAAGGCGGCCCTGTCGGCCTTCACGGTCGCGGAGGGCGGCGTGAGGTCCAGGGTGAAGAAGGGCGAGTAGGACTTGGGGCTGTGGCCGTTCACGTAGGTGACGGAGAGCTCGGCCTGGTACTGGCCCTCGGGGAGGGGCTTGCCCTCCAGGTCGGCGCCTTCGAAGGCCAGGCGCTCGGGGAGGGAGACGGAGTCGGAGCCGGCCCTGGACCAGCGCTCCTTCTTGTCCTTGTCGAGGACGGCGAGCTTCCAGGTCGCGAGGCCCGTCCGGACGGGCACGCTCGGGGCCAGGTTGACCCTGTCCTTCTGGCCGTCTCCGTTGGGACTGAAGGCGGAGAGGTCGATGGCGACGTTGACGGGGGGCTGCTGGGTGTTGACGACGACGTTGTCCACCCGCCGCGAGAAGGCGTTGCCCGCCCTGTCGGTCGAGGAGAGGACCATGGAATAGACGCCGTCGGGGAGGACCTCGCCGGAGTCGGCCTTGCCGTCCCAGGCGAAGTCGGAGGGGGCGCCGGCCGAGTAGTCGGCGCTCCGCACAGCCTTGCCGGCCGCGTCCAGGATCCTGAGCTTCCACAGGTCCTCGGGGCTGCCGGAGACCTTGAGGAGGAGGCTGTCCTTGTTGCCGTCGCCGTCGGGGCTGAAGATCTTGGAGGCCTCGGCCGCCTCGGCCTTGGCCTCGGGCGGGGTGGAGTCGACCACGACGGCGAAGGGGCCCGCGCGGCCGGAGTTGCCGTTGTCGTCCACCGCCTCGACGAGGACGTAGTACTCGCCGTCGGGGAGGGTGGAGCCGTCGTCGGCCCTGCCGTTCCAGACGAGCTTGTCCGGCACCGGCACGCCCTTCTTCACGTAGACGAGCCTGTCCCAGAGGCCTCCCAGGCCCTGGGTCTCGGGGCGGCTCTCCTTGTTCGCGATGAGCCTGAGCGGCGCCTCGGAGGCGGCCGCGCCGGCCTTGCGCACGGTGAGGGTGTAGCCCACGAGGTAGCGCTCGTCGGAGATGGAGACCGGGATCTCGAGGAGGTCCTGGACGCCGTCGGCGTTGGGCGAGATGTGGTAGACGAGGGGGGCTCCCGGAGCCGGCGCGGCGGGAGCCGCGGGGGCGGCGGCCGCGGAGGGGGCCGGGGAGACGGGAGCGGCGGCAGTCTGGGCCGGCTCGGGCGGCCAGGCCTGGCCGGGGAACTTCGCGTCGATGCGGGGAGGCTTCCGGTCGATCACGCCGAGGGGGATGGTGACGCCCGCGCCCAGGGCCCAGACGTCGCCGTAGAGCGGCGCGGCCGCCAGGGTCGGCCTGAGCTCGCCCTTGTTGAGCCCCTGCTTGGCCAGGAAGGATTCGTCGGCCTTGCGCTCGATCGGGATGTTCGCGGTGAGGGAGATAGAGGGGAAGAGGCTGCGCCCGTTACCAGCCGCGAGCTCGCCGACGGAGAAGCCCCAGGCGCTCCGCAGGGCCACGAGGTCCTTGTAGGAGACGCTCGCCTGGAGGCCCAGGCCCAGGTCCTGGAAGGTGGGGGCGGAGAGGTCGAGGCCCATGCCGAGCTTCCAGTCGGCGGAGCGGAGGAGGAGGGCCCGCGCGCCCAGGGTCGGGGTGAAAGGCGGAGGGTAGGCCCCCGAGGCTCCGGCGGGCTCGTAGCCCTTGCCTATGCCGGCCAGGACGCCGCCCCAGCGGAGGTCCTTGAGGAAACCCTTGTCGCCCAGGAGATGGACGAAGCCCAGGTCCAGGCCCAGGCCCCAGTCCGAGCCGCCCTTGGAGCCCAGGGCCAGGCCGAGTCCGGCGCCGACGTAGAAGTCGGGGAAGAGGTCCTTCGCGATCGTCCCGCGGGCCTCGAAGAGGGTGCCGAGGGGGAGGTCGGTCATCGAGTCCGGCGTCCAAAGGAGGCGCAGGCCGGCGCCCAGGACGCCGAAGGGCTTCGGGACCGAAAGGCCCAGGCTTCCCGCCCCGCCGAAGCCCTGGCCGGCGGCGCCGAAGTCGGTGAGGCCGACGAAGGCCGCGGAGAGGGCGGGGCGCTGCTGGCCCGCGGAGGCCGCGGGGTTCAGGCGGTCGGCCCAGGGAGCGTCCAGGGCCGTGGCCGTGAGGCCGTAGCCCAGGGCCTCGGGAGAGGCGAGGAGCGGCACCTGGTAGCCGCCAGCCGGCGTGTCCAAGGCAAAGGCCGTGACAGCGCCCGACAAGAGGGCGGCGAGGGCGACTATCGCGCCATAAGTCCTATGACCAGCCATGCGGTTCCTCCTGGGATCTGTCTATCTCTGTGCGCGGGCTTTCTTTGCTTTAATATAGCGCAGGCTCTATGAAGGAAAAGGCGGGATTCGGGCCAAAGGTTACGCGCGACGCGTCCCGACCGGGCCTGGGCCTTACAGAAACTATACCGCGGATGGCCGACGGAGGCCAGCCGCGGAAGCGGGCTCATTGGTACATGATGAGCATCGGCATGGGATCGAGGGCGAGGACCTCGGGGGGCGTGAGGAGGGGATCGTCGTAGCCGGCGCCGGGGACGCCCGACTTGAAGAAGAGCTTGAAGCCCTTGATCGGCATGTTGGGGGCCTTCGCGTTGAAGGCGTAGGAGTTTCGCTTCAAGGCCGGAGCGCCGAAGCCGTCGGCGGTATGGACGAGGATGACCTTCCCGAAATCGGCGCGGACCCTCTCCCGCCCCTCGATCATCCTGCCCTTGAACTGGTGGACGACGAGCATCTTGCGGCCGGGAATGCCCTCTTGCTTGAGGTAGTCGTCGATCATGGCCTGGGCCTTGTTGAGCTCCTCGGCGCTGATGGAGCCTATCTCCTTCATGGGGGCGGTCGTCCTCCACTCGGGATCGAGGGCGAGGTGGACGTTCGGGTACTTCGCGAAGGGGAGGAGGCGCTTCACCGCCTCCTCGACCTTGTACTTGCCGATCTGGTGGTCGACGAAGACCAGCATGCCCTGGGAGGCCGCGTAGTCGATGTACTCCTTGACCACGGACTCGCGGAGATAGCCGATCTCCCCCTCGGGCCAGCAGGTGCCGTAGATGAGGTAGAAGGCGGGCACGACGCCGAGGCCAGGCCCGTTGGCGTCGTCGTAGAGCTTCGCGTAGCCCCTGAGGAGCTTCGCGAGCTCCTCCTTGGAGTACTCGCCCAGGATGCCCATCTTCTTGGAGAAGGGATGGCCGTAGAAGGCGAGGACCTGGTTGTTCGCGAGGACGGGAATCTCGTCGGCGGGCGAGAGCCTGCGCGCGAGCTCGGCCTCGTCGGGCACGTCCAGGGCGCCGGCCAGGCCGGCGGGGACGACCAGGGAAGGCGCGGCCGCGGAAGCGGGCGCGGCCGAGGCGGCGGAAGCCGCGGGCGCGAGGCCGGCGGCCGAGGCCGGCACGGCGAGAAGGGGCAGGGGGCCGCCCTGGGCCCCGGGCGAGGCCTCGGCCCCGGCCAGGCCCGCGGCGGAGAGGAGAAGGGCGCACGCGAGGAGCGGCGCCCAGGCGGAGTTCATTCGCATGGCGAGAATCCCTTGGGGTGAGGTATATGCTTGCCCTCTTCCTATCGGCCTCCGGGAGCATCCCCTATAGACCCGGGGGACTGATTCCGACAATAGAGTGGTATGAACAGGTTGCCCCGACTCCCCGCCCTCGTCCTTGCCGTCCTCGCCCTCGGAGCGGGCAGGCTCGCCGCCGCGGCTCCCCCTCCCCGGCCCCTGGGCGGCGACGCCGTCCTGGAGCGGATGCCCGAGAGCGCGGGCCTCAGGGCGCGGAACTGGGAGGGCTTCCTGGCCGCGGGCTCGGAGACCGTCCTGGCCGCCGCCCCGCGGACGGCCGTGAACGAATTCGGCGCCTGGAGCCTCTCCTCGGTCCGCGCGAAGGACTACTTCTACCTCATCGTCGCCCCCGGGAAGGGAGGGGACTTCCCCCTCTACGCCCAGGGCAGCTGGATCGTGAAGCGGTCCTATCCCGGCGGCCGCTTCGTCCAGGCGAAGGTCTTCCTCAGGAGCGACCCCGGCACCTTCCTCAGACTGTACCCGGACGGCGACCGCAGCCGCATGGACCTCGTCCTCTACGGCGGGGCCCTGGCCAAGGACGTGCCCCTGCCCGTGCCCTTCGAGCGCCTCCTCAGGTCCTCGGTCGCGGAGATAGCCGCCTGGTCCAGGGACTCCGTGGACTGGAGCCTCTTCTCGCCCCGGCCGGGCCTCTACGCCGACACGCGCCGCCTGGCGGAAGGCATCCGCTCGCGCCTGCCCTCGCTCGCCTACCGCGACGACGGCGCCCTGGACGCGGAGGGCAGGCCCGTCCTCATCGCGACCGGCGCGCCCCAGGCCGGAGCGCCCGGCCTCAACTGCTCGGGCTTCGCGAAATGGGTGGCCGACGGCCTCCGCGGCCCCGCCGCCGACGGCGGTCCTCCCTGGCTCGACCCCCGGGCCATGGCCCGCCGCCACGAGGCGGCCAGGGGCTCCTCCTTCACCGCCCCCTTCGAGGCGAGCCAGGATCCCTTCTTCGGCCTCGACTGGACCCGGAACCTCGCCAAGGCCCTCTCCGACGCCCGCTCGCCCTCGCGCGACCACGGCATCCTGGAGGCCGACGTCCGCCTCTCGCCCTTCGCCCTCTACAGCCCCTCCTCCGATCCCGTGAACGGCGGAAGCCCCTATGAGGACTATCCGCCCTACGAGGAGAACCTGGGTTTCCAGGCGCGGGGCCTCAAGGCCCTGCTCTATGTCCTCGCGGCCCGCGAGCCGGGCTCGGTCTACTTCGCGTCCCTGAGCCGCGCGGACAAGGACGGGATGCGGCGGCACTACCACGTCGCCCTCCTCGCGCCCTATTTCGAGGCCTCGGGGGAATTCCGCGTGGCCGTCTTCGAGAGCGCCGCGGAGACGAGCCTCGAGGCCCTGGTCGCGAGGGGCCCGAAGGACTTCGTCCACCTGGTCCGCGTCCGGG
>Ga0116153_10003861_pt1 | contig 10173 bp, 8 predicted proteins | sample AD_UKC028_MetaG_FD_89896 | JGI IMG/M metagenome (GOLD analysis project Ga0116153, IMG submission 89896) | Active sludge microbial communities of municipal wastewater-treating anaerobic digesters from USA - AD_UKC028_MetaG | ecosystem: Engineered > Bioreactor > Anaerobic > Digestate | place: USA... | reverse complement strand
GGCTTGCCCCTGGTAGGTCTTCGCCTGGTAAAGCCGAAATAGCGTGACTCCCAGTTGGTAGGTCGTCACGACGGGCTGATGCAGATTTCCAAGCTCAAGGGTAAGGGCGGTGCTGACTTCCATGGTTCTAATAAGTATGTGTTACTTGTCCTAAGGACAAGTAACACATACTTAAATGGGTTGTCAACATAAATCGCACTTCAGAATAAGGGTTTTACTGGCTAAGCCTCCTGATTCAACCCTCCTCCTTGCGGTTTGCCCCTCCCTTCCCCTGCGGTTATTTTACGCATGATAACCTATTTTATGTTGTGTAAAAGAATCACTTGGGGTAGGGTGGGATCATGAGCCAAACCCCGAAACATTCCCAGCTAAAAACCGCCACCACTCAGGGACTTTTACCCTTCGAGCCGCTGACTTCGGAATCCGCAACTCTTGAGTCGGCAACTCAAGAGTTGCCCAAACTACCGGGGCCGGTGGCCGATCCGCTCGCGTTGCCTGGGCCGGTTGAACTGGTGGCGCTTGAGGGGCCTGCGGAGTCTGTAACTCCTGAGCCAGTCACCTTAGAACAGGCTGAACCGGTGGGGTCTGTGACCCCACTGAACCGGCGTGCCCTGACCGCTGCTGAATTCCTGGGCCTGGCCGAAGTTCCGCCTGAATTGGAGTGGTTTGCCAATATCCGCAATGAGCGGACCCGCCGCGCGTATCAGCAGGATGTGAGGGACTTTACCGCGTTTGTGGGGATTGAGCGCCCGGAAGAATTCCGTATCGTCACTCGTGCGCATCTGATCGCCTGGCGCAAGGAGTTGGAGCGGCGGGAACTGGCGCCGGCCAGCATCCGGCGCAAGCTCGCGGCGCTCTCCTCGCTGTTTGATTACCTGTGCGAACAAAACGCGGTGCTGCTCAATCCGGTGGATGGGGTCAAGCGCCCCAAGGCGAACAACAACGAGGGGCTGACGCCGGCCTTGGGCAATGCCCAAGCGCGGGCGCTGCTGAACGCGCCTCCGGCTGACACGATCAAGGGCAAGCGGGATCGGGCGGTGCTGGCGACGCTGCTCTATCACGGCCTGCGGCGAGAAGAACTGTGCAAGCTGCGGGTGCGGGATGTGCAGCAACGGGAAGGAGTCTTGCATCTGCGGATTGAGGGCAAGGGCGACAAGATCCGCTTCGTGCCCGTGGCCGCCAAGGCGGCTAGGCTCATCCAGGAGTATCTGGAAGCGGCGGGGCATGGTGGGGATTTGACGGGGCCGCTGTTTCGTCCGGTCAAAAACAATTCGACCGGAACACTCGCTAAGGCCCTGAATCCGGCCTCGGTTTATCAAGAGATCGTGCGGCGCTACGGCAAGCAGGTGGGGATCAACGCCGATGTGCACGGCTTCTGCGTGCATTCGCTGCGGGCGACGGCGGCCACAAACGCCTTGGAGCACAATGCCGATATTGCCAAGGTGCAAGAATGGCTCGGTCACGCCAATGTCTCCACCACGCGGCTTTACGATAAGCGCAAGAATAGGCCGGAAGATAGTCCGACTTTTCGGGTTGAGTATTGACTCTCGGTGATATACTGAGAAACAAGCGGCATTGCCAAGCAACGCTGCCTTTCCGGCCTGGTGGTCGCGCCGCTTAGCGGCAAATACCCAGTCCGTGCTTGGAGCCACACTCCATCAGGCCGGAAGCTAACGGTTACTGCGCTTCACCGCGCTGGCCGTGTTTGGATCAGGTTAAACCTGCTGCATAACACCACCGTTGTGGAGTTATACAGAAACCACATAATCACTTGTTATGCATAAACACATGAGCAAGCTTTTCATCCTTTTTTTAGCTCTTCTATGGTCATTGCCAGCAGTCGCTGAAGACCAAGTTCTTGCTCGGCTCTTCTTGCAGCAAAGATTAGATGGAACGATTGTGATTTCGTCGCTACATAACGGAAAGAACTTCATCCACAACGATCTTCGCGCAAATCAAAGATTTTCGACTGCATCGACATTCAAAATAATGAATACATTGATTGCGCTTGAAGAAAAGGCCATTTCCGGCAAAGACGAAGTGCTGAAATGGGATGGACACATATACGACTTTCCTGATTGGAATCATGACCAGACGTTAGAAAGCGCGTTGAAAGTTTCATGCGTCTGGTGTTTTCAGGAACTTGCGCGCCGAGTCGGCGCAGAAAAATATCGAAGTTATTTGCGCAAGGCCGCTTATGGGGTATTACGTGAACCTTTCGACGAAACAACATTCTGGCTCGACGGCTCTCTTCAAATTAGCGCAATTGAACAGGTAAATTTCCTCAAAAAAGTATATCTGCGGACACTCCCTTTTAGCACGCACTCCTACGAAACATTGCGACAAGTCATGCTCGTGGAGGAAACTCCATCATATAAGATGTGGGCCAAAACAGGCTGGGCAACGAGAGTCAATCCACAAGTTGGCTGGTATGTGGGCTATATCGAAACAACAACGGATGTTTGGTTCTTTGCCACTAACATTGAGGTTCGTGACGAACAGGATTTGCCTTTACGCCAGCAGTTAACGCGAGATGCACTTCAAGCAAAGGGAGTCATCAAGTAATGCATAAACAACGCCATCAACTCGGACGCGCAAATTCTACGCTGCGCTCCGCATTCGCGCGCCGGTTATGGCGAACGTTTATACCATTCTAGCATTAGACCCTTCGCTCCGATTTGTCTAAATGTAATCACGCAAAGCGATCCATTCTTCTCATTCACAAGCGGTAAGACTGATCCTTCATTGGTTCAGCCTTCCAAATCTATTCAAGTCACTTTACTTTCGGACCAAATGATACAGCCCCTTGCGCTACCTGTTTTACCTTCTTCAAGCCGTCCCTGGCTTGATAAACCTCCTTTAAGCCATGCTTAAGCATTAACCTCCTCCACCTTCGGCTCCTCCGTCACGGCCTCCGCCTTCGGTGCCGCCAAAGCCACGATGAACTCAAACGCCTTCTCGGCTTGGCTCGCCGCCTTCACGAGCGCCCGATAGTCCTCCTTGAGAATCTTCAGCCAACTAGCAATGTAGTTTTCATGTTGCAGTTCGCCCTTCAACCCCAAGTGAGCACAGAGAAACGCGGACGCCATTTCGGCCACAAGTTCCTCAAATCCATAAGCATTGTCGCCGAAACGCTTTCCCCATTCTCGGTTTAACCGGCTGGGGTGGCCCGTCCAGTGGCCCAACTCATGGAGCACGGTGCAATAAAAATCCTCCGCCACCGGGAACCGCCAGCGGTCAGGCAGGGTGATCTGGTCGTCGCTCTTGCGGTAGAACGCTCGCGACCCGCCTTCCACAATGCGGGCTTGGCTCTTCTTGAGCAGTTCATCGGCTACGACAATCGGCAAAAAGACCTCGCCAGTTTTCGGCGGCGCTGGCCTTAAATGGTCTAATCCCGCAATCTGATCCAGGTTAAACACCACAAAGGATTTCAGTAGCGGAATCGTGCGCTTTCCGTCCTCCTCCGCTTCGTCGTCCAGCACGAGGGGTTTGTAGATAATGCCGTGCGTTCCATGCTCGTCTTTCTTCACATGGCCGCCCAGTTGTTTGGCCTGGTCAAAGCCGATCCACAAGTTGGTGGTATAACTGTTCCGGTTCGCCGCTTCCCAAAGAATCGGGATGTTGATCCCCTTGTAATGCTCCTGGGTCTTCACATTACGGGGAATGGAAAAGCTCCCGCCGCTCCGATCCCAAGCGCATTCCCACGGTTTGACTCCGGCTTTGAGTTGCTCAACGATCCGGTTCGTTACACTCTCGATGACCTGCTGATTGTTTTTCATGGCTGACCCCTTTGGGGTCTTGCCAGCAACAGCGCGGCCTGGTGGCCCCGCCGTCTGGCAAGGCCACAAGCCATAAAACCTCTTTAGTGTGACTGACTCACACCGTTCTTTGCAGGTAGCGCAAGGCTGCCGCCGCCTGTGGGGATGACCCTTGAGGGATGGCTCTCCACACGCGGCAACGTCTTGACGGGGGCTTCTACTCAATTAAGCAGGGGGAATTTCCCCTCTCATTAGGCACTACCCCATGACGGGGGGAAGAGACAAGACCTTATTTGCAGGGAACCGGGAAACTAGCTGTTTCCTCATGCGAGAATCATTGAGGGGCTTTGCGCCTCTGGTAGGGGGAGTCCTGCCCCCTGGTCGCCCTAACACAGATCGGCTATGGAACTGACCGAACGAGATCGGGAAATTCTCCTGGCGCTCACCCAGAAGGTGCGCCTCCTGTCGCTTGAGCAAATCGCCCGGACCTGGTGGCCGTCCGCCTTACCGGCCACGGCGCGGAACCGCTTGGCCGCGCTCCCCGCCCTCCTCCATCGCCTGACCTTAAACGCGCATCCCGAATTGACCTTACCCGGCCCGCTCTTTACCTGGCGGCCCGGCGAGGCCGATCCCCCCTGCGGGGCGCTGTCCTACCGATTGAAGAAACGCTGGAACCAAGCGGTCAGGCCCACTACGGTCTATATCGCTACGGAAAAAGCAGCTCGGTATTTTGGCGGCTATGGCGGCAAACTGCGGCGGCCTTTGCAGGCCACGCATGATTTACACGTCGCGCAAATTTACCTGCGCCTGTGGCAAGCCGATCCGGGGCTTGCCGCTCTCTGGGTGTCAGAAGAACGGTTTGCGCCGGAACGGCGGCGGGAGAAATTGCCGGATGCGGTCCTGCGTGATGCGGCGGGGAACCTCATCCTGGTGATTGAGTTTGGCGGGGCCTATGACGCAAAGCACGTGGAGCGGGTCCACCTCGATTGTGTGACCCGCGCCCTGCCTTATGAGTTGTGGTGAACGGTTATTGGTCGAAAACGCCCTTTTCCTGCCAGATCGGGAAATAGGTTCTGAATTCCTCCAGCAACCTTTCCATGGCCGCCCAATCGGCCTGCGTGACCGGCATTTTCCACTTGGGGCGGTCATTATTGGGGTGATTCGCATGACGGACAAAGGTTTGCACGTCGTTGAGGGTGCCGCATTTTGCTATATCATAGGTTAAAACCGTAAGATTCTTATTGCGGTGTTTACCCCAATGGCTACAGGAACCCGTGCGAAGTATGCTCCGGCCTTTGGCCAGAAACGGCTGAAACCGGCTCATCGTGGCGGGATTCATCGCCCGTTCGACTAACTTTTCCTGCTCCGCCGCCTGGCGCTGCATTTGCCGGTCGGCTTCCGCTCGCCGCTGTTCATCCTCCATCTGCTGAATCCGGGCGTCGGTTTCCGCCTTCTTCTTCCGCGCTTCCGCCTCGGCCAAGCGGCGTTGCGCGTCGCTCTCAGCCTGATTCTGGGCGAGTTGCGCGGCGTGCATCTCCCGCGCGGCCTGCTCGTCCTTGACCTTCTCGATGATGACCCCCAGCGTCGGCCCCTGGGGCGTGATCCCCTTGCTCCGCTGCACGAGGACGCGCCACTTCGCCTGCAACCCGTCATAGTCCGCAAGCGCCTTCTTCGTGGTGTCGCTCGCCGTCTGGATTTCCCCCACGAGGGCGGCAGACGGCGTATAGAGACTGCTCGCCCCCGCCGCTTGAATCGGCGCCAGCACGGCCTGCACTTGCGCCCGTAGGGCGTCGGCCTGACCGAGCGACAGGCGTTTGGCCGCTTGCAGGGTCATAAAATCCTGAACACTCACGGGGTCGCTTGCGAGCGCCTGGCCTTCGGGACTGGTCAAGAGCGCCCTGATCTGCCCTTCCCAGCGTTCAATCGTCCCTTGCAGGGTCTCTAAATCCTTGAGCACGGCGTTGCCCTCGGTGAGCGCCGCTGCACGCTTGCCCTTGGCAATCGCCGCTTGCTCGGCCTCGGCTTGGGCGGCGTTTTCGCTGTTTAGGCGCTGATCCAGCAGTTTGCCGATCTCCCCTTCACTGGCGCCAAAAGCCGGCGCGGTTACGGCCAGGAGTCCAACCAGTAGCGTTTTTCTAATCATGAACAGGTCCTTTTTTCTTCATACAGGGGTTTGCGCCTGATAAAGCGTTTGCAGGCGTTTGGCCCACGGGGAGGCTGAAACGTCCACGTCAGGCGGGGGTTCGTCCTCGGAGAGAATATAAGCCGTGCGGAGTTCGCGCGGCGGGGGCACGCCGGTTCGCCCCTTGCGGTAGGCGGTCAAGGTCGCGGCGCTCCCTGCCGGCCACGGGGCGTTTTTGCGCCGTTCATATTCATCGAGCGTGACGTGGTAGCTCCCCCGCAAGGGAAAGGCATAACCGCCAAACTGGGTGTAGCCCGCGCCTCGGCTGATGAGCACGATGCTCGTGTCCGGTTCGTCGCTCAAGGCGATGATGTCGTTTGCCATTAACCGGGGGCCGATTCGTTCAAACCCTCCGGTCGTCTCGCCGCTTGCGTCCAGTCGCCCCGTGTAGTAGAGCGTTTCGCCGCTTGCGCGGCTTAGCTCCGCCCGTTCGCTCGGGTTACTCATCGAGAAGATCTGCTTGAAGCGGGTGTTGGTCTGCACGGTGCTTCTGAGGTCGGCGTCGGTCGTCCACAAGTCGCTATCGCTTTGGTTAGCGAGAATCATCCCTAACCCCATACTCCGGGCCTGCTGCAAGATGAGCTTGAAATTGAGCGAAGCAATGTGCTGGAACTCGTCAATGAATACCCACACTTGGGCGGATTCCTGCTGCGCCCGCTGATGCTGGTAGGCGCTCGAAAACAGGGTGTAAAGGGCGAGTTTGGCGATTTCCCGCACCGTCGCCGATTCAATCGCGGCGGGCAACCAGAAATAAACCACCTCGCGCCGCTCAATTACCGTGGGCATGTGAATGGCGTGCTCGGCTACCGCGTCCTCTCCCACATAATTGAGTTGTGGAAAGGCGGCCAGTGACTCGATGACGGCAATCAGTTCAAAGGCGTCATCGGCCTCTTGCCCGGTGCTCGCAATCTGGCTTACCCGGTCCCGAAGTTCGTTCAAGGAGCGCAGATCGGGGTATTCGGTCAAGGTTTTAGCGAGCACGCTCCGGGCAACCCGCGAATAATAAGACCGCCCATACCCTTCCCCGTGTTCCAGCCCCAGTGCGCTTAAAAACACCTCGCACACCTGATTCAAGCTGATGTGGTCGCTTGAGAGTTGCGCCACGGGATTAAACGCATGGGTCGCCTTCCCAACTTCGTTCGTAAAGAACTTAAACCGTTCCCCCGCCCCCGCTTGCGCTGCCTGAAACAAGGCCATATCGCCTTTAAGGTCAATAATCACGATGGCCGAATCGGTTAAACTCACCAGTTGCGCCAAGAGCGGCGTCATCCCCAAGGCCGTTTTGCCGCTCCCGCTATCGCCCAATAAATGCGCGTGTTCGCTTAAAATGCTCCGATGGAGTAAGACCGGATAATCTTCGGTGGCGTGCGCCCCCAGCCATAAATGCTCGCGGGCAGCAGGCACATTGGAATGTTGCAGGCGATGCACATACCCTTCCCAATCCGATACCGGGCTTTTCCACGCTTCAAGCCGCTGGGCAAAATGCGGTAGCGCCCGGCCCCATACGGCGAGGCCCGTCATCAAAAAGATCAGAATCGGAAAAAACAGACTTTGGAGAAAACCAAACAGAATTGCCCATACCGCCTCGGCCTTCCCCATGAGGGCGCTATCCAGCGCCAAACTCACCCAAGCGCCGGGGCCGGTGCTCAAATAATCCGCCGCCTGTTTGCTCAGGATATATTCCCGTTGGGATACCGCATCGAGATTTTTAAGCAGCAGCGCCTCCCCCCGCGAGAGATTATTCACGAGGTCGGCCACGGTCGGCGGCTCGTAATGCTGAAGACGGGTGATCACGCTGGTGATGGAAATTTTTTTGTTCGCGACCGGACTAAACGCGGCTAACAAGGGTTTCGGATTGCCGTAAACCCAGATGACCGGCGCATAGGACATAAAATGAATGGAACTCGTAAAGAGACAAAACAAGGTCGCGGCGGTCCACAGATTGCGCTTGATCCAGCTTTGCCGCTGAAACTGCCCTGGCGGCGCTAAGGGATTGGGAAACACCGTGCCATGACTCCGATAGATGACAAACAGCACGGTATAAATCAACGTCACCGTCATTAAAAACAGCAACAGCACAAAACTGGTGGCGACCGCGCCTCCAACTCGATTGAAAGAATAAAACGATAAATAAAGAACTTGAGCAATAATCGCATAAAGCCCCAGTTGGAAAAAGAGAACCAAACAACCGGAACGAACGATCCCCTCCTGCTCCTTCTCCACATAATCAAAATGAATCGCTTGATAGCGGGCATAGGTGAGCCAGTTGACGAGCGCCTCCCGATACAGCAGTAAATGTTCCTTGATCCTTTTAAATCCTGTCGCCCAATAAAGCAGAAGGACTAAAAACCCCAGCGTGATCCACAAAAACGGCTTGAATCCCACGACCGGCGTTCGGGCAAAGAGAATAATGAGCACACCGTATAGGCCCATTAACACCACTCCGCCCCGCTCGCGTTTTCCCCATTCCGCCTGCGCGTGCCGGCGCCGCTCACCGATCAGTTGGGGACTGGCCGTAAGCCACAGAGCGTAATGAGTGGCGATGTGGTGAGCGAGTAAGCAGCTTAACCCCAGACTGAGGAGAAAAAGCCCACAACCCAGACTGGGATACCGGTGCATGGCCTGGGGAATGATGGCAAGGAACCAGAGAACCGGCCCCAACAAGGCATAGACCAGCGCAATCCACCACACCCGCTCGGTGATGAATTTGAAGAGTCCGGCCATAACGCTGATGGCGGTAAACAGGGCAAAGAAAAAGGCGGTATCGAGATAAATGCCCGTGAAGGACGTGACCACGCTAAAGAGCAAGGTCAGCAGTCCAAGCCAGCCCATGATGAAAATGGCATAGTGGCGATCCACGCGAACGAGAACCGGCTTCGTGCGGTAATCGAGTTCAATCGCCGCCACGTCCCGCAACCGCTCCCGTTGCAGAACATCCCACTTGGGCGCGGTGCTCGGTTCATACCGCTCGCGGCTCTGCGGTCGGCCTACTTCTTTGTTCCCGATCCGTTCGTAGGGCATGGCTTAGGTCAAGTGGGGCAATAACTGCCCAAGGTCGGGAACCACCTCAATTCGACACCACGCCGGCAAAGGGTTTTTCTGCAACTGCACGGTCAAGGTCTCCCGCTTGCTCGCCTCCCCAATCACCAGGGTTATCACAAAAAGCTCATCGGCGATGATCTCCTTTAACCCTGGTATTTCCCGCCCCCGTTCGATGATTTTCCGGCATTTGAGCAACAACCGCTGATACTCCCCCCCTTGCTCCACCACGATCTGCCCCAGTCGGGCGGTTCGTCCATCGTAATCCAGATAGAAATGGTTTTGACCTAAATCGAGCGCCTCGGCAAAAGGAAACGCCTGGCTGAATTCCGCCCTGGTCAACCCCTTTTTCAGGGTTTTGCCCAAACAGCAAAAGGCCAAAACCCCATAAAGCCGCACTAACGCTTGTGGCCCAAAGGGGGTCGCGGATTCCTCGGATTCGCCCACGGTTTTAGCCGCCATGGGGGTTAATTGATAATAAACCCGCTTGCCATACAGCGGTTGCGCCGTGAGGTAGTCCCCGGTCAAGCGGCGGATCACGTTCTTCTCGCCCCCCGGTTTGGCGTCGGGAAAGAAGAGCCGCCGTATCGCCTCGGTCGTGGTCAACCGATACCGCGCCACGTGCTGGATGATGGCTTCGTCTCGCTCGGTAATTGCCATAGCCACTCCTTGAGCCTCTAGTGTAAGGCGGGCGGCCTGCCTCCTCTACCTCTTCCCCCAACACTCTCCCCCACACCATAGGCGCTAAGGCATGGTGTAGGGGAGAGTGTAAGGTGTGGGGCTTATCGAACAATCACTTAGCTTTGAGTGATGGGGGGCACACCACCCCTGGCGCTTCGCCCCAACCGTGAGTTACCCCTAGGGAACTCACCAGCCCGCCCCAGCGGGCGCTAGCGCACTCCGATCTAAAGGAGTGCGCAGGAACCCCGTCCAGGGGTTCCCAGTCGCCACGGCCTAGTGGCGACAAGCCGCCCGTTCAGGGTGGCTTAAGGGGGACGGGACGCCCCAGCGTCCTGTCTCCCAAGGCCGTTCAGGCCGTGAGCGTTCAGCGAACGGGGTCATAGACCCTCGGGGTCCGTGACCCCAAAGGCGCATGAACTCCGTTCAGGAGTTCATTAGCGCCTGGGGGGACCTGATGGATGCGGCGGTGGTTCCGCATCCATCAGGGAGTGGCTGGGGAATCTCCCAAGGGGT
>Ga0116153_10003856_pt1 | contig 10184 bp, 9 predicted proteins | sample AD_UKC028_MetaG_FD_89896 | JGI IMG/M metagenome (GOLD analysis project Ga0116153, IMG submission 89896) | Active sludge microbial communities of municipal wastewater-treating anaerobic digesters from USA - AD_UKC028_MetaG | ecosystem: Engineered > Bioreactor > Anaerobic > Digestate | place: USA... | reverse complement strand
GAAACAACCCTGAACCAATCCATTCGAAATCAGACCCAAAACGCCGGCTCATCCCTTGTCATCAACGCCGCCGGAAAAACCTCCCTCCGCGAGCTTTGTGTCCTTCTGAAAAATTGCCGTGTCTTATTGACGAACGACACCGGCCCGATGCATGTGGCGGCCGCTGTCGGCACTGCCGTCGTGGTCCCTTTCGGAAGCACTTCACCCGAGTTGACCGGCCCTGGCGTTCCCGGGGACACCCGACATCGCCTGCTAAAAACCAACTCGCCCTGTGCCCCGTGCTTTCTCCGCCAATGCCCCATCGATTTTCGATGCATGCAGGCCATCGAACCCCAACAAGCCGTCCAAGCCGTCCTCCAACTCTGGCCCCAACCATCGGTCTGATCCCAGATTTCACGACATTCGATGAGAAATTGGCTAAAAAGGCATGGCATGAGCATTAACAATCATGTATAACATGATTGTTAAAAAGGCTATTGATGGATCAGGCGTTGAAACTGGAACCGACGTGGTTTGCGTGGACGGCAGCCTGGCTGCTCAGCCTGCCGGTCTTTCTTGCGGTCTTAATCTTTGCGATTAACAACGCGCTGGCGAGGCGCGAAGGAATCCCATGGGGCGCCACGGTCTGGATCACGTTCTGTTTTCTACTGTTGAGCCCATTTCGGTATATGGTTTTCCAGGCGATCCTAAGCCTGAGCTATCCCTGGCAGAGCTGGAGGGCGTTTTTGAGTTCGATGATTTTGGTCTTGTATGCGCCGTTTTTGTTCGCGCTGCTGTATGGCGTGTGTTTGGTGTTGCCATACTACGTTGCAGGACAGATCATCCGAAAAACCCAAAAACTGGGATGGACTCGTTGGATTGGCTATATCCTGGTGCCCCTGATCTGCATGGCCGGAAGCGCGGTCTTTTTTCGGGTGTTGCCCCGGGTGGGAACCGTGACCCATTGGGTCAAGGCTCAGGACGTCTTGCCAGCAGCCAGTGGCCCCGCCTACGTGACGTATCGCTTCTTTCTTTATGGGCTCCGCCCCCCCCTGCCCCGGTATGTCGTCCATCCGTCAGGGAATCCCCGATTGCGGGTGAGTTTGGAGCGAGCGGTTCAATCCCATGTGGCGGCCGTGTATCTGGGCAAGAAGGAACATCAACGCTTTTACGAGGCGGTTGTCAAAGAGATCGCGCCGGAACCACCAGGACTGCGACCAGGATCGGATCCGAGGGTGTCGACGTTTGACATTCGGTGATTCTGTGATTTTGTGGTGGAGTCAGGGTGGGAGCCGTTTTGCAATGAGACCGGTGGGTGGCTGGTTGACGGCTCCCCGAGAAAAGATCAAATCAACAAAACCGTTAATTGGCATATGTGTGAGGACAAGACTATTACTGTCGGCGCTGAAGTCCCTAATTTTGAACTCGAGATCTACGATCCCGCTGAAGGGGAGTTTTCGAAAATCTCCCTCGATCAGCTGAAGAAACAGAAGAAGTGGACGATTCTGTTCTTTTATCCGGCTGATTTTACGTTTGTGTGTCCGACGGAACTGGCTGATCTGGCCGAGAAATATGATGCGCTGAAGAAACTGGGGGCCGAGGTGGTCACGGTATCCACCGACACCAAATTCAGTCATCTGGCCTGGCGACAATCCGAAAAACTGCTGTCGGGAGTGAAGTTCCCAATGGCGGCAGATCCGACGGGGCATGTTTCCAAGTTGTTTGGGGTCTATGATCCGGCGACGGGACTGGATCTGCGGGGCACCTTTATCATCAACCCGGCGGGCAAGCTGGCCTCGGCGGAGATCAATTTCTACAATGTCGGCCGGAATGCTGATGAACTCTATCGGAAGATGGAAGCGAATGTTTATCTGCTGACGCATCCCGAGGAGGCGTGTCCGGCCAAGTGGCAGAAAGGGGCCAAGACCCTGAAGCCGTCCGAACAGATGGTGGGCCACGTTTACGAGGCCTTGCACGGCAAGGGCTAGGGGCCTTTAAATGGCCAGCAACAGCCTCTGGTCTTTCAACTGTTGTTTTGTCGCCTGCCGGAATCGAACGATCCGGCAGGTTTTTTTTGGCGGAATTGACCTGAAGCCAGGGCTTTGTTATTTCGATTCCCGGTGATTAAACCTTCAGCCGCATGCGTCCAAGTAAGACATGTTAATGCCAGAGCCGGTCAGTGTGGACGGAAAGTTCTTCCGGGCGGGCGGAAAGAAGTATTTTCCGTGCGGGCTGGCTTATGGTCCGTTGCGGCCCAATGCGGCGGGGGAACCGTTTGCCGCTCCGGCAGCCACCTTGGAGGATTTTGGCAGGATCCGGGATCTGGGGGCGAATCTGCTGCGAATTTACCATGTCCCCCCCCGGTGGTTCCTGGACATGGCGGCAGACCACGGGGTTCGTCTGCTGGTGGACATTCCCTGGAACAAGGAAGTCTGTTTTCTGGAAACCGCCGAGTCGCGGGCCGAGGTCCGGCGCAGCGTGCGGTCCACGGCCAAGGCCTGCGCTCAACACCCGGCGGTGTTTGCTATCAGTGTGGTTAACGAGATCCGTCCAGACCTTGTGCGGTGGAGCGGGGTCTGGCGGGTGGCCCAGTTTATTGACGCACTGGTAGCGGAGGTTAAAACGGTTGCGCCACAGTGCCTCTGCACCTTCGGCAATTATCCACCAACGGAGTTCCTCCGGTCGCGAGAGATTGATTTTCATTGTTTCAACGTTTATCTGCACCAACAGCAGCCTTTTGAGAATTACCTGTCGCGCCTGCAAATGATCGCCGATGGCAAACCGCTGTTGTTGGGGGAAATCGGCATTGACTCGGTCCGCGAAGGCCAGGAACGCCAGGCATCCATTTTGTCGTGGCAGATCGAATCGGCTTTTCGCTACGGCGCGGCCGGGGTCGTGGTCTATAGTTATACCGACGAGTGGTTCAAAGACTGCAGGGAGGTTTCCGAATGGCGTTTTGGGGTCACCACCCAGGAGCGGCAACCCAAGCCGGCTTACCAGGCCGTCCAGTCGAAATTCCGGCAAACCCCCGATTTTCCGGCTGACTGGTTTCCGCGCGTGTCCGTCGTAGTCGCCTCTTACAACGGAGCCAAAACCCTCAAGGCCTGCCTCGATTCTCTCCAATCCCTCCGGTATCCCGATTACGAGGTCATCCTTGTCGACGATGGATCGATGGACAATACCCCGGAGCTGGCCCGGCATTACCCGAAGCTCCGGTGGTTGCGCCATCGGCAAAACCTCGGCCTCTCAGAAGCCCGCAACACAGGAATTGCGGCCGCCACAGGTGAGATTGTGGCTTTTACCGACGCGGATTGCCGCGCCGACGTGGACTGGCTCTACCACCTGGTGTCCGCCATGCGACGCGAACAGGTCATCGGCATCGGGGGCCCTAATCTCCTGCCACCGGACGATTCCTGTGTGGCCAGCGCGGTCATGCTCTCCCCGGGAGGCCCGGCGCACGTGATGCTCACCGACCGCCGGGCCGAACATATCCCGGGCTGCAACATGGCCTTTTACAGGTGGGCATTGCTCGAAATTGGCGGGTTCGACCCGCAATTCCGCCAGGCGGGCGATGACGTGGATATCTGCTGGCGTCTTCAGCAGGCCGGATTTGAGATCGGCTTCAGCCCGGCGGGTTTTGTCTGGCATTACCGGCGTTCGCGCGTCAAAGACTACTTAAGGCAGCAATATGGCTATGGGGAAGCCGAAGCGATGCTGGTCCGAAAACATCCCGAGTTCTTCAATGGGATCGGCGGAGGTTTGTGGCGCGGACGCATCTACTCCCCCGCCCGCGTCGGGGTGGTTTTTCGGCCGCCCCGCATCTACTACGGGCCATTTGCCAGTGGTTATTTCCAATCGCTCTACGCCATTCCGCCGGTCTCGGGACTGATGCTCCTGACGACTCTCGAATATCACGTCCTGGTCACCCTGGTGCTTTGGATGGCCTCAACCGCCTTTCGCGCCCTGATGCCGCTGGCGATAATCAGCCTGGGCAGTTCAGTGGCCGTCTGCGTCATGGCCGCCATACAGGCCGAAATCCCCACAAAAAAACGTCGATTCTGGTCGCGTCCCCTGGTGGGCTTGCTGTTTTTCCTGCAACCCATTGTCCGCGGATGGGCGCGGTATCACGGCCGACTGGTTCAGGGACCGTTGCCGCTCAAAAACCGGGAGAACCTCGAAACCCTGGGTTCGTGGGACACCAGCGCCGCTCAAGCCACACCGGCTTTCTGGGGGAACGCCCGTTTATCACGGGTTCAGTTTCTGAACGCGGTGGTTGGGGGACTCAGACAAGAAGGCTGGACCATCAAAACCGACACCGGATGGGGCGAATACGACCTGGAGGTTGTGGGAGATCGCTGGAGTCGGCTGCAGCTGGCATCAGCCTCGGAATTTCATCCCGGGGACAAACAGTTGTTCCGATGCCGGCTGCGCCCCCGATGGTCCCTGCTCGCCCGTGCCATCCTGGCCGCGGCCATCGGCATCGAGTTCGCCCTCAGCGGGCTGCTCGGAGGCTGGGAAAAGCTTTCCGGCCAAATCGTCTGGAGCTGCCTGATCCTGGGAACGACATTCGGCCTTGGATGGCTCTTTCACCGGCGCACCGCCAGTCTGCGCCGGATCCTGGGAGTTTTCCTGGACAAAACCGCCGAATCGATGGGGCTGGTCAAGGTGGAAAAACTCAAGAGCCTGTGAGCCTTCAAGCGGGCAGGTAAGAACAGATATACTCGCAGATCCCTTCAGTAACCTCGATGGCAAACCCCGATCGCGATGGCACTTCAAAATACTGGCCCCCGGTAAAAGCCTTGGTTTCGGATTGCCCATCAATCGTCACCAAACACCAGCCCGCCACAATCTCCATCCGCTCAGCCGATTGGGTGCTGAAATGATACCGGCCGGGATAAACCAAACCGACCGTCTTCTTGGCACCATCGGGAAACAAGATGCTATGGCTGACCACCCGTCCATCGAAATAAACATTCGCCTTGGCGACAACAGTGACTCCATGGAATTCCTGAGGCATGGTTGACATACACCCCAGGATCTTGGGGCGCATGGAGTTTCTGTCAATGGAAAAGGCGGGCTTACGGCGAAATGTCCTTCCGGACCCAGGCGGCATGCAGATCCAGGTAAAGCTGGTTGCGTCCGCCATGATGGGCCGACCAGCCACCCGGCGGCGGCACACTCTCCCCCACCGACCAGGCCTGATGATTCTCCGCCCACCATGGCCTTTCAAAGAACGGGCTCATGAGCCATTCCTCCTCCGCCGTGCTGGCGCCTCGAAGCGCCGCGCAACTCTCCGGAGTCCGGCCCCGCAAATATCGGGCGCTGGCTTCGTTCGTCTCAGCCAGCTTGTCACTGAGGTAATTGGCCCAGCCTAACCCGGGTCGGTCCTGGCCGTTCTCGCGCCAGGGACTCAGAAAATGCGTCTGCCACGAATTCGTCTTGATTCGCTTCACAGGCGGTGACAACCAGAGCTTCGATTCCCCCAGGTAAGGATTCAATACCGGCATGAACGATCCCATCCGCGCATAACGCTTGCCACTCGAATTGACCGGAGGCGTCAACTGAAGCTCGGCATCCGGAATCCAGGGCATCCGGCCCTGGTGTTCATTGGCATACATCGCGGTGCCAATCCCAATCTGTCGCAGATTCGACAAACAGGCGGTTCGCCAGGCGAGGTTGCGGGCCCGGCCCAATCCCGGGAGCAATAAGGACGCCAGAATCGCAATGACCGCAATCGTGACCAGCAATTCCACCAAAGTAAAGGCCCGCTGCCGAGCCCCAAACCGATTTGAAGAGCGTTTCTTTGCCAACATCGAGTGGATTATGGATGACAGGAGTTCCCGTGACAAGATGGAGCTCCATCATCAATCGATCGCCCCGTCATGCTCGGGGGCATCCGTCATGCCTTCGAGGGCGTCAGCCCATCCGTGGACTGGATTTTTTGGCTGGCCTCTCCATCCTCAAGATGACATGTTCGTCAAGGATCAACCCGGCGGCGAAACCCTGCGCAGCATGACTCAAATCCGCCGCACTGGAAAACCTCGATGAACACCATGTATTCTGGCAGCATGTCGGAAGATGAAGTGGCGATCCTGGTGATCAGCAGCCTCCTGGGCGTGGGATTGTGGTTGCGATGGCTTTGGCTGCTGCTGGGCGTGGCCCGTTTTGCCCGCGAATTCCGACCGCGCCGCCCGCTGGCCCTGGCGCCGTTCCTCTGTGCCTTGGCTCTGTTCGTCGTGCTTCGTGTCTATGCGGCGGACGACGTCCGCCTGGACCCAAGATACCTGGGATTCTACCTGGTGATGGGCATGACCTGGCTGGCGCTCACGGGACTTTTTCTGCCCTGGTTCGGCTTGAACATGCGGGACGATGCCATCGAGCGGGGCAACGGCGTGGCAGGACTGGCTGTTGCAGGGGCCATGGTGGGGCTCATCCTCTGTTTTGCGGGCGCCAATATCGGCAATGGTCCCGGTTGGTGGGTGGTGGTGTTTTCCGCGCTGATTTCATCAGTCGCCTGGTTCATCTCCTGGGCCATCCTGGCGCGATCGACAGAGTTGGCGGACCGGCTCTCGATCGATCGGGATCCGGCGGCAGGACAGCGCGCAGCGGGATTCGCGGTCGGCAGCGGTCTGATTCTAGGGCGGGCCGTAGCCGGCGATTGGGTATCGGCTGCGGCGACCCTCATGGATTTCGGCCGCAACGGTTGGCCTGTTCTGCTGCTGCTGACCATCGCTATCTTCCTCGAGAAACAGTGTTCTCCCCAAACCGATCGTGATTCGACATCGCTGGTCACGATTGGATCCATACCAGCCCTGCTCTACCTCGGATTCAGTGCCATGGTCCTGATCGCACTCAACCGATAGACCACGATGAATCTCCCCGGGTACATCTTGCCCAGCCTGCCACAATCGGCTTTCGCCGATCTGCACCGCCGCGCCTTCTTCGACTGCTGCAAATGGGATCCACAGGTCGAGGACGTGTCCATCCTGGCCCCGTTTCCCGTGATCCTGAAACAGACCGCCTGGCGGGAAATCAGCCGCCTCGCCGAACAACTGGCCGACGAAATCCTCCGCGCCGAGTCCGAACTCCTGACCAAGCCGCACCTGCTCAAGAGGCTTGGATTTCCGCGGCCCGTGCGAAAGGCCCTGCTTCAGTCCGGCAACATGGATTCCCGAGAGGCATTCCGCGTAATGCGATTTGATTTCCATTTTACGATGGACGGCTGGCGCATTTCCGAAGCCAACACCGATGTCCCCGGCGGATTCAACGAGGCCTCGGGTTACGCCTCCTTGATCCAGAGTTGCTATAAATCCTATGCGAGCCCCGGGGATCCGGCTGACAGCTTGGTCTCGGCCATCCAGCATCACACCCCGCCGGGAGGCATCGTCGCCCTGGCGCACGCAACCGCTTACACCGACGATCGCCAAGTGATGGTGTTCCTGGCCCGCTTGCTCTCCAAACGTGGCTTGCGCCCCCTCCTGATCAGCCCGGATCTCCTCCGGTGGACAAATGGCATGGCCTTCCTCAACACCGAATGGTCCCAAGAACCCGTGGATTTTATCTTCCGCTTTTTCCCGGGCGAATGGCTTCCCAATCTCGCGCGCGCCTGCGGATCGCATCATTTTTTCTCGGGCAACCGCACTCTGCTCGCCAACTCCGCCGTCTCACTGCTGACCCAGAGCAAACGTTTTCCCCTGGTTTGGGATGATCTCGACACACCGTTGCCCACTTGGCGTCAATACCTGCCCGAAACACGGGATCCGCGCCACGCACCCTGGAACCATGACGAAGACTGGATCCTGAAACCTGTCCTCGGACGCGTCGGCGACATGATCGGCATCCGGGACGTAACCGAACCACGACAATGGAGGGCCATCCGCCGCAATGCGCGCTGGTTCCCCAACGCTTGGATCGCCCAACGCCGGTTCCAGTCCTGTCCCTTCAGGTCGGACCAGGGCGATTTCTATCCTTGTTTTGGTGTGTACACCCTCAATAACCGAGCAACGGGCATCTACGGACGGCTCGCCCGCACACCGCTGGTCAACCACTTGGCTTGCGACGCTGCCGTTTTGATTGAAAACCTGTCCTCCTCCCCCACCCTCTCGATTCCTCAATCCCCCTGCCTTGTCCAATCTCGAACATGACACCCCTCGATCTATTCGAACTCTGGGCTCCACGGCAATCGCTCTGGGCCCGTTGGGCCAAACCCGCCCTCTTTGCCGAACTGCCCCCGGGACTCGCGCCCTCAAATCAACCAATTGACGTCCCGAAATTGGACGTTCAAAATGACGCCCAGACCGCCATTGTCGTCGATCTTCCCGGCATTGAGGCCGTTAGAATTGGCATCGCCCTGGCCAGGGATGGTTATCAGACCGTGCCCCTGTTCAACGCCGCCGTTGGCCCCTCTGCCGTGCTGTCGGCCGTCAGCCTCATTAACATGCAACCACTCGTCCAAATGCTGGCGGACAGCGCCCCCGTGTTATCCAGTCTCACCTTGCCCCCTGAAGCCCCTCCCGCCTTCCTCCTCGATTCCCGAAGGCAATCCCCCGAAACCACCATCGTGCCTGGCAAATTCGACAATCGCTGGCTGGTGTTCCCCCAGGATTTTCCGTCCGCCGCCTTCCTCAAAACTCACCAGATCCAGCAGGTCATTGTCTTTCAATCTGCACCGGTCCCGGCGGCCGACCTTTCCCATGTCCTCCTGCGATGGCAAGAAACCGGCATCGGTGTCTTTGTCTATAATCCAGCCGGAAATCAACAGCCGCAACTCGTCCGGGTCCAGCCGCCTTCGCGCTTCAAATCCCTCTGTTACACCACCCTGGCCGCCATGGGACTGCGCCGCAATAGCGCTGGCGGCTTCGGCTCAATGATCCCTCAACCCTCCAGCGGATAACCCCACGCCCCTTTGCCCCGCTCTGACTTTGAGGAGAAACCAATTATGATGAGTACTTTTTTCATCGGGATGCTGGTCCCTTGTTAAGGGTCACATCTCACAATTTAACAATTCAAGCACTTGGCTCATTCGCGCCTTCTCGGCGCGGTCTCGATCCAATCGGCGTTCATATCGTTTGGCATTGGTCGCGACCACGCCGTAATTCTTCAGGTCCACCATCTCGGCCAGTTCTGTCAGTTTCAGCCCGCACAACCGTCGCCCCAAATACAGCGCCATATCCCGTCCCGTATCCCCATACTGGTCTCGAAATTCCCCCCACTTCCGCCCTTTGACCTTCTCGATTGCCGCGATCACCACTTCAAAGGACGGCCGTTCCGTTACCAACCGCCGCGCCCCACGCTGCTCCTGTTCACTCCCGCTCACGTATTTCCTCATTTCAGCCAGAAACTCGGCGCCCCCCAACACCACCTGTTCCCGCACCGATTCCCACGGGCTTTTCTCCAATCCTTCCCGCACCGCCCCTTCCACATAATCCCGATACCGCCGACGCTGCTCCGCCCCAGCTCCGCTCCCCCCCAACGCCAAAACGGTCTGGCATTCGAGCCATTGGGGCGCCCGTTCCAAACCGATGTAGGCCCGATACGAACTCCATCGATACCGCCGCAACCGCGCGATCCGTTCCCGCACTTGAGCGGCCTCCGGGGCCGGGGATAAACCAACCCGTCGCGCCTGTCGATCTCTCCTGCCCAAGCCCAGCGTTTGGACCCGAACCGGATTCAGATGCGCGTAACGGCTCAGCACCAGCGCCCACTCTTCCGGGCTCACCGCCACTGATTTGAACCGGCCTTGGAACAAATGCCCGCTGCGCCCATGCCGATGGTTGAACCACACGCTGTAACTTACGTTCAGCCACTGCACCGCCCGGCTCAGGTTGGTTTCGATCAGTTCCAGCAACAGGTGGTAGTGATTGTCCATCAGCACGTAACCATGCAACCGGACCCGAAAACGCACCACCATCTCAGCTACCAGCTCAACAAAATGCCGCCGATCGCGGTCATCCCGGACAATGGCCTTGCGTTCGTTGCCGCGAGCGCTCACATGATACCAACCGCCCGGTTTCTCAATGCGTAAAGGTCGCGCCATGCAAACGATGCTACCGCTCCCGGACTCCGGGTCAATTGTATAATTATGATTCTGCTGAAAAACAAATTGTATAATATAATAATATGAAGTGAGGACGGGCCAATCGATCGCGATCGACCGGCCGTGATCAGTCGGGGGCCGTGATGCGTCCCCGAGTTTTCACTCAACT
>Ga0116153_10003853_pt1 | contig 10185 bp, 9 predicted proteins | sample AD_UKC028_MetaG_FD_89896 | JGI IMG/M metagenome (GOLD analysis project Ga0116153, IMG submission 89896) | Active sludge microbial communities of municipal wastewater-treating anaerobic digesters from USA - AD_UKC028_MetaG | ecosystem: Engineered > Bioreactor > Anaerobic > Digestate | place: USA... | reverse complement strand
GGCGTGGGCTATCCGGCCGGTGGCCAGGGAGGCCTTGAGGGTGGTGGAGACGAAGTCCTGCCCCGCCAGTTCCTCGAAGCCCCGGGGCCGCTTCCGGGCCGCGGTGATCTCGTATGCCATGGGGGGAAGGATACCACGGGGCCGGCGCTTTCGGCAAAGGGTGGCGTACAGGCGGTCTATGCCGGAGAAAGACGAGACAGGATGAACAGAATTCGGAAGGATTCCCGGGATTCAGGATGGAAAAACGGACGGACCATCTCCAAGCACCATCCGGTACTTCCTAGGTGATCCTGTACATCCTGTCGGATTCAATAAAAAAGCCCTCGAACGTCGGTAGCCAGGCCGACCACGGCACAACGCCCTACCGCTTACCGTTGCTCCCTTCCGGGCCTGGCGGGGTTGGGCGGCGACCGTTAGCGTGGGGCCTGGCTACGAACGCCCGAGGACCGGTTTGTGCCATGCGTCGGTTACGCATGGCACAAACCTTGCAGTTTCTAGCGTTCTCTCCGAGAACGCTAGAAACTGCCGGACGGGAACCAACTGTCCAAAAAGCCGTCCGGGCTTTTTGGACAGCCCCCGAAAGACGGGCCTGCGGGCTCGTCTTTCCATTTCGTACGGAGAGAGAGGGATTTGAACCCTCGGTACCCTTACGGGTACACGCGACTTCCAATCGCGCACCTTCGGCCGCTCGGTCATCTCTCCAAGTCGGACCACGTTATTACATCGACGCACCGGAGAAGGCCGCGGTGGAAACCTCCGTCGAATACGTCGCATATTCTCCGGAGAGAGGGGGATTCGGTTCTCGTCGCTCCCGTCCTGGAAGCTCCTCGAACCCGCCTCGCCCCTCTAGCGGCGATCTCCGTATCGCCTTGCCTCCCTCCGGTCGGCGAGGGGCTCGGTTCGAATCCCCCGACGAACGGATGGTAGGACATTTCCGGAGAGAGGGGGATTCGAACCCCCGGAACCCTTACGGGTTCAACGGTTTTCGAGACCGCCCGATTCAACCGCTCTCGCATCTCTCCAAGGCGATGAGGCTAAGAGGATTCGAACCTCCGACCTTCAGATCCGCAATCTGGCGCTCTATCCAGCTGAGCTATAGCCTCGCTCGTATACCCGAGACGGCCGATCCCTCGACCGCCTTGCCTTCCTCCGGTCGGCGAGGGGCTCGGTTCGAATCCCACGACCAACTGAAGAAAGGATTTTTCCGGAGAGGGGGGGATTCGAACCCCCGGTACCCTTGAGGGGTACAACTCCTTAGCAGGGAGCCCGATTCGGCCGCTCTCGCACCTCTCCAAGGTCCCCGACTTTCGGAGCAGGGGGGATTCGAACCCCCGGTACCTTACGGTACAGCGGTTTTCAAGACCGCCTCCTTAAACCGCTCGGACACCGCTCCAATCGACGCGGAAGCCTATACTAGGGGAAAATCGGGTCCGTTGTCAATGAGGAAGGGGTCGCGGGAAGCCCGGAGGCCTACTCCACCAGGTACCGGCCGAGCTCCTTGAGCTCGGGGATCCGGGAGAAGGCGGGCTGCTTGATGCCGGCGGCGTCCTTGTCCAGGGCCACGACTTTGAGATAGAGGTCGTTCAGGTAATCCGCCAGGATCTTCAGGTTCGAGGCGAAGTTGTTGACCGCCATGTCCCGGAAGACCCGGTCCGAGTCGCTGATCCGCTCCTGCCCGTGGGAGGAGGTGGCCATGAACTTGAGGTTGGGGGCCACCTGGCGCCGGGCCTGGTAGATGAAGCGCGCCAGGGCCAGGATATACATGTACAGCTCGTCCAGGTGGTAGCCCTGGTAGCGGTAGTTGTCCACCTTCTCCGTGAGCTCCTCGATCTGGCCCCAGGAACCCGCGTCCAGGGTCATGGTGGAGAGGGCCCTCCGGGTGAACCGGTTGGCGATGTTCGTCTGGTAGTGCTGGGAGATCGTCTCGATGAGGGAGAAGAGCTCCGGGTTCTTCACTTGCATGGCGAGGCATAGTATAGCGGCTATCCGCCCGGGCGTGAAGAGCGAACTTACCCCGGGAATGAATTTTCTTACGAAATTGGACTTATATAGAGGTCGCCGCCTTAGCCGCCCCTGCCCCATATAGCCTGCCCTGCCAGGTATCCCGGCGGTCCAGCTCCGCGTCCAGGTCCCGGAGGAAGCCCGCCTTCTCGATCGCCCTGCGGGGCAGGGCGCGGCGTTCCGGGGGGGTGTCCGTGGAGAGGCGCTGGATCACGGTTTCCGGCGGCAGGATCTCCAGGGCCCGGACGCAGAGATCCCGGTGTCGCCGGGGGGAAAGGAGGACGAGCTCGCCCTCCAGGGCCTCCCGGTAGAGGCCGCAGCCGAAGGGGATGTGCAGGTCGTGGATCTTGATCCCCTCGATGTCCAGGTCCGCCAGGTACCGCACCGTGCCGAGCATGTCCGCCTCGGACTCCCCGGGAAGGCCGAAGACCACGTGGGCGGAGACCGGGATTCCCAGGTCCCGGAGCAGGTTGCGGGCTGCCGTGAAGTCCGCGGTTCCGTGCCCCCTCCGGATCCGGGCCAGGGTCGCGTCGTTCGAGCTCTGCAGCCCCAGCTCGACCCAGACGTCCAGGCCCCGGGCCCGGTAGGAGGCCAGGAGCCCCGCCTTCTCCCGGTCCAGGCAGTCCGGCCGGGTCGCGACGATGAGCCCCCGGAAGGGAGCCCGGGCCAGGGCCGCGTCGTAGAGCTCCCGGAGCCGGGCCGGGGGGGCGTGGGTGGAGGTGAAGGCCTGGAAGTAAAGGAGCAGGTTCTCCGCCCCGTACCGGGCACGCTGGAAGGAGGCGGCCTGGTCCGCCTGCTCCGCGACGCTCCCCGCGGAGCCGAGTACGGGGGAACGGGAGCCGTCGGAATCGCAGAAGGAGCAACCCCCCGACCCGTCGGGGCGGCGGTTGGGGCAGGAGAAGCCCCCGTCCACGGGCACCCGGGCCGTCGGGCCTCCGTACCGTGCGCGGAGCCAGGAAGAGTAGCGGTTCCAGCGGCCGTGGTACGGCAGACCCGGGGGGATCGGCATGGCCCATTCTACCCCGACCGTGCGGGCCGCGTCTCCGGCGCCCGGGAATCCGCGACCGGGCCCGTTCGGCTTGAACGGAAGGCCCCTTTCCGGTACCGTGTAACCATGACCCGTCTAGCCCTCGCGGCAGCCGCCGCCCTGGCCCTGGCCTCCTGTTCCCGGGACCCCAACTCCGCGGTGATCATGACCGATTCCCCGGAGTTCGCCTTCTACGTGGATACCTACAACGCCTCCCAGGACCGGTACCGCCTGGAGCTCCAGTTCCGCCCCAACGTGCCCAAGGCCCTGGCCCAGGAGGCCGAGAACCCCCCGGCCCTGGCGGTCGGCCGTTTCCTGGCCAACGACCAGGCCCGGTCCCGGTTCGTGAACCTGGACTACCTATTCCGGGAGCTCATCGTGAACCCCTCCGGGGTCTACCAGGGGCTTTTGCAGCGAGGGGAATTCGACGGCCGCCAACTCCTCCTGCCCGTATCCTTCAACATGCCCCTGGTGGCGTGGCGGCGCGGGGAGGCCTCGCCCGGGAAGGACAACTTCGTGATCTCCCTGGAGGAGATCCGCTCCGCCGCCGCGGCGAGGAACCAGCTGGCCGGATCGGCCTTCGTCCGGATGGGCTTCTCCCCGCGCTGGGACCCGGACTTCCTCCTCCTGTTCGCACGGATGTCCGGCGCCGCCTTCCGGGAGGGTTCCCCCCTGTCGTGGAACGACGAGGGCCTGTCCGCGTCCCTCGAGAGGCTCCGGGCCTGGTCCTCGGAGGTGAACCGGTCCGCCGCCGACGAGGACGACTTCCAGTTCAAGTACCTCTACCTGCCCCGCAACCTGTCGGTCCAGGAGGGACGGATCGCCTTCGCCTACATGGATTCGTCCCAGTTCTTCCTCCTGTCCGAGGAGAGGAGGGCGGCCCTGGAGTACCGGTGGATCGCCCGGGAGACCGCCATCCCCGTCCTGGAGGAGGCCCTGTACGCGGGGATCCTGAGGCGCGGGAAGGGACGGGCCGCCGCGGAATCCTTCCTGAAGTGGTTCTTCCGGGAGGAGACCCAGCGGTACCTGCTGGAGAAGACCCGGTCCCTGCGCACCAGCGAGACGATCTTCGGGATCGCGGGGGGCTTCTCCTCGATACGGTCGGTGAACGAGAAGGTCCTTCCGGTCTTCTACCCTTCCCTGCTCGGGCACCTGCCTCCGCCGGAGTACATCGAGGCCCCGCCGACCCTCCCCGCGGACTGGACCGATCTGGCCGGACGGGTGCTGAAGCCCTTCCTGATCAACGCCACCGGGACCCTGTCCCCGGACTTCGATCCCAAATCGGACCTGAGGAGGCGGATGGACCAGTGGAAGAGGCAGACCGCCGGCACCTGAACCGGGGCTCCCTCAGGCGCAGGAATCCCAGAGCCGGAAGACGTCTTCGTACTCCGCCGCGGTGGAGCACTTGACCGCGGCCGCCCGAAGCTCCGCGCCGCCCCGGACGCCCTTGGTGTAGGCGCACATCTGCTTGCGGAACTCCACGCAGGCGGTCCGCTCCCCGAGGTACTCCACCGCCAGGGTCAGGTGGCGGCGCGCCGCGGCCGCCCGCTCCGCCGGGGACGGCTCCCCGGGTTCCCGGCCTTCCAGGACCTCCCGGGCCTGCCGGAAGATGAAGGGGTTCCCCATGGCCCCCCGGGCGATCATGACCCCGTCCACGCCGGTCTCCTCGATCATGCGCCGGGCGTCCCCGGGCCGGAAGACGTCCCCGCTGCCGAAAACCGGCACCGAGAGGGACGACTTGAGCCGGGCAAGTGCGGGCCAATCCGCCTTCCCCGAATAGCCCTGGGCCCGGGTGCGGGCGTGCAGGGTCACCGCGGAGGCCCCGGCCTCCACGGCAGCCGCCGCGGTCTCGAGGAAGTTCACGCTCCCCTCGTCCCAGCCCAGGCGGATCTTGACCGTGACCGGGGCGGGGGAGGAGGAGCACACCGCGCGGACGATCTCGGCCAGGCGGCCGGGATCCCGCAGGAGGGCCGAGCCCGCCCCGGCCCGTACGATCTTTGGCACCGGGCACCCGCAGTTGATGTCCACCAGGGTCGGATGGAAGGGCGCGAGGAGCTCCGCGGCCCGGGCCATGGATCGGGGATCCGCCCCGAAGATCTGGACCGCGTACTGCCGCTCGGATTCGCCCCGGGCCAGGAGGGTCCGTGTAGCCCGGTGGCCCCGGATCAGGGCCTCCGAGCTGACCATCTCCGTGTAGGCCAGGTCGCAGCCGTGCTCCGCGCAGACGGAGCGGAAGGCGGCGTCGGAGTAGCCCGCCACGGGGGCCAGGAAGAGGTTTCCGGGCAGGACCGCCGTCCCGACCGTCACGGGATGATACAGGGATGCGCTCAGGATCTCGTTCTCCTCGGAGCAGGACATTGACAGGAATGAATCACGGAGAGGACGGAGAAAACAGCCTTCCAGGAGAGGAAAGACAGGATGAACAGGATTTAGATGGATAAACAGGATGGAGAATAGAAATGGAAGTTCCGTTCTCAACCTCTATCCTGTTGATCCGTTCCCTATCCTTTTTATCCTGTCTCTCTTCTCCGATCCTCTCTCTTCTCCGTGTGCTCCGTGATCTCCGTGGTGATTCCTGAATGCCTATGCCAGCTTGAAGAAGCGGCTGGCGTTGTCGAAGGTGGCCTGGGCCACGTCCTCCACCGCGATGTCCAGGAGCTCCGCCAGGAAGTCCACCGTGGAGGGCAGGTACTCCGGCTTGTTCCGCTTGCCCCGGAACTCCGCGGGCACCATGAAGGGGGCCTCAGACTCCACCAGGATCCGCTCCAGGGGCAGGACCCGGACCGTGTCGTGCAGGTTGCGCGCGTTCCGGTAGGTCAGGTTGCCGGCGAAGGAGAAGTAGAGGTTGAGGTCCATCGCCCGCATCGCGTACTCGGCGTCCTCGGAGTAGCAGTGGAGCACGCCACCGGCGGGCGGAAGGCGGTCCTTGAGCACGTCCAGGACGTCCTTGCCGGCCTCCCGGTTGTGGATGATGACCGGCAGGTCGTACCGCGCGGCGATCTCGAGCTGCTCGATGAAGAGCTCGATCTGGCTCTTCCGGTCCCCGAACTTGTGGTGGTAGTCCAGGCCGATCTCCCCGATCGCGACGACGCGCGGGAGCTTGACGCCCTCGTCGATCCGGTGGCGCCAGTCCTTGCCCGGAGTGGTCACCTCCGACGGGGAAACCCCCACGGCGTGGTAGACGTGCTCCGCGGTCTTCAGGTTCTCGTAGACCTGGGCGAAGTCGATGAGACTGTTGCATATGCTGATGAGCCGGGTCACCCCGGCCTGCTTGGCCTGCTGACAGACGAGGAGCTGGTCTATCGGGTCATCGAAGATGAGCCCGATATGGGCATGAGTGTCGAAGTACTGCATTCGGCTTCCAATCGGGATAAGGAAATGAGGCATCCTCTAGGAGGACGTGGATAGAATGTAGCATACACCCACCGAGCCGTCAACTCAAACGGAAAAACCGGGGACCGGGGGTCCGGACGGCGTCTGGGGCGGACAGATTGGAGAATCTACGGGAATTAGTATACCGAACCCGCCCGGGTGTGTCATCCCCCTTGCCTTTATCGAACCTTACCACGGAGGGCACGGAGAATCAGTATTCAGGAAATGCTAGACAGGATGGACAGGAGAAAAAAGGATTTACAAGATAAGAGATGGGGAAAGGAAGGCGAATGTGAATTACTATATCTTTTCTATATATGGCTTTATCTTGTTCATCCTTCCCGAATCCTGTTCATCCTGTCCGATTCTCCGATTCCAGGCTAGTTCTACATTCGGAATTCTTCTCCAAGGTAGATCTTCCGGGCGACCTCGGAGTCCAGGATGGCCTGGCGGTCTCCGGAAACCAGGATCTCCCCCAGGTTGATGACGTAGGCCCGATGGGTGATCTCCAGGGTGTCCCGGACGTTGTGGTCCGTGATGAGCACGCCGATCCCGCGGTCCGCGAGCCTGCGGACGATGGCCTTGATCTCGTGGACCGCGATGGGATCGATCCCCGCGAAGGGTTCGTCCAGAAGCAGGAACTTGGGCTCCACGGCCAGGGACCGGGCTATCTCGGTGCGCCGTCGCTCCCCGCCGGAGAGGGTATAGGCGGGCTGTGCCCGGATTTCCCGGATCCCGAACTCCGAGAGCAGGGCCTCCAGACGCTCCTTCTTCTCCTCGAGGCTCAGGTCGTCCCGGGTCTCCAGGATGGCCCATACGTTCTTCTCCACGGTCATGCGCCGGAAGATGGAAGGCTCCTGGGGGAGGTAGGAGACCCCCAGCCGGGCCCTCCGGTACATGGGCAGGCGGGTGATGTCCCGGTCGTCCAGGATCACGGCCCCCTGGTCGGGCTTGAGGAAACCCAGGATGGTGTAGAACACCGTGGTCTTCCCGGCCCCGTTGGGACCCAGGAGCCCCACCACCTCGCCGGAGCGCATGGAAAAACCCACCCCCCGGATGACGGTCTTGCGGCCGAAGCGCTTGACGATGCCCCGGGCCTCCAGGACGTGGCTCTCCGCGGGAGCGCTCACGGGGAGGTCTCCCCGGGGTTCGCCTCCTCGGGCTTCTTCTTCTTGATCACCGTGCCCGAGACCCCTCCGGACAGGACGATCTCGTCGGTCTCCAGGTCCATCACGATGCGCTCGGCCCGGTACTCGTCCCCGTCCCGGAGGACCCGTGCGGAACCCGAAAGCTCCAGGCTCTGCTCGTCCCGGCGGTAGGTCAGGGAGGCCGCGCGGGCGGAGGTCGAGTCCTTGAAGACCCGCACCCCCACCCGGGCGGTGACCGTCTTCCGTTCGTCGTCGTGTTCCATCCAGTAGGCCTTGAGGACCACCCGGTTCCTGGAGTCCTCCAGGACGGAGTCCCCCTCCAGGCGGCTGATCCGGGTCTGGCGGTCGTAGACCAGGACCTCCGTGGTCAGCCGGATGCCCTGGGTCTCGTCGGAGGCGCTCACCCTGCCGGAACAGCGGGCCCAGCGCCAATCCTTGCCGGACAGCTCGATGACGTCCGCGGTGATCGTGAGGTCGTCGGCGGCCAGTCGGGCGTTGCCCGAGAGGAGGGCGCGCTCCCGGCCCTCGGCGATGACGCTCTCCATGCGGTCCGCGGAAAACCGGAAGGTCTCCGCCCCGAAGCCCGGGACCGAGCACGCAAGGAGGGCCAGGGCGAGGATCCGCGGCGGGATCCGGGCGAGGACGGCGCGGCCGACGGAGCCCCTCATTCCCCGGCCTCCCGGACCAGGAGACCTTCGGTTTTTCCGGAAAAGGAGATGCCCTTGCGCCGGGCGTCGGCCCGGAAGCCCGAGCCCCGGAGGAAGGAGCCGTCGTCCCGTTCGATCCCGGTCTCCCCGTCCTCCGGGCCCGAGAGGACCCTGTCCGAGGCGTTCCAGGAAAGGTAGGCCGTGCGGATGGAGACGCCCTCCTCCTCGGAGCGGAGGCTCACGGAACCGAAAAACTCGGCATCCTCCGTGTCCGTCCGGAGCGAGGCCCCGTCCGCGGAGCCGTAGGCCAGGACCCGGCCGTCCCGCATCTCCGTGAAGGAGACGTCCGAGAGCCGCACCAGGCTTTTCCGGTCGAAGATCTCCGCCCGGGCGGCCTCGATCCTGAGGATGGGCCGGTTGTCCTGGACCACGGTGTGGGTGAAGCCCGTGAATACGGCGTTGGGGGTGCGCTCCGCCAGGTCCTCCGCCAGGGCCTGGCCGTAGTCGAAGCTGCAGGCCGAGACGAGGAAGGCCGCGGCCAGGACTGCGCAGAGCGCGGCGGCCGGAGGGGCTGCGACCGGGGCCGTGGAGGATCCGGGGCGGCGCGCCGCGGATCCGGGACGCGGCCCCCCGGGAGCCGTCCTACTGCCCCGCATACCCCAGGCACGCCTTGACGAAGGCCCGGAACAGGGGGTGGGGGGCCACGGGCCGGGACTTGAACTCGGGGTGGAACTGGACGCCCACGCCCCAGGGGTGGTCCGGCCACTCCACGCACTCCACCAGGGCACCGTCCGGGGTCAGCCCCGTGATCCGGAGGCCCGAAGCCTCCATGTCCGCCCGGTAGGCGTTGGAGAACTCGTAGCGGTGGCGGTGGCGCTCCTGGATGGTCTCGGACCCGTAGGCCTCCCGGACCCGGGTGCCCTCCTTCAGGACCGAGACGCTGGCTCCCAGGCGCATCGTGCCTCCGTAGTTCTTGACCTCCAGCTGTTCCTCCAGGAGGCTCACGACGGGGTGCTTCGAGTCCGGCTGGAACTCCGAGGAGTCCGCGTCCTCCCAGCCCAGGACCGTGCGGGCCCACTCGATGGTCATGATCTGCATGCCCAGGCAGATGCCGAAGCAGGGCATCTTGTGCTCCCGGGCCCAGCGGACCGCGGCCACCATGCCCGAAGTGCCCCGGTGCCCGAAGCCGCCCGGGATCAGGATGCCCCGGACGTCCCCCAGGGCCTTGGCGGGATCCGCCTGCTCGCCCTCGAAATCCCCGGAATCGATCCGGACGATGTCCACCACCGCGTCGTTGGCGATCCCGCCGTGGTGCAGGGCCTCCCAGACGCTCTTGTAGGCGTCCACCAGCTCCATGTACTTGCCCACCACCCCGATGCGGACCCGGCGCCGGGGCTCCCGGAACTTGCGCACCATCTCCTTCCAGGCCCGCAGGTCCGCGTGCCGGCTCTCGATGTTCATGCGCCGGAGAAGATACGTATCCAGCTTCTGGTCGTGGAAGACCAGGGGGATCTCGTAGATCGTCACGGGAACGTCGTGGGCGGAGATCACCCCCTCGAAGTCCACGTTCGTGAAGGCCGCGATCTTGCGGCGCAGCCCTTCCTCCACCGGCTCGTCGCAGCGGACCACTAGGACGTCCGGCTGGATCCCCACCTCCTGGAGCTCCTTGACCGAGTGCTGGGTGGGCTTGGTCTTGAGCTCCCCGCCGGAGACCCGGGGGATCAGGGTCACGTGGACGGAGACCGCGTTCTGGTGCCCCTCCTCGTGGATGATCTGCCGGGCGGCCTCCAGGAAGGGGATGGACTCCATGTCGCCCACGGTGCCGCCCACCTCCACAATGGTGACGTCCACGTCGGGGTTGTCCGCCACCGCGTGGATCCGGGCCTTGATGGCGTCCGTGATGTGGGGGATCACCTGCACCGTGCGGCCCAGGAAGCGCCCCTGGCGCTCCTTCTCGATCACCTCCTGGTAGACCTGTCCGGTGGTGATG
>Ga0116153_10003850_pt1 | contig 10190 bp, 10 predicted proteins | sample AD_UKC028_MetaG_FD_89896 | JGI IMG/M metagenome (GOLD analysis project Ga0116153, IMG submission 89896) | Active sludge microbial communities of municipal wastewater-treating anaerobic digesters from USA - AD_UKC028_MetaG | ecosystem: Engineered > Bioreactor > Anaerobic > Digestate | place: USA... | reverse complement strand
TTACGCTGGGCGGGCTATCTGCAACAGGCGTTGGAGCATGCCGGCGATGCCGAAGTCTGTTTCAACACACACCACCACCCGATCTGGGGCCGGACGCACATTGCCAGGTTCATCACCATGCATCGCGACGTTTACAAATACACGCATGACCAGACAGTGCGTCTCATCAATGCCGGCTATACGGCGCGCGAAATTGCCGACAGGATCAAACTGCCCGACTCTCTTGAAAACTATGTTTCCAGCCGCGGCTATTATGGCGACCTGCGACACAACGTCAAGGCGGTCTATCAATTCTATATGGGCTTCTACGACGGAAATCCGGCAAATTTGAACCCGCTGCCGCCTGAAGAGTCGGCCAGGCGATACCTCGATCTTGCCGGTGGCGCAGGCAGGATGATTGAAGCCGCGCAGGACGCATTCGACAAGGGAGATTATCGCTGGAGCGCCGAACTGTTGAACCATGTTGTATTTGCTGAGCCTGGAAACGAAAAAGCCATCGAACTGCTGGCCTGCACCTATGAGCAGATGGGCTACATGGCCGAAGCAGCCACCTGGCGAAACAGCTATCTGACAGCGGCCTTCGAATTGCGGAAGGGTCCCCCGAAAAAGGGCATTGATAGAAGCTCTGTCATCGACATGCTCATGCAGACACCGACAGAGCATTTCCTTGATGCCATGGCGGCAAGCCTCGATGGTCCGTCTGCGGAGGGGAAAGATCTCTCCATCAATCTTGTCTTTTCCGATACGGGGGAATCTTATGTGCTCTGGATAGAAAATGCGGTGTTGCATCACAGAAAAGCAGCTCCCGCAGCCAATGTCAATGCAACCGTTACACTGACCAGGAATCTTTTTATTAAAATGATAACCGGTACTGCCGGCGTGAAGGACACACTGATGAACAGCAAACTGAAAATTGACGGCAGCAGAATAGATCTGGTCCGCTTCTTCGCGCTGATCGACAGAGCAACAGGCACGTTTGCCATTGTGACGCCATAGACTTATCTTGAGATACAGGATCGTGCTTTCTATAATTTGCCAACAAAAAGGATGTCTTTGTCAATCTTATGAATGAACAAAATAAACGGGTAAGCGCCTTTTGCAGTGACGCCTTGGGAACTCTCGATGGCGTCGGAATCGCGGAAAGAATATCTTCGGGAGAAATCAGCGCCGCTGAAGCGGTTGACGCCGCAATAGCGCGCGCGAAGTCGGTTAATCCGGCACTCAACGCCATTGTCACAGAGACCTTTGACACCGCCCGCGCGCAGGTTAAAGATCCTGTCACCGGCTCTTTTGCGGGAGTACCTTCTTTTATCAAAGACAATGAAGATGTGCAGGGTGCTCCGACGCTATGGGGCACCAGGGCTGTGCCAAATAAACCCGCCGGAAAATCGAGCAGATTTGTGAAACAGTTTTTTTCGACAGGCCTTGTCTGTTTAGGAAAAACCGCTTTGCCGGAATTCGGCTTAACGGCAACAACGGAATCTCTTGCTTTCGGCACAACTCGTAACCCTTGGCATACGGATTATTCTACCGGTGGATCTTCGGGCGGGTCGGCGGCGCTCGTGGCTTCCGGTGTCGTTCCCCTCGCACATGGCAATGATGGCGGTGGCTCTATTCGCATTCCGGCGTCGTGCTGTGGACTGGTTGGTCTCAAGCCTTCACGGGGGAGGCTTGAACGTGTAGAAGGATCGCGGCTCATGCCGGTCGACATCGTTTACGAGGGTATTTTAACACGGACGGTTCGGGATACGGCCACCTTTTATCATGGGGCGGAGAAATATCGCCGTGCTCCCCGAATGCCTGAAATCGGAGACGTAAAGCACCCGGGGAAGAAACGCCTGCGCATCGCTCTTTTCACAGATTTACCTTACGCTACGCCTGCACACTCCGAGTCAGCCGATCTGGTATACCGCACCGGAGATCTCTGCGAAGAACTCGGCCATACGGTGAGGGAAATCCCCTGTCCCTGTGATGCGCAGATGGCAGACGACTTTATCATCTACTGGGGGATGCTGGCCTTTTCCTTCAGATTTTATGGGAGGTTAATCATCAGCCGGGGCTTCGATCGAAGCAGGCTGGAAGACTGGACGATCAATCTCAGCCGCCTGTTTTTGAAAAAATCATTTAAAGCACCGGGCGTGATAAAAAGGTTACGCAGATTTGCCACCCTGTATAATGATATCTTCAGCACCTGCGATATACTGATCAATCCGTCGCTGGCCCACCCCGTTCCAAAAGTTGGTTATTTGGGACCGGAGGTTCCCTTTGATGAAGCTTTTGAACGGATCAGGAATTATGTTGCTTTTACTCCGCTGCAGAATGTCAGCGGCGCCCCGGCCATATCGCTTCCGCTGGGATTCAGCAATAACGGCCTTCCCCTGGGGGTCCAGTTTGGTGCCGCCTTCGGCCGTGAAAGGGAACTCCTCGAACTTGCCTTTGAGCTGGAGGAAGCCAGGCCGTGGCCGATGATCGGACAATGATATGAAACGTGAAACCTTAATGGAACTCTAGCCTAATCCGTTTTTATAAACGATTTTTCCCGGTGGCGTTGAAGGGCCAGTTCAACTAGGCGATCGAGAAGCCTGTGGTATTCCAGGCCGGTGGCCGCCCATAGCTTGGGGTACATGCTGATGCTGGTAAAACCGGGCAGGGTGTTGATCTCGTTTAAATAAAAACGGTTTGTCTTTTTCTCCAGAAAAAAATCAACGCGTGCCATAGAATTGCAATTAAGCGCTTTGAAGCCCATGACAGCGGATTTGCGGATCTCCGCTGAGAGTCTGGTGGGAATCTTTGCCGGAATATTCATCTTCGCACCGTCGGGATCAAGATATTTGGCTTCATAGGAATAAAATTCATGCAGGGGCAGGATTTCACCCGTTATGGATGCTTCCGGTTTTTCATTGCCAAGTACGGCGCACTCAATTTCGCGGCAGTCAATGCCTGTTTCAATCATGATCCTTGTGTCGTACTGAAAGGCGAAATCAATCGCCTGTGCCAGGTCTTTTTTCACTTTCACCTTTTTGATTCCGACAGAAGAACCGGTGCACAAGGGCTTGACAAAAACCGGCAGACTAAGTTTTTTTACTGCTCTGCGCAGGATTTTTTCAGGTGCTTCCCGCCACTCATGCCTGCTGATCGTGATCCACGGGACCACCGGGATACCGGCTTCCTTCAGCAGCCGCTTGGCGATGTCCTTGTCCATGCCGACGGCGGAACCGGCCACATCCACCCCCACATAGGGCACCATAGCCAGCTCCAGCAGCCCTTGCAAAGTTCCATCTTCGCCATATGTGCCGTGCAGAACGGGAAAGACCAGATCAACCGCAACTTTTTCACCCTTCTTTTCGAGATTGTAAATATGCAGTTTACCTTGCTGTTCGAAATGATTGACCAGCCAACATCCCCGTTTTTTCAAAGACAGGACTTTCCCGAATGCTTGATCATTTATAATTTCCGGTTGATCCTGAACGTACCAACGCCCGTCGCGGTCAATCCCGATGGCGATGATATCGTACTTTGATTTGTCCAGTGCCGCGACAACGGATGCCGCGGAACAAAGCGAGACATCATGTTCTCCTGAACGGCCTCCGTATAAAACACCGATTTTCAATTTAGATAAGAGGCTGGTTTTTTTTGGGGGGCGCATATTTTTATATCCTTATATTTTAGTAGGTGTATGTGATTGCCGATCCGATAGAAAAACGGTCTGTGTATTGCCCTTCGATGTTCAGACGAAATCCTTTGGCCAGCGGTATGTCTACCCCGAAATATCCGCCGATGATTGATTTGTTCTTCCAGGCGATCCTTTGATCTCCCGATTGAATTCCCGGAATGCCACAGGCAAGCTGTGCGTCAGCCTCGGCATAATAGATGAAGGGGCCGGCATACAATTTTATGCCATAGGGGACTGTTGCCTGTGCACCGATGCCGAAGTTGACATTCCAGAGATTCTTGACTTTCAAATCGTCCGTAAAAGGCGTCGAATGATAAATTCCGACGAGGTTGTCGGTATAGTTGCTGAAGTTGTAGCTTGCCTGAACAAAGGCACCGATCCCGAAGATGCTGTTGAAAGCGACAAAGCCTTTTGCTCCCAGGGTCCCGACAAATTTCCAGTTTTCTTCAAAGTGATCTTTTATCGTCGTGGTATAGATATGGGTGGATTTTGAAGCGTCAAAAATCTTCAGATCCGACACTCCAATGCGCCCGTATATTTCCCAGATATTCTTTGATCCGTAGGAAACCTGCGAGTAAACATGATGCTGCCGGATCGGATGGCTTGTGTCATTCTTGTAAGTATCTTCATAATACCAGTAGCCGATGGTTGTATTCAGGCCACCGGATTCCCTGGAAACCGTTTGCGGCGGACCGAACATTCCACCCACGGCAGACGGGGCCATGGACAGGATCAAAAATACCGGTATGATGAACAATCTAAATATTTTCGTAACGATTCTCCCTTTTCGTTGCATTTATTTTTTTACACTCGGACCGGCCGGGGAATCGTCCGTGCCGACGTCTTTAAAAATCAGGGACCTTGCCTTGCGTGCCTTGATTGCTTTCGCGCGATACTGGGCATAGGCATCACGAATGGCCACATAGGGATCAAGCGCAGCTTCCTGAAGGGATTCATATTCGCCGATGACCAGCGACGCGTTATTGATGATTTTGAAAGGCCGGATGCCGATGCCGGTGTACCAGGGCCCGAAATAGGAAAGCGGATCCAGTAAATATTCACCGGCGATATCCACGCTGTCGCGGGGGCTGGAAGGGCCGAGGACAGGCCAGAGAATGTAAAAACCGTGTCCCACCCCGTACATGCCCAGGGTCTGTCCGAAATCCGTGTCCTGCTTTGCCAGTTTGATTTCTCCACCTGCCGCAGGGTCAAGAAGTCCCCCGATGCCCCAGATGGTATTGATCGTGAAGCGGCCAAATTCAATGCCTGCACCGCTGAAATCGGCCTGTAAAAGGCAATTGATGAAACGGATAGGGAATTTTGCGTTGAAATAAAATTGTTTTACGCTGATCCGTGCTGGTTCGGGAACAATCCATTTGTAAACGGTTGCGACCGGCTTGACTGCCCAGTAATACAACTTGTCATTGAACTGGTATGAGATTCTGTTGAACGGTTCCAGCGGATCGGCAATGGTCACTTTTGGTTCTGCGAACGGATCATCGTCGTAATCAAGATTCTGCTCATCGGAGTATGGATCTTTATCGGTGATGCCCGGTTTTCCTGTATTGTGTGCCGGAACACTTCCCGCTTTTGCCCGCGTCGGTTGTTGAACGGACAAAGAATTTTCCGGTGACTGTTGGGGGTCGGAAGCAAGACCGTAACCAGGAGTGAGCCCAGCGGCAATTAACAGGATCAGTGTCATAAGTGGAATGCAGTGTCTCATGAAAGGGCGCCCGTCATTTTATCCTGAAATGTATTGTCTTTCGTCTTTCCTGTTTCATGCCGGTCTGGAAAAGCGGTTGCCGCCATCCGTAAAAAGAGCGGCAGAAAATCTTACTGTGTGTTCACCTTTTTTCGCAGGCTTTCCAAAAGTTTATCCGGCGTGCCGCTGGCAAGAATGTCATTAAACTGGGTTCGGTAGTTCTGAACCAGGCTGACATTTTCCACCACCACATCATAAACCTTCCACTTGCCGTCTTTGAGAATCATCCTGTAAAAAATGGGGATTTCTTTTGAGGATGTCACAATCTTCGATTGGACTTCCGCTTTGTCATTTGAGGCCATCGTTTCTTTGTGGAAAACAACTTTTTCGTTGGTATATTCTAGAATTTTGTCCAGATAAGCTTTTTCCAGAACCTGTTCAAACAGATCAACAAATTCCTTGCGCTGATCGGGGGTAAACTTGGCCCAGTTGCGCTGGAGCGTGCGTCTTGAAAATTCCATTTCATCAAACATGTCCTTGTAAATCACGCGGAGTTTATCCGCCTTTGCTTGCTTGGCACTTGGGCCTTTCAGCTTGGGATCACGCAGCACGTCAAACACTCTGTTGACAGTAGCTTCTACAGCGGACATTGGCTCTCCGGCGTAGACCGGAACACATAATATGAGAATCATCAATAAACTGAATATCGTAATCTTTTTTATCATTGTTTGAGCCTCCTGTAGCCTATTTCTTTTCCTTTTCCTGTTCCGTTTCCTTATTTTTAGAAGAAACCTTTTTCAATTCTCCGAATGCGTATTTGCTGATGAGCTGTTCGACATCTACCGCGGCCTGTGTGTCTGTGATCACCCCGTTGGGCTTGAGAAGGTCCCCTCCTCCCCCCGGGTCGATGCTGAGGTACTTGTCCCCGATCAGACCCTCTGTTTTAATTGAGGCGATAGCGTCATCGTATATTTTAATATCGTTTTTGATCCTCATTTCCACAACCGCGCGCAGGTTTTCCTGATCCATCGTGATTTTTTCCACGCGTCCGACGTCAATACCAAGGATATTTACAGGACTTCCTTTTCTCAGCCCGGCAACCGTTGTGAACTTGGCCATCAGAGAGTAGGAATTATCACCGAAAAGATTGACCTTGCCCAGCTTTACGGTCATATATCCGACGCAGAGCAGTCCAAAGACAACAAAGATGCCGACGATTGTTTCCATGGTGTATTTTTTCATTTGTTCACTCCCCTGCAGCGCAATTAAAACGCCCGATTTCTTTTTGTTGAGATTTTGCTAAAGCGATCACCGAGTCCAGATCAGTTGTTGACTGCCCCTCGGCAATTCCGGCCACAATATTGAATTCGACCGATTCTCCCGCGGCCATTTTGCAGGCTCCTGTTCCTATGGCAGGAAGCACCTGTCTTTGAAAATCCGAGACAAAATCATCGATAATACTTTCTGTTTCGGCAAGATTTGAATACGGAAGCATGGTTATAATTTCGTTTGAACTGCGGCGCGTGGAAAAGCCGCCAATATCGCCAAAATGCTTATCAATGTAGAGTCCCATGTTTCGAAGCGCTTCCTGGGCGGCATCGTGTCCGACTTTTGTGTAAATCGCAGTCAGCTCGTTGAGACTGAATACCACAACACAATAAGATTCTCCAACCTTTCTCCTTTTCAGCTGAAGATGATTCAGCATCACGAACTGCCGTTTGGAGAAGAGACCGGTTAATTCTTTCTGCAGGGCTTCCAGGCTGCTGATCACTTCGTCCATGAACGGGTGTTCAAAATTTTCCAGTTCTTCCGGTGTTCCCTGAAAAACAATCTGCCGGTCATAAAGAGCCAGAATGCGGTTCGAGATAAAATACACATCCGGTATTTCATGGCTGACGAGTACGGCGGTAAAGTTAAATTTTCTCTGATACTGGGCAATCATACTCAGGATTGCGTTTTTCCGGACGGGGTCCTGGCCGGTTGTGGGTTCATCAAAAAGAACGATTTGTGGGTCCGTGATCAATGCACGGGCTAAAGCCGCGCGCTTTTGCATTCCCCCGGAAAGTTCCGCCGGATATTTGTGAATAGCCTCAGTCAGTTCCGTTTGCTCGACTCTTGCCATGACCCTGCGATCAATTTCCGTTTTTTTTAAATTGGTTGTTTCCCTCAGGGGAAGCGCGATATTGTCGTAAACGGTCAGGGAATCGAGTAGAGCATTGCCTTGAAACATATAGCTGATTTGTCCAAAGGCCTCGTTGATTTCCGACTTTTTCATTTCGGTAATCGGTTTGCCCTGAAAAAAAATAGTGCCCTCATCAGGCTGGATCAACCCGATGATGTGTTTGAGCATGACGCTTTTACCCGAACCCGACAGGCCGATGATGGTTGTGATCTGCCCTTCATATATCTGCAAATTAACGTTTTCCAGCACAGTTTTCGTGCCGAATCGTTTGGTTACGTTTCTGAATTCGATAAGAGGTGTATTCATTAAACTTTTCTATACCATGAGTGAAGTTACGACATAGTCGGAAACCAGAATCAGCACACAGGAAGTCACCACCGCCGAAGTGGTCGCCAGACCCACCGCCTGTGCGCCGTGACTGTCTCTGCGCATGTGCGCGAAATATCCCTGGTAGCAGCATACCGTGGCAACGATAACCGCGAAAACAATCGATTTTGTGAATCCATTTATAATATCACTCATTTCCACATAGGTTTTGATGCTGTGAAGGTAGACGCCGCCATTCAAACCCAGAAGCACAACGGCGGAAACGTAGCCACCCAGAATTCCGACCAGGTCGAAAACAGCCGTCAGCAGCGGGAAACTGATGATGGATGCTGAAATTTTAGGGCTGATCAGATACCGGATGGGGTTGATCCGCATGGTGCTGAGGGCATCAATCTGCTCGCTGATGCGCTGGACACCGATTTCCGCTGTGATTGCTGATCCCGCCCGCGCTGTGATCATGATGGCTGTCAGTACCGGACCTAATTCCATAATCAGGGAGAGGGAGACCAGTGAGCCAACCGCGCCTGCCGCGCCAAATTTAAGGAGGGCATGATAAGACTGCAACCCGAGAACCATGCCGGTGAACAGACTGACCAGCATGATGATCGTGATGGACCTGGCCCCGATGAAATAAGTCTGCTGGACCGTTTTAAAAAGCTGCTTGCGCCCGAGGGTTCTAAGAAGTGCCAGGCACAGAAAAATAGTAGCCGCTCCCATACTGTTGATCCAATCCATGATTGTCCGGCCGACGAAAGTAAAAGGACGAAGGACAGGTAAGACTTGTTGTCCGTTTGTCGATTCGGTCATGTTGTTCTCAAAAGCAGCCACGGATTAATTTCCTTTGACGTTAATATACAAAATATCAATATCTCATAGCATCGGCAACTTCATTTGACAAGAAATTCCTTACGTCGGAAACAGCCTGAAAACAATACGTTTTTTCTTTATGGGGCATCTCGTGAGGTTGTCATTCAGGATATTGACAGCACATCTCAAAATGAATATATTACCGCGTACAAAGATTCTTGGAATTATGGTGTTATTATGCTTCGTTGTTTTGATCAAGCGCAGATGCCGGTTGCATCTGGGGCATTTAATGATGCGGAAAGATTGGTATCTCTCCATTTTCGCATGAGCGGGGATGATTTTCGTAAAAACAGGTATGATGTAAAAACACTTGCGTTTTTAGAGCAGCATGAAGTAAAAGACGGTGCGTTTGCGCATCTTTGCAAATATTCTTATGATGCGCCTTCCGATTTGAAGCCGGAAAGCCGGAAGGGTTTTGATTTTTACAGAATCTGTCTGCAGGACAACAGCATCCTGGACGCGGTGGACAGGGCTAATTCATTCGTAAAGTTAAAGCCTTTGATGCTTTATATTGCGGTTCATGAGTTAATCCACGTGATCCGTTTTAGTACCGGTACTATTGATTTTGACGCGCCACAGAAAGAAAAAGAGCAGGAAGAAAAAATTGTTCACCGCCTGACCAGAAGTGCTCTGCAGCCGGTAAAACAAAATGATCTCGAAATCATTATGGACTGTTTTGATGACGCATTCACGATTAATGATTTATATAATTAATTTCAGGAGGTTTTACTATGCCTATCTATGAATATCGTTGTAAAAAGTGTGGAAAGCAATTCGAGGCGTTTCAGGGGATTACCGAGCCTGATCTGAAAACCTGCAAATTCTGCAAGGGGAAAGTTCAGAAAATGATGTCCCTGTCATCCTTCACCCTTAAGGGGACCGGCTGGTATGCAACTGATTATGCGGGGAAAAAGCCCGGTTCGGCCAAAACCGCCAAAAAAGAAGAAACGTCAGCCGACAGCGCTTCGACTACTTCCGATGCACCATCGGTCACAGGCAGCAAGGAAGAATAGAAAAGACAACGATTTCTGTTATCAAAGAACAGAAAATTCACCAATTGAATGATCGCAAACAGAGCGAGGTGAGAAAACCCTGTAATAAAAAAGCGGCATAAACATGCCGCTTTTTTATTGGGGGGTGCCTCACTTTTATTACTGCTCTTTCCTTTTTTTGAGCGCCAAAGCCGCTTTCAGGCCTTTTTCGCGGATGACCTTGATCTTGAGGCCGGTTTCCGTCAGTTTGAAGAATCGCTTTCCGTATTTTCTCAGCAATCTTTCGTTGATGGTGAAACCCAAACCCGGCGTGGTAAAAGGCTGCAGCATCGCGTTTTTGTCCGGGAGGATCGGATCGATGATGCCTTCACGGTACTGCGGGATCCAGGACGGCGGCTCGTAAGGATACTCCAGCGGCAAAGCATTTTCCCGGTCAGCCAGCACCAT
>Ga0116153_10003846_pt1 | contig 10200 bp, 9 predicted proteins | sample AD_UKC028_MetaG_FD_89896 | JGI IMG/M metagenome (GOLD analysis project Ga0116153, IMG submission 89896) | Active sludge microbial communities of municipal wastewater-treating anaerobic digesters from USA - AD_UKC028_MetaG | ecosystem: Engineered > Bioreactor > Anaerobic > Digestate | place: USA... | reverse complement strand
GCCCAATGGGATATCCGCAATCTATCGGAAAAGATGCTGAGACAGGCTCGCCAGACCATGCCCCTAACCCTGATGATGGCCTGCGGCAAAGATGGCTTTGCCGTGCTGCAGAAAAAATACTTCCCCCGAACATAATCTCTCTTCATTTGACGTGACAGCATGATCAGTAAAAGAAAACTTCCCATTGTCCTTCTGGCAACCACCGTCAGCTCCTTTACAACACCCTTTATGGGATCGTCGGTGAATGTGGCTCTGCCGATGATCGCCCGTGATTTTTCCATGAACGCTTTATCCCTGAGCTGGGTGGCTTCCTCCTTTCTTCTGGCTGCTGCCATCACTCTGGTGCCGCTGGGACGACTGGCCGACCTTTACGGACGAAAAATATTTTTTCTTTCCGGCTCGCTGATCTTTGCGCTGTCGTCGCTTTTGTGCATCTGGTCGGAAACGGAAAGTTTTCTTATTGCCATGCGCGTTGTTCAGGGCATCGGCGGCGCAATGATCTTCAGCACCGGCACGGCCATGTTGATTGCATCCTATCCTCTCGGCAAACGCGGCAAGATGCTTGGAATCAACATTGCCGCGGTCTATATCGGTCTGACGGTAGGGCCATTTATCGGCGGCTTACTCACCGAACACCTGGGATGGAAAACCATTTTTATTGTTAACGCCGCGCTGGGAGCAACGGCCGCTCTACTGGCCGCCTGTATGACAAAAGAAGAGCGTCCTGCCGCCGAAGGCGAGGGGTTTGATTTGGCCGGATCTTTTCTCTATGCGATTACCCTGTTTGCTTTGATGTATGGTTTTTCACAATTGCCTTCCTCAAGAGGGGGCGCCCTGATTGCCGCTGGTGTTATCTGTTTTTTCTTCTTTATTCGTCAGCAGTTGAAAAAGCCCTTTCCGCTTCTCAATATCCACTTATTTCTGGATAATCGGGTCTTTGCTTTTTCCAATTTGGCTGCGTTGATTAATTATTGCGCCACCTTCGCCATTACTTTTTTACTGAGTCTTTATTTGCAACATATTAAACTACTGACACCGTCGCAAACGGGCTTCGTGTTGGTGGTTGAACCGCTGTTGCAGGCGCTCTTCTCGCCCGCGGCCGGAAGACTGTCCGACCATTATGAACCGCGGATCATTTCTTCTATCGGCATGACCCTTACGATCATCGGCCTTTTGGGACTAATCTTTCTTGCCGCGGAGACGTCTCTTTATTACATCGTGCTTTGCCTGGCTTTGCTGGGCGTCGGTTTTGCGTTTTTTTCCTCTCCCAACGTCAATGCCGTCATGAGTTCGGTGGAAAGTAAATTCTATGGTATTGCCTCGGCGACACAGGCGACCATGAGGCTGGTAGGACAAATGTTGAGCATGGGCATTGCCATGCTGGTTTTTGCCTGGATGATCGGCAACCGGAGCATTACCCGCGAAAACGGTGCGCTTTTGATTGGAAGCGCAAAACTTATTTTCGGAATCCTGGCTGTGACCTGTGTGTTCGGCGTGTTCGCATCACTGGCACGCGGACGCGTCCATCAATAAATTCCCCCTGTCGTGGAGCAATCACGTATGAAAAATCATCTTATCAGTTTTGCCATCGGTTTGGCTGCGGGAATTTTCGGCGGTCTCATCGGCATCGGCGGCGGCATCATCATGGTCCCGCTGATGATCATTGTACTGAAGTTCAGCCGTCAGCAGGCGCACGGCACCAGCCTGGTGGGCCTGATTTTCACCGGACTTGGCGGGGCCTTCACCTATGGTCTGCAGGGAAACGTAAATTTACTGGCCGCCGCCGTGCTGGCCGGAACGGGTGTTTTCACGGCGTATGCCGGCGCGCATTTTGCCAGCGCCTTGCCGGATTGGAAATTAAAAAAAGCCTTCGGCGGTTTTCTGATTTTCTGTGCGGCAGTTATGATCATAAAACCTTTTCTTCATTCCGGCGGGACGACCCACTCTGTTTATTTTAACATTCTTGTTTTTCTAATAACCGGCGCAGCAACCGGTTTTCTTTCCGGCATGATGGGCGTGGGCGGCGGAGCCATCATGATCCCTGCAATGGTTCTGCTGGCGGGTTTTGGTCAGCACGTTGCGCAGGGAACATCGCTTCTCGTGATTGTGCCGGTCGGCATGGTCGGCGCCTTTGCGCATCATGAACTGGGAAATGTTGTAAAAGGCTGTCTGCCTGGACTTATTCCCGGAATTTTGCTGGGCGTATTTCTTGGAGGTCACCTTGCCGGCTTTATACCGGATACTCCTTTGCGTCTGGTTTTCATGGCCGCCATCATTTTCGTTGGCATCCGGTATATCCGTGCCTCAGCGCCGTCGATGTTTACCGGTATCATATCCTGAAAAAATTCGGTCTGGACACAATCAGATAATCACTCTTCGGTTTTACCTATTAAGCTTTTTCTGATAATGTACACTTATTCGTCCATGAATATGGTTTTGATTATTTCATGTTGATTATTTCATGTTGACATATAATCCTTGCTATATTAAAGTTCTTGCCAAAGAGCACTGATGTGAATGGCTATGGTTCGAAGATGTGATTTTCTTAAGCGGACAAATCGTTTTCGCCGGGGTTAACGTAAGAAATCAAATCTCTTAACATGCCTACGGCATCTCCTTCATATAAAAAGTATCGTAAGCGAAGCTGTACCAGATGTAATCAACCCTTCTATTTCTGATTGTAGGAGCGTGTGATTTTATGGACATGAAGCGTGCGTATTACGAGGATATTGAGCTTTTCAAAAGCGGAACCATTCTTTTCTGGACAATCGTTCTGATGGTCGCGCTCTTCACCCTCCCTTTCATATCAACCAATTACTATTTGTACCTCTTTAATTTGATCATGGTCCACGTTATTCTTGCCGTGGGCCTCAATATTCTAGTCGGGTCAACCGGGCAAATCTCCCTGGGACATGCGGGCTTCTTTGCCATCGGTGCATACGCAACCGTACTCCTCATGACCAAACTGGGGATTCCATTCTTTCCAGCCCTGATCATCGCTGCTTTTATCGCTGCGTTTTTCGGCTTCATACTCGGGCTTCCTGCCCTGCGGTTGGAAGGGCCGTATCTGACGATTGCCACACTGGCGTTCGGTTTGGCCATCATGCATATCATCGGCCATATGGAAGTGTTCGGGGGCCGCTCAGGCCTTCGAGCACCTGCTTTGAATATCGGAATCCCGCAATTGGGTTGGAATCTTACTCTCTCAACAGACGTCAGCAAGTATTATCTCATTCTCATCATCACGATTCTCATGGTCCTGGGGGCGATTAATCTTTTAAAAACAAAAGTGGGACGCGCTTTTGTCGCCATTCGGGACAGCGATATCGCTGCCGAAGTCATCGGCATCAATCTGACCATTTACAAAACCCTTTCTTTTGCGGTCAGTGCCTTTTATGCCGGGATTGCCGGCGGCCTTTTTGCCTTCGTTCTCGGTTTTTTCGATCCCATCACCTTCAATATGTTTCTGTCCATCTACTTTCTGGTCATGATTGTCGTGGGAGGGCTCGGCTCAATTATGGGCTCTGTCACGGGAGCAGCCTTTATCACGTACCTGATGTACGCGCTTTTCAAAAACGTTAAGGACGTTCCTTATGTGGGAGATTTCCTGGTAGCCATTTCTCAGCGCTGGCTATCCATTACGGGTATGGACAACTTGAGCGCCATTGCTCTAGGGCTGGTGATGATCGGTATCATGATTTTTGAACCCATGGGAATCTTCGGGGTCTGGATCCGGATGAAGAAATACTGGAAGGCCTGGCCTTTTTAAAAAACAAAGGGGGAGATATGCCTTTCGAACAGTTGTTAATTGAGGGATTAGCGATGGGTGCCTGTTACGGTCTTTTCGGTCTGGCGGTCGTCATTATCTACAAAACATCCGAGGTCATGAATTTTGCTGCAGGTGAAATGGCCATGTTTTCTACTTTCATTGTCTTTCACGTGCTGTCTTTTTATCATTATCCTTTTTGGGCCGCCTTGATGATCGCCCTTGTTTTCGCCGCGATCCTTGGTATTCTGGTCCAATATATTTTTCTGCGGCCCGCGAAAAATCCAACACTGTTAAGCCTGATCGTCATCACGCTGGGTGTTGAAATGCTCCTGATGGGGCTTGCCGCTTGGAAATGGGGAGCCGAACAGCAGGAATTCTCTCTGCCAATTTCTTACATGGTGACCTACGAACCGGTGAAAGGATTTGTTATTAGCCAGTGGGCGGTGGCCGTATTTATTATAGCCGCCGTTATCATGGCTTTTCTCTATTTTTTCTTCAACAAAACCAACTTGGGAACAGCCATGCGGGCGACGCAGCAAAATAAGCATGCCGCCAAAATCATGGGCATCAACACGGACCTCGTGTTCGCATTTTCCTGGGCGTTCAGTTCGGTCATCGGGCTTATTGCCGCTGTGCTATTAACGGCAAAGGCAATTCTAGATCCACAATTCATGATGGAACCGTTTCTGAAGGCGTTTGCTGCCGCGGTTTTGGGAGGACTGATGAGTATCCCCGGCGTACTGATCGGCGGCGCGATTATGGGACTCCTTGAAAATTTCTTCGGTTATGCCTGGCCGGTTTGGAAACCGATTACGGCTTTCGTCGTGATCGTTTTAGTTCTCTGTGTTCGTCCCAGCGGTCTGTTTGCGAAGCACTGGGTCAAGAAAGTGTAAGTCCGATGGGTAAAAACATGTCTCCTAAAATCGTTTCAAAAATAAGGTTGGTGGCAGCAATTCTTATCGCTGCAGGCATGGTGCTTGGTTTTTGCCTTCCCCAAAATGCCTTTTGCGGATCAGTCAATGATCGCGAGGAAAAAGCCGTCCTCAAAGCCGTCCGAACCTTTCTGGATGCGGAAATACGTCGGGATTATCCGGCGGTCTATGCCTGTTTTGCGCCTTCCTCTGTTTATGTCCGAACCCATACCTATAAACAATATGTGGCTGATGCGAAAGTGGCCCCGGATCGCGTCGTCGCTTATCAGATCGTTCGCGTGAGTTATATCCAGAATAACAACGACCCACAAACCATAACCACCGCCGACAAGATCGCCCAGGTGGAAGTGGAAATAACTTTTTTACAGGAAGGCACAAATCGGAAGTCTGTTGTCAACATCGGCTTAATTTTTTTAAAAGAAGGAGGGAATTGGTACAAAAGCTAGATGAACTGAATATATAGGCAAGGATGTCCATAAGGCATAGGCTATGAAGTGAATTTTTCCGCGTAATGGGCATTAAAAAAACGAACTCTTCAGCATCTCACAAAAAGTAAGGAGGAAGGGCTATGGATTTAAAAAGAGTTATGAGAGTAATGCTTGTTTCCATGTTTGCTGTTTTTCTGTTTGCCTGGGTAGCGCAGGCTGCAACCGAGCGCGGATTCGACGATAAAGAAATCCGCATCGCCGCGTGGGGGCCTCAGACGGGTCCGGCGGCGCCGTGGGGCGCCGTGGCGCGCGGCAGTAAGCTCCTGTTCGATATTGTAAACGAAGAAGGCGGCATCCACGGCCGCAAGATCAAATTCTTCGTCCGCGACGACCAGTACAATCCTTCCCAGACCGTCGCTGCCGTGAAAGAACTGATTGAACGGTACGGCATTTTCGCTTTTGTCGGTGGTGTGGGCACGGCCTGCTGCCAGTCCGTTTATAAGATACTCCTGGAAAATAAAATTATCTGGATTTCCCCCTGTTCCGGCGCAAGATCTTTCTGGGACCCCCACAACCCCTATCTGTGGAACATCTGGCCGACGTATGAAGATGACGCCAGCATCATGACCAAATTTGCCGTCGAAAAAAAGAAATTCAAGAAGATTGCCATGCTTTACAACAATGATGACTTCGGGCTGGATGCTCTGGATTCGGTCAAGTACCGTTTGAGCAAATACAAGCTGCAACTGGTGGCCGCGCTGCCGGTGGAACCCACCGAGCGCGACCTTTCCTCGCAGGTGGCCAAATTGAAAGCTTCCGGCGCTGAAGCAGTTATCGGTTTTTGTGCTCCAACCCAGGCAGCCATTGCTCTGAGAACCAGCGTGTCCCAGGATTTCAGACCGCAGTGGATTCACACCTACAATCTGTCGGATTATCCGCTGATGAACAAAATTACCGACGGTTTATGGTCTAAGGAAAGCGTTATTTCCAGCGCGTTCTTTATTCCGTCTTTCGCTGATCATCCGTTGATCAATAAGTATCGCAAGGCGCAGGAAAGGCTGGCACCCACGGAACGCTGGGGCATCTTCTACCAGGCGGGAATTGTCGTCGGGGAACCCCTGGTTGAGGCGATGAAAAGGGCCGGCAAAAACCTGAGTACGCAAGCCGTGAAGAAGGAACTGGACAGCCTGAAGAATTTCCAGGGCGTCGGTCCGAAAATCACATGGACGGCAACCAACCACAAAGCACCCAAGGCCGTCCAGATATGGCAGGCCGGACCCAAGGGAGAAAATATCGTTCTTCAGGATTGGACGGAAAACGAGATTAGCCGGCACTAATGCAGCGTCCCCCGTCTTGCGGGGGTGACTTTTCGCACCCCCGCAAGGCCTTTTTGCACAAACATGAGGAAGGCAATGGGCTATTTCGATATCGAACATTTGAGCATCAGTTTTGGCGGCTTAAAAGCCGTCAATGACATCAGTTTCAGCGTTGATAAAAACGAAATCTTCTCTATCATCGGCCCCAATGGATCGGGAAAGACAACCATCTTTAACCTGATCAGCGGAATTTACCATCCCAACGAAGGGTCCGTCAAATTGGAAGGAGAGAACCTGGTGGGTAAAACCCCCGACCGGATAGCTAAAAGAGGCGTTGCGCGAACCTTCCAGAACATTGAGCTTTTTGCTAATGCAACGGTGATGGACAACCTGATGCTGGGCCGTCACATTTTTATGAACACGGGTGTTTTCGGCGGCGCCTTCATGTGGGGCAAGCGGTCCCGGGCTGCCCGCGAGGAAATCGCGCACCGCGAAAAAGTCGAAAACATTATTGATTTTTTGGAGCTGCAATCCGTGCGCGACCAATTTGTCGGATCTCTCGCCTACGGCAAGCGCAAACTGGTGGAGGTCGGCCGGGCTCTGGCTCTGGAGCCCAAAATCATGCTGCTTGACGAACCATCTGCGGGTATGAATACGGAAGAAAAAGACGACCTCACGATCTGGATCAAGGATATCCGGGAAGATTACAACGTGACGATTCTGCTGATCGAACATGACATGAACATGATCATGGGCATTTCGGACCGTGTTTTTGCGATGAGTCAAGGACAGAAAATCGTTCTGGGCACACCCCAGGAAGTCCAGAAGCATCCCGAAGTCATTAAAGCCTACCTCGGAGAGGAGGGAGCGGCCTAATGCTGAAAGTAAAAAATATTGAGACCTGGTACGACCTGATCCGCGCGCTGCACGGCATTTCCTTTGAAATCAAGCAAGGCAATGTTGTGGCTCTCCTAGGATCTAACGGCGCCGGAAAAACAACGACGCTGAAAACCATCATGCGCCTGTTTTATGATTTAAAAGAAGAACAGCCGGAAAAAGGTACGATAGAATTCATGGGAGAACGTATCGACAGGAAGGATACCGCTGACATCGTGCGGATGGGCATCGGCTACGTTCCAGAAGGCCGGGAAGTGTTTCCCGAGCTCACCGTTATGGAAAACATCATGATGGGCGCCTATACCCGCAAAGACCGGAAAAACATCAAGAATGACCTGGAAAATGTTTATCATCACTTCCCTATTCTGCAACAACGCAGCAACCAGCAGGCGGGACTGATGAGCGGCGGCGAGCAGCAGATGCTGGCAATCGGCCGGGCGCTGATGAGCCGTCCCAAACTGTTGATGCTCGACGAGCCGTCACTGGGCCTCTCGCCGCTTCTGACCAAGGAAATTTTCAACATCATTAAAAATATCAATGAAAAAGACGGCATGACCATCTTACTGGTGGAACAGAACGTGAACATGGCGCTCAGGTATTCTCATTATGCCTACCTGTTGGAAAACGGCAGAATTGTCCGCGCTGATAAACCGGAAGTTCTTCGGGAGGATCCGGACATTAAGGAATTTTATTTGGGAATAGCCACGGAACAATCCGTCAAGGGCTACAAGCGTTACCGCAGAAAGGTTCGTTTCCGTTAGTCCGGGCGTCGTGCAGGGATTAACTGGATTCCGGATCGCGATTCGCTTGTCTGGAATGGCGAAAATAGCGAAATGGAAATTTGACAGCCAGCACGGGAATGAATCTAAACAATCAAGGAGAAATTATGACGGAGTCATTGGCAATCAAGACGTTACCCAAGGCACTTCTGAACATGGTGAAAAAGCAGCCCGACCGCATTGCCATGAGAAGAAAAGATTACGGGATCTGGCATGATATCACATGGAAAGAGTATTTCGAAAATGTCAGGCATGTGACTTTAGGTCTTCACGCCCTCGGCGTTAAGTACAAGGACCATGTCGCGATCATTGGAGAAAACCGGCCGGAATGGCTTTACTCAGCCCTGGGCATCGTCTGCGCCGGCGGCGCCTGGGTCGGCGTTTACACGACCAATCCGGCGGCGGAATGCGAGTACGTCGTGGGCCATTCCGACGCCGTTGTTTACATCTGCGAGGACGAAGAACAACTGGACAAAGCGCTGACTTTCCGTTCCAAGACGCCAATGCTGCGCAAGCTCATCGTCTGGGAAATGGAAGGCCTCAAGCATTTTGAGGACCCCATGCTCATGAGTTTTCAGCAACTGCTGGACCTGGGCAAAGAAGAAGGCCGTAAAAACCCAAACCTCTTCAAAGAGCTGACTGAGCTGGCACAACCGGAAGACATCGCGGGCATTATTTACACATCGGGGACAACCGGACCACCCAAAGGCGCTCTTCTCGCACATGAAGGCTATCTGTGGATCGCCCAATCCGCCAATCAGGTCACTCCTCTGACCAGTGAAGATGAAACGATCTCTTTCTTGCCACTCAACCACGTATATGAACAAATCTTTGACATCATGTACCACCTGGCCGTGGGACAAATCATCAACTTCACCGAAAACACCGACACCGTTATGGCGGATATGATGGAAATTTCGCCCACCATGTTCCATGCCGTCCCCCGCATTTGGGAAAAATATCACTCCGGCATCGTTTTGAAAATGGCGGATGCGACATGGCTCAAACGCACACTGTATCAGATCGCCGTGAAGATCGGGACGCGCTATAACAACATCGCGCTCGCCAAAAAGAAGGTGCCATTGGGGCTGGCGATGTCCTATACCATCGCTTATTTTGTTGTTTTCCGGAAGCTCAAAGAACGCCTGGGCTTTGACCGGGTTAAGGTGGGGGTTTCAGGTGCCGCCCCGATTTCGCACGAAATATTAAAATTTTTCCAGAGCATCGGGATTCCGATTCGTGAAGGATACGGGATGACGGAAACAACCGGCATCACGCACATGTCCAGTGAAGTGGATTTCAAAGTGGGAACTGTCGGTAAAGCCATACCGGGCACGCAGGTCAAAATCGCCGAAGACGGAGAGATTCTCGTCAAGCATCCGGGCATTTTCAAGGGATATTACAAGGATGAAGAGAACACGAAAGAAGCCTTGGTGGACGGTTGGATGCACACCGGCGACGTCGGCATGATTGACGAAGAAGGCTATCTCAAGCTGACCGACCGCAAGAAAGACCTGATCATCACGGCGGGCGGGAAGAACGTGGCTCCCCAGTACCTAGAGAACCTGCTAAAATTCTCACCCTACATCAACGACTCCGTTGTCATCGGCGATCGCCGGAAATACCTGACGGCGCTCATTGTCCTTGACGAAGAAAACGTCACAAAATTCGCCCAGGACAATAAAGTGCAGTTCACCACGTATGCCTCCATGACCCGGGCGCCGGAAGTCATTGCGCTGATTCAGGAAGAAATCAACAAGGTAAACAATCAGGTGTCGCGCGTGGAAAATATCCGCAAGTTCAAGATTATCGACAAGAAACTCTACACGGAAGACGGTGAAGTAACTCCGACCATGAAAGTTAAGCGAAAATCGATCAACGCTCAGTTCAAGGACCTGATCGAATCCATGTACCGGGAAGGTGAATGACTTTTCCATCTCTGTTACGAAATACTAACAGCGACGGTCTTGTCATCGTCATCATTTCATTGACACTCCCATTTCTTCCCCATATACTTCGCCATTGTAATAAGCACCCGCTCATCCATTAGAGATTCTACACCGCAAATTTAAGGAAAAG
>Ga0116153_10003844_pt1 | contig 10210 bp, 6 predicted proteins | sample AD_UKC028_MetaG_FD_89896 | JGI IMG/M metagenome (GOLD analysis project Ga0116153, IMG submission 89896) | Active sludge microbial communities of municipal wastewater-treating anaerobic digesters from USA - AD_UKC028_MetaG | ecosystem: Engineered > Bioreactor > Anaerobic > Digestate | place: USA... | reverse complement strand
GACGCGTCTGTGCCGTAGCCCTCGTACACCGCGCGCTGCGGGTGCATTCCCAGGGACCGGCCCACCTCGACCAGGCGGTCGGCCACCGCCTTGGAGTACAGGACGCGCCGGTCGCGGTAGACGACGATGGGGTCGGCGGAGAGCACCGTGCCGTACTCCCCGGCGACCGGGCCGACCTCGAGCGCCAGGCTGATCCCCGCGCCGAGGCTCCCGGCCGAAAAGGGCGCCGGGCCGTTGCCCAGCTCCTCCCCGCAGGTCCCGACCAGGTACACGTCGGCCGCCGGGCGCCTCCTGGCGGCGGCCAGCTGCGCCGCGGCCGCAACCATGGCGGCCAGCGGAGCGCGGTCGTCCATGAAGCGGCCGGCGACGCAGTCCTGGATCTCGACGAACTGCCGCGCGGCCTGGCCGATCACCACCCGGGTGCCGGGGTGCACGCCGGCGGCGGCGAGCTCCGCGGTGCCCAGGCGGGTGAAGACCCGCACCTGGGGCCAGTCGACGGTCCGGCCCTCGCCGGTGACCTTCGAGCGCCAGGCCTCGGGCGTCTCCGCGGTGGTGTGCAGCGAGCCCACCGAGAGCACCCCCGGCAGCCTCCGCCGGTCGCCGAGGATCTCGACCGGCCCGAGGCCGATCGCCCAGGGGGCCAGCCCCCCCAGCTGGCGGACGCGCAGGCTGCCGTCGGCCTCGACGCGCTTGACGATCAGGGACAGCTCGTCCATGTGGGCCATGACCTGGACCACCGGAGCCGGCCGGCCCTTGGCGCCGCGCGGCGAGCGGCCGCGGATCAGGCCCACGGCGTTCTCGGCCTCGTCGGTCCAGACCCGGTCGCAGTGCCTCCCCAGCTCCCGGAGCACAATCTCGCGGACCTCGTCCTCCTGTCCGCAGGGGCCGCGCGCCGAGGCGAGTTCTTGCACGAGAGCCAGGATCTGACCCAGTTTCACTGGTGGATTCCTCCCGGGCGCCGGGCTATAGCCTAGTTGCGGTGCGGCCGAGAATCAAGCAACTTTCGGTCCAATCCGGGACCGCGCGGCAGCCCACCCTGCCCGGCTGGCGTCCTCGGATCCGCCCCCAGCGAGGCACCACAGCACGCATACACATTGCCATAAATATGACGCAGCCATATCGGTGGCCCGCAAAATCAGGATTTCTGAGCATGTTTCTAATACGATAGGAATTACAAACAATGCGCCGCACCTAGGCAATCTGGCGGTGTATAGGGATACAGCACTACCACAGGAGGAGCAGAATGGCCCCAATTCAAAAAGCAGCCGAAACCGGACGAGCCTCGTCCCGGCTCTGCACCGCTCTGCGCAAGAGCCTGTGTTCCGGCCGGATCCTGCCCGGGGAGTTCATGCCCAGCGTCCGCCAGTTGGGCGAGGAGCACGGCGTGGCCACCAAGACCGTGCAGCGCGCCCTGCGCCACCTGGCCGAGGAGGGCCTGATTGTGGCCGAGCCCCGGCTGGGCTACCGGGTCACGGCCCGGGTCAATGCCTCCGCCGCCAGGTGTCCGCTGGCCCTGGTGCTGCCGTCGGAACAGCCGCAGTGGGATGCTCTGCTGCGCATGCTCGTGGAGAAGCTCCAGCTGGCCTGCACCGCCAGGGGCTGCTCCCTGCTGGCGGTCGGCATGGGCCACTCGGGGCCGGAGGAGGTTGTCGGGCAGCTGCTCGCCGCCCGGGCGCGGGCGGCGCTGCTCAACGTCCCCAATCCCGAGCTGATCGCTCTGCTGGGAAAAGCCGGCATACCGGTGCTGCTCGTCGAGAACTGGCTGCCGGGCGCAGGCATCGATGTCATTGCCCAGGATAGTTTCGGCGGGGCCGTGCTGGCGGCCAAACACGTCGCCTGTCATGGACGCGGGGCTATTGCCTGGCTGGGCTATCCGGCCGAGGCCGCCGGGTTGCATGTCATCGAACGGACCTCGGGGGCCATGGGAGGCCTGGCCTGGGCCGGCAAGAGCGTGCCGGCCGACCTCCGCGTCGAGGTCCCGTTCGATGATGCCGATGCGGCGGCGGGGGCGGCGCGGCGGCTGCTTTCCGGCCCCCGCCGGCCGGGGGCGATCCTCGCGCTCTGGCAGCCGCTGGCCAGGGCGGTGGCCGAGGCCGCGCGAGCCCTGGGCCTGGTCCCCGGCGGCGACTTCGACATGGTCGGGTGGTGGACGGAGGAGGACTACGAGGACGGCTACCTCCCGATTTTCGCCGGCGGACCGACGCCCCCCGTGGTCGTCTGGAGCCTGGCGCACATGGCGGACAACGCCGTGGCCAGGATGGAGGAACGCCGCGCCCATGCGGAGCTGCCGCCGATCTGCGTGCGGATTCCCACGTGCCTGAGATTGGCCGGCGAGAACAGAAAAGGAGCCTGATCATGGTACGCTTCAGCATCCTGCCCGCAGTGCTCTGCTGTCTGATGGCCCCGGCCGCCGTCGGCGAACCGCCGATCCTGAGCGAGGAGAGCGTCTGGCGGGCCAGCTTCAAGATGGATACGCCGGTGGTGCGCAGCGAGGCTGGTCTCGAACCCTGCCGCGCAAGCCATTCGTACAAGTACGGAGCCACCGCCTGCGCCTCGCCGCAGATTCCAGCCGGCTGGAACGCGCCGGAGTTCGACGACTCGGAGTGGCCCCACTGGCAGCCTGCCGCCGATCGCGGGCGCAAGAGCCAAAGCCTTTTCATCTATGGCTTCGACGACGCCGGCGCACCCAGCCCCGGCGTGAGCGGCATTTACATGCGGGGCCGCTTTCTGGTGGCCGACCCGGCCGGGGCCGGCAACTTGAAACTGTCGCTGGCCTATCGCGGCGGCGCGGCCGTCTACCTGAACGGCAAGGAGATCACCCGCGACCATCTCCCCAAGGGCGAACTGACGCCGGAGACGGTGGCCGAGGACTATCCCGCTGAAGCCTTCTTCAAGGACAACAAACAGCCCATCCAGGCGAACCGCGGGGACCCCGAAAAATGCAAGGATCAACTCGAGAAGCGCGTCCGCAGCCTGGAGGTTTCCCTGGACGGAAAGCTCCTCAAGGCCGGCGTCAACGTCCTGGCCATCGAATTGCGCCGGGCACCCTATCCAAAGAACAGCATCGAGAAGGACGGCCTCAACTATATGTGCTCGTGGGGGACCTGCGGGCTGGTGAGCCTGGCATTGAGCGGTGCGAAGGGAGTCTCGGCCGATGCCGGCCAGCCACAGGGGGTCCGGGTCTGGAACCGCCCGACGGGGCAGGAGCTCAGCGCCGCGTCGGCGGGGAACCCGGGCGGCGTGCTCCATCCCATCCGGCTGGCCGGGGCCAGGAACGGCGCCTTCTCCGGCCAGGTGGTGGTGAGCTCCCCGGCCGAGCTGAAGGGCGTCAAGGTCGTCGCCTCCGACCTCAAGAGTGCAGATGGCGGTTCGCCCATCCCGGCCGCGGCGATCCAGGTGCGCTATTCGCTCGCTGAGGAGGGCCGGTTCAACGGCCTGGATGATGCTCCCGGCGTGCTCCCGGCCATCGACAAGGCCGGCGGCGCCGCCGCCCAGCCGGTCTGGGCGACGGTTCGGGTGCCGCGCGACGCGAAGCCCGGCCGGTACGCTGGGAAGCTGACCATCGAGGCCAACGGCCAGAAGGCCGCCGAGGTGCCGCTGGAGATATCCGTGGCCGACTGGACTATTCCCGATCCGAAGGAGTTCCCGGGCTTCATCGACGTCATCGACTCGCCCGAGACGTTGGCGCTGAAGTACAAGGTGCCGATGTGGTCGGAGGAGCACTGGAAGCTCCTCGACCGGAACTTCGAGCTGATGGGCGGGCTCGGAGCCAAGTGCCTCTACCTCCTGCTGCTGCCCGGGACCTACTTCGGCAACGAACATTCCATGGTCCACTCGATGAAGCAGCCGGACGGCAGCTACCAGCATGACTTCAGCGCCCTCGAGAAATACCTGGACGCGGCCCTGAAGCACATGCGGCCCGAGGTGGTGGTCGTCGACCTGTGGGACCGGCGCTTCGGGATGGTCAACTATACCGGCCGGGCCGACCAGCAGGCCGAGCAGGACAAGGGCGTGGCCATCACGCTCAAGGACCCGGCCACCGGCAAGCTTTCGATCGGCGAGGGGCCCAAGTGGGGCACGCCCGAGGCGCGCGAGTTCTGGAAGCCCGTGGTCGAGGGCCTCAAGGAGCGGCTGGCCAAGCGCGGCCTCGGCAAGGCGCTGGTCTGGGGGCTGGCCTCGGACCGCCGCCCGCGCAAGGAGACGGTCGAGGACCTGAAGGCCCTGGCCCCCGAGGTGGAGTGGAGCTGTCATGCCCATCCCTACACCGGCAAGATCCACGGACAGCGGGTGGGCTACTTGGTCCACGTCTGGGGCTCCCCGCAGATCAACTTCAACACGATTGCCGACCGGAAGACCGGTTGGGAGACGGACAGGGTGATCGCCACCTTCCCGCGCATGTCCTCCGGCGGAGTCGGCGCCATCTACGACGGGACCAGCCCGCTCAAGTACCGTGCCGGCATCGAGGGCATGATGATCTGCGGTTACCGCGGCCTGGGCCGGGTGGGCGGCGAGTTCTGGGACGTGGCCATCGACGCCAAGGGCCGCGCGAAGAGCGTCCTGCGCACCACGCCGGACGTGGGCGAGACCTGGGGCATCGGCTTCGAAGCCGCCATCACCCAGATCTTCGCCGCCGGCCGGAACGGTCCAGTCGCCACAGCGCGCTCGGAGATGTTCCGCGAGAACCAGCAGGAGATCGCGGCGCGTGTCCTCCTGGAGAAGGCCCTGAAGGACCCGGCGCAGAAGGCCAGGCTCGGCGAGGCGCTGGCTGCGAAATGCCAGGGCGTCCTCGACGAGCGCGGGCACGCCATGGTCGCCGGAGGGGCGAGCCCCAACTGGCTCTACTACCAGCAGGGCCTGCGCGAGCGCGCCGAAAGGCTCTTCGCCGCGGCGGCGGAGGTTGCTGCCAAGGCTGGCAGATGAAAAGGCGGGAAGGCATGAAGATGAAGATCATTCTTGCGGCAGCTGTCCTGGCCGGCCTAGTGGCCGCCGCGGCGGCCGCCGAGCCGGTCCACCAGCCCAACCCCAAGCTGGCGGCGCTGCCGGTCAATACCTGGGTGCGGGTGGCTGACAAGCAGCCGGCGCCGGACGGCATCCTGGCGTATGCCGGCGGGGTCTTGGATAGCGAACACAACGTCTACCTGCTCTTCGGCGGCGGGCACGGTGACTACTGGGGCAACGAGGTCTGTGCTCTGGACATGAAGACGCTCGCCTGGAAGCGGATGTACGAGCCGGACGCCAGGGAACGCTACACCAACGACAACATCGACAACGTCAAGGGCAAGCTCAAGGACTCCGACAAGCCCTACACCCGGCACAGCTACCAGATGCTGACCTTCGTGCCCACGGCGAAGAAGATGTTCGTCTGGTCCGGGTGCGGTCCGGGCTGGGGCAAGATCGCCCCGACCTGCCCGGCGCCGCCGGACGCCTGGTACTATGACTACGTCGCGAACAAGTGGGAACTGCTGGCCACTGACGGCCCGAAGACCGTCGGCGGCGGCACCTGCTACGATCCCAAGCGCGACGTGGTCTGGGCGCTGCCGGGGACGAGCTGGCCCAAGCTCTGGAAGTTCGATATCAAGACCGCCAAGTGGAGCGCGCATGCCATGAAGCCGGACTCCAGCGCCACCTGCCACCTGGACCTGGTCTACAGCCCCAAGCGCGACCTGATCGCCGCGGCGGTTGGCGAGCAGAAGAAGGCCTACCTCATCAACCCGGAGACCTTCGCCGTCGAACAGCCGGACACCTCGCTATACAAGCCGCACGGCGGCGGCGGGATGGTCTATCTCCCGGATCAGGACGTGGCCATCAACGTCTTTCAGGCCGGCGGCGTGCTCGACTTCGAAACGAAGAAGTGGTACCCGCTCGTGCCCGAGAAGACCTTCGAGGGTAAATCCTGGATCTACGGTAACTGCAACTACTCGCCGGTGGACAAGGTGATCCTGATCGTCAACGCCAAGGGCACCTGGGCCTACCGACCGCCGGAGAAGTTCGACTTCAAGGCCCTGGCGGAGAAGGCCGCGGCGGCCGCCCAGCCGCCGGCACCCAAGAAATAGGCGGCGGGGGACGACGCATGGCTGCGCAGTTCCTGATCGAGAATGGTTACTGCCAGGCGCTGCTGGCCGGGAACGCTCTGGCCACGCACGACTTGGAAGCGGCGTATTTCGGAACGGGGTTGGGGCAGGACATCTACACGCAGGTGCTGCAACCCAAGGGGCACTACAACCACCTTATCGTACTGAACCGGGCCCGGCGGGCCGGCTCGCTCGGCAGGCTAATCGAGGAACTGGACATTGCAGACGGCATCATCTGGGCCTGTGAACAGAACGATGTGCCGTACGTCCTGGCCGGTTCGATCCGCGACGACGGTCCGCTTCCTGGAGTGTTTGCCGACGTCTATGCCGCGCAGGACGCCATGCGCTGCCATGCCAGGAAGGCCACCACGGTGATCGCCCTGGCCACCCAGCTTCACTCCATCGCCTTCGGCAACATGGTACCGAGCTACCGGGTGATGCCGGATGGCGCGATCCGGCCTGTGTTCTTCTACATCGTGGACATGAGCGAGTTCAGCGCCGACAAGCTCGCCAACCGCGGCTCGGTCCAGGTCAGCGCCATACTCACCAACGTCCAGGACTTCATGATCAACCTCGGCCGCAACCTCGTGCTGCCCATGCGTGACGGGGCAGACGCTGAAAGGAAGACCCCATGACGAAGACTGCATCTGTACTGGTCTGTGCTCTGCTACTGGCCGCCGGTGGTGTCCCGGCGGGCGAGGGTTCCCTGGCCGCTCCCGTTTCGCTCGAGACCCGCTGGTGGAACGAGCACGAGTTCGCCTGGCGGTTGGCCGAGGCGGCGGGTCTGCGCTGGGCGATCGTCGACGGGATCTCCGGGCGCGCCCGCGCCGGCGGCGAGAACGTCCCGGCATCGAAGCCCGCCGCGGACTTCGAGAAGGGCACGGGCATCCGGGTGGAACTGATTGGCGGCGTGCTGGTGGCACACCGGCCGGACGAGGCCAAACGGAAGGAGCTTGAGGCCAGGCTCGCCGCGGGCGAGGAAGAGGCGGTCCGGGCGGCTTGGCTTCTGGGCCACCTCAAGGACGCCCGCGCCTGGTCAGCATTGGCCAAGGCTGCCGCGGGGAAGGACGTGGCCGTGGCGCTCTCGGCTGCGCATGCGCTGCGGCGGCTGGACGGCGAGGAGAACTTCGACATCCACCGTTGGGTGGTCGCCGACACCCTCTATGCCAAAGACTCTCCGCGGGATGCCGGCCTTTCGCAGCTCCCTATGGGCGCGTGCTTCGGTGATCCGGTACCGGCCCCGGCAATCGAGTCTTTGGCTGTGTCATCCTATGTGCCTCTGCGCGAGGCCGCCGCGCGGCTTGCCGCCGGCTGCGGCGCGGGCCGGACGGTTGCGGGGAAGCTCGCCAAGGATCCCAGCCCGCCGGTGCGTCAGGCGGCGATTCGGACGCTGCGCACCTGGGAAGCTCCGCCGGTTGCCAAGCCACGCCCGGTCCAGAAGCCGGACCTGGCCAGGCATTGGGAGGCTGCGGTCCGCGATGAAATCGGCACAAGGGATTCGGCCCCGTTCATAGCCGCCTTCGGGACGGACAGAGATATCGTGAAGCTGATCGAGCTGTGCAGAACCACCAAGAGCGACCACATCCGGGGATGGGCAAGAAGTTCGCTGGTGAACTACGCCGGGGGAGCCGATTTGGTCAGGTTCCTAAAGGAGCTGGCCGATGCCGGCAAGCCCTGGCCGGATAGGAACCAGGGGACGGGGGTCCATCAGGGCAAGCGCGGGCTCGCGGCGCTCTTCGATGGAGAGGCGCTGTCCGGGGAGCTTGGCCCCCGTCTGGGCGTGGAGAACTGGGAGCTCTCCTCGGAGTTCCTGCTGGCGCGGTTCTCCGGACCGTCCGCCCTTCGGCACCTCGGGAAGGTTTTCACCCAGCGCGGGTTCGTGGCGCCGTTGGCGGTCGGCTATGTCGGCGGGCCTGACTCCGTCAAGATGATCGCTCCGCTGCTGGCCAGCGACGACCTCTGCACCGCCACGGCGGCAGCGCGGGGGCTTGGCGAGAGCGCCCAACTCGCCGCGGTTGCCCCCCTTATCAAGGCCCTGGCCGATCCCAACCGGGTCCTGCGCAGTCGGGCGGCACTGGCCCTCGGGCGGATCGGCGGGCCGGATGCGGCCAAGGCGCTGGCCGCACTGCTCAAGTCCGAGGAGGAGTACCTCCCCAGGCGTTCGGCCTGCGCCATGCTCAGGGAAATCGGCACGGGCGAGCCGGCCCATGCGCAGTTGATTGCCGCAGCCGAGAAGGAACTGGCGGAGTTTGTGCCGAGCTTCAATCCGGTCAATCCCAGGTTCGGGGCCGACTTCCCGACAGGCAAACTGGTGCCCATCGGCAACGTGTTCACCGTGGCCTCGCTCGGCGAGACCCGCTGTGCGGTGGACCAGTACTCCGGCGTATGGCTGCGTTATGGCGGCTGCGACATGTGCTACTCGAACGAGGCCATCGGCTACGATGTGGCCAGCGGCAAGTGGTTCGTGGTCCGGCCGAACGAGACGACCGGGTTGTTCTACAACGAGACCCGCGCCGGCCGAGGCTGCTCGCGCGGCATGGCCTTCGACCCCCGGAGCCGGACCTTCTTCGTCAACAACTCCACCGGTTTCCCCACCGAGATGTACCCGGGGCAGGGCGCCTGCCGCTACGATCTGGCGACCGACCGCTTCGAGGGCAATTTCCCCGACTCGCGCCTTTCCGGCGCCGGCGGCGGGCCCAAGTGGTACGTTGCCGACACGCGGCGCGGACACGTCTACTCGGAGTGGATGGGGCCCACCACCACGGTCATCGATGCCGCCACGGCCGGGCTCGTGGATCGCAAGATTGAGGGCCTGCCGCGCCTGCACGAGTACTACGTGTTCGAGGCGGCCGGCTACGACCCGGTCTCGGACCGTCTGCTGCGCGAGGTCAAACAGCACAGCAAACGCCAACACCAGCCGCCCGAGGATTTCGGGGTGTGGCTCCTGGACCTGGCGGCGGGCAAGGCCAGGAAGTCGCAAAGCCCGCTGCCGGAAGGCAAGAGCAGCCAGGGCATGCAGATGGTCTTCGACACGCTCAATCGCGAATTGGTGCTGCTCCGCTCCACCGGGGCCTTCACCTACGATCGCGCCGGCGACGCCTGGCGAAAGGTTTCCGGCGAGGATTGTCACGTGCGGGTGTTCGATTACGACCCGCAGCACAACGTCTTCATAGGCCTCAGGCCCATCAGCCAGCTGGTGGCTTTCCGGCTGAAAAACGTTCCGGCCGGCACCAAGGCCTTCTACGGCGAGGAGAAATGAGTCTCATGATGATCCGGACCCTCGTAGTGGCCCACCCGACTGTACCGGGGACCGAGGGCTCGGGAAAGCTCGAAAATGGCCCGGCCGACGATCCGAAACGGTAAGATCGCGTGGCAATCTGCAGCCCGGGCAGACCTTCTCTCCGCGCAGGCGTGAACTGCTGGCTGTCGATCAGGGCTCTCCCCGTCAGGCGACGTTGCTCCAGTCGATCTCGATCTCCAGATCCGGCAGGTGCGGATCGCCTCGGTAGCGGTGCCGCAGAATGCGGATCTCCGGCTGCGGGTCGCGGGCGCGGAGGGTCACGGCGACGGGCGGGCCTGACTCGGTCCAGGCCTGCTCGGGCGTCCAGCCTCCGAGGGCCTGGTGGACGCGCCGGGTGTTGTACCAGTCCTGGAAGCCATCGAGCCGCGCCTGCATCCGGACGGCGATGCCGGCCTTGTTCAACGCCCATCCGAACAGGCTGAGCCTCCACCAGAGCTTCAGCGTCCGGAAGAAGCGCTCGACCTTGCCGTTGAAGGTCCAGCTTCGGACCTTTCCACGCACGTGACTGATGCCCAGGATTGTTTCCACGTAGCCGTGGAAGCGACCCCGGAACTGGCAGCCGCGGTCGGTGACCAGGAAGCGCGGCTTGCCGTGGGTCTCGGCGGTTTGACGGACCAGTGCCGCCATCATCTTCCAAGTGGGTGTTCGGGCGAAGACGTGCAGCGTCAGGAGCTTCCTGGAGAAGCCGTCTATCAGGGCGGCGATGTGGAAGCGGAACCAGAGGACGGTGACCACGGTCAGGTCCAGGTGCCAGGTGCGGTTGATCGTTCTGGGGAGCAGGATGTGGTAGGGGATGGTGTCGGTGCCGCCCGGGGGCACGGCCCTTCGGTCCCGCTTC
>Ga0116153_10003834_pt1 | contig 10229 bp, 6 predicted proteins | sample AD_UKC028_MetaG_FD_89896 | JGI IMG/M metagenome (GOLD analysis project Ga0116153, IMG submission 89896) | Active sludge microbial communities of municipal wastewater-treating anaerobic digesters from USA - AD_UKC028_MetaG | ecosystem: Engineered > Bioreactor > Anaerobic > Digestate | place: USA... | reverse complement strand
GCAGCACATAAAACCGCGCCTTTGCCGCCCTGGCGTCGTTGCAAATCCTCGCGATGCCACTGGGCATCGCTGCGGTTTGCGCCTAGCCAGGACGACAAATCCATCGGTTTTCTTAAGTGCTGCGCAGAGTGGAACACTGCACTAGGAAGGCACGCGCGTGGACATGGCCTTGTGGACGAGCACCGATGGCGGCCTGCTGCTGCCGGCGGCCGTGCTGCTGCCCTTCGCCGGCATGCTGCTCGGCTTGGGCCTAGGCGGGCGCTGGGTGCAGCGCGTGGCCTTCGTCGTGATCGCGCTCGGGATGATGCTGGCGCTGGCCATCGCGGCGTCGTGGCTCGGCGCCGGCGGGCCGCTGGTCTACCTGCTCGGCGGCTGGCAGCCGCCGCTGGGCATCGCGCTGCGCGCCGACGGCGCCGCGGTGGCGATGCTGCTGGCGATCGCGGGCGTGGTGTGCGGCATCGGCCTGTACGCGCGCGCCGATTTCGGCACGCCGCGCGGCGCCCCGGAATCGCGCGCCGCCTTCGCCTACTGGCTGCTGCTGATGGCGGTGTGGGGATCGCTGAACCTGGTGTTCGTCAGCGGCGACCTGTTCACGCTGTACGTGGCGCTGGAGCTGCTGACCTTCGCCGGCGTGCCGCTGGTGTGCCTGGCCGGCAGCGGCGAGACGCTGCGCGCGGCGCTGCGCTACCTGCTGTTCGCGCTGTGCGGCTCGGTGCTGTACCTGCTGGGCGTGGTGCTGCTGTACGGCGGCTACGGCACCGTCGACATCCCGCTGCTGGCGCAGGCGGTGCAGCCCGAGCCGATCGCGTGGACGGCATTGGCGCTGATGACGGTCGGCCTGCTGGCCAAGACGGCGCTGTTCCCGCTGCACATCTGGCTGCCGCCGGCGCACGGCGGCGCACCGGCCGCCGCCAGCGCGGTGCTGTCGGCGCTGGTCATCAAGGGCTCGTGGTTCCTGGTGCTGCGGTTGTGGCTGGACGTGTTCCCCGGCGTGGCCACCGCGTCGGCGGCGCAGCTGCTGGCCGGCATGGGCGCGGCGGCGATCGTCGTCGGCAGCGTGGTCGCGTTGCGCCAGCAGCGCTTGAAACTGCTCGTCGCGTACTCGACGGTCGCGCAGATCGGCTACCTGTTCCTGTTGTTCCCGATGGCCTTCGACGCCGCCGGCCAGATGGCGCTGCGCGACGTGGCGCAGGCCGCCGGGCTGCTGCAGGCGATCGCGCATGCCACCGCCAAGGCCGGCATGTTCATGGCCGCGGGGCTGGTGTATGCGGCGCTGGGCCACGACCGCATCGACGACCTGGCCGGCGCCGCGCGCGCGCTGCCGATCGCCGTGCTGGCCTTCGTGGTCGGCGGCGTCGCGCTGATGGGCGTGCTGCCCAGCGGCGCGTACCTGGCGAAGAAACTGCTGCTCGACGCCGCCGCCGAATCGGGCCAGTGGTGGTGGACCTGGGTGCTCACCGGCGGCGCCGCCTTCACCGCCGGCTACGTGGTGCTGGTGCTGGCGCGCGTGCTGCGCCGCCCGGCCGAGGCGCTGGCCGTCAAGCCGGTGTCGCGGCTGTCGCAGTGGGCGGCGCTGGGGCTCGCGCTGGCGTCGCTCGCGCTGTCGCTGGCGGCCGTCGTCGGGCCGTTGCCGGCCGCGCTGGTGTCGAACCCGCTGGCGCCGAAGGAGCTGGGCAACACGCTGGCGATGTTCGCCGCCGGCGCGCTGCTCGCCGCCGTGCTGGCGCGCCGGCCGCTGCTCGACGCCGCCGCGCCGCGCCGCGGCGGCATCGGCCTGGTGTTCGAGCAGGGCGACCGCTTCGTGCGCCGCTGGCCGTCGGCGATGCTGGCGATGCTGCTGATCGCCGGCGCATCCGGCTGGCTGCTGCTGCGGGGTTGACGGCGATGGCACGCGCGCCGGGCCGCTGCGCTGCGCTTCGGGCGGGGCGCGGCGGCCGCGCCGGGCAGGCGGACTCTTGAAGACTCTTGGGAAGGACACCGACATGAATTCGCGAATCGCCGCCGCCTGCATCGCCGCCGCCTGCATCACGGTGCTGGCGGGCTGCACCGTCGGCCCGAACTACGTGCGCCCGACGGTGGACACGCCCGCCGCCTGGCGCATCGACTACCCGAAGGCGGCCGAGGTCGCCAACACCCAGTGGTGGGAGCAGTTCGGCGACCCGGAGCTGAACCGCCTGGTCGAGACCGCGCTGCGCGACAACCGCGACCTGCGCGTGGCCGCGGCGCGCGTGGACCAGTTCATCGGCGCGCTCACCGCCACCGGATCGCAGCTGTACCCGCAGATCGGCTACGGTGCGGATGCCACGCGCGCGCGCGCCAGCCAGGTCGGCATGCCGCCGCTGCCGCCGACGCTCAGCCCGTACTTCTCGCTGTACAACGTGTCGCTCGGCGCCGCGTGGCAGCTCGACCTGTTCGGCCGCGTGCGCCGCCAGACCGAAGCCGCGCAGGCCCAGGTCTACGCCAGCGAGCAGGGCCAGCGCGGCGTGGTGCTGACGCTGGTCGCCGGCGTGGCCACCAGCTACATCGTGCTGCGCGCGCTCGACCGGCAGCTCGAGATCGCGCAGGCCACCGCGCGCAACTTCGAAGGCACGCTGCGCATCTTCGAGCTGCGCTTCAAGGCCGGGATGGTCGGCAAGTCGGAGGTGATGCAGATCCGCTCGCAGCTGCAGCAGGCGCTGGCGGCGATCCCGCAGTTCGAGCGCGCGATCGCCGCGCAGGAGAACCAGATCTCGATCCTGCTGGGCCGCAACCCGGGGCCGATCGCGCGCGGCAAGACGATCGACGAGCTGGCGGCGCCGCAGATTCCGGGCGACCTGCCGGCCAGCGTGCTGCAGCGCCGGCCCGACATCCTGGCGGCCGAACAGAACCTGGTCGCGGCCAACGCCAACATCGGCGCGGCGCGCGCGCTGTACTACCCGAACCTGTCGTTGCAGGCGGCGCTGGCCACCACCGCCACCGCCGCCGGCAGCCTGTTCACCGGCCCGGCCGCAGTCGGGCTGATCGGCGCCAGCCTGGCCGGGCCGATCTTCACCTTCGGCGGCATCGAGGGCCAGGTGGCCGGCGCCGAGGCCGGCGAGCGCGCCGCGCTGGCCGTCTACCAGCAGGTCATCCTGAACGCGCTGCGCGAAACCAACGACGCGCTCGTCGGTACGCAAAAGCGCGAGGCCGAGTTCGCCGAGCAGCGCGAGCGCGTGAAGGCGCTGCGCGAGTTCGCGCGCCTGGCGCGGCTGCGCTTCGAGCGCGGCGTCAGCGGCTACCTCGAGGTGCTGGTGGCCGAGAACGAATTGTTCGTCGCCGAGATCGCGTCGGTGAGCCTGCAGTCGGCGCGCTACGCGCAGATCGTCGGCGTGTACCAGGCCGTCGGCGGCGGCTGGGTCGACCTGGCCGCGGCCTCTGCACCGCAGCCGCAGGGCAAGCTCAGCCGCGCGCAGAGCCCGGCGTGGAACGCCGGCTTCGGCAACCTCGGCTCCGGCAACCCCGACTCCGGCAAATGACGGGCCTGCGGCAGGCAACCGGCCTGCGGCAAGCAACCGGCGCCGAGCGGGCGCCGCGTCGCTGGCCCCCGGCCTGCCCGGTCTCCCGAGCAACGCATCCCTCCACCCGAAAGACCACCATGCACGACAACCGCCGCCTGGCCGCACCGCCCGCGATCCTGGGCGCAACCTTGATGGCCGCGCTGGCGCCGGCCTGGGCACAGGTCGCGCCTGCGGCGCTGGCCGAATGCGCGGCGATCGCCGCCGACAGCCAGCGCCTGGCCTGCTTCGACCGCCTCAGCGGCCGCCCGGCGCGGCCCGCGGCCGAAGCCAAGCCGGATGCCGCGCCCGCGCCGGCCGCCGGCGCACCCACGGCTGCCGCCGCAGCGCCCGCGGCGGCGCCGGCCGGCAGCGAGTCGATGTTCGATAAGGCCTGGCAGTTCGATCCGTCGACGCCGCGCTATGGGCTGTCGCCGTACGCGGCGAACTACCTGCTGCTGGGCCGCTACACCAACGACGTGAACACCGCGGTCTACCAGCCGCTGTTCGACAGCGGCCTGTTCAAGCCCGGCACCACGATCGATTCCACCGAAGCGGCGTTCCAGCTGAGCTTCAAGTTCAGGCTGTTGACCACCGACGACCGCCGCTGGGCCCTGTGGGCGGCCTACACGCAGCAGAGCCAATGGCAGGTCTACAACGATTCGGGCAACGCGTCGCGGCCGTTCCGCGAGACCAACTACATGCCCGAGCTCATCGTCAGCTGGAAGCCCGGCATGCAGTGGGGCGGCTGGCAGTGGAACCTGCTCAACCTCGCGCTCAACCACCAGTCCAACGGCCGCTCCGACGTGATCTCGCGCAGCTGGAACCGCGTGATCGCCGGCGCCGGCGTCGAGAACGGCAACTTCGCGCTGCTGGGGCGGCTGTGGTGGCGCATCCCCGAGTCCGACGACTCCGACGACAACCCGACGATCTCCGACTACTACGGCTGGGGCGACCTGTCGGCGATCTACAAGTGGCGCGACAACAGTTTCGCCGCGACGATCCGCGGCAACCCGAGCACCGGCAAGGGCGCCGGCCAGCTGAGCTGGACCAGCGCGCCGCTGCTGGGCCCGCTGCGCGGCTACGTGAAGCTGTTCAGCGGCTACGGCGAAACGCTGATCGACTACAACTGGAAGCAGACGACGATCGGCGTCGGCGTGACGCTGAACGACTGGCTGTAGCGCGCCGCGCTGCCGGCGCTGGCCTGCCGCGCGCGGCCCGTTGCGCCGCTGCGGCCAGGCCTGCCTGCGCGGCACCCGTCCGTGCGCCCGTCAGCGCGCGCCCCGGTCCCCCGGCGGCCCGGTGAACCAGACGCCGTCGCTGTCGGCGAGCCCGAGGCCGAAGCCGGATCCGAGGTCGTACAGAGCCTGCATCTGTGCCGGGTCGAAAACCTCGTCGGCGGCCATCGGCACGTCTTCGGGGATCGTGATCCAGCGGAACCCCGCCTGCTGGCGCTGCGCGTAGGCAAAGATGCGGAACAGGTCGCCCACCGCGGCGGTGCTGCCGGTGGCGCTGATCACCCGCCCGGCGATCTGCGGCAGCGAGCGGCGCACCGGATCGGGCTGCGGCACCAGCTGGCCGTTGTGGATCACGAAGATGTCTTCGCGGCCTTGCCCGCCGTGCCCGCCGCGGTCGAGCACCACGCTGCCGCTGAACACGCCGCCGTTGAGGAACACGCGCGCGCCCACGCCGCCGTCGACGTGCATCTCGTCGAAGCGCGGCCCGCCGGGCACCAGCTCGACGTCGAAGAACACCGGCGGGAAGGCCACCGGGATCGACGCCGACGCCAGCATCACCTTGCGGAACAGCGCCAGTGCGCCGGGGCGGCCGCTGGCGGCCAGCGCCCCCATGTTCCAGACCACGAAGCGCGGCGCGTCCAGGTTGGTCGTGCCGATGTACAGCCGCCGCCCCTGGGCGTGCGCCTGCGCGACCCGGCGCAGCAGCTCGTCGTCGACGTGGCGCACGATCATCGCCTGCAGCGGCCGCGTGTCGGCGAGCGCGTCGCCGGCCAGCACCTGGCGGATCAGGCCGAACATCGAGCCCAGCACGAAGATGTCGCCGGTGGAGGTGGTGGTGTAGAAGTCGCGCAGCGCGTCGTCGTAGTCGGGGCCCACGAAGGCGAAGGGCGCCATCAGCGCGCCGGTGGACACGCCGGTGACGATCTTGAACACCGGCCGCCGGCCCGACCGGCTCCAGCCGGTCAGGAAGCCGGCGCCGAAGGCGCCGTTGGCGCCGCCGCCCGACAGCGCCAGGTGCGAATAGCGCACCACGCCGTCGGGGCCCGGCGGGAAATCGGCCGGCGACTCCTGGGCGAAGGATTCGGCGAGATCGCGCTCGAGCACGGCGCTCGGCGCTCCGGCCCAGGCGCGCACGTCGGGGAAGTCCGGGATCGTGCCCTGCATCGCGTGTTCGCCCGGCACCGCGTGGCGCGGCAGCGTGCCGCAGGCGGCCAGCAGCAGCGCGGCGGCAGCGGCGAGCAGTACGCGCAGCCCGCGCAGCCCGCGCAGCCCGCGTATCCGGGGACGATCGGGCGGCGATCGGCGGTGGGGCGTCGGCAGTGGCGTTGACATTGGCATGGACATCGACAGTCGCACCGGCAGCGGGGTTGCGGATTCCTGCCGCGCGTGCCGGAAGTGTCGACGGTGCCGGCCGCAGCGGCCCGCGGATTTTGCACGTGCAGCAGGACGGCGCACGCGAAGCCCTGCGGGCAACTCTTCTTGGCGCGCGGGGCCGGCCGCCCCCTTGCCGGCTTTGCCCCACAGCCCCAAGACGCAACGACGAACAGCGGCCAACGCAGGCGACCGCAACGGGCAGACAGGCGACAGCAGAGGAGGGCGGCTTCACCGCCACTGTCCAATGCGCCGAAGCGACACCCGCGACGCATGAGGCCGGCGCAGCGGGCGGTTCACGTCAACCGCGGCGATAGTCCGACGGCGTCTTGCCGCCGCTCCAGCGTGCCAGCGCGTGACGGAAGTTGGCGGCGTCGCTGTAGCCGAGCCGGCTGGCGATGTCCTCGTTGGTCATCGGCGTGCTGCGCAGGTATTCGATCGCCAGGCGCATGCGCACGTCGGCCAGGATGTCGCGGTACGCGCTGCCCTCGGCCTCGAGCCGGCGCCGCAGTGCACGCGGGTGCAGCGCGAGCCTGCGCGCCATCGCCTCGACGGTGGGGAAGCGGCCCGGCTGCTCCAGCAGCGCGCGCCGGATCTCGCCGCTCAGGCCGCTGCCGCCTTCGATCTCCGCCAGCAGCTTCTCGCACATCTCGCGCCCGGCCGCGTGGCTGACCGGGTCGGCCAGCGTGAACGGGCGGTCGAGCCAGGCGGCATCGAACAGCAGCCGGTTCGCCGCCTGGCCGAAGCGCACCGGGCAGCCGAAGCGGTTGAGGTACGCGCGGGCGTGCCGCGGCGCCGCATACGCCAGATGCACCGCCTTGAACCGGAACTCGGGGCCGGCCATGTCGCGCGCCATCGTGTGCTGCGCCGACAGCGCGAACTCGACGGCGAAGCGATAGGTCTGCTGCATCGGGTCGGGCCAGTGCAGCGGCATGCACTCCCAGTACATCGTCGCGCCGTCGCGCACGTAGCTCGCCTGCACCAGCGGCCCCATGACCGGCGCGTAGCGGGCGGCAAAGTCGATCGCGTCGGCGTACGAGCCGCTGCTCAGCAGCGCATAGCCGTACAGGCCGTGCGCGGTCACGTGCATCCGCCCGCCCGCGCGCAGCGCCATCGCCGGGTCGCGCGTCAGGCGCAGCGCGTTGCGCAGCACCGCATCGGTCTGCCGATACGACACGCGCGTCGCCGGCAGCCGCAGCTGCGAGGCGTCGATGCCGGTGCCTTCCAGGGCCGCCGCGGCCGCGACGCCCTGCTCGGCCAGTTCGGCGACGATGGCGGCGATCTTCTGTGGCGGGTATGCGCGCTGGTCGAAGGCGGAAGTCGGACGGTCGATGGCTGCACCCTGCCTCTCAGCCTCTCAGCCTCTCAGGCCCCATTCGGACCCGAGGATATACCCTCGGCACAGGGCGCCTGTCCGCAAATCACCCGGCAGGCGGGTCGATCGCACCTTCCCGCGCTGCGGAAGCTGCGCGAGCATCGCCGCGCCCGGGACACGCCGGGTGGGGAACGCGAAGCGCCGGTTTCGAGGCTTGCGGGCGTGCCGCTGCGAGGCTTGGAGCGACCCCATGAGCGACCCCATGAGCGGCCCATGGGCGAGCACTCGAGCGATCACATGAGCGATGACATGAGCGACGACATGAGCGACGACATGAGCAGCCCCAGCGCACCACCGGCGCGCGCGCTGCTTCAGGCCGAGTGGCGCGCTTTCGCCGAGCTGGGGGCGTTCTGGTCGATGCTGCCGCTGCTGCGCCTGTTGCCGCGCGGCGACGGCCACCCGGTGCTGGTGCTGCCCGGGCTGGCGGCGGGCGACGCCTCGACCGCGCCGCTGCGCGCCTTCTTGCGCGACCGCGGCTGGCGCGCGCACGGCTGGCGGCTCGGCACCAACTGGGGCCCGCGCCCCGGCGTCGAACAGGCGATGCACGCGCGCCTGGCCGATCTGCATGCGCGCTGCGGCGCGAAGGTCAGCGTGATCGGCTGGAGCCTGGGCGGCATCTACGCGCGCGAACTCGCGCGCCAGGCGCCCGAGCGGGTGCGCGCGGTGATCACGCTCGGCAGCCCCTTCGCCGGCGATCCGCGCGCCAGCCATGCGCGGCACCTGTACGAGTCCGTCAACGGCCGCCGCGCCGATGCCGGGCACCCGTGGCGCGCGCGCATGCCCGAGCCGCCCCCCGTGCCGGCCACCGCGATCTACAGCCGCAGCGACGGCGTCGTCGCCTGGCAGGGATGCCGGGAGCGCGAGGCGCCGCAGACGGAGAACATCGAGGTCGAAGGCAGCCACGGCGGCCTCGGCCACAACCCGGTGGTGCTGTACGCGGTCGCCGACCGGCTGGCGCAACCCGAAGGCGGCTGGCGCCCGTTCGAGCGCAGCGGCCTGCGCCGCTTCGTCTACCCGGACCCGTACCGCGACCGGCGCAAGGCCGCCTGAGCGCCGCGCGCACCTCACAGAAGGAGATTCGAGATGAGCGACATGCCCTGGCTGAAGTCCTACCCGCCCAAGGTCCACTGGGACGTGCGGATCGAGCCGAAGCCCGTGCAGCACATCCTGGCGCACGCCGCGTCGAACTGGCCGGACCGGCCGGCGATCGAGTTCATGGGCAAGCGGCTGAGCTACCGCGAGCTGGACGACCTGAGCAGCCGCGTGGCCAAGGGCCTGCAGCAGCTCGGCGTCAAGCCCGGCGTCCATGTCGGGCTGTTCCTGCCGAACACGCCGCACTGCATCGTTGCCTTCTTCGGCGTGATGAAGGCGGGCGGCACGGTGGTCAACTACTCGCCGCTGGACGCGGCGAAGGTGCTCGAGCACAAGATCGGCGACAGCCGCACCGACTTGCTGTTCACGCTCGACCTGGCGGCGCTGTACCCGCAGATGGCGGCGATGCTCGGCAAGACCCGGCTCGCGAAGCTGATCGTCGGCAACATCGGCGAGATGTCGCCCGCGCCCGACGCCGTCAATGCGCAGCTGAAGGCCGCGAAGCAGCTCGCCGATGTCGCGTGGGACGACCGTCACCTCGGCTTCGCCCGGCTGGCCGACAACGACGGCCGGTACACGCCGTACCCGGTCGCCGATCCGAAAGACACGGTCGCGGTGCTGCAGTACACCGGCGGCACCACCGGGTTGCCGAAGGGCGCGATGCTGACGCACGCCAACCTGTCGGCGGCGGTCGACCAGTGCGTCGAACAGACCAACGGCACGCTGCGCAAGCTCGAACCCGGCGGCGAGCGCTTCCTGTGCGTGCTGCCGCCGTTCCACATCTACGCGCTCACGGCGAACATGCTGTTCGGCCTGAGGATCGGCGCCGAGCTCGTCCAGCACGCCCGCTTCGACCCGAAGGCCGCGCTCGACGACATCGCCGGCAAGCAGCTGACCGTGTTCCTGGCCGTGCCGACCATGTTCAGCGCGCTGATTGACTGCCCCGACACGCCCGGGTACAGCCTGCACACGCTCAAGTACTGCGGCTCGGGCGGCGCGCCGCTGCCGGTCGAGGTCGGGCAGCGCTTCACCGCGATCACCGGCTGCGAGGTGTCCGAAGGCTGGGGCATGACCGAGACCTCGCCCACCGGCACCTTCTCGCCGCAGGGCAGCAGCAAGCCCGGATCCTGCGGCATCCCGTCGCCGGGGATCACGATCAAGATGCTGTCGCTCGACGACCCGACGAAGTACGTGCCGCTCGGCGAGAAGGGCGAGATGTGCATCCGGGGTCCGAACGTGATGAAGGGCTACTGGAACAAGCCCGAAGCCACCGCCGAGTCGACCACCTTCGACGGCTTCTTCCGCACCGGCGACGTGGCCTACATGGACGACGACGGCTTCATCTTCATCGTCGACCGCTGCAAGGACATGCTGCTGTGCAGCGGCTTCAACGTCTACCCGCGCGTGCTCGAGGAGGCGATCTACCAGCACCCGTCGGTGCGCGAGGTGGCTGTGATCGGCATTCCCGACGACTACCGCGGCCAGTCGCCGAAGGCCGTCGTCTCGCTCAAGGCCGGCGCCGCCGGCTTCACGCTGACGGAGCTGCAGGCCTTCCTGAAGGACAAGCTGGGCAAGCACGAGATGATCCAGGCGCTCGAGATCCGCGACGAGCTGCCCAAGACGCCGGTCGGCAAGATCTCG
>Ga0116153_10003826_pt1 | contig 10262 bp, 6 predicted proteins | sample AD_UKC028_MetaG_FD_89896 | JGI IMG/M metagenome (GOLD analysis project Ga0116153, IMG submission 89896) | Active sludge microbial communities of municipal wastewater-treating anaerobic digesters from USA - AD_UKC028_MetaG | ecosystem: Engineered > Bioreactor > Anaerobic > Digestate | place: USA... | reverse complement strand
TCATCTCATCCGCCCCCCTGGGATTCAACGCCTTCGTGAGGACCGTGGTCTCCTTCGGCTTCAACCTGATCTCCGGCAGTTTCTACATTGATCGGATCCTGATGCCCATGCTCTTCGGAGGGGCCGCCACATTGCTCAAGGCCCTGGCCACGGCCCTCCTGGCCATCGCGTTTCCGGCCTTCATCCACGGCTACGATTTCCTGGACAGGGTCCTCTGGATCGAGACGGCGTACAACGCGGTCCTGGCTCCGTTCCTGTTCCTTATCCTGGGGCTGCTGAAGTCCCTCTTCGTCACGGCGCGGAACCGCGGATGAGCGACCTGATACCCGAGGCCAAGCCCGTCGATCCGAGGCGGATTTTGGTCTTCCGCCTCCTGGCGGTCGGGATACTGGCCGTCTACACGGGTCGCCTGTTCTACCTGCAGATCCTCCGGGGAGGGGAATTCCGTTCCCAGGCCGCCAGCATATCCCGCCAGTCCTCGATCCTTCCGTCCCAGCGCGGGGAGATCTACGATCGCGGCGGGAACATTCCTCTCGTGCTCAACGTCGATTCCTTCGCCCTGGACATCGTGCCCGCGGAACTGCCCGCGGAGATGCGGGATACGGTCTTCCTGAAGCTCGCCAAGCTCACCGGCCGGCCCGTGGAGGAGCTTAGGGCCAAGATCCCGTCCTCCTACTATCATCTGTACCAGCCCGTGGAGGTGGTCGGTTCCGTGCCGTACCCGGTGATCGTGTCCGTGGCCGAACGCCTGGACGAACTCCCCGGGGTGACCTGGCACGCGAAGCCCAAGAGGAATTACGTGGAGACGGGATCCCTGTCCCACCTCATAGGGTACGTCGGGGACATCACCCGGGAGGAGCTCAAGCTCCTGTTCAACCAGGGATACCAATCCGGGGACGTGATCGGAAAGACCGGGATAGAGAAGCAGTACGACTCGCTCCTCCGGGGCAGGGACGGGCGTGAATACCGCGTCGTGGACGTTCGGGGACGCAAGATCGCCGGGGCGGAACCGTCCGTGGACCCTCCGGTCATGGGCCGGAACATCGTCCTGACCATCGATCGCAGGATACAGGAACTCGCGGAGAAGGCCCTGGGACAGAGGATGGGTTCCGTGGTCGTCCTCAAGCCCGGCACCGGGGAGATCCTGGCCATGGTTTCCTACCCCTGGTACAATCCCAACCTCTTCCTGGAAGCCGACGGCGGCCGGGCCTACGCGCGGCTTCTCAACGACCCGAACAAGCCCTTGCTGAACCGGGCGATCCAATCGGCGTATCCTCCCGCCTCCACGTTCAAGGCCGTGGTCACCACCGGAATCCTGGAGGAGAACGCGTTCCCCCCGGAAAAGACGGTCCTCTGCCAGGGAGAGGTTTCCTACGGCGACCGGGTATTCCGGTGCTGGATCCGCAAGCCGGGCCACGGGGCGGTGGATCTCAAGGGCGCCATGGCCCAGTCCTGCGATATTTATTTCTGGACCGTCGCCCGGGACCATCTGGGAATCGAGAGGCTTGTCTCGTACTCCAAGGAATTCGGGTTCGGGACCGCCTCGGGCATAGACCTTCCCGGCGAGATCTCCGGTTTCAATCCGAGCCCCCAGTGGAAAGAGCGGCGGTACCACGAAAAATGGCTGGGCGGGGACACGATGAACATGTCCATCGGACAGGGGTATCTCCTGACGACCCCCCTGCAGATGGCCAACATGATCGCCATGATCGTCAACGACGGGATCATCTACAAGCCCCACATCCTCTCGGAGGTCCGCGACCCTTCTTCCGGGGCCGTCATCCGGAGCGTTGCACCCGAGGTTCTCTCCCAGTCGCGCATCAAGCCCGAGACTTTCAAGGTCGTCCGGGACAACCTGCGCGCGGTTATCACGGAAGGGACGGCGCGATATCCCGTCAGCACGAAGGCCGTGCAGGTGGCGGGCAAGACGGGAACCGCGGAGGTGGGTCTGGCGGACCGTTGGCACTCCTGGTTCGCCAGTTACGGCCCCTACGGCGCGGGCATCACGGACGATACCGTGGTGGTGGTCGTCATGGTGGAAGCCACGAATCCCTGGGAGTGGTGGGCCCCCTACGCGTCCAACATCATCTTCCAGGGGATCTTCGCGAACCAGACCTACGACGAAGTCATCCAGGCCCTCGGACTCTCGTACATGATCAAGCCGACGGAGCGTGTCGAATGATCGCCAACCTCAAGGCCCTGTTCAGCGACATCGACTGGTACATCCTGGCCGCGTCCCTGATCCTCATGGTCGTGGGCATCCTGTTCATCTTTTCTTCCGGCGTGACGAGCACCGGGGTCGTGGTGTCCACGGAATACCTGCGGCAGATCGCTTGGGTGGCCCTGGGTTTCGTGTTCCTGATGCTCGTGGTCCTGGTGGACTACAAGCGCGTGAAGGACTCCAGCTTCGTCATCTACGCGGCCGTCCTCCTGCTGCTCGTCTATACCCGCATGTTCGGGAGGGTCGTCAACGGGGCCCGGTCCTGGATCGGGATCGGGGAACTGGGAATCCAGCCTTCCGAATTCGCCAAGATCGCCACAATATTCTACCTGTCCAAGTACCTGGACCAGACCCGGCATTCCCTTCCCGGCTTCCGGCGTTTCCTGGGCTCCCTCGCCATCGTGGGAATCCCCATGCTCCTGGTGCTGTCCCAGCCGGATTTCGGCACGGCCCTCGTCTTCATCCCCATCCTCCTTTCCATGTCGTACCTCTGCGGCCTTGAGCGCCGGTACATCGTGTTCTTGCTTTCCACCGTGGCCCTGACCCTCGTCCTCGTGGTCCTGCCGCTTTGGGAGAGGAACATTGCCGCCCGACCCACGGGCCTGCTCTTCGTCCTCTACGAGGGTCCCTACCGGTTCTGGATCCTCGGAGCCTGCGTGATCACACTGGGGCTTGCCGTCTGGGGATTCCTCGTCTTCCGGAATCGGTATTACTACTGGATATCCTACGCGTTCCTGATCCTGATCCTCTCCCTGGTAGGTTCCGAACTCGGGCACCGGGTCCTCAAGGATTACCAGATCATGCGGCTCATCGTGTTCCTGGATCCCTCCGTGGATCCCCGGGGTTCCGGGTGGAACATCCTGCAATCCATCACCGCCATCGGTTCGGGAGGATTCGCGGGCCGGGGATTCCTCCAGGGAACCCAGAGCCATTACAGGTTCCTGCCCCAGCAGAGCACGGATTTCATATTCTCGATCCTCTCCGAGGAGTGGGGCTTCCTGGGCGGGCTTGTCGTGTTCGGGCTTTACGGAATCATACTCTGGAGGACCCTGGCCCTTCTGAAGACCGTCAAGGATCCGTTCGCGGTCGGCATCGTGGCCGGACTCTCCGGGATGATTCTCTTCCATTTCATGATCAACGTGGGCATGACCATGGGCATCATGCCCATCACCGGCATACCCTTGTTCTTCCTGTCCTACGGCGGGTCCTCCCTGTGGGCCGTGCTGATCGGCATCGGGCTGATCCTGGGGATTTCCGCCCGGAGGTACCACTCCTGAACCGGATAGATCCCGTCGGACTGCTGGGCAAGCGGCTCCTGGCCGTGGAAAAGCCCGCCCGCTACCTGGGCGGTGAGCAGGGGGCGGTGCGCAAGGAAGGCAGCCTGTTCACGGTCGCCCTGTGCTTCCCGGATCTCTACGAGATCGGGATGTCCAACCACGCCCTGCGCATCCTGTACGCGGGGTTGAACGCCCTGCCCGGAATCCGCTGCGAGCGCGTGTTCGCCCCGGCCCGGGATTTCGAACAGGCGCTTCGCGAAACCGGTACGCCCCTGTACACCCTGGAAAGCGGCATCCCCCTGTCGGAGGTCGACCTGCTGGCCGTCACGATAGGGTACGAGCTTTCTGCCACCAACCTCCTGACCGTGCTGGATCTCGGGGGGATTCCCCTGGACGCATCCTCCCGAGGGAACGGTAATCCGATCGTGATCGCCGGGGGACCCGCCGTGACGAATCCCCTGCCGATCTCCCGTTTCCTGGACGCCGTCTGGATAGGGGAGGCCGAGGCCGGCTTCTTCAAGCTGGCCGTCGACCTGGCAAACCTGGGTTCCGGAGAGGCCGGACGCTCCGCCCGGATCGCGCGCCTTCGGGAGGAACCCGCTGTCTGGATGCCCGGCAAGCCCGCCGTCCGTGCCGTGGATATGGAGTTCCCGGACCGGGAATATTCCGGGACATTCCCCTGGCCGGCGATCAAGCCCGTCCAGGACCACGGCACCGTGGAGATCATGCGGGGCTGCCCGAACGGCTGCAGGTTCTGCCACGCGGGCTACTTCTACCGGCCCCAGAGGGTACGGTCCCCCGAACGGATCTTCCGTGAGGTCGAATCCCTGATCCTGGAGTCCGGATACCGTGAGATTACCCTTTCTTCCCTTTCCTCCGGGGATTATCCGTGCCTCGTAGACTTGGTTCGGGAGCTCAACCGCCGCTGGGCGGGTGCCCGGATCTCCTTCCAGCTTCCGTCCTTGAAAGTGGAGAGCTTCGACCTGTCGATCCTCGAGGAGTTGACCCATACCCGCAAAAGCGGCCTGACGTTCGCGGTCGAGACCCCCGAGGAAGCCTGGCAGAGAAGCATCAACAAGTCCGTCACCCTGGACAAGATCCTTGCGATCCTAGGAGAGGCGGCGCATCACGGCTACCGCTTCGCCAAGTTCTATTTCATGATCGGTCTTCCGATTCCCGGGGTCTCCGGGATCGCCGAAACCGACGCCCTGGTCGGCTTCCTTGGACGCCTGCTGAAGGAAACCCGGCTCGAGTTCAACGTCAACATAGGCACCTTCATACCCAAGCCCCATACTCCGTTCCAGTGGTGTTCCCAGATCGGGGAGGATGAGGCGTTTTCCCGAATCCGACGCATCCGCGATTCGTTCCGACATGAACGCAGGATGAAGATCTCCTATCACAGCCCCTTCGTGTCCCTGCTCGAGGGGATCCTGAGCCGGGGAGACGAGAGGGTAGGGGACCTCATCCTCGAGGCGTGGAGAAACGGAGCCCGCCTGGACGCCTGGGAAGACCTTATGGAGAAGGACACCTGGCGACGGGCTATGGGGGGTGTTCCCGAGGCATCGATCCGGGAGGCACTCGACGGCCGGACCTTGGATTCTCCTCTTCCTTGGGACTCGATCTCCCTCCGGGTCGGAAAGGGATTCCTGAAACAGGAATGGGAAAAAACCGCGGCTTCGACCATGACATCCGAATGTACGGACAATTGCACAAACCCGTGCGGCGTCTGCAGGGACGACGGATCGGCTGTAATAAAAAACATACAACCTATAATGGCCGAGGAAAGGAGTACCCCGATCGGGCGACACCCCGGGGAGTCCTCCGTGCCTGTCGGATCCAAGTATCGCCTCGTCCTGAAATACCGGAAGACGGGACCTGCGGCGTTTTTGCCCCATCACTCCGTAATGGACATGTTTCATCGAGCGTTCCAGCTGGCTCGATATCCCGTGGCGTTTTCCCAGGGATTCAACCCGGCCCCTCGACTCGAAATCGAGGACCCGATCCCGCTGGGCATGGCGTCCCTTGAGGACTACATTTCGGTATTGCTCACGGCTCCCGTGGACGAAAAGGATACCGTAGTCGCCTTGAATCGCTATCTTCCTGCCGACCTCGCAATTCAGCGCTGTGCCATGTACGTGATCCCGGAGGGCGTCAAGATACGATCCCTTTCCTCGATGGCCTGGGGCTCTGATTATCTAGCCGAGGGAGTTCCGCCGGATTCCGGCGCCGCTCTCACGGAATCCTTGGTCCATCCTCGGCTGGAAGGTTCCTGCCTGCTTCCGTCCGGAGATGTAATCGGAACTCTGTCGTTCCGACTTCGTGTCGGCGGCACTCGGGAAATCGGATTCGGCTCCATTTTCGAAAAATCCTTCGGCCTGCCTTTCGCCGGAAGCCCGATACAAGTTACCCGTCTGCGACAGTGGGCGGATATCGGAACGGAACCCCTGGATTTCTTCAAGGCATTCGATTCTCTATACGGCAGCGCGATTTCGTAAGCAGCTAGGCATCGAAGGACAACTGAACATAGAAGTCGACAGAATGTACATTATAGGAAGCACGGGGGGGGCAAGCTACTGCATGGAAAAGCTTAACAAGCTGCCGTTAAACCAAATGGGCTCACTATAAATGGACTCTACTCCGTCTAAAGAAAATCCATAAGATAATACATAGCATTGGAGATATGTAAGCCCTGTATCCAAATCATACTGCCCTGATTTCAAGTCCGAATCATTTTCAACAAAATCTGAATCCTTGAAACTAAAAAACTCAGAACTTAAGTTTTTCGGTTTTCTTGATATCAGCGCAGGAAAACCCGGATTGATGGAAACGACTGCGCTTGACGGGGCGAAGTCGATAAAAACACCGGTACTATTTCTCGTATCAAATGATACTTCGATAGAGAATGGATCGCTTCGCTCAGGCATATTCGTAACATTTATGTACGGTGATCCGTTAACAATCAATTCATTATAACCAAGATTCTGAATTCGTAAAAATATCGTTGTGGGGCTACTGCTGAAAGCAGACGCAATTTGCGTTCTGCTAGAAGCTGCATCTTCACTACTTTTAAAAAATCGATATAAGAGTATATATCCACGAAATATTGAAATGTCGTTACCTGTATCGTTCTCAAAATGAAGAGTGGTACCATTCTGGATCACATTCCTGGGAGGAGCAAGATAAACATAACTATCAATTCCACACCCTAATATGAAAAGCGAAAAAAATGGAACTAGAACAATAATTTGCAATGATGGGATAAGATGGTTTATCTTTCCCACGTTGTCCATTTTCCCCATCTCACCCCTCGGCCCTGCCCTTCTTCCGCGGACCCGCGGCCTCCGGTGCCTTCGGAGGCTCAAGGGGTTCCAGGCAGTCCACGAGCTCGTAGATGCCGACAGGCTTGTTCTTCCCCTTGACCCGGATGTTGTCCAATTCGCGCACGATGAATTTGTCCTTCACGAGGCCGTAGGTGAACTCGCTTACTATGACCTGGGTCCCGTACTCCTTGTTGGTCGCCTCCAGGCGGGAGGCCAAATTCACGTGATCCCCGGTGAGTGTGTAGTTCATGCGGAGGGGGGATCCCATATTGCCTACCGTGATGATCCCCGAGTTTACGCCGATTCCGACGTTGATGCGCTTGGGCTCGGGCCAGGACTCGTTGAGCTCCTTCAGCCGATTCATCATGGCCAGGGCGCACTTGCAGCCCCGGACGGCGTGGTCCGGCTGGGGCAGCGGGGCTCCCCAGAATCCCATGATGGCATCTCCGATGTACTTGTCCAGGGTACCGCCGTAATCCATGAGCAGATTGGTCATGGCGGTGAAATAGACGTTGAGGTGGTTGACGAGCTCCTGGGGGGCCATGTTTTCGGAGAGGGTCGTGAAGCCGCGGATGTCCGAGAAGAAGACCGTGAGCTCCTTGTCCTCGCCGCCGAGCTCGGGCGGATCGTCCACGAGCTGGTCCACGACCCGGGGGCTCACGTACTTGCCGAAGGTCTCCCGCATCTGGCGCTTGTCCTTCTCCTCCGTGAGGGCCCGATACACGATCACGGCTATGAAGGTGAACAGAGTCGCGAAGGCCGGCATCGTATAATTGAGGAGGTACGCGGAGCCGTCGAACAGGGCCGAGGCGACGAAAAAGTACACGATGACGGAGGCCAGGGTGTACCCTACCCCGATCAGTGCCGAGAGCCGGGAGACTAGGAGGGCCGTGACGAGGACCATGCCCGCCACGACGAGGATGTCCACCCAGTCCGGGGCCTTGTTGATGAAATTGTCCATCAGGATCGTGTTCAGGGCGTTGGCGTGGATCTCGATCCCGTACATCAGGCCGTAGGGCGTGGGCTTCTCGTCCTCGGCCATGCCGCTGGCGAAGGCTCCGACCATTATGATCTTGTTGGGGACACCCATGGTCCTTCGCCACGAGTCCGGGTCCGGTCCGGGAGCCTTGTCCGAGTAGCCCGCGTAGGACCGGACGGGGAAGGTCTGGTGCCCTTCCATGCTCTCGCTGGAGCGGTGGCCCATGTAGTTGACCATCATCTGGCCGTATTCGTTGATCGGAATCCGTATCTCCGGCACCTCCCGGAGCACAGCCTCCTTCACGACATTGCCGTCCTTGTCGTACTGCTCCCGGGATACCACCAGGGTATACGGCACCCATTGACCCGATCCCGGATCGAACTTCCTGGGCGCGGGAATCAGGATGTGCTCGCCCAGGATGACCTCGATCTCGTCCAGGGACCTCCCGAAATAGTCCAGGGCCAGGGAGAGGGTGATGGCCGGAACGAAGGTATCCTTGAATTTACGGACGATGTGGTACTCCGCGTCCGGCGTCCCGTCCTGGTTCGTATCCTCGATCTTGAGGGGTGCACGTTTCGCCATCTGGGCCTTCAAGGACGCCAGGGATTCCGCGGTCAGGGGGACCTCGATCGTATGGAACTCTCCGCGGTCATCCTGCCAGGCCAGGCGCTCCATCTCCTTCTCGTTCACGGTATATCCGGGTCCGAGTTCGTCGAGCCGAAGTATCTCCATCAGCACCGAGGACTTGATGACCAGGGGCTGGCGCCGGTAGATCTTGTCCGCGTCGGCGATGAAGTTGGCGTGTCCGTAGCCTCGGGAAGCCCGCCCATAGGGCTCGAGGGGCGGCTCGTACCCGTAGAATCCCGGGACGGACTTCCAATCGCCCCCGATGGTCCGGATGGCGCCCCAGCTATCGTACAGGACCTCCTGCCGGACCTCCAGGCCCGCCTCTTCCGCGGCCAGGGACTGGGACGGCATAAGCACGGTTTCCAGGAAGACCCTTCCGGACTTCTCGATGCTGTCCACCAGGAGGGCGTCGTTCGCGGGGTTCCGGTCGGGGTCTATGAAGAAGATATCCAGGAAGAGGGAACGCTCCCGGTTGTCCTGGTTCTTGATCCGGGCGAAGGAGTTGACCAGGTCCGCGTGCACCCGCCGGGGGAAGGGCCAGTTCCCGTATCGGGAAAGGGAGCTGGTGTCCACGCCGACGATCAGGATGTCCTCGGAGATCTTGACGTCCCGATCGGTCTGCACGGTCCCTTCCTGCAGGGTTTTCTTCTCCTGGGTGGTCTTCAGGATGAAGAAGGTGTCCAGGACCTTCAGCTCCAGCTTGGCAAGGAGGCCCGTCTGGTAGTTCAGGAGCAGGAAGATCCCCAGGACCATGCCGCCGATGATCAAGCCGAACCACCGGGCATCCAGTATCTTGGGACGCTTCTTCGCCATACCGGCCTCCTGCTTAATAAAACGGCGGCCCGGAAATCCCGGGCCGCCGGAGTTAGACCTGCCTCCGCCTACGGGAGAAGTCCCTGGGACTTGAGGAGGATTATACGGTTCCGGGCGAGCTTTGTCCAATCGTTATCGGGGAAGGCCGCGGTCAATTTGTCGTACTGGGCCTTGGCTTGCTCGTACTGTTTGGTCTCCTCATAGAGAGTTCCCAGTACGAAATGGGCGTGGGGAATCCCCACGGAAGCCCCGGAGCTCTCGATCACCCGGGTCCAGAGCTCGATGGCCGTCTTGGTGTCTCCCCGTTCCTCGGCGGCCGTGGCCGCTTCCTGCAGGGCGAATCCCGCCAGGGCGGTCTTGTTGTTCAGATCCGCGGCCTGGAGGAAGAGCTTCTCGGCGGCGGCCCAGTCGCCGTTCCGGGCCTGGACCCTGCCGGCCAGGACCAGGGCCTTCTGTCCCGCGTAACGCTTCCCGTATTTGGATCGGATGGTGTCGAGGGCGGCCAGGATCTCGTTGGCCTTTTCCGCGGCGGCCGGTCCCTGCTCCATCCCGTACCATTCCCCAAGGGAAAGCTCGACCTTTTCCAGAGCTTGGGCGGACCGGGTGTCGACGCGCTCGTCAACGACGGTCCATACGGCCGCAGCGACGACGGCCAGAACGGCCGCGGCGAATACGGTGATCACGGCCGCACGGTTCTTCCGGAGGAAGTCGTTCAGTCGGGCATGGATGCTGGGTTTTTCCTCCCGCGCGGCCTTGTCCTGCGCGGCGGGTTCCTTTGAGGCCATATATCACTCCTTGTAGTCGTTTATCGAGAGTTCCTTGATCAATCGGGAGAGGTAGGTCCTCTGGATATCCAGGACCTTTGCCGTCTCCGTCTGGTTCCAGTCGTGATCCTCCAGGGCCCGGCGGATGAAATGCCGCTTGAAGATCGCCAGGGAATCCTTGAGGCTCTTTCCGCCGTACGGATCGGCACTCTCGGCGCGCCCTCCCAGCAGGAGGTCCGGAACCCCGATGTACTGGTCCTT
>Ga0116153_10003819_pt1 | contig 10281 bp, 8 predicted proteins | sample AD_UKC028_MetaG_FD_89896 | JGI IMG/M metagenome (GOLD analysis project Ga0116153, IMG submission 89896) | Active sludge microbial communities of municipal wastewater-treating anaerobic digesters from USA - AD_UKC028_MetaG | ecosystem: Engineered > Bioreactor > Anaerobic > Digestate | place: USA... | reverse complement strand
GCCTTCCAGGAGATCGTTCCCCCCCTCTTCGAGTGGTTCCAGCCCCAGGCGGTGGTGGCCCAGCTGGGGGTGGACACCCATTACTCCGATCCTCTGACCACATTGAACCTGACATTAAACGGCTATACTTACCTGGTCCAGAGCATCATCGACCTGGCAAAAAAGCATTCAGACGGCAGGCTCCTGGCTCTGGGAGGAGGAGGATACAATCTGGAGGTTGTTCCCGTGGCCTGGGCCAGCGTCTTGCATCTGATGAGAGGGGAGGGCATGCCGGAGTATCTGTCGCCTTATTGGGTGGAGTTTTTCATAAACCTGGTGGGCCGCGAGCCTCTTTCCCCGCCGGACATAGAGATCAATGTGGGAGAGCAGACCCGGATCAGAATAACAGCCGAACTGGAGAGGACGCTGCAAGCCCTCAAGGAAAAGGTGAATGGGATCTATAAGGTATTTTAGTGCTTTATTGGACCAGTATGTTAATACATCTTGATCTTAAAGCGACATCCAACATATGACCTTCGAAATTCTCTTTATAATTTTGCTGATAATGGCAAATGGCATATTCGCCCTCTCCGAGATCGCCGTAGTCACCTCTCGCCGTAGCGGCCTGCAGCAGAGGAGGAATGAGGGCGATCCGGGAGCGGCAGCTGCCCTGGAGATGGTCGACTCCCCCGGCCATTTCCTGTCCACAGTGCAGGTAGGCATCACTCTGATCGGGATTCTGGCCGGCGCCTATGGTGGAGCTACCATCGCCGGGGAGCTGTCGGAGCTTCTCCGGGCCTGGCCGGCAGTGGCGGCCTACAGCGATGCATTGGGCCTGGCCATTGTGGTCGCGGCCATCACCTACCTCTCCATCGTCCTGGGTGAGCTATTCCCCAAGAGGCTGGCACTGAGCAATCCGGAGAGAATAGCCTCGATCATCGCCCCATCCATGAACGCTTTTTCCAATCTGACCAGGCCGCTGGTTTTCGTTTTAAATTCCTCCACCGAGTTGCTCCTTAAGATATTTGGAGTGAAGCACAGCGAGCCGCCGACCATCACCGAAGAGGAGATCAGAGTACTGATCGACCAGGGGACGACGGCAGGAGTGATTGAGGAGGATGAGCAGGATATAGTGGAGAGGGTCTTTTACCTGGGGGATCAGAAAACGGAGGCGATAATGACGCCCCGAGCGGAGATAATCTGGCTGGATATCGATGATACCCCGAAGGATATAGAGGCAAAGATGACCAGCGGTCCATACTCCATCTTTCCGGTCTGCCAGGGCAGGCTGGACCGGGTTATAGGCATAATCCAGTCCAAGGATGTCCTCTCCTGCAGCATGAGCAGCCATAAGGTGGAATTGCAGAAATCACTGATCCCGCCCCTCTTTGTGCCGGAGAGCATGCGCGCATTGAAGGTCCTGGAGAGGTTCAAGCAAACCGGAATTCATCTGGCCATCGTGGTGGATGAGTACGGCTCGGTAAGAGGGATTGTAACCCTGACCGACATTCTTGAGGCTTTAGTGGGCGACATTCCCCACATAGAAGAGCTGGAAGAGCCTCATATCATGAGGCGGGAGGATGGCACCTGGCTGGTTGACGGGGCGGTAACTATTCAAGAGCTGAAAGAGGCTCTGGATATAGAGAAATTCCCCCGAGAAGGGGAAGGGCTTTATCAGACAGCAGGCGGTCTCTTAATGACCTGTCTGGAAAAAGTCCCTGCAACCGGGGAGTACTTCGAATGGGAGGATTACCGCTTCGAGGTGGTGGATATGGATGGACAGAGGGTTGACAAGCTTCTGATAACCATGAAAGAGCCAGATGGATGGACAAAGGATAATTAAAACCACAATAAATCTTTAAATTTGATTCTGAACCATTATTGGCATTTAAAATAGATTATGAACCATTATTCTCCATTTTTCCATTTCGGCTACCTCTGACTCTCCTTACTGGGTTCGCTCCTAGATTTAAGTATCGTTCCGGCTGCCAAGCATAAGAATTGTATCAAAGAACTCAAGTGGGGATTGTGCGATGAAATACGCAAATTTGTTTGCCGGTCTGGCCGTCCTCTGCCTTCTGGCGGGATCGGCCTATGCCGTGGCCAAATTGGTGCCTGCCGAGGTCGACGAGAAGACATGTACAGGCTGTGGAAAGTGCATAGATAGATGCCCTGAAGGGGCTATCTCCTTTAACGAAAACGGGCTGGCCAAGGTGGATGGGGATAAATGCACCGGATGCGGCAAATGCACCAAGGCCTGTCCTTTTGAGGCGTTAACCATATCCGGGTCCTCTTGAAGAGGAGCCCGGCTTTTCTAGGTCCCTATCTTTACCGGCTCGACTATGGAGCGCAGTGTGGCAATGGCCGATAGCGCTGCCAGATAGCTGGTCTTGGGATTGGAGGGGGAGGGTATATTCTCCACCCTGGTCGAGATGCGGCCAAAGTCTCCCTCCACCAGGATCTCATGCCGGTTGATCTGAATCTCCGGATCTGCCACCACCTTCACCTGCACATCCGACTCTCCTGCCGCCAGAAAGAGCGTAGCCGCCACATTGACATTGGCCGGAAAGGCCTTGACCGCATCAAGGGCTGAACCCTGGAAGATCAATGTGGGGCCGGTCAGGGCGGAGAGGTCGATACCTTTCTCCTGGATAAAAGGCGCGCCCTGGAGTCCGCGAGGATTCTTGGTAGTGGTGAGGGTGATCCTGTGAATGCCGCCCAGGCTGGCCGATTTCAGACCATCCAGCCCGGATATGGCTCCTGAGGGCAGGTAGACCTTTGCTCCGCTGTCCCAGGCCAGCCTCTTGACCTCGGCGAACAGATCTTTATCCGCTAAAGCTCCCACGCTCATGATGAGCAGGCTCTTGCCCCGGCTCAGAGACTCCCTGACCACAGAGGGCACTGCTCTCTGGCTGGCAGCCTCTACCACCACATCGGCGAGCCCCACCAACTCCTCCAGGCGGGCTTTGACCGGCTTGTGCTCCAGACTTTCGATCAATGCCGATGCCGTCTCAGGATTATGATCGCACACTGCAACCAAAGTTGCATCCATCATCCCGCGGTCCAGAGCTCTGGCGATCTCCGCTCCTATGGCCCCGCATCCTATCAGTCCGATCTTGACAGCCATCGGAGGCTATAAATCAATTGGATATCAAAACATTTGCGGTATGCTATCCTCAGATCTGGAAAGGTTTGTGGCCGAGGACCTGGGGGAGTGGGACGACTCCAGCCGTCTGGTGCCTGAAACCCCGACCCGGGCGGCCATCATAGCTAAGGAGGACTGTATCATCTCCGGCCTGGCAGAAGCAGAGGAGATCTTGGATTATTTCGGCCTGGACTGCGAGAGCCTATACGACGATGGCGAGTTCGTGCCCGGCGGCTCGCGGGTCCTGTGCATAAGCGGAAGCGCCAGAGCCATACTCCAGGCGGAAAGGCTCACCCTTAACTTCCTGGCCAGGATGAGCGGCATCTCCACAATAACCCGGGAGTGTGTTCTCTCTGCCGGGGGAGCTGTGCGCATAGCCGCCACCCGCAAGACCACACCGGGCTTCAGAGCTTTTGAGAAGAAGGCCGTCTTTCTGGGGGGAGGAGACAGGCACAGGTTTAATCTCTCCGATGCCGTTCTGATCAAGGACAATCATATCCGGATACTGGGGTTGAAAGAATGCCTGCACCGGGCTAAAGAGAATGCCAGCTTTACCAAGAAGATCGAGGTGGAGGTGGAGAGTCTGGAAGAGATGGCGATTGCGGCCCGGGGTGGTGCGGACATCATCATGTTCGATAATATGAGCCCGGAGATGATAGAGCGAGGCGTCGAGCTTCTCCAGGAGATGGGGCTGCGGGAGCAGTTGATACTTGAGGCTTCGGGGGGCATCAATCCCACCAATATCCCTCAGTATGCCCGCAGCGGTGTGGATATCATATCTCTGGGAGCCCTAACTAGAGATGCCAGATGGATCGATCTGAGCCTGGAGATGGAATGAGTAAAATTCAAATCTCTAAAAATGAAATCAGGCCGGCAAGGATTATGAAATATAATAGCGATGTCCTGGGGTGGCAGCCTTCCTCATATCGGATGACCTTTATCTGTCTCATTCTCGCTCTTCTCCTGATCGGGGCAAGCGGCGATGCAAAATCTGATGAAGAGGATGACGATGAGATCACCTTCAGAGATTTTAGCCTCTATATTGGTGACCGCATAGAGCTGGAAGACTACCAGATGGAGCTAATAGAGATCCAATCGATCCGGGACGGACTGGTAGTGATGAGGGTCTCCAAGGTGGGTGGCGCTCTGGACGAGCAGAGAGCCCTCTTGCTCGATAGCCCCAACAACTTTGATGGGGGGGCGGATGGAGGTGGGATAACCATCACCATTGCCGATATCTTCGATGAGCAGTCGGCCAGGATCAGGCTGGAGTACGAGCAGAAGCTGGGAACGCCCAGAAAGAGAACCTCGGACCGGCCGGCGGCTGTGCCGGAAAAGCCGGATTTATGGGTGGACAAGAGCTTTGACAAGAGCGAGATGAATGTGGGAGACGAGTCCAAGGTCACCATCACCATCAAGAACAACGGCACCGGGCAGGCCGTGGGCATAGAGGTTCAGGACATCCCGCCCCTTCCCCAATTCACCTATATCGCAGGCTATCCCCCCAAGATAAAAGAGACGCTGGACCCAGGCCAATCCGATTCTGCAATATATATGGTAAATGCAGCTAAAGAGGGCACAGTCAGCATTCCTTCCGTGCTGATCAGCTATGCCGACAGCAAAGGCAATTCCATGTCCAACCGCTCCGAGCCATTCAGCATCGTCATCCGTCCCAGGAGCAGGGCGGATCTGACCATAAATGCTGAGGACAATATAACCCTGGCCCTGGAAGAAGAGGGACGGCTCAATATCAGCATCTTGAATTCAGGAAGCGCATCTGCCACCAAGATAGAGGTGACGGGGGACGTCCGCCCGGGGGAAGGGCTGGAAGCAGTGGGCCTGGACAAGAGCTTCTTTGAGATAGCCCCGGGCGATGAAGCAGCCTTCTCCGCCAGCATCCACGGCCAGAGGCCGGGAGACTATGCCATCCGCCTCAAGGCAAATTATAATGATGGAGAGGGATTGGCTATAAGAGAGTCAACCGCGAGGGTGACCATCCTGGAACGAGAGTATAAATATCAATATTTGTTAGTTATAGTGCCAATTGCTATCGTATCCTTCTGGATCTACAGGAGGCACAGAGAGTATAAATATTGAAAGATGGAAACAGAGAAAGATAGAAGGATAGAAAGATAGATAGAATAAGAAAGGGCATAGTGATTATAATTACCACAAATATGCAGCATATAAAGAGATAGGATATCATGCTTAACGTACTCATGCTTGGCGTAGGCCAGTGCGGCAATCGGATACTGGATGCCATGAACAGGGAGGCCTTTGGAGGAGGAGCCTCAAAGCTGTCCAGGTATTATCTGCGCCCTAAATTTCCCAGTCGGGTGGAGACGCTGGCCGTAAACACGGCGATCAATGATCTCAAAGAGCTGCGCTTCACCACGGCTAAGGATAGGCTTCATGTTCCCAATCTGCATGGCGTGGGGGCCAATAGAAATGTGGGAAAGCAGGCCTTTATGGAAAATCGCGATATGATCATGGGCGAGATCGAGAAGCGAGGCGACTTCGACATAGCCTTTGTGATCACATCCACATCCGGAGGAACAGGCTCCTCCTTCTCTCCTCTGCTCATCAATGAGCTGAAGAGGCAGTACAAAGATATAGCCGTGATCACTGTGGCCGTTCTGCCCTTCCGGGAGGAGGGATCCATCTACCTCCAGAATGCCGCTTTCAGCATGAGGGAACTGATGGAGCTGGACGCAGAAGGCATCATACTGGCGGACAACCAGTATATGAAGAGGTTCAGCGGAGATATAGCCTCGGCCTATGACAAGATAAACAACATGATCGCCCAGCGCCTCTTATTCCTGATCGAATCTCTGGACTCGGAGATGCTCTCCGTTACCGATCTGGGCGACTTCAAGACGGTGATGAATGGGGGGCTACGCATCGGCACCATGGGATTCTACCAGGCCGACAGCAAGAACCTCTCTATCAGGGACGCCATCCAGAACAGCCTCAAGCCCGGAAATCTGCTCTATCCGGCCAATGTGGCCGATGATGCCGCCCGGGCCATGATAATCATCCAGGGGTCACGGGAGCATCTGGACGTGGATGAGATCACAAAAGAGGTGGAGAGGCTCTCTGCCAGCGCCGGACATGTCTTCAAGGGAATCGTAGTCAAGAAGGGACGACCTAAGGTTTTATCCGTCTTCACCCTGGCCAGCGCACCGGAACTGGAGGCCATCTATGCCCAGGCTGCCAGAGCCATGCAGGAGGAGAAGGAGAAGAGGACCAGGGCCAGAAAGCAGCTGGACGAGGCCTTCGCCCATATTGAGGACCTGGAAGAGATATATTAGATTACAATCTCAAGAATGTCTTGAGAGGCAGGAGAAGCGAACCGCAAACCCAAGCCCCCTTTTTTTCAATATAAAAACGTTAAAAGGATTTCAGGTGCTTATCTGATCTGCGCCGAATCCCTTCTTCACCAGTATATCCTTAATTCTTTGAATATGATTGCCCTGCAATTCAATAAGGCTGTCCTTAACCGTTCCGCCGCAGGCTAGCTTGGATTTAAGATGGGTACAGAGTTCTTGAAGATCAATCTCGTGAGGATCTATGCCTTGGATCACTGTCACCTCTTTTCCGTATCTGCGCTTCTGCACTTTTACCGCTATCCTTTGCTGCTCCTTGGCAACCTCCTCGCAGATGCACAGCTCCTGGGGAAGGCCGCATACGGTACACATTTGAGAACTCATTTGGTGGCAGTTACCTCCGCAACTTATCTTCAATAAAGCTGATTATGCTATTAAAATCTGATGGTAGCCGTCTTTTGGATTTTGGATCTCCCTCTCCTCTTTATCTCACTCACTTTTCTATAGAGTATCTCGGAGAGAAAGATTAGCAGAGCGGCAATTAGGAGGGCATCCCTTCGGGATACCCTCTCCTGAACCGTTCTGCGACTGACTGCTCTGGCCTCAGCCAGGAGGCTGCGCTTGGCCTCTTCCTCGCTGAAAACCTTTCCTCCTGCAGCCATAATCAGATTGGATAACTCAGGGTTATAGCCCACATCACGGAACTCCAGGGGATAGTTGACCGCCAGGCCGTAGCTTCCGATGTAGTAGATGCCCGAGCTGTTGGGAGTGAATGTGGCAGTGTATCGGTTATCGCCCACCTTCTCCACCTCTGCACCAGGAATGACCGGCCGGGCATCGCTGTTTATGGAGACGGACAGAGGCGTGCCCTGCCAGCCGTCATCAGCCTCCAATCTACCTTTTTCTGGCCGGGGATCGCCTATGGCCCAGTTGAGGGTGGAAGAGATCACCGGGGAGCTCTCCCTGCTGTAAAGCGAGCCGGCCCAGATGTTGCCGTTATCTGCAGTCAGAGCCGCCACCCGGCCCAGGCCGTAGCGCCAGACGGTCAGAACGGGCTTGCCGTCCGCCAGTGCCACCAGACGCTCTGCTCCCGGTTTGGGGGTAACATCATTAAATCCGGTTACATTGGCGTTCAAATCCAACCCTGCAGTTATGTAGTGGTTTTTGCTCACCGTCATGGCAGCATAAGCGGCCATCTGCTCGGGAGAGGTCGTCTCCTCCAAACCAGCTCCCTCCAGGCTGGTGGTCAAGGAGTCCGGATAGACGAACTGGGTGAAGTTTGATCCTGTCTGGGCGGCCAGATCATAGAATTTGCCGGTCATGCCCGGGAAAGCCTGCACTTGTATGAGACGGGTGTCTACATTCATCTGGCGGAGCAATTGGGCAGACCTCTCCAAAACCTCGGGATAATTATAGAGATTTCCGTCCGAGAGCACAAGCAGCTCCCCCTGGCCGCCACTTGCATTAAGCATATCCCAGGCCAGCTCCAGTCCTCTATCCAGGTGGCTGTTCTCAGTGCCCGCCGGACCCAAGGCCATAATCCTCTCTGACATAATCTGCCGGGAGCGAGATAGAGGCACGGGATCGAGAACATTATAGGCTCTGGTGCCGAATACGATCAATCCTACCTTATAGTCCTGCAGGTCGGGCGACTTGAGCAGCTCCACGGCCAGGGCCTTCTCATAGTCCAGCAGGGTGGTGCCGTCTCTGGTGCGGGCGGTCAAGAGGGAGAAGGAGATATCCAGGACTATAGCCAGTGTCTTGCCTCCCTCAAAGAGGCTGGGAACGGATCGAACCGGCAGAAACCTCTCCAGCCCGGAATTGCTGTATCCCCCCAGATCATAGGAGTTCTCTCCGCCCACCACTACCAGGCCGACGCCCTCGCGCACATATTCCCCCAGCCGGTTTAGATGGGAGCGGTAGGGGACATCATCCAGGACGACGGCTTTATATCCATCCAGAGTCTGGGGCAGATCTGAGGATACAGTCAGCCGGTAGAGGTCTTTCAGGCTCACCGCCAGGGGAGAGCTGACATTGGTGACCAGGAGGACCTCCGGCTTGGGCACGACATAGACCGCCTTCTGGTAATTATCGTTGATGGGCTGGCCATCCGGGTCAATAGAAGCTCTCAGGATATGGTTTCCCGTGGTCAGGAATGAATGGGAGATCTTGATGGAGGCGCTGGCATTGGAGGAGACGGTATCGCTGTAGATCAATCGCTCGTCGGCAAAAACGGAGAGGGATCCGTTATATCCTTTTGCCGACCGCACTATAACCCGGAAGGGATAGTCCCCGGCCAAAACGCCGGTGTTGGTCCCGGAGATCTCCACGCTGGAATCATCTTTCTCCGGGACCAGGGAGAGGGCAAAGGTGGTGGCATTGGAGGCCCTGGCCAGAGCCAGAGAATCGGCCAGAGGCCGGCCGCTATTACTGTAGCCGTCTGAGATCAGGAGGATACTTCCCCCGGGGACGGCATGCTGTACGATCTTGTCTCCCAATGGAGTAGTCTCCCCGGAGAAGCTTCTAACCGGAGCATCGGTCCAGCCCCTGATCCGATCGGCAATAGCGGGATCGAAGATGCCCATAGATGCAGTCTTATCATCCAGTATGGTGATGCTGGGCTGACTGGAGGAGACTGTATGGGTCTGTACAAAATAAGGATTGGCAGCGGCGGCTACGATCAAACAAAAAGCCAGGAGCCTGGTGGCAGCAAACAGCCTGTTCCTGGAGTGTCGGACGTAGATCGCTCCCAGCAGGAGAATCGGGGCAAGGGACCAGAGAAGCTCAGGCCGGGCAAAATAGAGATCTTCTATCATGCCTCCCTCCTCCGCCTCATGACCGCCAGCTCCAGGAGCATGGCCAGGGCAGCCAGGGCGATGATCCAGTGAGAGAGATCCTTTTCCACAGTGGTCTCCCGGCTGACCTCTTTGAACTGCCCCGCCTCCACCTCCAGGCTTCTCTCCAGGGAGGATTCTTTGGGATCATACATATTGACAGCTATGGTCTGTCCCTGATAGCGATAGATACCCACCTGGTCCAGCAGCAGGCTGCCAGCCATGAATCTGGTGGAGGGCGTCTCTATCATGGCCGCCTCGCCCAGGTGGACCGTCTCTCCCGTCTTGCGGTTGGACTGGACGATGTCAGGCACATCTGTGATCCAGCTCACCATCTTATACCAGAATATGGGATATTCCGGCCTCAGATAAAAATCTGAGTCCAGTTCCAGGCCGCTGTAGAGCACAACGCCTTTGCCCAGACGCCAGTATGAGAGAACAGGCCGGCCATTGGCCTCGACCATGGTAACAGAGCCTCTTCTGGGGGCGGCCCTGGGATAGCTGAAAAGGCCAATCTCATTGAAATGCAGCCCCCCGGCAAAGCCCTCGCTTCTCACCCAGAGGCTGGCCGGTCCGCTCTCCACTCCCTCCAGGCGCACGGGAAGATACTCCGGGCTCTCTGCCTCTCCCGAGGCGATGTATATCACCCGTCCTCCATCGATATACTGATTGAGATCGCCATTTTCAGTGGCATTGCCGGAGACCACCACCAGATCATGGCCCTCCGGCCGGCCTGCCGTCGTCACCTGGACATTGGGCAGAGAGCGCAGCGCGGCCAGGGCCGGCCCATCCCCGCCCAGATATAAGACCCTCTTTTTGTTTAGAGCCGGGACATAGACATAGGCCAGGTTATCCCAGGAGATGGCATCATCGATATCCAATGAGATCTCATTTACGCCGGGGTAGGCGGTGGTGGAGAGGAAGTAGTTCTCACCTGCATCCATCGGCACCGTCTGGCTGGTCTTGCCCCCTGGACCGCTGATGGTAACCGGGACGG
>Ga0116153_10003815_pt1 | contig 10297 bp, 9 predicted proteins | sample AD_UKC028_MetaG_FD_89896 | JGI IMG/M metagenome (GOLD analysis project Ga0116153, IMG submission 89896) | Active sludge microbial communities of municipal wastewater-treating anaerobic digesters from USA - AD_UKC028_MetaG | ecosystem: Engineered > Bioreactor > Anaerobic > Digestate | place: USA... | reverse complement strand
GCGCGCTCGGGAAAGACATTAAAGCACTGCCGAAGGATCGCTTTACACTTCATTCAATCGGCTGGCGCTGGAATCCTGTTTATGTTGACGATCTAAAGGCGGTCCCCCTATTTGACAAAAAGGGACGGATCATGAAGGACAAGTTGGGGCGCGTTATCCGAAGCGGCTGGAATGTCAAGGTCCCAGCTAGAATCTTCGCGGCGTCAGCCAAGCTGCGCGCCGAAAAAGCATACGTCGCACACAACCTTTTAATCCTTGTATGCCATGATATCTACAAACCGCCTCCACAAAGTAAAAAACCGCGGAACACTCTAGAACGAGAGGCAGAACGCCTTTATGCCATGCTGAATTTAGAATACGATCCGAAGCACCCCGACCGCAGGGAAGAAGCGGTCGAAAAGGCAATCTTCCGTTTGAAGCAACCCGACATTGCGGCGCTGTTGCCAGGATCAGACGAAAGGCCCCGCCTTGCCCCCGATTCATGGATTAAATCCGGGCGCAGGAAAAATCCTATCTATCACCTGGTAAGGTCGCCGCTGTTTATGCCTGCCGGGATCCTATTATCAAAGGAACAAGCAAAAGATATAGAAGGGGAAGAAGACGTCCCCGCGTTACCACCAATACAAATTGAGGCAGCGCCGAAAATTGAAATTCAAAAAACGCTACCATTCACTGAAAAGCCGAAGCCAATTCCGACCGGGACAGAAATCCGCGCCGCCCGGTCTGCAGCTGGGGTCAATATCCGCGACTTTGCCAGGATGATGAAGGGGCCGAGCTTCAAGACCTGGTCAATGATGGAAAGGGGAGAACGCAATCCGGGGACTGGACGAATAGATCCCGCAGTATGGCAGCGCGTCCGGGACTTTGTCGAAAAGCACAAGCCGAAGGATGGCAAATAATGAGCTTGTTACCTTTTTTAGCACATGGAAGGGGGGAATTTAGCACATGGAAGGGGAAAGGTAACAATGGAAATGGGCAATACAAAAGGAAAAGCTATTTTGTTACCTTCCCTAATATTCTCTATCAGAGAGAAGCAGGGGCGAGGCTTCCTGACGTCGCCCGCCCTGCCGAAGAAGAAGAAAGACCATGCCGCTGAATGACGACTTCAAGGACAGGGTCAAGGCTGCAGCCGATATCCGGGCAATAGCTTTCGACCTGGGGTTGCAGGAACGCGGGGGCCGTTTTTTCTGCCCGTCCTGTCAGCCGACCGGGGGCAAGACGCCGGACCTGGTCGTCAAGGACGGGGCCTTCATCTGTCACAAGTGCAAAGCGAAGGGGGACGTCTTCGCCCTGGTCCAGCTGGCGGGATCTGCGGGGAATTTTAAGTCGGCGCTGAAATGGGTTGCGGGGAAAGTCGGCCTGCAGCAGCCGCGGGGCCGTAGTAATACAACGCCGAAACAACAGACGCTAACGTCTGAAAAAGCCCCGGGCAAAGTATCGAGGCCCCCCGAGAAGTCGTCCCCTGGGGCATCCTACGAAGATATTTATTCCGCTTTCCTGGGGAAATGCCGGGAAGTCGAAAAACAGCCCCTTGCATGGCTGACCAGGGAAAAGCATATCGCGTCCGAGGTCGTCAAGGCGCTGGGCCTGCGCTTCTGCGGGCATGAATACCTGGCAGCGTTGGAAGATCTGGAAGCGCGCTTCGGGAAGGATCAGGTTAAGGCGTCGGGGCTATGGTCTTTTTATAGCTACGTCAAGGCGAAGGTCGGCTTTATCGTCATCCCCTATTTCCGCGCCGGGCGCCCGGTCTATTTGAAGGCCCGCCCGCCCATGAATAAAGACCTGGCGGAAAGCCGGGGAATCGACCGCTTCCGCAATACCGCGGGGAAGATCCCTTGCCTGTATAATATCGACACGCTGAAGACGAAGCCCCCGAAGGTATATATCTGTGAAGGGGAATCCGACACCTGGGCCGCGCTGACTTTCGGCCATGCAGCGGTCGGGTCGCCGGGAGCTGGGGACTTCAAGCCGGAATGGGTCGAGGCCTTCCGCGACTTCCAGACGCCGGACGGGACGTCAACCGTCTTCCTGGTCCCGGATCAGGACCGGGCCGGGCAGGAAGGGGCGCGCATGGTCGCGGACTTGTTTCTTAAAGCCGGGCTTCCATGCCCGCAGCAAGTGAAGATCCCGTCACCCTTCAAGGACCTGGGCGACTATTTACGGGGGAATGATGGAGTATAAGAAAGCAGACAGTAAGAGGACCCAGAAATTAGTGAAAAAGAAAAACAAGGCGACGCTGCAAAAAACTTTAGGATCAAAGCAGGAGGACCCGAGAAAATTTAGGCGAAAATTAAAGCGGTTAATAAGAAAGCTTCAGAATGTTTTCCGGGGAAACAGGGAGGAATGACGTCATGACGGAAAGAAGGAAAAAAATCATTTCCCTGGTCAATAACAAGGGCGGGGTCGGGAAGACAACATCGGCGGTCAACCTTGCTGCAGGCCTGGCCGGGAAGGGCCGCCGTGTCCTGTTGGTTGATCTGGACGCCCAGGGGTCGGCGTCGTTATCTGTCGGCTTCACCCGCGGGGAGCTGCGCCCGGGAAGCGCTGAAGTCATCCTGGAAGGCCTGCCACTTGAAAAGGCAATCCGCAGCAAAGGGGCGCTGGACGTTGTCCCGGGATCGACCGGGCTATTTTCCGCTGACCTTGCCCTTGCGGATGCCCGGGGGCGCGAAAGGATCTTGTCGGGGATCCTGGACCCGGTCCGCGGCGACTATGACTTCATTATCCTGGATTGCCCGCCGTCGCTGGGGCTGCTGACCGTCAATGCCTTGACCGCGGCGGACGCCTATATCGTTACCATGACGCCGGACTATTTAGCAGTTGAAGGCCTGGTCAATTTACTGGAAGCGGTCGAGAAGATCAAAGCCGGGATCGGCCACGTCGGGGAGCTGCTGGGGATCCTGCTGACCCTTTGCGACTATCGCTTGAACGCGACCCGGGAAATCATAGAGCTGATCCGCGGCCACTACAAGGAAAAGGTCTTCCGGGTTGAGATCCCCGGCAATGTCCGGCTGAAGGAAGCGCCGTCCTTCGGGAAGGATATCTTCAGCTATGCCCCAGGATCGACCGGGGCAGAAGCATATCGCCTATTGACAAGCGAAGTCTTGGGTCGCATAAAATAAGCGGAAAAAAGCGGAAAGATGGAAAGACGGAAAGACGGAATTAATGAAAGGGGGACGAAATGGCAATCGGAGTAAAAGCAAAGGATATCTTCGCCCGGACAGACAAACCCGACGTCAGCCCTGGCAGCAAGCCTGCGTCTGCTGCGAAGGGGAAGGGTCGCCCAGCGGTCGAAGCCTATGACAAAGTGACCGTCTGCCTATTCAAGCGTCATGTTCTTTTGCTGGACCGCGTCGCCCTAGGGATCCGGGAGAAGCTGGGGAAGAACGTCAGCCGGGCCGAAATCATCCGGGCCTTAGTTGACCAGGCAACGGACGACCTGGATCCTGGCAAGGCAGGCTTTGAAGCGAAAGCCCGGGGTCTGCTGCGGAAGGTCTGAATTTAGCGTCAGGATCGCTTCAGCGGCATGATCTCCCCCGACATAGGGGGAAGGGGCGGGGGCTGGAACGCCCCCGGTCAAGGTTAGTTGCCCATGCTCGTTATAAGTATCCCTTGCCTTATACCGCGGGAAAAAAATCTTCCTTATCTTAGAATCCCCTAGCGCCTGCATGTCTTGGTTTGCTGGCGCGGGTTCGCTCCGGAAACCGATGGTACCAGGGGCGCAAACCGCTTCGCGCTTTGACGCTGACACACTTCTGACCGCTTCGCGGTCGGGTTAAAATCCCCTATTCTTTCGCTATATTGCCCATTCTCCCCGTCTAATCTATTTTAACAATGAGCCGCTATTGGAGCCGCCCCTTCCATCATTTCTCCCCGTCTATCGGCGCTTTATAGAACCGCTCTTTAAACCGTTCCATATAGGCTTTAGTCATGATCTTCATGGCTTTTTCTAGTCGTCCATCATGGCTTTTCTTAATCGTTAATCGTGGTACCGCGTCATGGTACCATCTGTTTCAAATATGGTCTGCTGTCGGCAATCAATGGCGCACCTTTGGGCGGTACCCTTTTTGTTGATAAAAAGTATCAAAACCCCTATCATGGATTCATGGAAAATGTCCTCTATTATGGCGATAACCTCGACATACTCCGGCGTTATGTAAAAGACGAATCGGTTGACCTTGTTTATCTAGATCCGCCTTTTAACTCAAATGCGACCTATAACGTACTTTTCAAGGAAAAGGACGGAAGCGAGGCGGCAAGTCAGATTCAGGCTTTTGACGATACTTGGACATGGGGACAAGATGATGAAGCGGTTTTTTCCGAGATACAGCTTGCAGGGGGGCGCGTTGCGGATTGCCTTGGAGCATTTCGGCTTTTTCTTGGCCCCTGCGATATGCTTTCTTATTTAGTAATGATGGCCCCCCGCTTGATTGAGTTGCGCCGAGTAATGAAACCGACTGCAAGCATTTACCTGCATTGCGACCCGTCCGCGAGTCATTATTTAAAAATGCTGATGGATGCGATTTTCGGTCCAGAAAATTTCCAGAGTGAAATTATTTGGAAAAGAACTTCAAGCCATAACAGGGCAAAACGCTGGGGGCCTGTTCACGATGTTTTATTGTTTTTTAGTAAGTCTAAATCGTTTACATGGAATAGAGTTTTACAGCAATATGATGAAAAATATATTCAGGATTATTACAAGTTCACAGATGAAGAAGGCCGTCTTTATGGCATCTGGGATTTAACAGGCCCTGGGGTTCGTACAGGTGATTGCGGAAAACCTTGGCACGGAATTGACCCGACGGATAACAAACGACATTGGGAGCCGCCGCCAGATAGAGCATTGCCAGATTGGTTTGTATTTCCTGAACATTACGAAAAAAAGTCAGTTCAAGAGCGATTAGATATCCTTGATGCGCAAGGGCTTATTTACTGGCCTGAAAAAGAGCATGGAATACCCAGATTTAAGCGTTATTTGCTAACTGGCAGTGGCTCTGCAATTCAGGACATAATAACAGATGTTCAACCGATTGGCGCGCAAGCAGCAGAACGTCTTGGCTATCCAACGCAGAAACCCGTTGAATTGCTGGAACGGATTATCAATGCCAGCAGCAACCCCGGTGATATTATCCTTGACCCTTTTTGTGGCTGTGGGACAACGATTGCCGCCGCTCAAACGCTGGGGCGTTCATGGATAGGAATTGACATAACATTTCTGGCTATTACTTTAATGAAAGCGAGGCTTAGGGATTCCTTCGGCGACAATGCAAAATTCAAGGTCATTGGCGAGCCAGTGAGCGTTCCCGATGCAGAGCGACTTGCAGAATCCGAACCATATCAATTTCAATGTTGGGCTTTGGGCCTTGTGGGGGCACGGCCAGCCGAATTAAAAAAGGGAGCAGACAAAGGCATTGATGGGCGAATAAAATTTATGGCAGACATGCAGGGAAACTTTGAATCTGTTATTCTTTCGGTTAAAGCAGGTAAAACCGGCTCCGCTCATGTCCGTGACCTGATAGGGGTCCTTGACCGGGAAAAGGCGGTTATTGGAGTCCTGATTTCCATGCAAGAGCCAACGGCTCCGATGAAGATGGAAGCGGTGACAGCGGGTTTTTACGAATCAAAGTGGGGGAAAAAATTCCCGAAGGTTCAACTCTTGACGATCGCCGACCTCCTGTCAGGAAAACAAATCGAAATGCCGCCTATTCGTCAGGTGAACACGACATTCAAAAAAGCCCCGAAGGTCGAGGAAAAGGGAAAAGAGCAAAAGAAGCTTTTTATTGGATAAACATCCCCCGGGGGACGGGGACCTGCTGACCCCCAGCCCTATTATATATATAGATAGGCCAGGAAGGTATAATATTTCGTGGATATATAGAAAAAGCCAATAAAAACGGGGATTAGGGACCCTTCACGCCCTCGACCCGGTAAATTTGGGGAAACAATTCGGACAGCATAAAAAGCGGGGGCGGACTTGATAAAACTTGAAATGCCGCCGCGTTATTTACGCGGGAAAACGGGGAATCCCCGAAGTTGACTGCTCCTAAAATATGGCGAAATATGGCAAAATCGGTCCCTGTAAAATACGGGCGGAAACGGGTCCAGGGTGGTTAAGAAAAGTTAAGGTTGCCCGGTCCTGTTATACAGGAGGAAGCAGGCGTTTTTCGGTTTTAAAAACCTAAAAAAACCAGCAAGCCTGGTCGGTTCCCCGTGGAATATATCCCAGACCAGTAATGCAGGCGTAGCTGGTCAGGGGCGGTCAAATTCCTTGCGACGTTGCCCCAGGAGCGACGATCCCCCCAGGGGTCGATAAATCACCCTACGGGCAGTCCCGGCACTCCCAGGGCACGTTAAAAGGCCATAATTCCTTAATTCCATAATTACGGAATTCCATCATTCAATAAAAATAAAAATAGTTGTCTAGCTGTATTGACAGCAAGACATTATTGCGCCACTATATAGACATGAAAGCAATTGCCTATTTGAGAGTATCGACACAAGGGCAAGTTGAAGACGGGGTCAGCATGGACGCCCAGGAAGCGAAGGTCAAGGCCTGGGCTGAATTGAACGGGGCAGACAGCGTCCAGGTATTCCGCGACGAAGGGATCAGCGGCAAGCGGGCGGACAATCGCCCCGGGCTGCAGGCTGCGCTTGCGGAAGTAGGCAAGGGCGACGCCCTGATCTGCTATTCCCTTTCGCGCCTGTCCAGGTCAACCCGAGATACGCTGACCATAGCGGAAGAGCTACAGCGCCGCGGCGGGGACCTGGTCAGCCTGTCAGAGAAGATCGACACGACCAGTGCGTCTGGGAAGATGGTCTTCCGGCTGCTGGCCGTCCTTGCTGAATTTGAACGGGACCAGGTCAGCGACCGGACGAAATTTGCCCTGCGCTACAAAAAGGAACGTGGCGAGAAGACCGGGGGCGACGTCCCTTTCGGATATCGCGTCCGGGAAGGGCGTCTTTTTAAGGATCAGGCGGAGCAACGGGCGATTGCCTTGATTAAGAAACTACAGGCAGAAGGGAAAAGTCTTCGGGCGATATGTCGCGCCCTGGAAGCTGCCGGGATCAGCCGGAAGCATGGGGTCAAGGCATGGCACCCGCAGACAGTATCAAATATCATTTCAAGGGAGAAAACGGCATGATTCAAGGGCAAACTATTGTCAAGGATCGGGCGAAGGTTGACACAAAGCACGAAACAAAGCAGCTGACAATCAGGATTCCGGCAGGCCTTCACCGGGCATTGAAGGTCAAGGCCGCGAAGGAAGACGTCCCCGTCAGCACGATTGTCGAAGTATTAATTGAAGGCTGGGTCGAAGGAAAGAAGGCATGACCGGGGGAAAGGGGCTTGACGCCCTGGAAGTCACCCAGGCAGACCCGGACAAACGCCGAGAAAAGGAAATCGCGGTCCTGGCAACGCTGGTAAAGGAAGGGCCGTTGTCGGGCTTTTTTCAGACAGCCTTCGCCGGGCCATACCTGTCCGAAGCACTGAATTTTCATTTCCCAGATTTAGGCGTCATTGCGAAAGCAATCTGGGACCTGGCCACAGATGGGGTCAAGGCTGATCCGTTACTTGTCGCGCAGCGGGCCAAAGGCATGAAGATCAGCGAAGACAAGGCCCGCGAAATCCTGGACGGCGCAAACGCGAAAGACCCAACGGTTGCGGGGGAATTTATTAAAGACCTGGTCACGCTGGAAACATATCGAAAAAGCGAAGCAATTATCCAGCAAGCCAGGGCCTATTTGCAGGAAGCACAGCAGAACGGGCAGGACGGAAGGAAAGCAGTCCTGGTCGCGCTGAAGGGCCTTGACGAAATGGCGCATGATGAAAAGCGGGGCGTCTTTAAGCGGCAGCGGTCAGAAGCCGAAGAAATCCCGGGCTTCCTGGAGGAATTGGAAGACCGAAGAAAGGACGGAAGGAATTTTATCGGGCTTCAATCTTGCTTCGATCACCTGGACGAAGTCTTGAATGGACTTTCCGGGCTGACTGTCCTTGCTGCCATGCCATCGGCGGGGAAGACGTCACTTGCAAAACAAATTGCGGACCAGGTCGCGGAAAAGGAAAAGGTCCCCGTCTTGTTTTTTACCTTTGAACAGAGTGCAGAAGAGCTGCGGATTAAATCGCTTGCCAGGCTGTCAGAGGTCAATTCCCGCCGCATACAAAAAGGCAGGACAACGAAAGATCCCGAAGCCTGGCAGGACGTTAAGGCTACTGCCGACAAATACAAAAAGGGGCCAGGTCAATGGTTGAAAATCATTGAAGCCGACGCGACCTTCACCCCCGAAACTATCAGAAACATTGTCCGGGCTGAAATGCGACAAGCCGAGGCAAGCCGCGTCCTTGTCGTCATTGATTATTTGCAGCTGGTCCCCGCGACAGACCCGATTGGAAAATCCTTCCCTTCCGTCCGCGAGCGCGTCGATTATGTCCTGTCTGCGCTGCGGCGGATATCGCGGGACCTAGGCGCAGCGGTCCTTGCTGTTTCGTCAATGAGCCGGGCAGGATACAAAAGGGACGAAGAAAATAAAAAGCCGTCCTTTGAATTTCTGAAAGAATCAGGCGGCATTGAATACAGCGCGGACGTCGTCATCATGCTAAAGCGCGACTATGAAGAAAGCAAAAGACTGACCGACATTGAACGGGAGAAAGCCGAAAAAGATCAGGGCGATAAAAAAGGCAAAGAACTGAAAGAACCTCTTCAAATCACTAAAATCGAAGCGCATGTCGTAAAAAATCGAAACGGGGAACTGAGGATGATTCCTTTCCACTTCATCCCGTCGCTTGCGGAATTTTCCGAAGAAGGCCGGGGCCGCGACCTAGAAGACGAAAGCCCTTTTTAATAATGGAATGACGTCATGACGGAAGGACGGAAGGACGGCATAAAAGACGGGGCAACAGTCGAGGCCCTCCGCTGGGCCATGCAGACCTTTTCCGGCTGGACGCCCTTTCTGATTATAAGCAACCTGATCGGCGCGCTGAATACGCTGCGAGACCGTATCGAAAAGGACCAGACGGGGGAGCTGCGACGGCATCCCTTCCTACAGCTAGATTATGACTTGCCGAAGCTATCGCCCGAAGAAAAGAATAAGATCGACGCGGAAGGCGACGTCGCAAATGGAATCAATGCTCTATTAGAAAAAGATTTCCCGGATATTTTAGCATGGCTTCAACTGACGCAAGGGGTCAGCCTTCAAGTCGGCCCGCCGAAGGAAGACGGATCGGCGTCCAGCATAACGGTCCGCGTCCCGCCGGAAGCAAAAGCCTTGAATGAAAAACTGGACGCCATGACGGAAGACCAGCGCAAGGCAGAGATGGCCCGCTTGTCCCGGGGCTGGACTATTGAAGAATGGGGGATCAAACCGCCGATATTTTCAAGAGTCGCAGCTGAAGGTGAAATTGAATTTGAAGCGGCGGTAGCCTTTCGGGTCTTGCCTTTAACCGTCCTGCATGACGGGTCACGGTCATTCTTCCCTGTCCTGATCGGCCTGGAAATTTCAAAGGGCGAATTGCCCGCGCCGTCAAGTCTTGCATGGGCGGAATTCTGGGGCCAGCTGATCGACTTCTTCACCCCCTTGCTGCAGAACCTTTATAAACAGTTGCAGGACAAGACCGTGGCGAAGCTGATCCCGATTCCGTCCAGGAAACCGGACCAGGTCAGGCCTGTAAAGCAAGAATATTTCCCTGTTGCAAGCAGCTATAATCCGCTTCCGATTTTTAAGTTGACTGAAACAGGTCGCAGCGGACTTCCGCTTCACCTTGAAAAGCGGCAGCAATTCCTGAGATACAGGACGCCGCTTAATTGGGCCGTCGGCCTGGCGTTTTTTTATTTCACGTCCGAGAAGGACCCGGGCGGGTGGCAAAAGGTCCGCGTTTCAGAACTAGAAAACAGGATTTACAATCTGATGGAATCGGGCGAAACGGGACGGACACAGCAGCGCGAAGATATCCTGGCGGAAGCCGTCAAACTGCATACGCAAAAAAATTATTATTTGAAATATGGCATTAAGCGCTTTGGGAAGGTATGGTCCCGGGACTTTATCGGCCTGGGGTCTGAATACGTCATTTCAAGTCTGGAATTATTCTATAAGGACAAAGGCGGAGAAATCGTTTCATCGACAGACCATGCCCTGCGTAAAATAGCGATTGACCTTGAAGTCAACGGACGCAGGGTCACAAGCGCGCTCGGGAAAGACATTAAAGCACTGCCGAAGGATCGCTTTACACTTCATTCAATCGGCTGGCGCTGGAATCCTGTTTATGTTGACGATCTAAAGGCGGTCCCCCTATTTGACAAAAAGG
>Ga0116153_10003807_pt1 | contig 10316 bp, 4 predicted proteins | sample AD_UKC028_MetaG_FD_89896 | JGI IMG/M metagenome (GOLD analysis project Ga0116153, IMG submission 89896) | Active sludge microbial communities of municipal wastewater-treating anaerobic digesters from USA - AD_UKC028_MetaG | ecosystem: Engineered > Bioreactor > Anaerobic > Digestate | place: USA... | reverse complement strand
TCGTTGTCGCGCCAGTACACCCCCTGGCCGTCCCACGTCCCCAGCAGCTCCACCCGGCCGTCGCCGTTCATGTCCCCGGCGCCGATGTGCCGCGCCGTCGTGGAGAGCTTGGCCCAGGCGCCGGATTGGGAATATTTCACCCACACCCCGCCCTGCGTCGGCCAGATGCCGATGATGTCGTCGATGCAGTCCCCGTCCAGGTCGCCGTTGGCGATCAGGGTGGCCGGCGACGCCAGCTTCACCCAGGCGCCGCTGTCCGAGTCCTTGTAATACACCCCCTGGCCGTCCCAGGTGGCCAGCAGGTCGTCGCGGTCGTTGGCCACGCAGCCGCCGATGGCGACTGAATACGTCTCCGACCACAGCGACTCCACCGTCGTGTGCTCGGCGCAGCGCGCCATGGCCTTGACGTTGTAGCTTCCGGCATCCGTCCAGGCGTGCGACGCCGAGGTCGTGCCCACTGCCAGCCAGCCCGAATCCGTCCCGTCGCCCCAGTCGAGCAGGTACTGCACGTCGTGGCCCAGGGAGGAGGTCGAGCCGCCGGTCTCATAACTATAGCTGGTACCGATGTCGCCGTTGGCCGGGCCGGTTGGAGTCGTGGGCACCGATACAGTCTCCACCGGCACCGTGAGGATGGAGAACGCGGCGTTGCTACTGTCATAGGGCGTGCCGTCGGCGTGGTCCAGCACCTGCACGTAGCAGTTGGCGGCCGGCGTGTCGGGGACGGTCCAGGAATAGCTCCCGTCGTTGTCGGTATTAGCCGCCACCGAGGTCCAGTTCGCGCCGCCGTCGAAACTATATAGGATGTCGACTCCGCCCGTTATCCCGGCCGAGGTCCAGGTGATGTCATGGGCGGTCCCCGCCGTCCAGCTTTCGCCGCCGTTGGGCGAAAGAACGGTAATGCTTGCGGGAGCGGCTGCCAGGAAGTGCAGGTGATAATCGCTCTGCGTCGTATCGCTCTGGAAGGTTAACGACTCATCCACCGAGTGGCTCTGGCTCCCGTCACAAGAATAAACCTTGAAAGTGATTGCCTCTCCGGGATTGTCACCGACAATGGTCGCGTAATAGAACCCGTCGGCTCCGATTGCGGAGATCGACCGGCAATCGCTCTCTCCTCCCGAGCCGAAGCTGGCGACATAATATCCGGTCGTGTCGATCATCTCCGTATTGAGGTACACATTTCCATAGGCCACCATGTTGTATTGCGTGCCGGTGATCACGGTCCAGGGGAGGGAGCAGCTGGACTCGCCCGCCTTCGGGGTATGAACCATCGGCGGCCTGGCCTCGCCTGAACCGGCAGGGACAGGGTACACCAGGGTTCCCGGTGCGGCCATTTTGATCATGTATCCTTCCCCGGGCGTCATCTCTTTCAAATCCCCCTTCAGCACCCCGCCGATCTTGGTCGCCGAGTGATTGGAGCTTTTGATCTGGACGATGTTGCCGGAAATCGACGCGATGGCGGCGTCCAAGGCGACGACTTCATCGGGCAGATAGGCGACCCAATTCCAATTGGCGCCCAGGGTGATCGGCGCATCGACGGCCATCTTGCTCCCGATGATGCGAATACTCTTGGCCGGGCGCTCCTTGATCTTGTACATCGGCCCAGCGCCGATCCCGGCCATGTTGGCCAAATCGCCGGTCCAGGTCCAATCGCCGTTGTTGACGGCGGACTTGGTCTGGGTTTTGACCTGGTCGACGTCATCGATCAGGTTGCTGAACACGGCATTGAACGAAACGTCATCCGGCTGGACATGGGTCGAGATCCAGTTCCAGCCGGTCACCAGGGAAATATCCTGAGCCGTGTCTCCGGTGTGAAGGTAGTATCCGGAAATGCCGGCATCGGATTGGAACGCAATGGTTTCGAAAATGTCGGCCACCTCAGCCGTCTTGCAATTGTAGATCTTGAAGGTGATCGTTTCACCGTTGGTGTCGCCGACGATGGTGGCGTAATAGCCGCCATCGGAGTTTAACTGAGTGATCGACCGGCAATCTGCAATGCCGCCCGGTCCGAAACTTCCCAGATAATAGTCGGTCGTGCCGATGTTGAAGAACACTCTTCCCATCACGCTCATGTTGTACTGGGTGCCGGATATCTGCGTCCAGGGAGGCGGGACACAGGTGGTGCTGGAGGCGGCGAAATTTTGGGCGGTTTGATCGGCAGTGACGCTGTCGTATGCCCGATTGACTGGTGAGAATGTGTATCCAGCCAGTGTCGGGGTCACGGTCCCGCTCCAGCCGGAATTGATCAATCCTGAATACATTCCACTTGCATCGGTCACCGGTGTGCCGGGCAGGCCTTCCATGACGACACCAGCCAGGGGGGAGCCGCCAAAAGTAGCCGTTCCAGAGATGGAATAGGTCGGGACAACAGAAGCCGAATAATCCTGCGCCGACTGATCCGACGTGACAGTGTTGTAAACCCGGTTCGTGGGCGTGAACGTGTGCCCGCTGAGGGCGGGAGTGGCCGTGCCGCTCCAGCCATGGTTGACGGTCGCCGTGTAAATCCCGGCAGCATCGGTCACTGGAGTTCCTGGAAGGCCATTCAGCGCCACGCCCTGCAGGGGCGCGCTGCCGACCAGGATCGTGCCGCTGATGGCGTAGGCATTCAGCGATGCCGAATAGTTCTGGGCCGACTGGTCAGCGGTGACATTGGAGTAGCTCCGGCTCGCCGGATCGAAAGCATAGCCGGCCAGCGTCGGCGTCACCGTACCGCTCCAACCCAAGGTGACCATAGCCGAATAGGCCCCCGATGCATCGGTAACAGGATCTCCAGGCAATCCGCTAAGAATGACTCCGGCAAGAGGCGAGCCTCCAAACAGGACGGTGCCGGAAATGGTATAGGATGTGACCGCAGCCGACGCGGTGTAATCCTGCCCCGTCTGGTCCGACGTGACATTGCTGTATGTCCGGTTCTCCGGAGTGAACGTGTAGCCGGACAGTGTCGGCGTCACCGTTCCGCTCCAGCCGGATGTGACCGTAGCTGAATAGATTCCTGAGGAGTCGGTCACCGGGTCGCCGGGTAAGCCGCTCAAAACAACGCCAGCCAATGGGGCTCCACTTGAGAGGATCGTGCCGGAGATCACAAACGTTGGCGTTGTAGGCGTAGCGGAGTAATCCTGGGAGCTTTGATCCGAGCCGATATTCCAATACTCCCGGCTCCCAGGCGTGAATGCATAACCTGCCAAAACCGGGGTCACGTTCCCACTCCATCCGGAGGCAACGACAGCGGAATAATTGCCGGAGGCATCCGCAAGCGGATCTCCAGGCAAGCCATTCATAGCTGCTTGCGCTCCACCTGTTCCCTGTACGTTTCCAGATATACTGAATCCGCCATCGGGAAGGTTGCGCAGCACTTCCATCTTGTTGGTATAGATCATCAAATCGATCGTGTCGTCATCGTCAAAATCATCGGCCGCAACAACATATGGCTGGGTGGAGAAAAAGATGGGGAGTGGGCCCGTTAGCAGCGACTTTAAGCCAAAATTGCCGCTTCCATCATTGAAATAGAGAAAAACCTCATAATTCTCTACAGAACTCGCAATGACATCGTAATCACCATCTCCATCAAAATCGGCCACTCCAATTGCAGTGGATGCAATATCCAGTTGCTGTGTCATTTGAAATTCGAGATTCCCAATATTTTTATAGAACCAAGTGCCACAACCATAATTGTGCTTGACAACAAGATCCATGTCGCCATCATGATCAAGGTCCTTGAACTTTGACCATATTGGATCGACTGAAGTGGCAATGCTGGATGCAAATGAAAAACTCCCCGTCCCATTGTTGGCAAAGATCATCTCGGTATAACTTCCGTTGTTGAGCACGGCCATATCCAGATCCCCATCTTTATCAAAATCACCGCAAGAAATGTGGCTTGGCCGGTCCCCAATCGGGAGAGACCCGGTTTGGGTAAATGTACCCGAACCATCGTTAATCAGGATACATAGCGTTTCGGACAAGTTTGTGGCCACTGCCAGGTCTTGGTCACCATCCCTGTCCCAATCGCCAGCTGCGATTGACCAAGGGCTTCGACCTTGGATCAGAAAAGTGGTTTTTGTGAACTCACCAGTACCATCGTTTCTGAAAAGGGCAATCTCACCGTTTCCAGTCTCATCGATCGTTGGATTGGGAACAGCGGCATCAATATCGCCGTCTCCATCGAAATCTCCTGTTGCGGGCAGCGGAGTGGTATACCCACTATAGCCAATGGTGAACCCCAGCGGCTCGGAATGAGCCAAGGCAAAGACTCCGCGAGTGTTGTTGATGAACATATCCAACTGGCTGCCAGCATAAAACAATGCATCGACATAATTATCTCCATTGAAATCATCAAAGAGTGCGCTGGCCGATGGAGATACAAAACTTCTTGTTTTGACGAAACTGGCGGAACCGTTTCCTCCAGGGACAACAATGTTTGATGAAACAGTGCTGTAATCTTGGGTTGCATGATTTGTGGAGACATCGCTATACACACGACTTTCGGGATTAAACATATAACCTGAGAGGATCGGAATTACCGTGCCGCTCCAGCCCGCGCTGACCGTGCCTGAATAGAAGCCCGACGCGTCAGTCGTTGGATTTCCCGTCAGGCCGCTGAGGACGACCCCGGGCAGAGGCGATCCACCGACCAGGATGGTGCCGGAAATGGTATATGAAGTTATCGCTGCCGAAGCGGTATAATCCTGCCCCGCCTGGTCCGACGTGACATTGCTGTATGTCCGGTTCTCCGGAGTGAACGTGTACCCTGACAATGTCGGCGTCACCGTGCCACTCCAGCCAGAACTGGCATTAGCCGAATAGGCACCAGAGGCATCGGTCACCGGGCTGCCGGGCAGTCCGTTCATCACCACCCCGGGTAAAGGGGCACCGCCTGTTGAAACCACTCCGGAAACAGTAAAAGTATCCCCCCCCGAGAACAACTGGCTCACTTCCCCATCAGTCAGGGCTTTGTTGTAGATTTGAATTTCGTCTAATTTGCCGCTAAAAAAATACCCCCCTGTAACACTTCCAATTTCAATGAATCTTGCATGGTTTGGAATTGAAAACGCAAAATCAATTGAATTATCCAAACTGCCGTTTATATATGTGCTCAACTTTTGGGCGGCATAATTGAAGACTACCGCAACGTGGTACCACGTGTTTGTCTCCAGGGTCTGTGTCGAATATGGATCGGCCGGTCCACCGCCGAACTGCGCGTGAACTTTCCCAGAACTCAATGAAATGATATATTGGTCGTCTTCATATCCGCCCGGCCCCCATTTGCTTACAATCATCCTTTGGCCCGAATTATCGGTTGAATAAACCCATGCCGAGATGGTTAAGCTGGAGGTTCCGTTTATATTGATGGAACTCGAATCCTCCACCTTGATCCAATCGTTAGCGCCATCGAACAAATAGGCCTTGTCGGAATTCCCCAAGCGATCGGTTGTAAGAACGGGCCCGTTGACTGTTCCGTTGTTCCCATACCCGCTCTCATCGTTGGCGTTCCCATTGAAGGGGTAAAAGGCAACCAGGCCGTACCAGTAATTCTGTCCAGTTTGATTCGCCGTGACACTCGGATAGCTGCGGCTGTTCGGCGTGAATGTGTGCCCCGAAAGAAGCGGCATGGCTGTTCCGCTCCAACCCGAATCGACCGTGGCTGAATAAAAGCCGTTCTCGTCGGTCACAGGACTGCCAGGAAGCCCTCCAAGGATTACACCGGCAAGCGGGGCACCATCAGATAGGATCGTCCCGGAAATCACATATGTCGCCGTCGCAGACTCGGCTGAATAGTCCTGATTTGTCTGATTTGTAGAGAGATCACTGTATACACGGTTTTCAGGTGAAAATGTATATCCGGAGAGGGTCGGAATCACCGTGCCGCTCCAGCCCGTGGGGACGGTCCCTGTGTAAGCGCCCGTCGCGTCAGTTACTGGATCTCCGGGCAATCCGCTAAGAATGACTCCGGCAAGAGGCGAGCCTCCGACCAGGATCGTGCCAGAAATGGTATAGGAAGTGACCGCGGCCGATGCAGTATAATCCTGCCCCGTCTGGTCCGACGTGACATTGCTGTATGTCCGGCTCTCCGGAGTGAACGTGTACCCGGACAGTGTCGGCGTCACCGTCCCGCTCCAACCTGATGTGACCGTGACCGAATAGATTCCTGAAGAGTCGGTCACCGGGCTTCCAGGTAGTCCGCTCATCACCACTCCGGCCAGAGGGGCACCACCAATAGTCACTTCTCCAGACAGGGTTAAAGTCGTTTCGTCTCCCCAAGAAAACTTGGCAATGAAAATATCCCAGTCCGCTAAATAGGGATGGATCGGGCTTCCCCAGTTTCCGTTGCTATAGCCCAAAATATAAGGGTGGCCTGAAGAGTCAAGGGATATGCCCATGCCGCGGTCGATATTGGCCTGACCGAAAAAAGTATTAAAAAGCAGATTGCCGCCTGATCCCAGTTTGGCGGCAAAGGCTTCATGATTTCCAGATGTAGGATTGATAGGGCTCCCCCAAGAGCCTGTGCTGTATCCCGCAACATGAATTCCGCCGGCGGAATCAACCGAGATTCCGTGTCCATAATCGTTGCCTGTCCCGCCCAAGAAAGTGTTAAAGATAAGATCACCGCTGGGGTTCAGTTTGACAACATAGGCTTCTCCGCCACCCGAGTAGGCCCTGATCGGATTTCCCCAGGAATTGCTGCTTTGTCCTACAATATAAGCATTCCCTGCTGGATCAACCGTGATACTGTTCGCATAGTCAATCCCGGTCGTGCCCAGGAATGTGTTCCAAAGCCTTTCGCCGTTGGAGTTCAGTTTGACTACAAATCCGTCATATGCATTTTCTCCGCAATGAGCCCGGATCGGATTCCCCCAAGGTTGATTGCTGTGCCCGGCAATGTAAAGGTTTTCACTTGTGTCCAATGCGAGATCAGTTGCGCCATCGACATAGCCCTGTCCGAAGAAAGTATTCCAAATGAGTTCGCCATTTGAATTTAACTTCGCCGCATATCCCTCCCAATATCCCATATGTGCTTGAACTGGACTTCCCCACGTGGCGCCACTCGAACCCGATATATAAGCAAAACCAGTTGAACTGACAGCGACTCCAAAACCATGTTCATCGCTAGAGCTGCCAAGGAAAGAATTCCATAGGAGGTTTCCGTTGGAATCAACTTTGGCCACGAAGGCATCTGTTAACCCGGAGTAACCCCGAACCGGATTTCCCCAAGTATCCTCGCTTGTTCCCGTGACATAAGCATTCCCAGATGCATCGACGGCAATCCGGCCAGCACCATCCCCATATTCGCTGCCCAGAAAAGTATTCCAAATAAGGTTTCCATTGGAATCGAGCTTAGCGATGAAAACGTCGAAACCTCCAGAATGGGCCCGAACCGGATTCCCCCATGTTAAATCACTCGCTCCTGTCAAATAAATATTTCCCACAGAATCGAAAACCACTTTACTGCCATAATCGTTTGGCAAGTCCGTATGCATGCCGCCAACAAACGTATTCCAACTCGCCTGAACCGCCAATGGCATCCCGGCGAACAATGTGACCATAACCAGGATCGTGATTTGAGCGAATCGATTTCTCATTGCTTTCCCCCATACATGAATTGACTCTATGCAAGTTAGCTTCATTTCTATCTCCAAAGAATGAATTCTGGATTTCATGGCCTAAAGCTTCGCCGCTTTGCCGGCCATTTTGTTGAACTCGTTCTCAATCAGCCGGTCATAGAAGTTGGCTAAGACCATCATGAGAGACAGAAGAATCTTGGCGACGAGCTGACTCATTTCGGCCTCCGCGACGCCATGGAGACAGCCAGTGATTTCCCAATCTCCTCCATCAGCTTTTCGTTGGACCTCTTGAACTCTTCTTCGATGATGATCGACGGGGTCTCCATCTCGGAAACTTCGACGAACCCCGAGGAGAGGGATGCTTCGTCGTACTTGCGGACCTTGCCATTGCCCGGATCGGCTTGTTTGCGGCCATTTTGCTGCTTCATGTTCTTTCCCCTTGGCGATTTGAGCATCGTCATGCCCTTTAAAAGCAAGTCCAGTGCCATATTGCGCTAATGGCGATTTTTGCTTTATTATCGGTCTTTTATAAAATATATCTAGATTGGGTCGAATCATCGTAAAAAGCAACATATGTTGCCAATAATAAGGGGCTATTGCGAAAAGCCCCTATATTCAGGGCCGGTATTCGCCTGCAACTTTTATTGACGGCCAATGGGATCAATGAGAAAGCATTGTTTCTTGCCTGGGCGATCCAGGCCTTTCTCCCAATGAAGAACTGTTCAAGAGTAAAAGGGTTCAAGAGTTGAAGGGTGCAGAAAAAGACCATGAAAGTGCCGTTGCTTCATAATCTCTTCACCCCTTCTACCCGTCTACTCGTCTATATATCCACTCGTCTACTCATGCTTGTAATTTAACCCGCAGGCAAAATTATTCGCGAGTAAATTTGACAGGAGGTAAAAAACACAGAAAACAAGTTGAAGGGGTGAAGAGTTCAAGAGTTGAAGGGTTTAGAAAAAATCCTACTTAAAGTGCGGTTCCCACGTCCACCCTTCTACTCATCTACCCTTCTACTTCTTCTGTCTTCTAAGCCTGTTGTTCAACGCCTGGCGGGTGATGCCCAGCAGTGAGGCGGCGACGCGCTGATTGCCGTCGGCTTTTTCAAGGGCCCTGCGGATCAGGGCTTCTTCCGCCTGCTTCAGCGTCGGCATGCCATCGGGAGAGTCCTCGGCAGCATGCGCCTGGGGTTTCGTTTTCCTGAGCGGACCTCCCTGGAGGCTCGTGCCGGCCATCTTGCGAAAGACGGCCAGGGACAGCATGCCCGAATGGGTGCGGGACACGGCGTCGGCCACCAGGGTCTGCAGTTCCCGGACATTGCCGGGGAAATCATATGAAGCGAGAAGGCGGAGAAGTTCCCCCGGGATCTCCGGCACCCGTTTGCCCATGGAGCGGGCTTCCTTTTCCACGAAGTGGCTCAGGAGCGCGGGAATGTCATCCCGGCGCTCCCGCAGGGGCGGCACCGTCACCACATGGACGTTCAGGCGGTAGAACAGGTCCTTGCGGAACGCGCCGTGTTCGACCAACTTGTTGAGGTCGTGGTTGGTCGAGCAGATGACCCGGGCGTTCGTTTTCTTCGGGTGATCGACGCCCAGCTGGTAGTACTCGTGCTCCTGGATCAGGCGCAGCAGCTTGACCTGCGAAGTCGGATTCAAGTCGCCGATCTCGTCAAGGAACAGGGTCCCCTTTTCCGCCTTGGAGATCAGCCCGTCGCGCTGGATGTCGGCACCGGTAAAGGCGCCCTTCCTGTGGCCGAACAAGGTGTCGGAGAACATGTTGTCGTCCAGGCCGGCCACGTTGACGGCAACGAACGGGCGCTCCGCGCCGCCGGCGAGGTGGATGGAGCGGGCGACCAGTTCCTTGCCCACCCCCGTCTCGCCGGTCACCAGCACCGGATAAGGGGAATCGACGATGACCTCGACATACTTGAACAGGGAGAGCATCTTGCGGCTGGCGGTGATGATCTGGGTGAAGGCGCCGGGAACCCGCAGCGACAGCGAACTCATGTTGGGCTGGAAGCGGACGCCCAGCAAAACGTTCTCCAACGTGCGCCGCAGGCTGGCGAACATCCGCTCCATCTCGTAAGGCCTGGCGATGTAATCGTTGGCGCCCAGGCGCATGTACTCGATCGCCTTCTCGATGTCGTTTTCGCCGACGGCGATGACTGGCACCTGGGGGTGCTCCTGCTTGATCTGGCCGAGAAGATAGCGGCCTTCCAGGAAAGGCATCTCGACGTCCAGGACGATCACCGCCACCCGGTTTTCCGCCAGGAACGGCAGCACCTTGCGGTTGTCGTCCAGGGTGACCACCGGGCTGAACCCGGCCCGCTCCAGGGCGCCGGAGACTTGCTTCAATCTCTTCGGGTCGTCATGAACCCCGACGATCGGCAAGGCTTGAACTCGTTTCTCATCCATCTGCCTGATGATGCCGCGGCAAACGCGTCCTTGTCAATCGGGATTTTCCCGGTTTTCAGGCACGACCGGGGACAACCATTTCAGCCGCGAAATGGAACGAAACGGGCTCAGCGCCGGCAGCGGGCGATGATCCCCGTGATGCGCTCCAAGTCGCCGGCGGTCAGCGCGGTCCCCGAGGGCAGGCATAGCCCGCGATCGAAGAGCCGGGCGGCCACGGCGCCGCCGGCGGCGCGGCAGCGGGCGAAGACCGGCTGCAGGTGCATCGGCTTCCATACCGGCCGGGCCTCGATGTTCTCCGCCTCCAGCGCCAGGCGCACCGCCTCGCGGTCGCAGCCGAACTCCCGCGGGT
>Ga0116153_10003805_pt1 | contig 10323 bp, 6 predicted proteins | sample AD_UKC028_MetaG_FD_89896 | JGI IMG/M metagenome (GOLD analysis project Ga0116153, IMG submission 89896) | Active sludge microbial communities of municipal wastewater-treating anaerobic digesters from USA - AD_UKC028_MetaG | ecosystem: Engineered > Bioreactor > Anaerobic > Digestate | place: USA... | reverse complement strand
TGAAGACCTGCGTCGTGCTCGACGCGCTGACCCGTTCGCGCCACGACTCGAACCGCGAACTCATCGGCCAGGGCCTGGGCAACATCACCTCGGCCGTCGTCGGCGGCATGCCCGGCGCCGGCACCATGGGCGCGACGCTGGTCAATCTCAACAGCGGCGCCCGGACGCGCATGTCGGGCGTCATCCAGGGCTTTCTTTCGCTGCTCGCCGCCCTCGTCTTCGGTTCCTTCCTGGCCTGGGTTCCGGTGGCCGCGCTGGCCGGCATCCTGATCGTCATCGGTATCCGGATGATCGATCGCGCGGCGCTGCGTTTCATCGAATCGCGGGCCACCGTCTTCGACTTCGCCGTCATTCTCGCGGTCATCGGCGTCGCGCTGACCGTCGGTCTGATCGCCGCTTCGGCGACCGGTGTCGCGATGGCCATCATCCTCTTCGTGCGCGAGCAGATTGGCGGCTCGGTCGTACGCCACAAAATATACGCCAACCAGACCTCTTCGACCTGGGTCCGCCCTGAAACCGAGATGCGCATCATCGAAGAAAAGGGTGACCAGGCGGTCATTATCGAACTGCAAGGCAGCCTCTTTTTCGGCACCACGCACCAGCTCTACAGCGAGCTCGAACCCGAACTCGGCAAACGCAGCTATGTGATCCTCGATCTCAAGCGCGTGCAGTCGGTCGACGTCACGGCCGCCCACCTGCTCAGCAACGTGCGCAATGCCCTGAAGGAAAGGGGGGCGATGCTCCTCCTTGCCGGCATCCGGGAGAAGTTGCCCAATGGCCGCAACCTGCGGGAATTCCTCGAGCAGACCGGCGTCGTCACCAGCGACACCAGTGTCATTCGTACCTTCCCCGATCTCGACGGCGCCATCGCCTGGGTCGAGGATCGCATTCTCGGCGAAACTGAAACGCCCCCGGCAGATGAAACGCCGATCGAGCTGCAGCAGATGGAACTCTTCAAAAATCACAAGGACGAGACGCTGAAAGACCTCGAAGCGCGTCTGGAAATTCGTGCCTACAAGGCCGGCGAAAGCATCTACGCGGTGGGCGCCCCCGGCGATGCGGTCTACTGGATACGGCGCGGCACGGTACGCATCTTCGCCCCGCTGGGCGCCGGGCAGACCCGCCATGTCGCCAGTTTCGGGCGCGGCGACTTCTTCGGCGGACTCGCCTTCCTCGACAACCGGCCACGGGCCAACGACGCCGTCGCACTGACCGACACCGAGGTCTACGTGCTGGGGCGCGAACCGTTCGACCTGCTCACCGAAGAGCACAAGAAACTCGCCTTGAACCTGATGAAGGCCATTGCCCGCACTCTGGCGGTGCGTCTGCGCTACGCCGACGCCGAACTGGCGATCCGCCAGGAATACTGAACGGCACCCGGCAGCGGTTTCCTTGCGGGTTGGGCCGACTCAGCCCTGCCAGCGCCGTGCGACGCCAACCGCTTCACGCCAGCGTTCGATTTGCGACTTGCGCTCCGCCTCGCCGATCGCCGGCTCAAAACGCCGCTCGAGTTGCCATTGCGCGGCCAGCGCTTCGCGGCTTTCCCACAGCCCGACGCCGAGTCCCGCCAGATAGGCGGCGCCGAGCGCCGTCGTTTCGGTGACCTGCGGCCGCAGTACCGGCACCCCGAGCAGGTCGGCCTGCAGCTGCATCAGCAGATCGTTGGCGGCCGCACCGCCATCGACGCGCAATTCGCTGAGCGCGATGCCCGAATCGGCAACCATCGCTTCCGCCAAATCGGCGCTTTGCAGCACGATGGCGTCGAGTGCCGCCCGCGCGATGTGCGCCCCCGTCGTGCCGCGGGTCATGCCGAGCAGGGTGCCGCGCGCCTGCGGGTCCCACCACGGCGCCCCGAGCCCGACGAAGGCCGGCACCATGACCACGCCACCGCTGTCGGGAACGCTGGCGGCCAGGACCTCGACCTCTGCCACGCTGGAAATGATGCCGAGACCATCGCGCAACCACTGGGTAATCGCACCGGCCATGAAGATGCCGCCTTCGAGCGCGAATTCGGTTCCGCCGCCGCAATTCCAGGCGATCGTTGTCAGCAGGCCGTGCTTCGAAACTGTTGCGGTCGACCCGGTATTCATCAGTAAAAAGCAGCCCGTGCCGTAAGTGTTCTTGGCCATCCCCGGCGCAAAGCAGGCCTGCCCGAACGATGCCGCCTGCTGGTCGCCGGCGACTCCGGCGAGCGGAATCGGCGCACCGAACAAACTGGCCTCGCTGACATCGATGACGCCGCAACTCGGCACCACCTCGGGGAGCAGCGCACGCGGGATGGCGAGGATGCGCAGCAGGTCGTCGTCCCAGTGGCCGCGGTGAATGTCGAAGAGCTGCGTGCGTGCCGCGTTCGAGGCGTCGGTGACGTGGCGCCGGCCGCCGGTCAGCTGCCACAGCAACCAGCTGTCCACAGTGCCGAAAGCCAGCTCGCCGCGTTCGGCGCGATCGCGCGCACCGGGAATGCTGTCGAGCAGCCAGGCCAGCTTGGTGCCGGAAAAATAGGGGTCGATCACCAGGCCGCTGCGGGCGCGGAACAATGCCTCATGACCGGCGGCGGCGAGTTGCGCGCAACGTTCTGCGGTACGCCGGTCCTGCCAGACGATGGCCCGGGCTAGCGGACGGCCGCTGGCGCGATCCCACAGCACGGTGGTTTCGCGCTGGTTGGTGATGCCGATGGCGACCACCGCGCCGACACCGACCGAAGCTTGCGCAAGGACCTTTTGCGCGCAGGTGAGCTGGCTTTGCCAGATTTCATCGGCATCGTGTTCGACCCACCCGGGCTGCGGAAAATATTGGGTCAGCTCCTGCTGTACAGCCGCCACGCGCCGGCCTTCGGCATCGAACAGAATGGCGCGCGAACTGGTCGTGCCCTGATCAAGGGCGAGAACATATTTCACCAATGGTCTCCATTACTTGTCGCGAATGTCCGGCAAGGGCAGCGCGCCGCCGCTGAACATTTGCTGGCGATATGATTTACCATTGTGCGCGCTGCGGCAACAACAGTATAGGCGCCGGCTTCCGGCGCCCCGAGCTTCGAACCGCGCATCGTCTTTCCCGAAAGATCAGGGCACTTTCTCGATTCGCCGCTGTCATGGAACCGGAAGGAAATAAATGATGACGCCCAGCCCGCCCGACACCACTCCCGACCTGCAAGGCGACCCCGCATCCACCCTGGCGGCGATCACACGGGTTCCTTTCAGCGCCCCCTTCGCCTGGCTGGCCGGGGGCGTTTCCGACCTCCGCGCCGCCCCGGCAGCGAGTCTATTCTACGGCGCCGCCTTCGCCCTGATGGGCTGGATGATTGCCTTCTTCTACGGCCACGCCTATTCGCTGACCGTCGCCCTGATGGGCGGCTTCATGTTGGTTGGGCCCGGCCTGGCGATGGGACTTTACGAACTGTCGCGGCAGCGCGAAAGCGGTGAAACACCCCGCCTCAAGCCATCACTGACGATATGGCGGAGCAACCTCTCCAACCTCGGCATCTTCGCGCTGGTCACCGGGGTCGTGCTGCTGATCTGGGCGCGCGCGTCTCTGGTGGTTTTCGCCGTCTTCTATACCAGCGGCCTGCCCAGTACCGACGACTTCCTGCGCGAATTGCTGGCGTTCAAGAACGCCGAATTCGTGATCGCCTATCTCGTCATCGGCAGCGGCTTCGCCGCATTCATCTTTTCGATCAGCGTCGTCGCCGTACCGCTGATGCTCGACCGCGACAAGGACGCCGTTTCGGCCATGCTGTTCAGCCTCGCCACCGTGGCGAAGAATCCGTTGCCGATGCTGGTCTGGGGAGGTCTCATCGTCACGCTCGCCGGCATCGGATTCGCGACCGCCTTCGCCGGACTGATCATCACGATCCCGATTCTCGGACACGCCACCTGGCATGCCTACCGCGCACTGATTCCGCCGGACAAAGCACCGGGCTGACGATTGCAGGATTCCCATTTTGCTTGAAATAGAAGGGCTTTCGCGCCAGTTCGGCGGACGCCGCGTTCTGCGGGATGTCTCGCTGCGCCTGCAGGCCGGCGACTATGTGGCGATCGTCGGCGAATCCGGGGTCGGCAAATCGACGCTGCTCAACCTCGTAGCCGGGCTTGACCGGCCCGACAGCGGACGGCTGGTACTCGACGGCGTCGATTACGCGAGACTCGACGAGGATGCGCTGACCCGTCTGCGCCGCGACAAGCTTGGCTTCGTCTTCCAGGCCTTCCATGTTCTGCCGCACCTCACCGTGCTCCAGAACGTCGCCCTGCCGCTCTGGCTGCAGGGTCTGCATGGCAGCGCAGCGGACGGCCCGGCACAGCAACTGCTGGAAGCCGTTAGCCTCGGCGAGAGGGCCGCCAGCTGGCCGCGCGAGCTCTCCGGCGGCGAAATGCAGCGCGTGGCGATTGCCCGCGCACTGGTTCATCGTCCGCGCCTGGTCCTGGCCGACGAACCGACCGGCAACCTCGACCCGGGCAACGGAAAGAAAGTGCTCGACCTGCTTGGCGAGCGCGTCCGCGATGCCGGAGCAATCGGCATCCTGGTCACCCATTCGCTGGAAGCGGCCGCCACGGCCAACCGTATCCTGCACCTTACCGCCAGCGGGTTGCACGCTTGAGACTGGCGCCGGTCTTCCTTGGCTCGCTGGCCCGCCGCCGAATGGCCACGCTGTTTTCGTTCGTCGCGATCGTGCTCGGCGTCGCCCTCGGCATGGCCGTCCAGGCAGTGCATGAAGCGGCGCTGGGCGAGTTCGGGCGCGGCCTGCGCACGCTGGCCGGCAGCGCCGACCTGCAGGTGATGGGTCCGCGCGGCGGCTTTGACGAAAACCTCTACGCCGTGCTCGCCGCCCGTCCCGAAGTGGCGGCCGCGAGCCCCGTTATCGAACTGCAGGCACGGCAGACCGGCAGCGAGGAGACGCTGCCGCTGCTCGGCATCGACGTCTTCGCGCTGGCCGACGTCACGCCGCAGCTGTTGCCGAGGCCGGCCGCCGGCGCCGACCGCTTCGCAACGCTGGCGGCCGACAGCATCTTTCTCAGCGCGGCGGCCCGGGAGGCGCTGGGACTCAAGGCCGGCGACAAATTAACACTGCAGTCGGGCACCGCAACGACGACCCTGCAGATCGCCGGCGATATTCCAGGCGCCGGAGAAAACCGCCGTCTGGCGCTGATGGATATTTCCGCCGTTCAGGACCAATTCGCCCGCCACGGACTGCTCACGCGCATCGACCTGCGGCTGGCCGCCGGTGTGGCGCCGGCCGCGGCGATCGCCGCGCTGAAGGACATCGTGCCCGCCGGCGTCGTGATCGAGGCGCCCGAGGCGGCAAGCGATCAGGCCGCCAATCTTTCGCGTGCCTACCGGGTCAACCTGACCATGCTGGCAGCCATCGCACTGCTGACCGGCGGCTTTCTCGTCTTCTCGGCACAGGCCCTGTCGGTCGTGCGCCGGCGTACCGAGTTCGCCTTTCTGCGCGCGCTCGGACTGGCCCGCCGCAGCCTGTTCACCTGGCTGGTCGGCGAGGGGGCGCTGGTCGGGCTGGCCGGGGGCGTGGCCGGCGTCGCGTTCGGCTATGCGCTCGCCTGGGGTGCACTGAGCGCGCTCGGCGGCGACCTCGGTGCCGGCTATTTTCCGGACTTGCAGCCAAGCCTGCGGCTGCAGCCGCAAATTATTGCCCTCTATGTGGCGCTCGGCATGCTGGCCGGCATTGCCGGGGCCTGGCTGCCGGCGCGCGAGGCGGCGACGGTGGCACCGGCGCAGGCACTGAAATCCGGCGACGGTGCGGCGCTGCCGGGCGGCCACGGGCATCCGCGAACGGGCCTGGCCCTGCTGGCGGCAAGCGTGCCCGCCAGTGCCATTCCGCCGCTCGACGGTCTGCCGCTCGGCGGCTATCTGGCGGTCGCCAGCCTGCTGGCCGGCAGCGTCATGCTGTTGCCGACGCTCGCCGCCGGGCTTGCACGCCTGCTGCCGCAGCGCGGGCCGGTCGCGACGCGCCTGGCCGCCGCCCGCCTTGGCGCGGCGCCGGGTCATGCCGTCGTCGCTGCGGCCGGCGTATTGACCAGCGTGGCACTGGCCGCAGCGATGGCGATCATGGTCACCTCGTTTCGCGAATCGGTCGACCAGTGGCTGACCCAGATCATGCCCGCCGACCTTTACCTGCGCGCCGGCCAGGCCAAAGGCACCGGCCATCTCGACCCCGCGCTGCAAGCAAAAATTGCCGCCGTTTCAGGTGTCGACCGCGCCAGTTTTACTCGCCACGAGAGTCTGCGCCTGGCAACCGGACAGGCACCGGTAGCGCTGATCGCACGGCCGCTGGCGTCCGATGGCAGCGACCTGCCGCTGGTCGGCACGGCGCAGCCCGCCGGCAAACCGGCGATCTGGATTTCCGAAGCCATGCAGGACATTTACGGCTGGCGCACCGGCCAGCAGGTCACGCTGCCTCTGGCCGGCAAGGACATCAGCCTGCATGTCGCCGGGGTCTGGCGCGACTATGCACGGCAAACCGGCGCCGCCATGATCGACCTGGCCGACTATCGCCGCATCACCGGCGACCTTCTGGCCAATGACGCGGCAATACATCTCGCCCCCGGCGTCGTCGCCGATCAGGTGGCCACCGCGCTGACCGCACTGGCCGCCCCCGGCGCGCTGGAACTGGCCCGGCCGGGCGAGATCCGGGCGATCAGCCTGGCCATTTTCGACCGCACTTTCGCCGTCACCTATCTGCTCGAAGCCGTCGCCGTCGCCATCGGCCTGGCCGGGGTCGCCGCCAGCTTTGCCGCGCTGGCCGCCGCGCGCCGCCGCGAGTTCGGCATGCTGCGCCACCTCGGCCTGACCCGTCGCCAGATCGGCTGGATGCTGGCCGAGGAAGGCGCTCTGGCGGCCGCCGTCGGCGTGCTCGGCGGTTTGTTTGCCGGCGGCGCCATTGGCCTCGTGCTGATCGAGGTGGTCAACCGGCAAAGCTTTCACTGGAGCATGGACCTGCATGTCCCGTGGAGCTCGCTGGCGCTGTTCGCCGCCGCCCTGGTGGCCCTCGCCGCGCTCGCCGCGCTGCTTGCCGGGCGCCAAGCGATGCGCCAGGACGCGGTGCTGGCGGTCCGCGAGGATTGGTGATGCGGCGCCGCGACTTTCTGCTCGCGTTGGCCGCCCTGTCAGGCCCCGGCATGGCCGGGGCGAAAGCCGGAACGGTCGATTTTGCCCCGGTGCTGCCCGGACGCCGACTGGTTTTCCCCGAAGATTTCGGCGCACACCCGGATTTTCGTACCGAGTGGTGGTACGCGACCGGCTGGTTGACGCTGGAGGATGGCAGTCCGCTCGGCTTTCAGACGACGTTCTTCCGCATCCGGACCGGCATCGGGGAAGACAGCGCCAGCGCCTTCGCGCCGCGCCAGTTGATCCTCGCCCATGCAGCGCTGGCCGACCCCCGGGTCGGCCGCCTGCGCCACGCCGAGCGGGCCGCCCGCGCCGGCTTCGGGCGCGCCGGTTTCGCGCAGGGCCGCAGCGAAGTCTGGATCGGCGACTGGCGTTTCGCGCAGCATGGCGACAGCTATCAGGCAACGGTGCGAAGCGATGATTTTGCCTATGCCCTGAATCTCGTCCCCGACGGGCCGCCCCTGCTCAACGGCATGGCCGGGTTTAGTGCCAAGGCGCCCGACCCGCGCCACGCCAGCTATTACTACAGCCGCCCGCAGCTCGCGGTGGACGGCACCGTGACTCTGGCCGGCAAGGCGCAGCGCGTCAGTGGCCGCGCCTGGCTCGATCACGAGTGGTCGAGCGAATTGCTGCCTGAAACGGCGCAGGGCTGGGACTGGGTCGGCATCAATCTCGACGACGGCAGCGCATTGATGGCTTTCCGCCTGCGCGACCCGGACAACCGGACCTTATGGTCGGCCGCCACTTTCCGCACTGCCGCCGGCAGCGCCACGACATTTCCGGCATCGGCGGTGCGCTTCGAGCCGCTGCGCCACTGGCGCTCGCCGCGCACCGGTATCGGCTACCCGGTCGCTTGGCGCCTGCGGGTCGGCCGGCGCGAATTCGAGCTGCAAGCCCTGATCGACGATCAGGAACTGGATAGCCGCCGCTCGACCGGCGCCATCTATTGGGAGGGGGCAGTCCGCCTGCGTGAAGGGGATCATGAAATCGGGCGCGGCTATCTCGAAATGACCGGGTACGGAGAGCGCATCAGGATCGGCTGAAAATGTCTGCGTGGAACCGTCAGTGTTGCAATCGGCATTCCCGAGGTTCATGCTTCAGATAAACAGGAGACAGCGATCATGCGACTGAGCTTTCTTGGCGCGGCCGGCGAAGTGACCGGTTCGTGCACGCTGGTGGAAACGGGCAACACCCGGTTTCTGGTCGATTGCGGCATGTTCCAGGGCGGGCGCGAGGCGCGGACCAAGAATCTGCATGCGCTGGATTTCGGGTTCACCGCCCGCGACATCGACTTCGTGCTGCTGACCCATGCCCATATCGACCATTCGGGGCTGTTGCCGCGTTTGATGGTGCTCGGCTTTCGCGGCCCGATCTACACGACGCCGGCCACCATCGACCTGCTCGAAGTGCTGCTGCCGGACAGCGCGCACATCCAGGAAAAGGAAAGCGAGTGGCAGTTGCGCAACCGCAACCGCCGCGGCAAGGGCGAGCGCGGCGTCACGCCGCCGCTGTACACGGTGACCGAGGCGCTGACGACACTCAAGCAACTGCAGCCGGTCAACTACCACGAAACGATTTCGCCTGCCGATTCGGTCAAGGTCTGCTTCCACGATGCCGGCCACATCCTCGGTTCGGCCTGGCTGGAGGTCACGGTCAGCGGCGAGGGCCGGCCGCGCAAGCTCGTGTTCTCGGGCGATCTCGGCATGCGCGACCGCCCGGTGCTGTACGACCCCGAGAAAGTGGTGCCGGAGGCCGATCTGCTGCTGATCGAATCGACCTACGGCGATCGCCTGCACCGCTCGTTCCGCGAAACCGAAGATGAAATCGTCGATGCCTTCGCGCGCACCCAGGCCACGCACGGCAACCTCGTCATCCCCTCCTTCGCCGTCGGCCGCACCCAGGAAATCATCTACCTGCTGGCCGATCTGGTGCGCCGCGAGCGCATCTCGCCGATCAAGGTCTATGTCGACTCGCCGATGGCCAGCGCCGCGACGCGGATCACGCTCGACCACCCGGCGCTGATCGATCCCGAAACCCGCGAACTGATCGCCTGGCAGCAGAAGCACCCGGAAAAGATGAAGCTCGAGTTCGTTGCCGATGTCGAAGCCTCGAGGGCGCTCAACAACGTGCGCAGCGGCGCGGTGATCATCTCGGCCAGCGGGATGTGCGAGGCCGGGCGCATCAAGTACCACCTGCGCGAGAACCTGCCGCGCAGCGAATGCAGCATCCTAATCGTCGGCTTCCAGGCCGCCGGCACCCTCGGCCGCCGGCTGGTCGACGGCAAGAAGCTGGTCAATATCTTCAGTCAGCCGGTACGGGTACGGGCGCGCATCTATACGGTTGGCGGCCTGTCGGCGCACGCCGATCAGGCGGCGCTGCTGGATTGGCTAGGCGGCTTCCACAAGCCGCCGGGCCACACCTTCGTCGTCCATGGCGAGGCGACTGCAGCGGCCAATTTCGCGACGGCGATTGAGGCCAAACTAGGCTGGCCCGAGGTGCGGCTACCGGCGCACGGCGAGCAGTTCACGCTGTGAACCGGGAGCGTTGCGGTCGACCGGAAAAATGGCGCAAAAATGAAGCTACCCCGCTAGCGGGCTGAATCTGACGCGCCCGCTTCGGGCAGGCCGATCTGCTGCCACAGCAGCATCCCGCCGCGCAGGTTGGCAATGCGCGCGAATCCTGCCTGACGCAGGATCACCGTCGCCTGCCCCGAACGCATGCCAGCATGGCACACCGGGATTACCGGTTGATCGCGCGGCACCTCGGACACCCGGTCCTTCAGTTCGCTCAACGGAATCCACTGCGCACCCGGGATGCGATCCAGGCGCTCATCCAGTTCCTCGCGCTGGCGGACATCAAGAACATGCACTTCGTCGAGATGTTCGGCGACCCACTCGGGATCGATTTCGAGCAGGCCGGCGTAGCTCTGGCGGACCGGCCCCCAATCTGCGAGCAGAGGCATTGCGGCATCATTGGGCATGCCCGAGCGCATGTTCGCGGGAACCGCGATGTCGATCTGCTTGGGGTGGGGCAGATGCAGGTTTTCCATGAAGCCGACGAAGTCGCGCTCGTCGGCCCGGCCGCCGATCCGCGGATTGTAGGTTCGTTCCTCGGCAACCGTGGACATCGTGCGTCCGCTGTAATCGTGGGCCGGATAAATCATGCAGTCGTCGGGCAGGCTGAAAATCTGTCCGGTAATGGAGC
>Ga0116153_10003804_pt1 | contig 10326 bp, 9 predicted proteins | sample AD_UKC028_MetaG_FD_89896 | JGI IMG/M metagenome (GOLD analysis project Ga0116153, IMG submission 89896) | Active sludge microbial communities of municipal wastewater-treating anaerobic digesters from USA - AD_UKC028_MetaG | ecosystem: Engineered > Bioreactor > Anaerobic > Digestate | place: USA... | reverse complement strand
GCCATCTGCTTCGTGGCTCGGTCGGTCGAGTATCGCAGGGGGATACACTCCCTCCCTTGCGCCTCGCATCTGGCCCGGCGGCGCTCCCGCCAAAATCGGAAGTAATTTTTGCACAGACCCTTAAAGTCGTGAACGATCCAGAACCGCTCCAGGAAAGCACAGTGCCGCCGTATCGCAAGGGAGTGCTTTGCGCCCAATGCGATCACCTCAACCCGCCGGGCAGCCGCGATTGCGAATACTGCCACGTCCATCTGTGGGTCGCCTGCCCCCATTGCGCACAGGAGACCCAGCCGGTCTTTTCCAAGTGCATCCACTGCAACTCGCGGATCGAGCGGCATTGGCGGCGTCCGCTCTGGTGGAAACGGATGTTCTACGGAGGCCGGAAGCTGACGATCTCGCAGATCCTGGTCATCGGCATCATCGCCCTGATCGCTTACCTGATCATCTTCGAGCTGCCGAAACACCTCTGATCCGCGCCGTCCCCTCGCCCCGCGAGGCACGAGCGGGGAGAGGGACAGGGGGAGGGGGCCAAACCCATTCACCACAAAGGCCCTCGCGAAGGTCGGAGAAGATTCTCCACGCCTCAGCGCCGAGGGAGAATGATCGCCACTCACATTTTGCGCTTATTGCGTGGTAAAAAAGAATCAGACCCTTAAAATTTCGTCATTCGTCATTCGTCATTTCAATCCCATGCCCACCATCCACCTCCTATCCCTCCTGATCCCCCTGATTGCGGCCGATCCCGTTGTGCCGGCCCCAGTCGTCGAATCCGCGCAGGCGTTGCCGCGCGCCATCGCGTCCGGGGCCGCTCACGGCCCCATGACGCGGCTCGATGACACCCAGAAACTCGGCATCGGGGATCGCATCAGCTATCGTGTGATCGAGGACCAGGACGAACCAAAGTCGCTGATCATCACCGACGCCGGCGACATTGAAGTGCCTTATTATGGATTGGTCCGCGCGACCGACAAGACCTGCAAGCAGCTGTCCGACGAAGTCAAGGTCCTCCTCGAGAAGGACTTGTATTACCGGGCAACCGTCGTGATTGCCCTCGAAGCCGTCAATAAAACGCGCGGACGCGGCAAAGTCCATGTCGTCGGCCAGGTCCGATCCCCCGGGTCCCAGGAGATCCCCGTGGGCGAGGTTTACACCGTCAGCAAAGCGATCCTCAAATCCGGCGGGTTCAGCGATTTCGCCGACAAACGAAAAGTCAAGGTTGTCCGCAACACCGGCGTCGCCGCCGAGAGCAAGACCTACATTGTCAACGTCGCCGATATTTGGGAGAAAGGCCAGCGCGAGAACGACATCGAGCTCCAGCCCGAAGACCTCGTCTTCGTCCCCGCCCGATTGGTGAACTGGTAGCGGACAATGGACGGCCCATAGCCGCATTTTTTCGCTCCTGCGTCGCGAAAAAATATGTCCCCGCTCGTGCCTCGCGGTGCGGAAGAGACTGAGAATCCTGCCGAGGTAGGGACGCGTCGCCGACGCGTCCGCCTGCCACCTGCCACCTGCTCCATCCCCTCGCCCCGCGAGGCACGAGCGGGGAGAGGGCAGGGGAGAGGGGAACGAAAAAGTCTCGACCTCCTCCCCCCGACCCTCTCCTCCATTAACCATGGAGGTGAGCGAGTCGGATCATTCGTTATTCGGTGATCAAGGTCCGCCTCCTGATCTCGGCGGCTACGGTTTCAGCGTTTCAGTGTTTCAGCATTTCGATAGACGTACCGCATATGCCTCCTCCCCCTTCCAACCCCGAGCCACTTCCATCCAACGGCGACGGCCAGCTCACTCCCGTCGAGTTCGAATCCATGGGGATGGCCCCGCCGAGCCGGTTCGAGCAGACCTCGAGGCTGCACGCGCGGCTGCATCGGATTCAGCTTGTCCTGCGCAAGCACTGGTGGCTGTTGCCGTTCTGCCTGGCCATCACCCTGGCGCCTGTCTCCTGGTATGCCTATCGGCTTCCGACCGTTTACACCTCGAGCGGCAAGATGTGGGTCAGCGGCAAGCTCAACATCAAGGAAGGCCAGCTCTACAGCGAGGAGCTCAGCAGCTTCATGGGCACCCAGACCGAGCTCATGCGCAGCGCCACCATCCAGCAGCGCGCATTCGAGAAGCTGTCTCGGAACAGCCCCGCGGCCACCAACGCGTTCGAGTCCAGTCCGTTCGACGTCGCCATTGAAGTCGCCCCCAAGGCCGCCGTGTTCACCATCCGCGCCACCGGACCCGATCCCGACTCGACGCGCGCGTATGTGAACGCCCTCATGGAAGAATACATCACGTTCAAGAAAGAGGTCCGGAACGAGAGCTCGGACGTCACCCTGGCGTCGATCACCGAGCAAGTGAACCAGCTCGAAACCGACCTGCGCGGCCAGCAGGAGCGGATGCACAATTTCCTGATGTCGAACAACGTCGTGTTCCTGCAGGAACAGGGCAGCAGCGCGGGCAGCTACCTGGCCCAGCTCAACAAGCAGCTCGCCGCCATCGAGACCGAGCTCAAGCTCCTCCAGATGCTCACCCCTGAACAGCTCACCCAGATCGGCTCCAGCCCCGTCGATCCCGCGGCCGGCACGACGCCATCGTTCGATCCCGCCGCCCGGAGCTTCGCCCAGTCCATGGCCGGCCCTCAAGCCGAGTATTACAAGGCCACCCAGCAGATCGAGATCCTCAAGGCCAAACGGGCCGAGCTCGGCCAGTTCCTGCGTCCCAACCACCCTAAAATGATCAAGATGGACGAAGACATCTCGAGCCAGGAAAAGCTGATCCAAGTCTTCCGCGAGCAAGGCCAGATCCAGCTTGCCGACCGGCGCCAGTCCCTCGATCTTCAAATCACCAATCTCCAGAGCTCGATCGTCGAGTGGGAGGCCAAAGCCCTGGCCGCCAATCGCAAGATGGCCGAATACGAGCGGATCCGCCAGGATGTGCAGCGGACCCAGGGCCTCTACGAGCGGCTCCTGTCCGTCATCCAGAACGTCGATGTCAATAAAACGCTCGATCAGGAGAGCGTTCAGATCATGGAGCGGGCGGGCCCCGCCTCCCCGAGCGCCAGCCAGACGCGCCTGATCGCCATGGGCGCGCTCGGCGGCCTGTTCCTGGGCCTGTTCATCCTCCTGCTGATCGAGCGGTTCGACGACAAATTCGCCTCGATCTCCGAGCTGCGCAGCCAGTTCTCCGAGCTCGTCATCGGCCAGCTCCCCCAGATGCCCCATGTGCCCCGCAACGGCAAAATGGAGCTCATCCACCCCAACGACGACCGCCATTCCTTCGTCGAATCCTTCCGCAACCTTCGTTCCTCGCTCCTCTATCTCGTGCCCAAGGAGCAGCACCCGCGCACCGTCCTTGTCACCAGCGCCGTGCCCGAGGAAGGCAAAACCACCGTCACAGCCAACCTGGCCCTGACCCTCGCCGTCGCCGGCTCCCGCGTCCTCCTCGTCGATGCCGACCTCCGCCGCGCCGCCATCCACAAAATGTTCGATCGCGAGCCTATCCCCGGCCTGTCCGAAATCCTGCGTCAGGAAGCCAATTGGCGCGCCGCCATTCAATCCTCGAAGACCGCCAACCTCTGGCTTCTGCCCGCGGGCGAGGTCGAAGAAAACCCGGGCGAGCTCTTCCTCAGCCCGGCCGCCGACCTTTTCCTCCGCGAGATCTACGCCGAATACGATTACATCCTCATGGACAGCGCGCCAGTGCTGGCGGCCGACGACACCTCGAGCCTCGCGCCCAAGGTCGATGGCGTCCTGTTTGTCGTCCGGAGCGGCTACACCTCCGCCCGCATGGCGCGCGCGGCTCTCGACCTCCTCGAACAGCGGCGCACATCGATCCTCGGACTGGTCTTCAACCGGGCCGCCACCACCTCATCCGAGTATTACTACTACTATCGCTACTCGGACTACTACCATAGCAAGCCGGGCTCGCGCAAAAGCCGCCGGCCCAAACCCGAACTGCAGAAAAAACAAGAGCCGTAGCCGCCGGTTTTGGCCTGCGTCCCGTATCGCCGACTTTCCAGTCGGCATTGAGAGCCGGTTCGAAAACCGGCGATACGTATCGCCGAGGTAGGGACGCGTCGCCGACGCGTCCGCCTGCCACCTGCTCCGTCCCCCTCGCCCCGTGCCAGCGGGGAGAGGGCCGGGGAGAGGGGAACGTGAAATCAATCTTCTCACTACGAAGCGCTTTCCGAAGATCACGAAGAAGAAAAGTCTCTCGCAGAGGCACAGAGGCGCAGAGAATTAATCGATCGCGGCCTACAACCCCAATGCTATCCCTTGACCAGCGCGCAACCGTTCCCAAGGACGTCATGATCCGCGGCGTCGGCGGCGAGTCCGTCGTCCTGAACCTGGCCGCCGAAACCTACTTCGGCCTCGACGAATTGGGCACTCGGATCTGGCACGCTCTGCATGCGGGGATGACCCTCGAGCAAGCCTGCCAATCCGTAGCCCGCGAATACGCCGTCGACATCCAGACTCTGCGCGCCGACGTTTCGGCCCTGATCGAAGACCTCGTCCGCCATGGCCTTTTGGAACTCACGCCGGCATGACATGCTTCGCTGGGCAACAACCGCGCTCGACGACACATCGTGCCGGGTCCAGGCGGCATGTCTGCTGCCTCTGCTTGCGGTCGCGCGCCGGATCTGCTCGCTGGCCGTCATCCAGACCGGCTTATCGTGGTTGTGCCGGATCCGCCTTCACCACTCGAGCCCAAGGTCGAGCCCGCAGCGAGCGCAGGCCCGCCTCGACTTTGCCCGGCACGCCGCGCGGATCGTCGATGCCGCTGCCGTCCGCGGAATCACCCGCGCCAACTGTCTGGATCGCTCTTTGGCGTTATGGTGCCTGCTGCGGCGCCGCGGCATCCCGGCCGAGCTGAGGCTGGGCGCCCGGCCGATCGCAGGTGGCATTCGGGCTCATGCATGGATCGAGCTCGATGGCCGCGTCGTGAACGACCTCGAGGAGATCTGCCGCCAATTCGCTCCGTTCCCGTTCCCTTGTCAATCATTGATATACAGAGCGTCATAAGTCCACAACGCCGGGTCAGGGGACCCGATCAGAATCCTGTAGGCCGCGTGCCCACACGCGGCGTGACTTATGACATTGCGTGTAGAATCCCCGCGCCTCTGGGGGCCCTGGCCTCGCTGATCGCGCGCCGCATTCGTCCTGCGGACGTCCCCGTCCATCTGCGGCTTCCTCTGACCGATCTTGCCCTGCGTCGGCGTCTGGCGCCCATGTTGTGGTGGACGCTGAAGCAGACCGGCGGCGATCCGGTCGATTGGCCCGGCGGCGCCGCTCTGGCTGCATCCGCGCATCGCACGGCAGCCATCTACGCACTGATGGCCGAGAGCCAGCGCCGGATCACCGCCGCTCTCGATGCCGCCCGGATCCCGGCGGTTTGGATCAAAGGCGCCGCCCTGGCGCCGACGGTGTATCCGGAGCCATCCTTGCGGCCGATGCACGACCTGGATCTCCTGGTCCCAATCCAGCAGCGCCATCCCGCGCTCAAAGCGATCGAAAACCTCGGCTACACCTATTCCCAGGACGGCTATTTCAGAAACCGAAATGTCGATGCCAGGTTCCTGCAACGGATCGCTTCCCATCATGACAACCTCGTCGGCGGCCGGGCATCGCCGGTCATAATCGAGCTTCATTTCCGGCTCCTGAGCCATGGCAACGACGTCCTCCTGCCCGTCGATCGGCTCGCCTGGTTCCGGGACCAGACCGAGCCGTTCACGCTCGACGGCTGCGCATCGTGCATGGGGCTTGCGCCCGAGGCCCACCTTCTGTACCTGGCCGCCCACAGCGTCCTCCAGCATTGCGAAGACCATCTGCTCGGCGATCTCGACCTCTTTTGGCTCCTCAGCCGCCGAGCCATCGACTGGCCCAAGGCAATCCGCCAGGCGGTATGCCTCGGCTGGACCGCTCCGGTCGCGCGCGCCCTCGAACGTGCCGTCGCGCTGTTCGGCTGTGCCGTGCCCGAAACCGTCTTCGTTGAACTCCGCGACCGGCGTCCCGCCCACGAAGATCCGCGGCTGATCCAGAATCGCCGTCCCCCTGGCGCCGCCTGTCAAACCGCGCGGCGGATCATGTCGCAGCTGACCTGGATCGAGAAGGTTCGCTACCTGGGGCACAGCCTGACGCCATCCGCGCGCTACATGCGATGGCGGTATGACGTGCCGCCCGCGCAGCCCATCTGGCCGTTGTACCTTTACCGGTGGTTCGACCAGGGACGCCAGCTCGCCCAGGCCGTCGCTCGCGCGACAACACAAAGGCAGTCCATTCACGACGCTGACGCGCATTCGGAAGCGCCCCGGCTAACGCGAAGCGTCTTGGAGTGCGGCAGTCCACTGCCGCTATCCAAATCGTGCCACCACAGAGCACCGAACACCGAGAGGACCTTCTCCACAGACTGAAAACAGAATGACAGAAGCGGGTTGTGACCGTGCCGTCCTCTGCCACCTGTCACTTGCCACCTGAAACGTGAAACGTCCCACGCATTCCCACTTCCTCCTTCCGGCAGTGCCATCCGCCTGCCATCCTTTCCGCCTCTGCATCCAATGAGCGGTTTCGCCGCCATCATCCGTTTCGACGGCGCGCCCGTCGAGCCCGAGGCCATCCGGTCCATGACCGACGCCATGGCGCATCGCGGGCCCGACGCCATCTCACACTGGCTGGATGGTCCGGTTGCCCTGGGGCACTGCATGCTGCGGACCACCGCCGAGTCCCTCGAGGAACACCAGCCCCATGCCAACGAAGACCGCTCGATCATCCTCGCCATGGACGGCCGTCTCGATAATTGGGACGATCTCCGCCGCCTGTTTGCCGACTCCGGCGCCATTCTCCGGAACCAATCCGATGCCGAGCTCCTCCTTCGTGCCTACGAAAGCTGGGGCCATGCATGCCTCGACCGGCTCGAAGGCGATTTCGCCTTTGTCATTTGGGACGCCCCTCGGCGCCGCGCCTTCTGCGCACGCGATCGGATGGGCCACAAACCGTTCCATTACCATTGGAACGGACGCATCCTCGCAGCCGCTTCCGACCCGGTCGCCATCCTCGCGCTCCCCTGGATCCCGCGAAACCTCAATCCCGGCCTGATCACCGAACTTCTCGCCGACGAGTATTACTCCGCCGACGAAACGGTCTGGCAAGGCATCATGCGGCTGAAATCCGCCTGCCAGCTCCAAGCCGGTCCCGACATCTTCCGGATCCGTTCCTACTGGCAGCCCGATCCCGCCCATGCCCTGGCATCCCAATCCGATCCGCAGCTCATCGAAGCTTACCGCGCCCGGCTCACGGATGCCGTCCGGCGCGCATCGCGCTCGCACTGCCCGGTCGCATTCGAGGTCAGCGGCGGCCTCGATTCGTCGGCCGTATTCGCCATTGCCCATCGTCTCCAGCGATCGGGCGCCCTCCCGGCACCTGCAATCCAGGGTTACACCCTTTCCTTCCCGGACGATCCCGAAGCCAACGAGCTCGACTACAGCCGGGCCGTCGCTCGACACCTCGGCGTCGAGATCAGCGAAATCCCGCCTACAATCCCGCCCGTATCCTGGTATCGGGACTGGACATCCTTTTACCGCGAGCTCGCCATGTCGCCCAACGGCGCGATGTCGTGGGACCTCCGAAATACCGCGCGCCGGCGCGGCTGCCGGGTTATCCTGGGAGGCTTGGGCGGCGACGAATGGCAAGGCGTCGATTCCCGCGCCTATTACGCCGAGGAACTCGCGTCCCGACGCTGGCGCAGCCTCGCCGCCTGTTTTCGGGCCGATCGCCGCGCCGCCGGCTTCCCGACCGCGTTCGGCTGGCTCCTGCGATTCGGCATCGTGCCCTTCATGCCGCCGGCGGCCCGACACGCGCTCCGCTGGGTCTGGCGCCGGATCCGCCCCGGATCCGATCCGCGCGTCAGCCATGGCGCATGGCTGAACCCGGCCGCCCGCCGTCTCTTGCGTGAACGACGCGATGCCTGTCCGCCCTCGCCCCACGTCCCCATTCGGCGTCAGGGTCAGATCGGCCTGCGCCAGGCGCTCGATCATCCGAGGATCGCCCTCGGCATCGAGGGCGAAGAGAAAATGGCATCCCGCCTCGGCATCGAGGTGCGCCAGCCCATGCGAAGCGCGTCCATTGTCCAGTTTGCGTTCTCGACACCCGACCGGCTTCGATTGCGCGGCTGGACCAACAAATACATGCATGTCCACGCCATGCGCGGCCTCCTGCCTGACAGCGTAGTCCGTCGGAACACCAAAGCCCAGTTCGGATGCGTCTTCGGCCCCATCCTGGATCCGTTGGAGAACGCGTTCGCCCGCGAGATCCCGGAGCGGCTGTCCGAATGGCTCGAACCCGAGGCCGTCCGCGCCGTTCACCAGGCCTACTTCGAGCGACAGGCATCCAACCGCTCTTCGGACAGCGACGCCGCCCAATGGATCCTTTGGAACCTGTTCGCCTGTGATTTACTCATCCGCACCTCCCAACCGACACAGCGGCCCTCACCTGCCATCGTTTCCTGCATATGAAACAGCCCAGCCAGACTCCCCCAGACCCAGCCAATCCGACGCCTCTCAAGCCCTATCGCCCTCCCGTCCTGACCGTTTACGGCCGGATCGCCGACCTGACCAACGGTTATTCCGGCAAACAAGCTGATGGGTTAAGTGGCAGAAGCAGACCCAAAGCAGCCGGCGCCGTGACCTTCGAAGACTGATGTCGCCCCAGTATCGCCGACTTTCCAGTCGGCATTGAATGCCGAATGTCGAATGACCCGACTCCCTCGCCCCGCGAGGGTAGGGACGCGTCGCCGACGCGTCCGCCTGCCACGTGACACCTGCTCTTCCCCTCGCCCCGCGAGGGTAGGGACGCGTCGCTGACGCGTCCGCCTGCCACGTGACACCTGCTCTTCCCCTCGCCCCGCGAGGGTAGGGACGCGTCGCCGACGCGTCCGCCTGCCACGTGACACCTGCTCCTTCCCTCCCCCCGCGAGGGTAGGGACGCGTCGCCGACGCGTCCGCCTGCCACGTGACACCTGCTCTTCCCCTCCCCCCGCGAGGGTAGGGACGCGTCGCTGACGCGTCCGCCTGCCACGTGACACCTGAAACTTGAAACCTGTCCCCGCTCCGCGGAGAATCCTGAACCCGTAGCCGCCGAGGTCAGGAGGCGGACCTTGAATGCCGAATGCCGAATGACCCGACTCCCTCGCCCCGCGCCAGCGGGGAGAGGGCGGGGGGAGAGGGGAACCAGCAACCAATCCATTCACCCTCGCAAAGAAGAAGAACCTTCTCCCGCAGAGACGCCGAGACGCGGAGAAGACTTTCACCACAGAGAGCACCGAGAACACGGAGAATTCATTCTTAATCTGGAACACAGGAAATCAGGAAACCTCCTCCGGGGAGTTCCTGAGTTCGTGATTTCCAGATTCAATTAACGTTGAGACCGTAGCCGCGGCTTTCAAGCTGCGAATTCTTCTCACCACGAAGGACAGGGCACGAAGAAGACATTTCTCTCACAGAGACGCAGAGGCGCAGAGGACCGCAGATTTTGCCCGCGAAACACACGAAACACACGGAAATGGGCTGTAACCCGCACCGACGCACCGTCCTCTGTCCTCTGTCCTCTGTCCTCGGTCCGCGGGAAAAATCATTCCTCCCTTGTCCTTCGCCCTATCAGATCCGCGTCCCCAGCCGCCGCTCAACAGCACGCCCTTCCATCTCTGGACGGCTCCCGACGGCTCCCCATGGACGTATTTTTATCTTCGCGGACATCATTACATCGCCCGGTTCCCCGGCATGGCCGATTTCGAGTTGTCCGCCGACGGCGCATCGATCCGATGCTACCCCGTCCCTGGCACGCCCCTGCCCACCATCGAGCATCTCTATCTCAACCAGGTCCTCCCCCTGGCCCTCAGCCGACAAGGCAAACTCGTCTTCCACGCCAGCGCCATCGAGTCCCAAGCGGGCGCACTCGTGTTCATGGGGCCGTCCGGACGCGGCAAATCCACGCTCGCCGCCTCGTTCGCTCAGAAGGGATTCCGCATCCTGGCCGACGACGCCCTCCAGATCGACAAAACCGGCGACGGCCGCTGCCAGGCCCGGCCCGGACATCGCTCCATCCGGCTCTGGGCCGACAGCCAGGCTGCAGTCGCCGCCAATAGCACACGGCTCGCGCCCCTTCCCTGGATCATACCGACAAAGCACGGCTCCTGTCCGATTCAACCCTCGTGTTCTGCCCGATACCGCGTCCTGCCAGCGGCGGTCTGAAAACGGATTGAAAGCGGCGAGTTGAAAATGCGGTTTTCTTAGTACTGGATCTTCTTGGCCATTCGATCGAAACATCTCTTGTTCTCTTCTTTATCCGTTTTCTT
>Ga0116153_10003803_pt1 | contig 10328 bp, 8 predicted proteins | sample AD_UKC028_MetaG_FD_89896 | JGI IMG/M metagenome (GOLD analysis project Ga0116153, IMG submission 89896) | Active sludge microbial communities of municipal wastewater-treating anaerobic digesters from USA - AD_UKC028_MetaG | ecosystem: Engineered > Bioreactor > Anaerobic > Digestate | place: USA... | reverse complement strand
GCTCGAATGGATGGGGACGACGCGCCTGGCCTTCATGGCGAGGGCGCACTTCGCCGCCTCCGCCGGTCCCATGTTCCAGTAGTCGTCGCAGGGCAGGAGGGCCCAGCCTATCCCGTACGTGGCGAAGCCGGCCATCTCGGGGAGGTAGGAGGTGTCCCCCGCGTGGTAGAGGACGATCCCGTCGAAGGAGACGAGGTAGCCCAGGCTCTCGCCGCGGGCGTGGTTCTTGTTGGAGGCGGGCAAGGCCCGCACGGAGACGGGGCCGAAGCTCTTCGCCTCTCCCTCCCTGATCTCCTGGAGGCCGGCCCCCCTCGCCGCGCCCTTGGGCGCGAGGATGGCCGCCCCGGGCTTCAGCGCGACGAGGGAGACCTTGTTGTGGTCCGTGTGGCCGTGGGTCACGAGGACGAGGTCGGCCGGCTCCGCGTAGTCGCCCTTCGCGTAGGGATCGACGTAGACCACGAAGCCCGAGGCCGTCCTGATCTTGACGGAGGAGCGGCCGAAATAGGACAGCTCGGCCTTGCCGGCCGGGGCCGCCTGGGCGCCGCCGGCCGCGAGGGCCAGGGCGGCGAGGGAAAGCGCGAAGGTCTTCGGGTTCAAGCTGGACTCTCCTTGCTCAGGTCTTGAAGGACTGGATGAAGGCGGCGAGGGTCCCGTCGAGCTCCGAGGTCTTCGCCACGAGGCCGTCCGCCTCGCCGACGGCCCGGCCCAGCTCGGCGTTGCGCTCGCGCATCGCCTCGGCCAGGCGGCGGGCGTCGGCCGAGGCCGTCGCCGCGTCGCCGAGCCTGGTCGACATGGAGAGGGCGATGCCGTCGAGGCTGCGGGCCGTCTCGGCGACGCCCTCGCCCAGGGACTCGGTCTCCCCGAGGAGGCCGAGGATCTCGCGGCTCCGCCCCTCCTCCTCGCCCATCGCGCGGGCCAGGCCGGCCGCGACCGACTCGACCTCCTCCGAGGAGGAGCGGACCTCGGCGAAGGCCGCGCCGGCCCGCTTGGCGGCCTCCATGGCGCCGCGGATCAGGCCGAGGATCTCGGAGAGGCTCTCCTTGTTGCGCCGCGTGTGCTCGGCCGTCGACTCCGCGAGGGCGCGGATCTCCTCCGCGACGACGGAGAAGCCCGTGCCCGCCTCGCCGGCGTGGGCCGCCTCGATGGCGGCGTTCATCGCGAGGAGGTTCGTCTTCGCGGCGACGGCGGCGATGAGGCGGTTGATCTCCGAGAGGTCGGCGCCCCGGGTCGCGACGGCGCCCGCCGCCTCCGCCGCGGCGCGCACCGCCTCCTCGCCCGCCCTGACGGAGGCCCCGAGCTCGGCCGACTTCCGCCTCGCCCCCTCGGCCTCGCCGGCGAGGCCGCCCACGGCGCGCATGACCTCCTCCACGCCCGAGCTGGAGGCGGTGACCCGCTCCGCCTGGTCGCGGGCCTTCCCCGCGAGGTCGGAGGAGAGGAGCTTCAGGGTCTGGGCCTCGGCGAGGACGGCCCTGAGGGCCTCGTCCTCCTTGCCGATGGACTCGATGGCCCGCTCCACGCTCTCGCCGATGTCCCCCGCGGCCGCGGAGGAGGCGCCGATGCCCTCGAAGAGCCTGCCCTGCACCGCGGAGAGCTCGCCGTAGATCCGCTCCAGGCCGCGGATTCCCTCGGAGAGGCCGTCGCAGAAGGCGTTCACCATGCCCGCGATGGAGGCGATCTCGTCGACCGAGCCGACGCTGACCCGGGCGCGCAGGTCGCGCTCGCCTGAGGAGAGGCCCTCGAGCTGCTCGTGGACGCTGCGGAAAAGGAGGGCCGTGTTGGTGTTCCAGATGAGGAGGAGGACCAGGACCACGGAGAAATAGGCCAGGGCGGGCAGGGTCATGCCCGCCGCGAAGCTGGCGCTGCCCACCCCCTCCTCGGCCGTCGCGAAGAGGAGGACCGAGAGGGCGAAGGCGAAGACGAGGGACATGATGGCCATGAAGATGGGGATGATGAGGTTCTTGCGGCGCTGGCGGGCCTCGCGGAGCCTGGGCGGGTAGCGCGTGATCCCCTGGGCCAGGAGGGTCGTGAGGACGAGCTTGTCCGCGAGGACGAAGACGAAGGCCGCCGCGAGCATGCCGGCGGAGAGGATGAGGAGGTGGATGGCCCCCGACGTCGCCCGGGGCAGTCCGAGGAGGCGGCGAGGGCGCCGAGATAGGCGATGTCGAGGAGGAGGAAGCGGAGGAGGGCCTTGAGGGGGACGCCGCCCAGCTCGGCGAAGGCCTTCTCGTAGGCCTCCTCGTCGCCCTCGCGAGCCGCGAGCCTGACGCCGTAGCGCTTGCCGAGGAGGCCGACGGCGGCGTAGGCCGCGAGGATGAAGGCGGCGGCCGAGGCGCCCAGGATGGCCGAGGCCGTCCCGGGGGAGGACTCGGCCGACCTCGCCAGGTAGAGGCCGGCCGACGATGCCAGGGCGAAAACGACGGCCGCGCTCGCCACGATGAGGCGGAAGGCGCGTGGCTTGTTCTTCATGGGACCTCCGCGGGCCCGCGCCTGGGCGGCGGGCTCCTTCGAGACTACGCCTCCATGATAGGGGCCGGAGGCGGCGGCGTCAAATGGAAGGGAGTCCCGGCCGGCGCAGGCGGAGGTAGGCTCGCCGCTCCCGCCAGTCGGGACAGAGCCGGCCAAGGAGGCCGTAGAAGGCCTGGTCGTGGTTCCGCTCGCGGAGGTGGGCGAGCTCGTGCATGACGACGAACTCCGCCGCGGAGGCCGGGTGCTCGGCCAGGGCCGTGGCGAGGGTGACGATCCTCCGCGTGGGATCGCAGCTCCCCCAGCGCGAGCGCATCGCCCGGAGGCGGAGCTCGGGTTCGGGGAGGGATAGGGGCCTCAGGGCGGCGCGGGCCCGCGCCAGGCAGTCCTCGAAGAGCGGGGGGAGGACGAGCCTCGCCTCGCGGAGGTAGAGGCGCCCGAGGGCCCGGCGGACGGCGGCCTCGTCGCCGGGATCGGGGAGCTCCACGCGGAGGAGGGAGCCCTCGCGGCTCGCGCGGGCGGACGTGGAGCCCGGCCTCGGGACAAGCTCGAGGCGGGCTGGCTCGCCCCAGAAGGGGAACAGCCCGCCCTCGCGGTAGCGCGGGCCGGAGTCCAGGGCCCCCGCCGCGTCCAGGGCCTTGAGCTGCTTCTCGATCCAGCCGCGCTTTTTCCGCACGAAGGCCGCGAGCTCGGGCTCGGGCAGGCCCACGGGGGCGCGGAGGCGGAGGCCGAAGCCCGGCCCCGCCTGGAGGCTCAGGCTCCGCCTCTCGCTGCGCAGGAGCTCGAGCTCGAGGCCGTCGACCCGCAACCTTCCCATCGGCCCTCCTTTTCCCCTCCGGTTGAGCAAGCGGCCAGCCTGCGTATACTATTCTAGCCTGGACCGACCTGCGAAGTCATCGCCAGCAAGGAGCAAGCATGGACACGAAATCCCTCGACAAGATAGCCCTCTCCGTCCGGAGCCTCTCCATGGACGCGATCGAGGCGGCCAAGTCCGGCCACCCCGGCCTGCCCCTGGGCTGCGCCGAGCTCGGCGCCTTCCTCTACGGCGAGGCGATGAAGGCTGATCCCTCGGCGCCCGCTTGGCTGGACCGCGACCGCTTCGTCCTCTCCGCCGGCCACGGCTCCATGTTCCTCTACTCCCTCCTCCACCTCGCGGGCTACGGCCTCTCCCTGGACGACGTGAAGCGCTTCAGGCAGCTCGGCAGCCCCTGCGCCGGCCACCCCGAATACGGGATGGTCCCCGGCGTCGAGACCACCACCGGCCCCCTGGGCCAGGGCGTCGCGAACGCCGTCGGCCTGGCGGTCGCCGAGGCCATGCTCGCCGCCCGCTTCAACACGGCGAAGCGCCGGATCTTCGACCACTACACCTACGTCCTCGCGGGCGACGGCTGCCTCATGGAGGGCGTCGCCGCGGAGGCCTCCTCCCTCGCCGGCCACCTGGCCCTGGGCAAGCTCGTCGTCTTCTACGACTCGAACGCGATCACGATCGACGGCTCCACGGACCTTGCCTTCGGCGAGGACGTCGGCAGGCGCTACGAGGCCTACGGCTGGAAGGTGCTCAAAGGGAGCATGTACGACCTCCCCGGCCTGGAGCGGCTCCTCGCGGAGGCGAAGGCCGAGACCGCGAAGCCCAAGCTCGTCATCCTCGAGTCCGTCATCGGCAAGGGAGCCCCGACCAAGCAGGGCACCCACGGCGTCCACGGCGCGCCCCTGGGCCCCGAGGAGATCGCCAAAGCCAAGGCCGGCCTCGGCATCCCCGCAGGCGCCCAGTTCTGGGTCGCCCCCGAGGCCTACGCCTACTTCGAGAAGCGCCGCGCCGCCCAGAAGCAGGTCCGCGCCGCCTGGGAGGCCGAATTCGCCGCCTGGGAGAAGGAGGAGCCCGCCCTCGCCGCCGAGCTCAAGGCCCTCCTCACGGGCAAGCCCGTCAAGGCCCTCGATCTTCCCGGCTTCGCGAAGGGCGAGAAGGTCGCGACCAGGAACGCCTCCGGCAAGGCCCTGGCCGCCGTCGCCGCCTCCTACCCCGGCCTCGCGGGCGGCTCCGCCGACCTCACGGGCCCCAACGTCACCCAGATCCCGGGCGGCGACTTCAACGCCAAGGACCGAAAGGGCCGGATGCTCCGCTTCGGCGTCCGCGAGCACGGCATGGCCGCGATCGCGAACGGCATGGCCCTGGGCGGACTCACGCCCTTCGTCGCGACCTTCCTCTCCTTCGTCGACTACCTCCGGCCCTCGCTCCGCCTCGCGGCCCTCATGAAGCTCCCGGTCGTCTACGTCCTGACCCACGACTCGGTCTTCATCGGCGAGGACGGCCCGACCCACCAGCCCGTCGAGCAGCTGGCCTCCGTCCGCGCCATCCCGAACGTCAGGGTCCTGCGCCCCGCCGACGCGGAGGAGACGGCCGCCGCCTGGGCCATGGCGATGGACCGCAGGGACGGCCCCACCCTCCTCTGCCTCTCCCGGCAGAACCTCGCCGTCTTCGAGAAGGACGACCCCGAATGGGCCCTCACGATGCGGCTCGGCGCCTACGTCGTCCGGAACTCCTCCACGGTCCCCGAGACCGTCGTCGTCGCGACCGGCAGCGAGGTGGGCCTGGCCCTCGAGGCCTTGGAACTCGTCCGCAAGGAGAGCGCCTGCGACGGCGTCCGGGTCGTGTCGATGCCGAGCCGCGAGCTCTTCCTCTCCCAGCCCGAGCCCGTCCGCGAAGCCCTCCTTCCCAAGGGCGCCCGCGTGGTCGTCGCCGAGGCAGGCTCCTCCATGGGCTGGGAGCGCCTCGCCAAGCACGAGGACATCCTCTCGATCGACCGCTTCGGCGAGTCGGGCCCGGGAGACGAGGTCGCGAGGCACCTCGGGCTCACGGCCGAGCGCCTGGCCGCGATGATCAAGGGCTAACGGAGATCGGCGGCGGCTCCGTTCCGGGCCGCCGCCGCCCGGACGACAACGTCAAGAGAGGACGGACATGAACGACCTGCGTTCCACCTTCCCCCTCCTCCTCCTGGGAATCGGCCTCTTCGCCTACCTCCTCGTCGTCTGCGCGGACAAGGTGCGCGGGCACATCCGCGCGACCTACGGCGACGTGGCCGAGCTCAAGGTCCGCTGGACCCTCTTCGGCCCCTGGGCCCCGGGCAGCAACAACATGAAGTTCAAGGTGAGCTTCACGGACGGCGAGGGCAGGCACCGGGAGATGCACGCCGTGACGAGCTTCTTCGGGGCCGTCTACCTGAACGAGTAGGCGCGGGGCGAGCCTGTCGGGCTTCCCTGGGGCCGGCCGCTGACGCGGCCGGCCCTTTTTTGATGAGCGGCCGCGGACGCGTCCGGCCTCCTTTTATTCCGAGGAAGTATGACATGGCCTGTCGCGGCCAGGGGCTAGCATGGGCGCATGGAACCAACATCTAAGACCCGGCTCGTCTCGCGGCGGATCGAGGCGAAGGCGCGCGCCCTCGGCGCCGACCTCTTCGGCGTCGCCTCCCCCTCCGCCTACGCCGCGGCCACGGGGGCCCGGCCCCTGGAATCGATCCTGCCCGGCTGCGCCGCCGTCGCCGTCTTCGCCCTGCGTTTCCCCTCGAGCCCGCTCGCCGCGGGCTCGACGATCCCCTACACGATCGCGCGGAACAGGCTCTCGGCCCGGATCGACGACCTCTCCCTCGAACTCGCGCGCTTCCTCGAGGAGGAGGGCTTCGCCGCCCTCGCGACGGGAGCCATCGAGCCCTGCGACCGCGATCCGGCGAGCGGACGCACGGTCGGGCTCGTCTCGCTCAAGGGCGCGGCCTGCGCCGCGGGCCTCGGCGCGATCGGCCGCAATACGCTCCTCATCACTCCGGAATTCGGGAATCTCGTCTGGCTCGGTGCGGTGCTCACGGACGCGCCCCTCGAGCCCGGGACGCCTGTCGCCGAGAGTCCCTGCGGCCCCTCCTGCTCGCGCTGCCTGGAGGCCTGCCCCGTCGGCGCTCTGGACGGCGGCCGCCTCATGGACCAGGGCAAGTGCTGGGACTACGCCTTCGGCGCGCCGCCTGAAGGCGGGGAATGGCGGATTCGCTGCTTCGCCTGCAGGGCGGCCTGCCCCTTCGCGAAGGGCCGTCCCCGCCGCGCGCGGGCCGACGGATAGGCGGACGCGGCGGCCCGGCGCCGCGCGCGCGAGCGGGCTCAAGGCGCCCAGGCGGGCTCCTAGCTCCCCGTCATGATCCTGAGCACCTCGAGGTCGGTGGCGCGCATCCCGACCCCGCCCATGCGGCCGACGCTCGCGATGGTCCCCTCGACGCCGCCCATCACGAGCCCCTCGCCCTCGCCGAAGACCTTGCCCTCGGCCGAGAGGTGGTGGGCCATGATGGCCGCGTCGACGGCGGTGGCTATCTTCGCCGCGCAGGAGGGCTTGGCCCCGTCGCAGACCATGCCGCCGACGTTGGCTATCGTGTTGATGATCGTGCGGGAGATCTCCTCGTAGCCGCCGCCCGACAGGTAGGTGATGCCCGCACCCGCGCCGCAGGCCGCGCTCACCGCGCCGCAGTAGGCGGAGAGCCGGCCGATCGTGGTCTTCTGGTGGATCGCGACGAGGTTCGAGAGGACGAGGGCGCGGCAGAGCCGCTCCTCCGAGGCGCCGAACTCCTTCGCGTATTCGATCACGGGTAGGGAGGCGGTCATGCCCTGGTTCCCGCTTCCCGAGTTGATCACGACCGGCATCGCGCAGCCGCTCATCCTCGCGTCGGAGCCCGCCGCGGCCCTGGCCTTGGCCCTGGTCTTCACGTCGCCGCCGAAGCACTTGAGGAGGGTCTTGCCCACGTCGACGCCGTAGTGCCGCGAAAGCCCCTCGTCGGAGATGGCCGAGTTCATCCGGACCTGGCCGGCGATGAGCTCCCCGACGTCGCAGAGGCGGACGGCCCGCGCGAACTCGAGGATGTCGCGCACGTTGAGCGATTTCCGATCGCCCTTGCCGGCGGCGGGAGGCGGTCCCGACGCGTCGCCGCAGGTAGCGGCCGGCCCCGGCCCCGGGCCGGGAGCGGCCCCGGCGAGGAGCTCGCCGTTCCGGGAGACGCGGCTCACGTTCGTGTGGGTCCCCTCGATGACGACCTCCGCGCTGTCCTTCCCGGCGAAGACCCTGGCCTCGATGAAGAGGCCCTCGACGCCCTCGGCCAGGCGCACCGAGCAGAAGCCCGCCGCGAGGAGGCGCCCCGTCTCCTCGATCTCGGCGGGGCCCATGCCCGCGAGGACCTCGAGGCCCTTCTCCGCGTCGCCGCCCACGACGCCCGCGACGGCCGCGGCGGCCACGCCCTTGAGTCCGCCGGTGTTGGGGACCGTGACGCCCTTCACGTTCTTGATGATGTTGCCCGAGCAGCGGAGCTCGGCCCGCTCGGGCATGGCGCCCAGGGCGACCCGGGCCTTCGCGGCGGCGTAGGCCACGGCTATGGGCTCGGTGCAGCCCAGGGCAGGGACGAGCTCGCTCTTCAGGATGGCGAGGTAGTTCGAGTAGGTCTCGGTCGCGATCATGGTTCCGAGTATACGCCCATTACCCCGTTTCCGTAAGCGGGAGGCCGCTCGCGCCCGCGCGCGCGGGAGGCTATACTGGCCCCGGGAAGCTTTCTTCGAGGAGTAACGGCCGTGAACCCCTTCATCGGCCTCGTCGACTCGGGCAGGGTCGCGGACGAGGCGGCGCTCAAGCGCGCCTTCAGGCTGCTCGCCAAGCGGGTCCACCCGGACCTCACGGGGAGCCACGCGCCCGCTCCCGCCGGCGCCGACCCGGCGGAGTCCGCGCCGACGGCGGCCGGGAGCGCCGCCTCGGGAGGCGCCGCGCATCAAGGCGCTGCGCATCAAGGCGCCGCGCATCAAGGCGCCGCGCATCAAGGCGCCGCACCCGCCGACCCTTTGCGCGCCTCACGGGCCTTCGTCGCCCTCAGGGCCGAGTACGAGGAGGCCCGCGCCTACCTCGCCGCGAGGGCCGCCGGGCGCGCGGGCGGCGCCGACTCTGGCGGCTGCGCGGGCGGGGGCGGGGGCGGGGGCGGCGCCGGAAACGGCCGAGCGGGCGCGGACCGAAGCTCCGCGGCGGATAAAGGCCCCGCTCCCCGCGCCGCCCGCTGGGACAGGCGGGCCTTCTACGAGAGCCTCGAGGACCTCCTGGGCCGGGGCTTTCCCAGGCGGCCCGGCGCGGCCTGGCCGGGCAGGGCCTACGACGCCTCGCGGGAGAAGGTCCTCGCCTACCTCGCCGGCCGCGACCAGGTCTATCCGGAGGACTCCTCCCGCGAGGCCTTCCTCGCCTTCGAGGCGGGCTACGCCGCCCTGGCCAGGGGAGGCGGAGGCTGGCTCTCCGTGGACAACGACGCGGGGAGGTCCGTCTACTTTCTCCTCGCCGACGTCCTCTCCTACCACGAGCTCGGCTTCGCCCACGTCAGGCGCATCGCCCGCTCCATCCATCCCGACGCCGAGCGCCTCGCGAGGGCGCGGGGCGAGCTCCGCCCCCTCGCCTTCCTCTCCCTCCTCGTCGCCGACCTCGAGAAGGGGCCGGCGATCGCCGACTAGCGCCGGTAGGCCGCGGCCAGGGCCTCGAGCTCGGCGGCGAGCCTTTGCCTCCAGCCCTCGGGCTCGAGGAGCTCGGCGCCGGGGCCGAGCCAGCGCGCGAGGGCCAGCACCGGCTCGGGCTCGGCCTCGCCCCAGGTCATGACGGTCCGCCCGTCGGCCAGCGGCTCGAAGAGGGCGTGGCCGTAGTACCAGTCGGCCTTGAGGAGGGCGGCCTGGGCCGGGCCCAGGGCCATGCGGACGGGATGCTCCGCCCTCCAGCGCTCCATCGCGAGGCCGAGCCACTTCCTCCCGAGGAGATCCCCGGCCTCGAAGCCGCCCCTGGTCGGGCGCATCGAGGGAGCCGGCCCGATCTCCAGGACGCGGTCCGAGCGCCACATGCGCGGCTCGCCGGGCCTGACCTCGGCGTCGCCGACCAGGTACCAGCGGTCGCGGTCCCAGACGACGCCGAGGGGCTCGACCTCGAGGCTCTCCTCCTCGGCCCGGTAGGGCGAGCGGTAGCGGAGCCTCGCGCGGGAGCGGAAGAGGGCGGCGCGGAGGAAGCGGCCCACGACCAGGGCCTCCTCCTCGGGAGAGCGCGCCGGCGAGGTGATGGGGTCGTCGCGCTCCGGGTGGAGGAGGTCGGGCGGCGTGGACTCGAAGCCGATGAGGCCGGCGGCGCGCGCGGCAAGGAGGCGGGTCTCCTCGGGCAGGGCGGCGAGGAGCTTCCGCTCCGCGAACTCGGCCGCCTGGGGAAAGGGCGCGATGCGGAGCCTCCTCGCGAGGAGGAGTCCGAGGAGGAGGGAGACCGCCTCCTCGGGGTCGAGGGTGACGGGCGGGAGGAAGTAGCCCTCGCGGAGCCTGAAGCCGCCCCGCGAGCCCATCTCCGCCTCGACGGGGACGCCGAGGCCGGAGAGCAGCTCGATGTCGCGGTAGATGGTCCTCGCCGTGACCTCGAAGCGCTCCGCGAGCTCCCGCGCCGGGACCGCGCGTCCGCCGCGCAGGAGAAGGAGGATGCCCATGACCCTGTCGAGCCGATTCATCGCGCGCCTCCCCGATGTATGACACGCCCTGTCGCAGTCGCGGCGTAGACTCGGCCCGCCGGCGCCGAAGGAAGGCCTCATGGCCGCGCCGAAGCCGGGAACTGCCACGCCTGCGCGGGCGGCCGCTCCCAATATATGACATCTCCGGCCTTAGGGCCAGGACTGGACGGAGGCGAAGCCATGGACATGGGCGAGGATTTCTATCAAGACTACCGCGAAGGGAGGCTCGACCCCGAGGTCGCCGCCTTCCTCCGCGACAACGCGGGGCCGCCCGGCGGCGGAGCGCCCCTCCGATCGCTGAGCCCGGCGCAAGTACGGGAGCGGAGCCGCCTCTCGCCCTTC
>Ga0116153_10003793_pt1 | contig 10352 bp, 5 predicted proteins | sample AD_UKC028_MetaG_FD_89896 | JGI IMG/M metagenome (GOLD analysis project Ga0116153, IMG submission 89896) | Active sludge microbial communities of municipal wastewater-treating anaerobic digesters from USA - AD_UKC028_MetaG | ecosystem: Engineered > Bioreactor > Anaerobic > Digestate | place: USA... | reverse complement strand
GCTCGCGGGCCACGTTGAGCCGGGCGTCGTAGACGTACTTGCGCTTGACATTGCGCGGATCAAGGATCGAATCCACCGTGCCGGACATCGAGTAGCCGTAGCGCGTGAGCAGCGTGGAGGGCAGCACGGGCAGAAAGAGTCGGGTGGAATCGACGCAGACGAACTGATTCGTAAGGCAGCCGCCGAGCGGGCTCGGCACCGTTGGGTGGGTGTGCTTGCTGGTGTAGAAGGTCTGCAGTGTCTCCCGGTTCATCACGTCATAGGTGTGCCTGGTCCGGGTCCCGAGGGGGTCGTAGACATCCGTGATCCGCCCGAGGGAATCGACGACGTAGCTCGTGACCACACCCGCCGGGGAGGTGCCGGTCCGGAGATTCCCGTTGGGGTCGTAGGTGAAGCCCTGCACCTGGTTGCGGACGCTGTCGGTGCCGGCCGACTGGACCCAGGTCTCGACCTGATGCTCCGTCACGCTGGTCACGAGCCCCATGAACGCGCCGCTGGCAATGTAGGCAAAAGAGGTGCGGTGACCGCCCGGGTCGATCACGCTATCGGTCAGCCCCAGGGCGGTGTAGCGATAGTCGGTATGCCGCCCCAGCACGTCCTGCACCCGCGAGGGAGAATCCGGGGCGTTGGCGTTGGCGTAGGAATAGGTGGTCGCCTTGGTCGGCCGCAGATCCAGGTGCCGCGTGCTGTCGCGTCGCTCCACCAGGTTGCCCCGCGGGTTCCAGCTCATCCGCACGATCCGGCCGCCCGCCCCCGGCGTCGTGGCGTGCGGATACTGGACGCGCGTCGGCACTGCCGGAAGCGAGGCCGCACTGTCGTAGGCAATGGTCGTGATGGTATTCAGGCCGAGATTGGTGATCCTGGTCGGTTGCCCGAAGCGGTTCACGAGGATGTCGCTCGCGTCTCCCGTCCCCGCGATCGGCCCATCGACCCGGCTCGGCAGCCCAGTCGCAGCGCTCGTGACCCCGGTCGAGGTGTCCGCGTAGGGCAGCGCGAGCCCCTGCTCATCCCACGGCGTGAGCGCCGTCGTCGCAAAGAGCGTCGCCGCGCTGTCGGTCTGGATATTGACCACGGTGACCCGGGCATTGTTGGCGTATGTGAAACTGGTATACGCGCTGTCGCCCTGCATCCCCTTCCGAGGATAGATCCGTTTGCTGAGGCGACCGCCCGTATAGGTGAACCGGGTCACCTGGCCGTCCGGATCGGTGAGCGCCCTGAGGGTGTCCAGCGCCATGGTGCTCTTGAGTCGCCGCGCCCCGGGGTCGCGGATGCTGTCCAAACGGGCCGTCGTCGCGTTCCAGTGGAAGGTGTAGCGCCGCGCCGTGCCAGTGTCCGGCGGCACCGTGATGGTGCTGAGCCGCGCCTGCCCCGCCACCGTCCCCCATGAGAAGAGGGTGCGCGCGCCGACCCGGTTCCGGGTGAATCGGTGCCGCCCGGTGGCATCGAAGGTCACCGCCGCGCCGTGCTTGAGGTCTCGGCGGTACCACTGCTGGCATCCCGGCGTGCAGAGAGTGTCGAAGCGGACCAGGCTGTCGGGCGCGTCGCCGACGGCGCCAAGGAAGGAGTTGCTGCCCGGCGTGGGCTTCGTGTAGAGCCGGATCGAGCCGTCGCCCGCCACCCACACGCGCCGCGTGCTGTCGCTGGGGTCGGTGAACACCTGCTCCAGCCCCAGCAGCGCCCAGCCCTTGCCGAACTCACTGGCGGAGCGGTTGACCACCAGCACGGTGCCGGTCACCGTGGCGTCATAGGTGCTGGTCGCGTAGACGTTGCGGGCGGTGAGCGTCATCGGGTACGCGCCCGTCGCGAGACCGGTGATCCCGCGGCCGATCACCATCTGTTTCGTCTGGCCCGCGGAAAAGGAGGCGTACTGGGCGCTGTCCTTCGCCATGCCGGTGGTGGGATTGCCGACGGTGAGGAAGAGCCGGATGCTTTGCGGCGTGTTGGTGCTCGGCGGCTGCGACACGTTGGCGGCCACCAGGACCAGCCCAGTGGCGGTGGCCGAATTGTAGAGCAGCGCGAGCGAGCGGTCCCGGCCGAGCGTGCGGTACGCCGGCAGTCCATGCGTCACGAAGAGGTCGCCGCAGGAAATGCCGGCTGCCTCCCCGGCCCCCGTGGTGAGGCAGAGCCCGCGATCGACATTGCTGCCGTTCTGATTCTGGAGCACGATCGTCGGCGGCCCCACCGCCTCCACCGTGACGGTGTACCAGCCGTAGTCGGTGCCGGAGCTGAGCCCGACCTCCCCGACGCCGCCCGCCCCGGCCGAGTACGTCACGGTGACCTCCACCTCCTCGTTGGGGTCCAGACTCACCGAGGAGGGGGTGACGGTCCCGCAGGTCAGCGGCCCCGTGGTGCTGCAGGTGAGGGTCGCCGAGGCGAAGCTGGTGCCGGTATTCCGGACGACGAAGACGGCCGTGTGCCCGGCGGTGTACGCCAGCACGGTGCTGGGCTCGCCATCGGGCGTCACGACAACGCCGCCGAGACACCCCGAGACGCACATCGGCGTGATGCCGCCGCCGTCCTTTTCCTGTGCGGGGGCGTTGACCGTGATCAGGAAGAGGAACGACGCAAGACCGAGGAGGAAGCGATGCACGGACCGACTCCGGTGATGAGACGGTCCTCCACTTTGGCAGGCGGCGTGCCGTGCCGCTCCAAACTCGATGCCCTGACACGTCAACGACTTGCGTGCTCGGGGGAGCCCGGCCACCTGCCCCAGGCGCGCTGGGCGCGCGCGTCCGCGCGCGCCTCCCGCGGATCACACCCCGAGGTGCACCGTGAGGCCGAGGGCCTTCATCCGCCGATAGAGCTGATGCACCGAGATCCCCAGGGCCGCAGCCGCCGCGGAGCGGCGATACCCAGCGTCCACAAGGGCCTGCACAATTGCGGAGCGGGCCGCAGCGTCAACCGCGCGACCCAGCTGTCCGTTCCCATTCAACGGCCGGTGCCCGGGCCACTGCACCGCTCCTCGGAGGACAGACGTCGTGAGCGGCCCGTCCCCCGCCTCGAACAGGGCCCGCTCGACCACCCGCAGGAGTTCCCGCACATTCCCTGGCCAGTCGTGCCCTGACAGCGCCAGTGCGATCTCCTCGCGGGGGAGCTGAGGCCTCCCCATCCGACTGAGCAGGTGGTTGACCAGCAACGGTACATCCTCGAGCCGTTCACGCAGGGGCGGGAGTTCGATGGTGATTGCCGACACCCGGTGCCAGAAGTCCATGCGCCACCGGCGGTCCCGCACCAGCAGCTCAGCGGGCTGCTGCAGCGCCAGGAGAAGGCGAAAGCGGGCACTTCGCTCCTCCCTGTCCCCGACGCGGCGCACACGTCGCGTTTCGAGCACGCGGAGCAGCGCACTCTGCACGGCCGGCGAGAGCTCGCATGCCTCATCCAGAAAGAGTGTCCCGCCCTCAGCCGCCTCGATAAGGCCGGGTCGGTCCGTGGCGTCCGTGAACGCGCCACGCCGGGTTCCGAAGAGTTCCGACTCAACCAGCTGGGCGCTGAGGGAGGCGACGTTCAGCGCAACCAGAGGGCCGGTTCGCCTCGACAGCCGGTGCAAGGCGGTCGCCACGAGCTCCTTGCCCGTCCCCGTCTCACCCGTGATCGCGACGGGAACATCAAGGACCGCGGCGCGTCGGACCTGATCGAGGAGCGGCGCCAGCCAGCGCGCCGCGCCCACCATGCCAAGATCACTGCCTCCCGTAGAGTCCTCGCATGAGTGCACCTGTGGGAACATGGACCACCTCGGCGTCGCGCCGGCGAGAGAGTGGAGCAGGGTGCTGCGAGCAGGATGGGCCACCTCAGCCAGGAGATCGAGCGGAGACGACCCGGATGGCTTTGATGGGAGATAAGGCAGGAGATGGGCCAGCGTCGCAACGAGGGGGGGGCAATCCTACAACGTCTTTTCCTGCAAGTCCTTACGGGTATGCGTCTCCCTCGTTAACACCGGGCGCGTGCACACAGACCCAAATGATATTCTCGCAACCTATTGAAAGACAGCAACTTACGAAAACCACCCGCACAGTCGATATTGTGCACGTAGCTAACGCCATTAACAGCAATGTCTTACGGGTCTGGGAGGCGGGAGTCGAGCCTATTCTGGTGAATTCTTGCCCTCTTGATTGTGCACGCGAGTTCTTCGTCGCTAGAGCGGCATTCACCCGTGCTTCTTGGCCGGGTTCCGGTCCCGCTTGGTCCGGAGGGCCCCACGGGACACACGATCGCGCCGACGCTAGCCTACCCGCTCGACGAGAGTACGGGCGCTCCTGAATCCGGGGACCCGCCGGGCGCTAGCCACTCGCGGTCGGCAACCCAACAAGGGGTGGGCTCACGCCCACCCCTTGCCAAAGGAAACGCAACTTCTTGGCGGGTGGCATCGCAGCGGTGCGGTTCCAGCGCTTCCAGGTTGCGTCCCCCTCCACGAGGGGTGGCCGTGAGGCCACCCCGTGGCCGAAGCAATCTCGACCCGAAAGGTGTGGCCATATGGCCACGCCGATTGCGCCCCCCCTTGCGCCCACCCCGCCCCGCTGCCCCCCTGCCCCGCCTACAACGGCATGCACCCGTGCTTCTTCGCCGGATTCCGGTCCCGCTTGGTCCGGAGGGCCCGGAGCCCGTCAATGAGCCTGGGCCGAGTGTCGCGCGGGTCGATCACGTCGTCCACGTAGCCCCGGGCCGCGGCGCCCCACGGGTTCGCGAACTTCTCGGTGTACTCCTCGATCCGGCGCGTCGTCTCGGCGGCCGGGTCCGCCGCCTTCGCGATCTGCTCCTTGAACAGGATCTCGACCGCACCCTTGGGGCCCATGACGGCGATCTCGGCCGTCGGCCAGGCAAGGTTGAGGTCCCCTCGAATGTGCTTGGAACTCATCACGTCGTACGCGCCCCCGTAGGCCTTCCGGGTGATGACGGTCAGCTTCGGCACCGTCGCCTCGCAGTAGGCGTAGAGCAGTTTGGCGCCGTGCTTGATGATGCCGCCGTGCTCCTGGGCCACCCCCGGCAGGAAGCCCGGCACGTCTTCAAAGGTGACGAGCGGGATGTTGAAGGCGTCACAGAACCGGATGAACCGCGCTCCCTTGACCGAAGCGTTGATGTCGAGCACGCCGGCCAGCACCGCCGGCTGGTTGGCCACGACGCCGACCGACTGCCCCCCGAGCCGCGCGAACCCAACGAGGATGTTCCCCGCATACTCGCCCTGCACCTCGTGAAAGAGGCCGTCGTCCACCACGCGGCGGATGACGTCGTGCATGTCATACGGCTGGTTGGCGTTGGCGGGGATGACGTCCAGCAGCGCCTCGTCCCGGCGGTCCTCCGGGTCCGCGGTCGGCAGCACCGGCGCGGGGTCGAGGTTGTTGCTCGGCAGGTAGCCGACCAACTCGCGAATGGCGGCAAGGCACTGCGGCTCGGAGTCGTGGACGAAGTGCGCCACGCCCGAGGTGCCGGCGTGGATGTCGGCGCCACCGAGCTGCTCGAACGAGACGTCCTCGTGGGTGACCGTCTTCACCACGTTCGGGCCGGTGACGAACATGAAGCTCACGCCGCGCACCATGTGGACGAAGTCGGTGATGGCGGGACTGTACACCGCCCCGCCGGCGCAGGGGCCGAGGATGGCGGAGATCTGCGGCACGACGCCGGAGGCGAGGGTGTTGCGGAGGAAGATGTCGGCGTAGCCGCCGAGCGACACCACGCCCTCCTGGATGCGGGCGCCGCCGGAGTCGTTGAGGCCGATGATCGGCGCCCCGTTCCGCACGGCGAGATCCATCACCTTGCAGATCTTGGCCGCGTGGGTCTCCGACAGGGACCCGCCGAAGACGGTGAAATCCTGGCTGAAGACGTACACCAGCCGGCCGTCGATGCGGCCGGAGCCGGTCACCACGCCGTCGCCGAGGTACACCTCGTCCGCCAAGCCGAAGTCGGTGGCGCGGTGCGTCACGAAGCGGTCGATCTCGACGAAGCTCCCCTCGTCGAGCAGGAGGTCGAGCCGCTCACGCGCGGTGAGTTTGCCCTTCTTGTGCTGCTGGGCGATCCGCTTCGCGCCGCCGCCCTGCTCGGCCTCGGCCTGGCGGCGGTGCAATTCATCGAGACGCTTCCGTGAATCTGGCATAAGGGGGAATGTAGGGTCCAGCGGGGAAGCGGGGAAGCGGGGACGAAACTCGACCGAGTCGTGAAATGCGCAAGGGGCGACCGATGACAGATCGCCCCCTGGGCTCATCCTTCCCCGCTTCCCCGCTGACCTGCCGCAGTGGCTATTCGTCCGCGGGGGACTCGTCGAAGTCGGGCTTGACCGGCGGGATGATCGGCTCGTCGGGGTATCCGATGACCGCCACCACGATGCGGTGATGGATCGGGTCCACCTCGATGACCTTCACGTCGAGGGGCTGGCCTTCCTTCACCGCGTCGCCCGGGTTGTCGATGTTGGCGACGCCGAGCTGCGACATTGGGGCGAACGCCTCGAGGTCGTTGCCGAGGTCGATGACGACGCCCTTGTCCATCAGGCGGACGGCGCGGCCGCGGAGCTCATGGCCGACCGGGAGGATCTCGCCGATGCGGAGCCAGGGATCCTCTTCCGCCTGCTTGAGGCCGAGGGAGATCCGCTTGTTCTCGCCGTCGATGTTGAGGATGACGACGTTGACGGCGTCGCCCTTCTTGACCACCTCGGACGGGTGCTGGACGCGCTTGGTCCAGGACATGTCGGAGATGTGGATGAGGCCGTCGATGCCGGGCTCGATCTCGACGAAGGCGCCGAAGCTGGTCAGGTTGCGGACCTTGCCCTGGAGCCGGGTGCCCACCGGGAACTTCTGCGGCAGGATCATCCACGGGTCCTGCTCGGTCTGCTTCATGCCGAGGGAGATCTTCTCCTCCGACTCGTCGACCTTGAGGACCACGGCCTCGATGGTCTCGCCGATGCTGACAATCTTCGAGGGGTGCCGGACGTTGCGGGTCCAGCTCATCTCGGAGATGTGCACCAGGCCCTCGATGCCGGGCTCGAGCTCCACGAAGGCGCCGTAGTTGGTGATCGAGACCACCTTGCCCTGGACGCGGGTGCCGACCGGGTACTTGGCGGCCACGTCCTTCCACGGGTACTCCTCCAGCTGCTTCATGCCGAGGCTGATGCGCTCGCGCTGCCAGTCGATGTCGAGGATCTTGACCTCGACCTCGCGGCCGATGGCGACCATCTCGGTCGGGTGCGACACGCGGCCGTAGGACATGTCGGTGATGTGGAGCAGGCCGTCCACGCCGCCGAGGTCGATGAACGCCCCGAAGTCGGTGATGTTCTTGACGACGCCCTTCCGCACCTGGCCGACAAGGAGCTCCTTCATCAGGTGCTCGCGCTTGTGGGCCCGCTCGTGCTCGAGGATGACGCGGCGGCTGACGACGATGTTCCGCCGGCGCTTGTTGAGCTTGATGATCTTGAACTCGTAGGTCTGGCCGAGGAGCTCGTCGATGTTCGGCACCCGGCGGAGCGCGATCTGGCTGCCGGGGAGGAAGGCGTCCACGCCCATCAGGTTCACGACCACGCCGCCCTTGATCTTCTTGACCAGGGTGCCCTCGACCGGCTCGTCCGCCTCGTGCGCCACCCGGATCCGTTCCCAGACCCGCATGAAGTCGGCCTTCTTCTTGGACAGGACGACGGCGCCTTCCTGGTCCTCGAGGTGCTCGAGGAAGACCTCGACCTCGTCACCGACCGCCGGGGGCTCCTTGAACTCGTCGAGGGCCACCGAGCCCTCGGACTTGAAGCCGACGTCGAGGATGACGGCGTTCTCGGTGATGCGCAGGACCTTCGACTTGACGATCTCGCCCTCGGCGATCGAGGCCATGGTGCCCTCGTACATCGAGAGCATCTGCTCGTACTCGTCCTCGCTGTACTCCTCGTCGTAGAGGTCAGCGCGGACCATCAGCCCGGTCGAGGACATCGAGCCCTCGGTGTGGGCGGAGCGGCGGCGGGGGGATTCGTCGGAAGCGGCGGGGGTGTCCAGGTCGGACGGGGCAGCGGACAGCTCGGACATGAGAGTCGGATCCCTTCGTGGGTCGGCCGCACCGGGAGGGCTGCGGGATGAGGTGGAGCCCGTTCCGGGCGGAGGTGCCCAGGTTCGGGAGCCCTCAAACGTAACCGGAGGGACGCCGAGCTGCTAGGGGGTGGAGGCCACCCCAGTCCGATGCGCCGGGGGAGCGCACAACCGGAGGGTGTCGGCGGGCCCAGCGACCAAGCCGACCGAGGCCGTGGATTGCGACTGACGGTAGCGACGCGCCTCGTCGGGTGGGGGTCAGGGTTGCGGGGCGCTGGTCGCGGGCGGCTCGTAGTTGGGTTCCGTGGTGTCTTTCGACGGGCAACCCGCAATCAACAGCCCGAGGAGACAGATCGCGACGGGGAACAGGCCGGGAACGCGGCCCGCGACATGGGTGAGGCGATTCAGCATGATGTTCTCCAGGGGGGGAGGAAGAACCGGGAGCGCTTGAACCCGGAGGATATCCTACCGCGCCCGCTCGATTCCGCCACCCCACCCGGGAGGCGTCCCCGGCCCCCAACCGTTCCTAGGGGGCCGGGAGCCGGTACACCGTCCGGGCCAGCCGGGCGATGCCGTCCACCTGCTCCTCGAAGGTCAGCCGGGAGGTGTCGAGTTCCAGGGCGTCCGGCGGGGAGACCAGCGGCGCCACGGCCCGGGAGGCGTCGGCCTTGTCTCGGGCTTTCAGCCGCTCGGCCTCCGCAAACACCTCCTCGTTGCTGGGCTCCCGCCCACCCTGCTGGACCAGGCGGCGCAGGGCCCGCACCACCGAATCGGCGTAGAGGAAGACCTTGAGCCCCGCCTCCGGAAAGACCACCGACCCGATGTCGCGGCCGTCGACCACCACCGGGACTCCCGCCTCCGCCAGCGCCCGCATCCGGGCGTTGGCCCAGTCCCGGACCGCCGGGACCGCGGACACAGCCGACACCGCGGCCGTCACCTCAGGCGTCCGGATCAGCTGTTCCGCGGGGGCGCCGTCGAGCAGCGGCACGAAGTCCTCCCCCTCCGGGCGGAGTCCCAGTCCGCGCCGCTCAGCCTGCTCCAGGAGCGCCGGGACGTCGAGGTTGACGGGGTCGAGCCCGGCGTCGAGCGCCACCCGCGTGAGCGCGCGGTAGAGAGCGCCCGAGTCGAGGTGGTGAAACCCGATGGCCCGCGCCACCGCCCGCGCAGTGCTCGACTTGCCGGAGGCCGCCGGTCCGTCAATGGCCACGACACGCATCACTTCCTCCCCTTCCCCGGCCCCCGGAGGGCGCGGAGCGACTCGTGGAAATTCGGAAAGCTGACGCCGGCTGCGGCGGGATCGTCCACCCGGACCCTGGCACCGCGTACCGTTCCGAGCACGCCGAACGCCATGGCGATGCGGTGGTCCCCGGCGGTGACGACCCGGCCGGCGGGGGGCCGGCGGCCTCCGACCACGGTGAGCGTGTTGCCATGCGCCTCCGCCCCGGCACCGACCGCGCGGAGGTTGCTGGCGAGAAGGGCGAGCCGGTCGCTCTCCTTGACCCGAAGCTCGCCAACCTCCCGGAACACCGTGGTACCATCCGCGCGACTGGCCAGTACCGAAAGCAGCGGAATCTCGTCGATGAGGCCCGGAATCTCGCCCGCGGCCACGTCCGTGGCCACCAGCTCAGCGGGCCGGACAATAAGGTCTCCCACCGGCTCGCCGCCGACGTCGTGCAGCCCTTCGACCGTCACCGCGGCACCCATCCGCGCCAGCACCCGAAGAAATCCGGTCCGGGTCGGGTTGAGGCCGACCCCGCGGAGTCGCAGCACGCCCCCCTCGGCCAGCAGCGCGGCGCCGACCAGGAAGGCGGCGGAGGAGGGATCGCCCGGCACCTCGTTGGCGACCGGCACGATCCGGCCGGTGGGCGCAAACCGGATCCACTCGCCGTCGTCCTCGATCTCGTAGCCAAACGCCCGGAGCATTCGCTCGGTGTGGTCGCGCGACCGGCCACCTGGCTCCCGCACCTCGACCGGGACGCCGGCGGCGACCCCCGCCAGGATCAGCGCGCTCTTGAGCTGCGCGCTGGAGACGGGAAGCTCGTACCGGATGCCGGTGAGATGTCCGCCGCGCACCGTGACGGGGAGCCCGTCCCGGCCCGCGAAGGTGAACCGGGCGCCCATCAGCGCCAGCGGATCGGTTACCCGGCGCATCGGCCGCCGGCGGAGGGAAGCGTCTCCGGTGAGCGTCGCCGAGAAGGGATGCGCCGAGAGCGCGCCGAGCAGGAGCCGCGCCGAGGTGCCGGAGTTGCCGCAGTGGAGGATGGCGCCGGGGCGGCGGAAGCGGGGGCGCCCGCGGACCAGGATGTCACGTCCGGCGGCGAGGGGTGAGACCTCGACGCCAAGCTGCCGGAGCACCCGCGCCGT
>Ga0116153_10003784_pt1 | contig 10371 bp, 6 predicted proteins | sample AD_UKC028_MetaG_FD_89896 | JGI IMG/M metagenome (GOLD analysis project Ga0116153, IMG submission 89896) | Active sludge microbial communities of municipal wastewater-treating anaerobic digesters from USA - AD_UKC028_MetaG | ecosystem: Engineered > Bioreactor > Anaerobic > Digestate | place: USA... | reverse complement strand
GAGAAAAAACGCTCAAAGAGTTGGGCGGCTGGGCGAGCCTGGAAATCTCATAACCCCTTATTGGGAGAAAAAACCTGCCGGCCCGTGAGAACGTGGCAGGCGGCGGGGAACTCATAACCCCTTATTGGGAGAAAAAACGCTGACGCGGATTGATCCGGCAGACCTCGATGCGCTCTCATAACCCCTTATTGGGAGAAAAAACGTTCTCATCGCGCAACGTGCCCCCGGTGACGCTGATCTCATAACCCCTTATTGGGAGAAAAAACGCCATACGCCACACTGCCCGGCCCGAACAGATAGGTCTCATAACCCCTTATTGGGAGAAAAAACAAACCATCACCGCTTCGACGCCGGGCGAGTTCGAGCCTCATAACCCCTTATTGGGAGAAAAAACTATGCGACGTACAAATGATTATCTTGTCGCTCTTACCTCATAACCCCTTATTGGGAGAAAAAACGTATCGGCAACCACGCAGGAATACATCACGCCCAGCCTCATAACCCCTTATTGGGAGAAAAAACGCGGAGCAACTCGCCTATTCCGCGCATGACTGGCGCCCTCATAACCCCTTATTGGGAGAAAAAACACGTTGCAGCGCCTCCACGATGGGGTCGCCCACTCCCTCATAACCCCTTATTGGGAGAAAAAACGCCGACTTTCGGTTCCCCCCGCGCTTCCGCCCAGACCTCATAACCCCTTATTGGGAGAAAAAACCGCCGGGTCGCGGTAGTCCGGGCGTTGCAGCTCCATCTCATAACCCCTTATTGGGAGAAAAAACATTGCCGCCACTGCGAAACCGCCCGCTGATCCGAACCTCATAACCCCTTATTGGGAGAAAAAACTTCACGTCGGCTACGCACTGCAGCGCGTGTTTGACCGCTCATAACCCCTTATTGGGAGAAAAAACCTTTTGCCGTATGACATTCTTCACACAACACTTGAACTCATAACCCCTTATTGGGAGAAAAAACGGTCACGCATTACCGCCGCCTGTTTGGCTATCTCAACTCATAACCCCTTATTGGGAGAAAAAACCGGGGTGCGTACCCATGAAGGTCGCCTGCCGCCGGTCTCATAACCCCTTATTGGGAGAAAAAACATCGCAAACCGCGCCTGACGTGCCATTCCAGTACACCTCATAACCCCTTATTGGGAGAAAAAACCCCCGTCCAGTACACCGTGGCGACGGGCGTTTTCGTCTCATAACCCCTTATTGGGATAAAAAACTCGTTCGATGGCTACCGCATGGCGGGCAAGCAACTGCTCATAACCCCTTATTGGGATAAAAAACGTCGTCGTCGGCGGCCAGATGGTGCAGCGCCAGATACTCATAACCCCTTATTGGGATAAAAAACAGGCGCTTTTGCGCCCTGGCTTTAGGGCTGGATTTACCTCATAACCCCTTATTGGGATAAAAAACCTACCCAAGCGGTCGACGGGGCCGGGCTGTAAACCCCTCATAACCCCTTATTGGGATAAAAAACATCCATGACCCGTTTGGCCTGCTGGTCCTTCGCAGTCTCATAACCCCTTATTGGGATAAAAAACCTGCGCGGATCAACGCGGACGCTACATGATCAGCCACTCATAACCCCTTATTGGGATAAAAAACATGAAGAGCATGAACGGGCAGATGCGCGGGTTACTACTCATAACCCCTTATTGGGATAAAAAACCCGTGCAGGATTACGTCAAGCCGGATGCAGCGCCTACCTCATAACCCCTTATTGGGATAAAAAACGATTTTCAACTCGCCGGAGTCTGCCGCAACGCGGAACTCATAACCCCTTATTGGGATAAAAAACCCTGGCGCGGTGCCCGTCAATGCCGGCTCAGGCTGGCTCATAACCCCTTATGGGGATAAAAAACGTGCTCTTCAGTTGCCGGGGCTGGAAATAGGATAGTCTCATAACCCCTTATTGGGATAAAAAACTCGTTCGATGGCTACCGCATGGCGGGCAAGCAACTGCTCATAACCCCTTATTGGGATAAAAAACGTCTGACGCGGTAAACCCGCGCCCGCACTGGGCGCACTCATAACCCCTTATTGGGATAAAAAACCCGGATTTACAACAACATAAATACAAGCAAATCGCGATACAGCCATCAATTTTAAGCTAAGCTTATGTTTTTTAACTTCAAACCTGAACAAATTTACTTCATGCAGGGTCGAAGTTCAACGTAGCGACGTTATTTACAAGACGCTAAAATCAACTTTATGCTCGTTAATAATTTGGCATTTCATTTCTCCCTTTCCAGGCTCATCTTTAAAAAAATGTACTACATCAATGTTCTGACGATTTGCGGCAGTAACTTCTGTCACTCGATCTCCGGGTATGATCAAGTGACTCAGTTCACGCCGTAATTTTATTGCATTGGCTTGAGTAATATCCCCCGAGAATACCGAGAATTGCTCATGAACTAAATAACGACGTAAAAGTTTCTTGAACTTTTCAGTGCGTTTTGCTTCCACGTCATAAGTCATTAACATATACACGGTTATACCCTTCGCTTAAAGGATTGATATTCATCGACGTTCAACAGATGTCGCTCAATAGCTAAAGCCTCCCGATAAATCCATTCGCGAAAGCTGCGTCCTTGGTACTGTTCCTCCAGGCGAGTTGAAAATTGCTCGGCTACATGGCGGCGGCCTGTTTCCGTCAATAAACAGGCCCCCTCATGCTGTTCAAACCAGTTCTCGTCGAGCATTTTTCGCCCAACAATACGAAAAATCAGACTATCAGTTAATATCGGTTTAAAAGGTTCAGCTAAATCCAGACTTAGGGAAGACCGGCCGCTTCCAGGGCTATGCAGCAGGCTAAAAGTTTCCTCCAAATGTGTTTTGAATAACTCGTGACGGACCACGGTATAAGTTAATTGATTGAGAAACGATAATAGACAATTAATCGGATTATTCGGAGGACGCCGAACGCGCGGACCAAAGTCCAGCGTCGGGTCGATATGTTTCCAGGCTGCGTAGTAAGCCTGGTGGAGGTTTCCTTCAATACCCATCAAGGCAGGCACATCTGACGTTCTATTAATCTTATCTTGTAAGTGAGCCATTTCCTGTAAAGCGGGTTCTAGCGCCATATTGCCCCGATAGCGATAATACAATAGATTAGCGCGCATGTTATGTGATGCTCCGCGCACGATTTCTTGAGCCAGGGCTTGTCGTTCAGAATCATCGAGTAGCGTTCGCGCTTGAATTAGTTTGATCCGACCAGAAGGATTTTGATCGAATGGTTCAAACGAACCCTTGTAATAGCCGTAATAGTCGAATACCGACAGACGTACTCCGTGCTTGCCACACAGGATCAGCAGCCGGGAATTCAAATCGCTTTCGGCCAGCAGTACCACATGCTGAATCCGCTCGATGGGAAACACGCGGGTTTTGCCATCGAGCGTGATCGTCAGCGTGTTTTCCCGTTGCCGCAAACGTGCTTCGCGAGAAACGAACAGGGTTTCCATGTCTAATCCTCAAGCGTGGCCGCAAAACATCGCCAGCGAACAGGTTTGGCACAGTGGAATGCGTGGGCCAGGCGGCACGTTATCCTGCACCGCCAAGGTTTCCAGTCGCTCCGAAGCTTGCCACAATCGCTCCAGGCGTTCCGGCGTCAAGGCGACTTCACGTTGTTTCCGATTGGACAGAATCGATGTCACCGCTCGCCATTGTTCGCCGCTGGCGATGGAGAGCATCAGGGCATAAAACGCTGTTTGATCGCTTACTGCTTCCACCGCGCCGGCTGTGCCCTTGCTCTCGTAGACCACCCGTGCTTCCCAATCCACCCGGTCCGGAGCCAAACCGAATAAACCTGCGGTCGAATGGTCTCGCATGTAGCTGGTCAGGTGTTTTGCCATCCCGATTTGCACTTGGGCATTCCATTGCGCGAAGTTGATACCGTGCAGATACATCCACGCCCGCCGTTCGCACAGGCCCACATGTTGAAAGTGCAGCCCGTGGAAGCCCAATCGGTCTACTCGCTCAAAGAACGCCGCTGCTCGCAGCCATTGAAAGGTCATCATCATCGCCTGGCGCCAATCCTGTCAGTCCCACCAACTTGTCCGCCGCTACCATGGCTTCGGGACAGTCTTCCCACGCCATGCCTTCAATCCCGCGCCGGCTGCGGAGATGGCGTTGCCACGCTGCGACGAATTCTCCATTCACCGGCAAAGGAAGTGAATTCGACGTGTGCGGAAACAGCACGTTCATTATCCGCTGCACCCGCTTACGTTCAGCGGCATCGCGCAGATAATCGTCCAACTCGCCGAAGATATGGATTTCCTCCTTGCCGCCCGGGCCAAACCGCTGAAAGCCGTGTTCCAGCACGGTTGTTTCCCGCGCCAGCCAGATTTGCGGGACTTCCACCGGATTGCCATCAGCTTCGATGACCCGAATCCGCCGCTCGATATCGCGCAGGGTGTAAGCCAGTTGCTCGAAGCGGTCGCACCATGCCTTGGCGCTAGCCCTATAGCACCGGTGGTTCTCCATTTGCCGTACTGTTTGCAGCAGGCCGTGAATCATGCGGGCGCTGGCCGGTTGATGCTGTAATAAATGCTCGCGGCGCGGGCCTTTGTTGCTTCGATGGCGGAGCAGGGCATTCCAGTACAGTCCGGCGGCGAATACCGCGCGATTGGGCAGTTGCCCGAAATAGCGCGGCTGTTCGGGGTCACCCGCTTGAAAATGCGCTCGCGCCTCGCGGCTCAGAAAGTCAGTCAATTCGGCGATACCCGCTTGCTGCCCCCACCGCGCCGTCACCCAGTCCCACAACTCCCGAATCCAGGGCTGACGGTTTCGCATGGCGTCATCCGCACGCACCCACACCCGCCCATCCGCGCCCCGCCGCGCTGCCCGGCCATAGCGTTGCAGAAAGCCGAGCGGCGAGAATCCCGGTTCCATGAACAGCAAGTTGGCGGCGCGGAACGTGACACCCATTTCCACACTGGCGGTGGCGATCAACAGGCTGAAATCATCCGGGTTTTGTTTCCGCCCGACCTGGAATCCCAAACCCGTTCCGCCTTCCCGCCGGCTGTCGTCGATGCTGTTGATGACCAATACCCGATCGTGGGGAATGCTGGCTGTATCGCACAGCGCCGCCAACGCCGGCAATTCCCGCCGCAAATTCGCCAGAGCGTTGTAGATCAGCACGACCTGTCGGCCAGCGGCAATTTCGCTCGCGACAGCGGTTCGCTGCTCCTCGACCAGCGCCGCTAGCGAAGGCGCTTCGCTCAGGCTCAACATAACGTCGCCGTGCAAGGGTCGTCCGGCGTCGGATATGGTTTCTTCCAGTTCGGCGATGTCCGCCACCGCGATGCCGAGCCGTTCCAACACCGGGCGAATGGCGAGCGGCGTCGCGGACAGGAAGCTCACTTTGGCGCGACCGAAGGGGACGCTGGCCAGTCGCGCGCACAGCGCCGCCAGCCCGAAGCCCCGCGCCTCGATGGTGTGAAATTCATCAAAAACAAGGTGATCGAATGCGGAAAGCACATCGAAAATGCCCAGGGCTGCCTGTCCGGTTTCCATGGGCCGCTGCAACAGCAGATGACTGACCACTTCGGGAATGGCGAAGATGATTTCCCCACCCTCGCGGGTATCGTCGAGCGCCTGCATCTGCCGCAACCGGTAGCCGCCGATATGCTCCACCTGCCGCGCCCGCAGTTCGATGGTTTGGTCGGAACTCCACACGGCCACCTTGGCTTCAGCCTGGGCACTCGGCCAACCCTGTTGCCTGACCAGGTCGTTGATAAACCCGGCGGCCAGATTTTGCGCCAGCCGCCGGGTTGGCACGACGAACAGCACCCGCTGCTCACGTTGCGCCACCGCCCGTAAAAAAGCATAGCTTTTGCCCGCCCCGGTCGGCGCGGAGGCAATCCGCACTCGCCGGGGATCGTCCAGCAAGGTCTGTTGCAGGGGCGACAGTTGGGTGACGGGGTCAGATGCGACGCAATGCCGCGCAATCGTTAGCTCAGTTGCCATTGGGCGATCTCCTGGGCGGCAGCCGCTAACGATAAGGGTGCAGTGAGTTGCAAACCGTGGAGCAAGTACCGTTCGACCGCCAGTTCCCGTCCGAACAGGGCAGCAGTTGCGGCATTGAGGCGCACCGTTTCCACCCTGGCTGGTTTCAGCTTCACCATGCCGTTACGGTGCAGCCCGATCCGCACCACCAGTTCGCCCTGGCCGGTCGCGGCGAATGGATCGAAGCCAAACACCGCACCGGTAAAGCTCTGATCGGGCGGAACCTCCTGAGTCAGAAAGAAATCCTTGAGGTTGCCTTTCTTGGCGACGTTCTGAATTTTCTCCTTCAAGCCGGCTTCAGCGTCCAGATTGAGACGGCGCACCAGCGGCGGCAGCAGGCGCGGTTCGAGGGTGGTAAAGACCGAGGTGCGAAACGGCATGACCCGCAGATGAGCAGCGTAGTCCTTGACCGGCAGAGCAACCCGCGCCGTCAGCATTCCCAGGGTTGCCGCCAGCGCGAACGCCATCGCCCGGTCGCCGATCAGTTCCGGCAAGGTCGCCGTTCCGCTCTGCACCATCAGCGAGTGGTAACAAAACGGGGTGAGCGTGGTGGCCTGGATGCCGATGGCTTTCATGGCGGCATCCTTCAATCGGCATTCGCCAACAAATCGCCTTCCGTATCTTCGTCGGCCTTGCCACGCTTACCCTTTTTGCCAGTCTCTTCCTTCCTGGCATCGTCCTTGCCGAACCACTGATCAAACAAATCGGCAACCTTGGGCGCGGCTTCGCGGTATTCGGCGGCCAGCCAGCCGTCTTCGTTGAAAGCCGAGACCAGCGCTTCGAGCTGATCCTGCGCTGCTTCCGGCCCCATCATGGTTTCATGCGGCGGGGCCAACAGTTTATGCAACGCCTGAATAGCGCGTTCGGGATCGCGCAATGTTTCTTCGCCGGCGTCGCGCAACTTCTTGACCAGTTCATAAGGCGAGCTGATGGCCTGCTCGAATTTTCCGCCGTAAATACCAACCATCCGGCTGCGGATGTTGGTTCCGGTCAACGATGTTTGTCCGCCGTAACTGCCCGCCAAGCCGACGCAGAGCAACAGATGCCTCAAGCCGATCAGCGGCAATACCCGGCCACGAGTGGAAAGTACTTGCACCATGAGCGTGCCGGGTTTGATGAAATAGCGGCTGAAGAGATTGTCGGTGTTTTTCTTGTCCTCGGCGTCGAACAGCGTACCGTCTTCAGCGGCGCGGATATGAAAAGTCTCGTCCACGCACAACGCCTTGGGCAGCAGGCTCAGGCCATCGGAGTAGTTGACCGCCGCCTTGACCGGCAATACCCGATTTTCGTGGTTGATCGAGTCGCCGAATACCAGGGTATTGAAATCGAAGGCATCCGATGGCTTTTGCCCCTTGAACAGCGCGTTTTTGTTCTGCGGCATTCGCCCGCCGATCTTGAGCGCCCGCAATATTTGCAAGCCCCGTCCCTTTTCGGGGTACTTAAATTTGTTGGGAACGGCGCGGATATAGGCATCGTCGGCAATTTCAATATCAGTGATTTCCGCTTCAGCATTGCGAAATATCACGGGAGCAATTGCTTCGCGCAACAATATAATGCTGACGGAACCAAGATTTTTCAAAGCCGGATGCACATAAATTTTTTTGTCGCTCTGGCTATCCTGCGTGAGCCTGGCGATGTCGGCGAGATAAGGAATGAAGCGTTCCATGATGGGTTTCCTCAGGCATTAACAGAAGTGGTGGAATCGGTGATTTCTTCGGGTTGTGACTGGCTCGCGTGCAAGAACGATATTCGGTAAATGCTGCCGAGAATACGACGGGTGCTTTGTGTTGGCGAACGTCCTTTGAGTATTTCGTTCCAGACTTTATCAACAAACAGGGTAGCAACTTCCATGCAACCTTCCCGCAATGCCTTGTTATCTCGGTGCTCCCGTGCAGCAGCTTTACCTTTTCTTAAAATAACTTCCAAGTCGCTGGTAATACCTTCAACGAGAGAAGCCCGGTCTGAAAGATGTGGGGAAATGCGCGCTTTTTCAGCAAAATCCAGACACAGCTTAAATACCAGTATTTCTTCGCTGATGGAGGCTTTTGATGTTGGGCGGCGCTGAATACGTGCCGCCGCCTTGCCTAACTGAACTAAAGCACCTTCTTGTTCATTCATGGTGTATTCCTCTATTGACTTATCAAAGATTTTTTCCAGTTCCATCAACACGAAACGTATACCGCCAGCCCGCATCGAATCGGTATTTTTCAGTTCGTCATGCAAATGGCACAACGCCAGGCATAGCGTTCCAAACCGAGTATGTGGATTAGCGTACCGCATCAGCACGTCATAACCCAAACCTCTTGTTTCCAGTAGAACCTGGGCAAGTTGCAACTGTTCCAAGGCAAAGGGAATTTGTTCAAGGCGCATGCTGTTACCACCGATCAAATCCGCCAGCAGTCGCGGCATGGCGTCATAGTGGAAAAAAGCACGTTGCGGGGTGGGTAAACCTCTAAAGACGTGAATTGGTCGTCCGAGGCGACGGCAGGCTTTCAACAACATTCGCAATTGGTCGATCTGCGCTGATATTTTATCGGCCATTCGTTCAAAGCGGGCCATCCGATAGCGCCCTTTGTAAATTTCAGTTCCTTGATAAACGCTGCCTTTCTTGATCTCCTCGCGGCTGAGGTCATAAAGCGATAGCGCCGCCATCGCTTGGTCCTCGCGCAGTCCCAGTCCCCCAAATAAGCCACTGGTGCTGGGTGAGGAAATCAACGTTGGCACACCGTCGGACTTGCCGCCCATCTTTCCATGAATTTCTGCTCGCAATTTATATTCGGCTACTGATACCAGGCTGACGTTGGTATGCGCCTGCTCCGAGGTAATGGATTCCGGGCGATTGTCGCGCCCGGAAAAAGCGGATACTCGCACTCCGTAAAGTCCAACCGCCTCGTCAATCGCGTCGTTAAAAGGCACAGGTTCATCGGTAAAGATGCAGCGGCCATGAGCCTGTTCGTCGGCTACAGTAACCCGTTTGCCGCTTAATAACTGGCGAAAATGTCGCTCTACCGCAGCCGTGACGACAACGCCACGCCCTTCAATAAATCGATTAAAACCAGGCTGGCTGTTTTCACCTTCCAACCATTGTTTCAAAAGCCCATTCTCGCCCCAAATCGCCGTTTCTACACTGTTATCGTCGATGGATAGGGCTAAAACCCACAGCGAGGTCAAGGTTCGGCGCGACGTATCGTCCCGGATAGCGGTCAACCAGGTTAGTCGTTCCTGACCGATACTCTTTAACAACATCTCCTCCCTTTGGGTATAATCGGGTAGCCCGGTTTTTTTACCGGTCGGTGTGTTCAGATTCAGCAGCAAGGCAAGATGGGCGGCCTTGCGCAATGCAGTGTCGGCATCAGGTGAAAGATCATCAAGTATTGAATAAGGCGAGGCTAATGCTCCTGATGTGCGAGGCCAGCGCGGTGCAAGGCCCAAGGCGCCAATTAATAAATCCAACTCTACTGTAACTTGTGTCTGCAAATCTGATTTGATCAAAAATAGCCGCCCGACTTCTCGCCGGGGCAAGTCCGCTAGAAAATCCTGCAAAGCCTGATGCTTGGGCTGACCATTATAAAGTGCCGGCAAACCCCGATTGGAAATGACCAATTCGAGTTGGAAAGGCAAGTCGCTACAAAATTTGTTTAATGCCTTATCGACGATACTTTCAAATGCTGTCGCCGGCAGCAGCATAAACAAGCGTCCATCATGGTGTATCTCAATAAGCGGTAATACTCCAGTCAACCGGAAACTAAACCCAGATAGCAACCGCTGCAATTCATCAAGCAGGAACGGATGATGTGGGTCGAATAGATCGAGAATGCGCCAATTCTGGATTAAGTCAGTGTGTAATGTTTGAACTTTACTTAAATGATTTAATACACCAGTCAAGCCACCTTTCTCTGGATCAGACGATAGCCAGACGCCATCCAGCTTATCAGCCAAGGCAATATAGCCCATCAGTGAATCATAATCCCTTGGCGGCAATTCAATGGGAGGGCTACGATGGCGTTGGGTATCCTCAACCAGTTCGATCAAGTAGCGTATTTGTTCGGCGCTCAGTTTCTCCGGCGCCAGAAATTGCGCCAGCCTATATCGCCCGACCGCATTTTCAATCTCATCGAGTGGTAAACGGGTGTTGCGCTCAACTTTTAGCAGCTTATCCAAATCATGCAGGAAGGCGATGACAGCAATGATCCGCAATCGCTTTTCCAGCAGCGCGGTGTCCATATCATGGTTTTGGCCCAGCTTGTCCAAGGCATAGAAATTTAATGAGCCACGTACAACCGAGAGCAAATGATCCAACAAGGTTACGTTCGTGTTCAGTTCATATTTTTTCCACTTCTCAACATCACTATGCCAG
>Ga0116153_10003781_pt1 | contig 10372 bp, 5 predicted proteins | sample AD_UKC028_MetaG_FD_89896 | JGI IMG/M metagenome (GOLD analysis project Ga0116153, IMG submission 89896) | Active sludge microbial communities of municipal wastewater-treating anaerobic digesters from USA - AD_UKC028_MetaG | ecosystem: Engineered > Bioreactor > Anaerobic > Digestate | place: USA... | reverse complement strand
TTCCTCGCGGCAGAACTCGAATCCGGCTATCGCGTCGACGGCCTCGGCGCCGCCCTCGAAAAGCTCGCGGGAAAGGACTAGCGTCGTGGACTTCCGGAGGATCGACCCGCGGTCGCTGTCGATGAACCCCTTCTCCCTCATAGCGGAGGAGTGGATGCTCGTCACGGCGGGCGCGCCGGGGGACTGGAACACGATGACCGCGTCCTGGGGAGGCTTCGGCCACCTCTGGAACCGCGACGTCGCCTTCGTCTTCGTGCGGCCGACGCGGCACACCTACGGCTTCATGGAGCGGGAGTCCCGCTTCAGCCTCTCCTTCTTCGGGCCCGGGATGCGGCAGGCCCTGGCCCTCTGCGGCTCCCTCTCCGGCCGCGACGTCGACAAGGCCCAGGCCGCGGGCATCAGCCCCCGGGTCTTCGACGCGGCGGCGTCGCCCGGGGAGCCGGCCGGGCGGGGCGGTTCCCCGGCCCCTGCCGGACATGGCGGCCCGGGCGGCGCCGATTCGGCCAACGTCATCGCCTTCGAGGAGGCCCGCCTCGTCCTCGCCCTTAGGAAGCTCCACGCCCAGGACCTGGACCCGGCCTGCTTCGTCGATCCTTCCATCAACGACCACTACGCCGCCCTCGACTGGCACCGTCTCTACGTGGGCGCCGTCGAGGCGGCCTGGAGCAGGGACTAGCCTTGTTCGGAGCCATGGAGAGGACCGTCCTCGGCTCCCTCCGGGACCGGGGGCTCTCCTTCGTCCTCCCGAGCGAGATCGCGGCGGAGGCCTGGCTGGAGCGGGCCCTCGTCCTGGGCGGGGAGGAGGCCCTGGAGGCCGGTCGCTTCCTGGGCTGGGACAGCTTCAAGGAGCTCGTCTCCGCGGAGGCAGAGGGCGCGGGGCCGGCCGACGACTTCCTCAGGACCATCTTCGCCGCGTCCTATCTATCAGCCAACGCGAAGGAGCCCAGGCTCCGCGTCCTCGTCCCGCCGGAGCACGCGGGCCTGCACGCGCCCTTCGCGCCCTGCGTCGCCGCGGGCCTCCCGCGGCTCCGCTCCCTGTCGCTGGCCGTCCGGCGCCGCGGCGGCCCGCCGCCCTCGGGAGCCCTCGCCGACTGGCTCGATATCCACCGCGCCTACGAGGCCTTCCTCTCCGAGCGGAGCCTCTACGAGCCCTCCTACCTGCCGCGTCGCCTCCGGGACCCTGGCCGTCGCTTCCTCGTCCTCTTTCCCGAGCTCATCGAGGACTTCGCCGAATACGAGGAGGGGCTCAAGGCCTCCGGTTTCGTCCGGGTCCTGAGCCTCGCCGAGGCCCTCGCCGGCGCGGCTTCCGGCGACATGGCGGCGCCCGCCTCCGGCGGCGCGGTCCCCGGCGGCGCGGCGACCCGGGACGGCGGCCGGGCGGCGGCGCCCTTGCGGCTCGCCCGGCCCGGCTCCGGCCTCGCGGAGCTCAGGAGCCTCCTTCGCGGCATCGGCCGCCTCCTCGACGAGGGCGAGGCGCCCGAGAGCCTCGTCGTCACCGTCTGCGGCCTCGACGCCTACCGGCCCTACCTCGAGCGCGAGGCCCGCCTCCTCTCCGTGCCCCTGGACTTCCGCTCCGGCAAGGCCCTCTCGGCCTACCCAGGCCCCCGCCTCTTCAAGGCGGCCGGCGAGGCGGCCGGCTCGGGCTTCGCCTTCGACGCGATGCGCGACCTCCTCCTCTCCCCCGCCTGGCCCTGGAAGGATCCGGCGCTCAACCGGGCCCTCGTCCGCGCCGGGGCCGCGCGATGCGCCCTGGCCCCCTGGCCGGCCGCGCCGGGAGAAGGCGGCGGCGCGGCCCGGGGAGCGGCGCCGGCCCCGGAACAAACGCCGGCCGCCGGCAGGACGGCGGGCCGCCTCGTCGACCCATGGGAGGCGAGCCTCCCGGGGGCCGAGGGCGGAGCCGCGCTGCTTGGGCGCTACCGAACCCTGAGGCGCCGGATCGCCGCGATGAGCGCGGCGGAGAGCTTCGCCGCCCTGAGGAAGGCCTACGCCGCCTTCCGGAAGGAGCTCTTCTCCGACGAAGGCTGGGAGCCTCTGGCGGACGCGAGCCTGGCGCGCGCGGTCGAGGAGCTCGAGGGACTCTGCCGCGCCGAGGAGAAGGCCGGCCTCCCCGTCGAGTCGCCCTTCGGCATCTTTCTCCGCGTCCTCGACCAGAAGCGCTACGTCCCCCAGGGCGGCTCGGGCGGCGTCAGGGTCTACGAGTGGCGCGTCGGCGCGGGCCTCGCTCCCGAGAGGCACTTCGTCCTCGGGGCCTCGCAGGACGCGCTCTCGGTCACGTACTCCCGCTTCGGCTTCCTCCGCGAGGACGAGAGGCGCGGCCTCGGCGCCGAGGAGGCCGACGCGACGCCAGCCTTCATCGCCGCCTACGCCGAGTCGGGCTCGCAGGTGCTCTTCAGCTGTCCCCGCGAGGGCTTCTCGGGGGAGCGCCCTCCCCACGGCATCCTCCTCTCCCGGGCCGAGCCCGGCTCCTTCCCGCCGGGCTCCGACGAATACGAGGAGGAGCTGCTCTGGCTCTCGGGCGAGGGCCAGGCTCCCGGCCGACTCCACGCCATCCAGCGGAGGGGCCTCCTGCGGGGTCTCGGCGCGGCGTCGGCGGGAGGGAGGAAGGGAGCCGTCCTGCCCCCAGCCCTGGCGGCCACCGCGGCCGCCAGGCTCCGCGGCGAGGACGGAACCCTCCGCCTCAGCTCCACCGCCATCGACGAGTACGGGCGCTGCCCCTTCGCCTACCTCTACGAGCGCCTCCTTCGCGCCACGGAGGAGAAGGCCGGCCTCGAGTTTGCCGACGCGCCCTTCCTGGGCGAGGTCTACCACGAGGCCCTGGCGCGGCTCTTCGCGAGGATAGCAAAGGAGGACGGGCGCTTCCGTCCCGAGCGTCGGCTCGAGTACGCGGACTTGGCGGGCGAGGCGCTGGACGCCGCCTTCGCGGCCTTCGCCCGGAGACGCGGCCCCTTCGCGGGCGTCGTCCTCTCGGCCTACAGGGGGAGGATGGAGCTCTACCTCCGACGCCTCATGGAACGGGAGGCGGAGCTCTTCCCCGGCCTCGAGGTGGGCCCCCTGGAGGAGGACTTCCTCCTCCGCTATCCCGAAGGCGGCGATCCCGAACGCGGGGTTCCGCCGCGCGTGGCCCTCTCGGGCCGGATCGACCGCCTCTCCCTCCGAGAGGGCAGGGCCGTCGTCGTCGACTACAAAAAGGGCAACTATCCTACGCGGGCCGAGGTCGCGCCCTCGGTGGACGGAAGCCTCGCCGAGGCGCAGGTCCCCGCCTACCTCCGCCTGGTCGGCGCGAGCGAGGCGGGCTCAGGCGGAGTCGAGTCGGCCTGGTACCTGAGCGTCGAGGGAAGCTCGCAGCTCGAGCCCGGCTCCGCAGCCTGCGCCTTCGGGCCCGCCGCCTTCAAGCCCTACGTACCGGAGGAGTCCCTGCCCTCCTTCCTGGCCGCCTTCGACGCGGCCCTCGGGAGGACGGCCTCCGGCATCCTCGCGGGCGACTACCCCTTCGCGCCCAAGGGCGCGCAGGAAGTCGCCTGCGCCGACTGCGCCTCGCGGGGCATCTGCCGCGAGCGCTACGCCCTGCGCCTGTAAGCGAGGTTCCCGCCATGGCCGAAGCAGTGATCCGGTACAAGCGCGCCCGCGGCCTCGAGGGCCCCCAGGCCGAGGCGGCCCTCGCCGAGGAGAACGCCGTCGTAGCCGCCGGCGCCGGCTCCGGCAAGACGACCGTCCTCGCGGCCCGCTACGTCCGCCTCCTCGAGGAAGGGCGGCTCCGCGACGGCTCGCGGGTCCACGCGCGCAACGTCCTCGTCCTCACCTTCACGCGCAAGGCGGCCGCGGAGATGCACGGCCGCATCTACGGCGCCCTCGCCGAGGCGGCGGCCCTGGCCGAACGCGCGGCCGCCGCCGAACGCGCCGCTGGGGGCGCCGCTGGGGGCGCCGCGGGGGCCGGCGCCGCGGGGGCCGGCGCCGCAGAGGCCGGCGACGCCGCGGGGGCCGCGCCGAGCGGCGAGACGGCAGCCGGACCGGGCGGCGAGGCGGCCGGGCTCGCGGTCCACATGGCGGCCTGCCTCGCGGAATTCTCCCAGGCCCAGATCTCCACCTTCGACTCCTTCGCGGGGCGGATAGCCCGCTCGGGCTCCTCCCGCTTCGGCCTCGCCCCGGACTTCCAGGTGGACGACGGCGCGGCCCGCGAGAGCGCCCTCCGCCTGGCCCTCGACTTCATCCTGGAGAGGCGCGAGGAGGCCGCGATGCGCGAACTCGTCGCGGCCAACGGCTTCACGGAGACTCAGGAGGCCCTCGCCGGCCTGGCCGTGGAGCGGATGCCCCTGTCCTCGCCGCCCGACTTCGCCGCGATGCACGCCAGGCAGGAGGGCCTGCTCCGGGACGGGCTCGCGAAGCTCCGCGCGGAGCTCCTGGACGAGCGGGCCGCCGCCCTCGAGTACGCGGGAGGCAAGGCTCCCGCGGGCGTGAAGGCCTGGCTCGACGCCTTCGCGGCCGACCCCTTCGCCGCCGCGCCCGCCGGCGCATGCGCGGCGGGCCCGGCCGCGGGCCTGGCGGACCGGGCCGCGGGGCCCACGGGCGCCGAAGGGGCCGATCCTTTCCTCGCCTGGCTCAAGGGCTTCGAGGGCCTGCGCAAGCCGGGCTCCAACTCGACGAGCGAGGCGGGACTCTACCTGAACGGGGCGGTCGACGGCTTCAAGACGCTCGCTTCCGCCTATCGCGCCCACGCGGCGGCCCTGGCGGCCCACCCCGGGCGCCTGGCGCTCTACCGACTCCTCGACGAGTTCCGCCCGCGCTGGGACCAGGCCCGCCGGGCGGCGAAGACCCTCTCCTTCCGCGACGCCGCGACGATGGCCTTCGACCTCCTCTCGCGGGATCCCGGGCTCCGCGCCGTCTACAAGGGCCTCTACCGCTACGTGATGATCGACGAGTTCCAGGACGACGACGAGCTCCAGAAGCGCGTCCTCTACCTCGTCGCGGAGCGGGAGGGGCGGAGGGAGACCGGGGAGCCCACCCCGGGCGAGCTCGAGCCGGACAAGCTCTTCTTCGTCGGCGACGAGAAGCAGTCGATCTACCTCTTCCGCGGCGCCGACGTCTCGGTCTTCCGCGCCCTCGCGGGGGAGCTCGCCGCCTCCGCCCCCGGCGGAAAGCCCAGGCGCCTCGTCCTCTCGCGGAACTTCAGGAGCGAGCCCGGCCTCATCGAGCTCTACAACCGCCTCTTCCCCGTCGTGATGCGGCCGGAGGACGGCCGCGAGAGCGAGCCGCACGAGGCGGCCTTCGAGCCCCTCCTCGGCAGGGAGCCGACGCCGGGCGCGGCGCCCGAGATCCGCTACCTCGAGCTGCCCTACAGGCCCGACTCCGCGGAGGGCCTGAGGAGCAGGGCCGAGTGCGAGGCCTGGGCGATCGCGGAGTTCATCCGGGACTCGGTGAGGACCGGCTCCCTCGCCGTCGCGGACCGGGAGTCGGGCCGGGCGAGGCCGGCGCGCTACGAGGACTTCGCGGTCCTCTTCCGCGCGACGGGGAAGCAGATCCACCTCGAGAAGTACCTCCGCCTCCTGGGCGTCCCCTACGCCTCCGAGAGCGCATGCGGCCTCTTCTCCGAGGCGGTGGCCGGCGACCTCTACTACGCGCTCAGGCTCGCGGCCCATCCCGAGGACAGGCAGGCCCTGGCGGCCTACCTCCGCTCGCCCTTCGCCTCCGTGGACGACGAGAAGGCGGCCGGCCTCCTCCTCGCGGGCGAGGGCGGGCTCGAGTCGCCCTTCGCGGCCGCCGACCCGGCCTTCGGCCGCGCCCGAGGGACGATGGCGGCCCTGCGGGGCATGGCCGACAGGGAGACGATCGCCTCTTGCCTCTCCTACCTCTGGTACGAGGCCGGCTATCGCGCCGCCCTCCTCTCCAGCCCCGGCGGCCGCGCCTTCGAGGAGCACTTCGAGCTCGTGCACTCCCTGGCCGTCGCCGCAGACGCCGAGGGCAGGCCCCTCGCCGCCTTCGTCGCGGACCTGGAGCCACTCGTCGGCTCGCCCGAGCGCCTCGACGACGCGGAGATCCCGAGGGAGGCCGCCCGGGGCGTACGCCTCATGACCGTCCACAAGTCGAAGGGCCTCGAGTTCCCCGTCGTGGTCGTCCCCCAGGCGAACAACGCGGGACGGAACGGAGGGGCGCCGTCCTGGGCCTGGGACGACGAGGCGGGCGCCACCTTCAGGCTCCCCGCGCCGGGCGGCGACCCGAAGAGGCGCGACAACATCTTCTACGAGCGCGCCGCGGAGGAACGGGCCGCGCGGCAGCGCGCGGAGGCGAAGCGCCTCCTCTACGTCGCCCTGACCCGCGCCGAGTCGCAGGTCCTCGTCACCGCCACCGCCCCCAGGAACGAGGAGAAGGAGAAGCCCAAGAGCTTCCGCTCCTTCCTCCTTCCCGCCATGGGCCTCCGCGCGGGCTCAGGCCCCGGCGCGGCGGCTCCCGGCGCGGCGGCTCCCGGCGCGGCGGCCCCCGGCGCTGCGGGCAACGGCTCGCCGGGCGAGGTCGCCGAAGCCGGCGGCCGCGAGGACGAGGCGGCCCGGGCGGCGGACGCGGTCTTGGGCGAGCCCGTCTATGTCTCGGAGCTCGAGACGGGACGGCTGCGCCGCCTCCCTTCGGGCGTCCTGGCCGGCCTCATCCGCGAGCGGAGCGACGAGGACTACGAGGCCCTCCTGGGCTCGGCGAGGGCCAGGGCCGCGAAGCCCGCGATGCCCGACGCCGCCCCCGTCGGGCGCCGCGCCGCGCCAAGGCTCCGCGCGGTGAGCGCCATCGCCGCCGGATGGTCCGCCTCGCGGGCGGTGGGAGCCGAGGGCAAGGGCGACGCAGCCGCGCAAAGGGCCGAGCCGCTCGCCGTCGCGCCAGGCCTCGAGCGTCCCGAGGGCCTTCCCCCCGAGCTCTGGGGCAGCCTCGTCCACGCCCTCATCGAGCGCGCCCTCATCGAGCGCGCCCTCGCGGGGACCGCGGCTCCGCGGGAGGAGGAACTCGAGCCCAGCCTCCGCTCCTCCCTGCAGTCGGCCCTCCCCTCCGAATCGTCCCTCAAGGCTGCGATGGAGCGCGCAGCCAGGCTCGCCGAGGTCTTCCTCGGCTCGGCGCTCGGACGCCGGGCCCTCGCCGCGAAGGAGCGCCTCGTCGAATGGCCGCTCGCCATCCGCTACGAGGTTCCGCAAGGCGCTGGCGCCGCGGCCGCTGCCCGACGTGTCGCGAGGGGCCAAGCCGACCTCGTCGCCGTCGAGGAGGGCAGGGCCTTCGTCGTCGACTACAAGACGGACGGGGAGATCGAGGCCGGGCGCTACGATCTCCAGGTCGCGGCCTACAGGCGGGCCGCCGAGGCCGTCCTCGGCCTGCCGACGGAGGCCTACATCTTCTACCTCCACGGCGGAGGCCGCGCCGTCCCCGTCGCCGAGTCCGCGCCTGGCCTCGCCGACGCGCCGCTCCCTGAGCCCGAACCCTTCGAGTTCTCCTTCGCGCCGGCGACCGGGGAGGCGCCCGCGCATGGGCAGGCGCCGGCTCACGGGCAGGCGCCGGCGACCGGGCAGGAGACGGCGCGGCCGCCGGCTCCCCGCGAGGCGGGCGGATGAGCGGCAGGAAAAGCGGCGGGGGCTCAAGCCCGGCTCCGCGCGAGGGTTCGAGCCAGGCGCCGGCCGAAGCCTTGAGCTCCGCGGAGCTCCAGGACGCCTACGAGGACCAGCGCCTCCTCGTCGAGATCGGCCGCGAGCTCATCGTGGAGAAGGACCAGGGCCGCCTCCTCGGGCGCATCCTCGACGCCTGCCGCGGCATCACGGGCGCGGACGCGGGCTCGATCTTCCTCTGCGAGCAAGGCGACCGCGGCCCCCTCCTCCGCTTCAAGCACGCGAAGACCTTCTCGCGGCCCCTGGCCTACGAGGAGTTCACGATGCCCCGCGACGAGCGCTCGATCGCGGGCTACGTCTCCCTCTCGGGGAAGCCGCTCAACGTGCCCGACGTCTACGGACTCGACCCCGCCCTGCCCTACCGCTTCAACTCGGGCTACGACCGCTCCTCGGGCTACCGCACGAAGAGCATGCTGGTCGTCCCGATGCGGGGCCTCAAGGGCGAGGTGATCGGCGTTATCCAGCTCATCAACTCCAAGGAGAGCCCGGAGGCCGAGTCCGAGGAGGCCGTCTCCGGCCGCGAGATCGCCGACTCCGTCCTCCTTGCGGGGCCCGAGGACTTCGAGCGGCTGGTCTTCCCCTTCAAGGAGCGCTACGAGGGCCTCATGGAGGCGGTCGCCAACCAGGCGGCCATAGCCCTGGAGAACGCCCGGATGGTGCGCCGCCTGGCCGAGCAGTTCGAGTCCTTCGTCCGCGCCTCCGTCGCCGCCGTCGAGTCCCTGGACCCCGCGACGAGCGGCCACTCCGAGCGCGTCGCGAGGAGCGCCGTCGCCCTCATGGCGGCCGTGGACGCGGAGAAGGACGGACGCTACGGCGCCTGCTCCTTCGGCGCGGAGGAGCGGCTCGAGCTCGAGTACGCGGGCCTCCTCCACGACTTCGGCAAGGTCTACATCGATCCGAGGATCTTCACGAAGGCGAAGAAGCTCTTCGAGCGGGACTACGACTGCCTCGTGTGGCGGCTCAAGTACTCGGGCGCCAGGGCCGAGCTCGCTTGCGCGAGGCGCGAGGTGGAGGCCCTCCGCGGGGGCCGCGGGGCCGAGGCGGAGGGCGAGCGGAGGGAGGCCGAGCGCGCCAAGGCGGCCGTCCTCGAGGCCCTGGGCCTCGTCCGCGCCCTGAACGAGCCCGAGGCCACGGAGGGCGAGCCCGAGGAGAGGCTCGCCCTCCTCCTCGTCGCCGCGCCGCCCGCGGGCCTCGACCTGGACGGCAGCCCCCTCCCCCTCCTCACCGAGGCCGAGCGGCGCGACCTTTCGATCCGCCGGGGCACCCTCAACGAGGAGGAAAGACGGCTCATCCAGGACCACGTGCGCTACACCCAGGCCTTCGTGAGCCGGATCACCTGGCCTCCGGAGCTGGCCGGCGTCCCCGAGTACTGCGCGAAGCACCACGAGATGCTCGACGGCTCGGGATATCCCGCCGCCCTCAAGGCCGACCGCATCCCCCTCCAGGCGCGGATGCTCGCGATCGCCGACGTCTACGACGCCCTGGCCGCCCGCGACCGCCCCTACAAGAAGGCCCTGCCCTTCGAGACCGTCCGCTCCATCATGGAGGAGGAGGCAGCCAAGGGGCGCCTGGACGAGGAGCTCCTTCGCCTCTTCTTCGAGCGGGAGTGCTGGAACGAAAGCGCCTCCGGGCCGGCCTGAGCGGCAGGCCGAGCCTTTCACCCCGCCTGGATCCGGCGGCCCGGGATGCCTGCTTGGGCGGCGCATATTCGCAAGCGCGGCTCAGACCCAGGCGTCGCTCAAGGGCCCGCAAGCGCAACCCGCCCGAGGGGATGCCCAAGGATCTCCATTTATGTATACTGAGGGCCGGATGATGGAAGCAGCAGCCCCCAATGCCCCGGAAAAGGATCCCACGCCCTGGCGCCTTTTCCGCGTCTTCTTCGGCATCTCCGCCGTCACCGTCGGCGGAGGCTACGCGATGGTCCCCGTGATCGGCTCGGCCCTGGAGAAGCGGGGCTGGTTGGGCGAGGAGGAGTTCTACGACCTCTTCGCGACGGCCCAGTCCTTCCCCGGCCCCCTAGCCTTCACGACGGCCCTGGTCGCGGGGCGGAAGCTCGGCGGCGCGGCGGGCGCCGCGGCCGGCGCTTTGGGGGTCCTCCTGCCCCCCTTCGCGGCGATAGTCCTGGTCGGCGCCCTCATCGGCCGCTTCGGCGACCTGCCGGCCGTCCGGGCCTTCCTGGACGGCGCCGGCGCGACGGTGCCCGGCCTGGTCGCAGCCATGGTCTTCAAGATGGCCAAGAACCGGAAATGGAGCCTTCCCCGCGTCCTCGGCGTCGCCGTCCTCGCCCTCGCCCTCGTCCTGGCCCCCAAGGCGAGCCTCCCCGTCTTCCTGGGCGGGTCGGCCCTGTGCTACCTCCTGGAGCGGCGATGGAATTCCTGAGCCTCCTCTGGTCCTTCTTCAAGATCGGCGTCGTCTCCTTCGGGGGCGGCTGGACGGTCGTCGGCCTCATCAAGGCGGAGACCGTGCCCCGCTGGATCGACGAGGCGGGCTTCTCCTCCCTGGTCGCGATAGCCCAGGCGACCCCGGGACCCGTGGCCCTCAACGCCGCGACCCTCGTGGGCTGGAAGAGCTTCGGCGTCCTCGGGGCGGTCGCCGCGTCCCTCTCGGTCGTCGCCTTCCCCGTCCTCGCCGTCGCGGCCGCGGGCCTCGTCGGGAGGCGCCTCCGGCTCGACCAGGGGGCCCTCAAGGAGGCCCTGAGGACGGGCACCCTCGCGATGATGCTGATGACCCTCTGGCTCCTCCTT
>Ga0116153_10003777_pt1 | contig 10378 bp, 10 predicted proteins | sample AD_UKC028_MetaG_FD_89896 | JGI IMG/M metagenome (GOLD analysis project Ga0116153, IMG submission 89896) | Active sludge microbial communities of municipal wastewater-treating anaerobic digesters from USA - AD_UKC028_MetaG | ecosystem: Engineered > Bioreactor > Anaerobic > Digestate | place: USA... | reverse complement strand
GGAATGCCGTGGCTGGCGATGGCGATGCGCACTTCCATCCCCGGCGCCATGTGCTCGCCCAGCACCTCCTTGACCCGGCCCAGCGGCCGGCTCTGGGCGCTGGGCTGTTCGATCAGCTCGACGATCACGATCTGGCCGGCTTGCGCCGCGCCACGTCCGTCGGGCGGCACCATGATGTCCTGGTTGATGCGCTTGTTGTCGGGAATGACGAAGCAGGCGCCACGCTCCTCGCAGAACCGGCCCACCACGGTTTCGGTGTTGCGCTCCAGCACTTCGACCACTGCGCCCTCGCGCCGGCCCCGGTAATCCACACCGATCACCCGCGCCACCACCCGGTCGCCGTGCAGCAGCTTGCGCATCTGCCGGGGCGAGAGGAACAGGCTGTCGCCGCCTTCGTCGGGAATCAGAAACCCGTGACCTTCCGGATGGCCAATCACCCGCCCGGTGACCAGATTCATCTTGGTGACCAGGCCATACCCCTCGCGGCGATTGCGGATCAACTGGCCGTCGCGTTCCATCGCTCGCAGGCGGCGGGCCAGGGCCTCGATTTCCTCCTCGCCCTCCAGCCGCCACTCGGCGCACAGTTCGGCTAAAGTGAGCGGCATACCCCGCTCTTCGAGAGAGTTCAGAATGAATTCGCGGCTGGGCGCGGCCTGGCCGTATTTCTTCTGTTCCCGGGCCACAAAGGGGTCAAGCTGACGCCAGGAGCCGTGTTTTTTATGGGTCATTGAATCACTTAGTAAGGTTGTAAAAACGTGAAAGAGAGCGGATTGACAGTCCGGCAGGCAATCCGTATAGTTCGCTTCCGTTGTCGCTGCACGCGGTGCGACAGCCACTTAGCCGAAGTGGCGGAATTGGTAGACGCGCTAGGTTCAGGTCTTAGTTGGGGTAACCCAGTGGAGGTTCAAGTCCTCTCTTCGGCACCAGATCGCAGGAAAAGCCCGGTCGAAAGCCGGGCTTTTTCGCGTTTTGGGGCTTCATTTTGCAGCGTTCCGGCTATCCTGTGGTTACCCTGCGGTCCTCGCCGCTGGTTTATACCACAGACAGCAATTCTCATTGGGCTGGCTTGCAAACATGGCATACAAAGGCATCATTCTCGCTGGCGGTTCCGGCACCCGGCTGCACCCGCTGACCGTTTCGGTCAGCAAGCAACTCATGCCGGTTTACGACAAGCCGATGATTTACTACCCGGTCGCCACGCTGCTGCTGGCGGCTATCCGGGACATCCTGATTATCACCACCCCCCGCGATCAGCAGGCGTACCAGACCCTGCTGGGCGATGGGAGTCAGTGGGGCGTCAACTTCCAGTACGCCGTCCAGCCCAGTCCCGATGGACTGGCGCAAGCTTTTCTGATCGGCGAGACGTTCATCGGGCGTGATCCCGCCTGCCTGATCCTCGGCGACAATATCTATTATGGTCAGGGCCTGTCGGCGTTGCTGCGCCGGGCGGCTTCCCGCCACCAGGGCGCTACCGTGTTCGGCTATTACGTGCGCGACCCGGAACGCTATGGCGTGGTCCGCTTCGACGCCAACGGCCGGGCGGTGGATATCGAGGAAAAGCCCAAAGCGCCCAAGTCCAACTATGCGGTGACGGGCTTGTACTTCTACGACAACGACGTGGTGGACATCGCTAAAAATATCCGCCCCTCGCCGCGCGGCGAGTTGGAAATTACCGATGTCAACAAGGTCTATCTGGAACGCGGCGCGTTGAACGTCGAGGTACTGGGGCGCGGCTACGCCTGGCTGGACACCGGCACCCACGAATCGCTGCTGGCGGCGGCCCATTTCGTGCAGGTGGTGGAGCAGCGGCAGGGTTTGAAAGTCGCTTGTCCCGAGGAAGTCGCCTGGCGGATGGGCTTGATTGACGACGCCCAGTTGACGCGCCTGGCCGGGCCGCTGGCCAAGAGCGGTTACGGTCAATATCTGTTGGAACTGCTGGATCGGAGAATCACATCGTGAAGGTGATCGAAACCGGCCTGCCCGGCGTATTACTGCTGGAGCCGAAGGTGTTTGGCGACGTCCGTGGGTTTTTCATGGAAACCTGGCAGGCAGCGCGCTATGGCGCGGCGGGGATGCCGGAACGCTTTGTTCAGGATAATCACTCGCGTTCGCGGCGCGGCGTGCTGCGCGGCCTGCACTATCAGTTGACGCAACCGCAGGGCAAACTGGTCTGGGTCACGCGCGGCGCCGTGTTCGACGTGGCGGTGGACATTCGCCGGGGTTCGCCGAGTTTCGGGCGCTGGTACGGTTGTGTGCTGGACGACGTAGATCACCGGCAATTGTATATTCCGCCGGGCTTTGCGCACGGTTTCTGCGTGGTGTCGGACGAGGCGGACTTTTTCTACAAATGCACCGACTACTACCACCCCCAGTCGGAGCAGGGCATCGCCTGGGATGATCCCGATATCGGCATTGACTGGCCGCTGCGGGAGGTTTCGTTGTCAGGCAAGGACCAGCAGAATCCCCGGCTGAATGCGCAATCCTCTGAAAAGTTGCCGGTTTACGAGGATTCCCCCTCACCCCAGCCTCTCTCCCGCCAGGGGCGAGGGGATTATTGAACGAGGGTTAAGCCATGCGAATTCTGGTAATCGGGGCCAGGGGCCAGGTGGGCTGGGAACTGACCCGGCGCGCGCCGGCGCTTGGCCATGAGACGCTGGCCTGGGATGTGGCCGAACTGGATATCACGGACGCCGCCGCGGTGGATCGGGCGCTGGCTGCCAGCAACGCGGAGGTTGTCATCAATGCCGCCGCCTACACCGCCGTGGACAAGGCGGAGCAGGAGCCGGAACTCGCGTTTGCAGTCAACCGCGACGGTCCTGCTCATCTGGCTGCCGCCTGCGCCCGCCTGCAAATTCCATTGCTGCATATTTCCACCGATTATGTCTATGACGGCCGCAAGCCCGGCCCCTACGTCGAGGATGACGCCACCGCGCCGCTGGGTGTGTACGGCGCGAGCAAGCTGGCGGGCGATGAGGCGGTGCGCCGGTTACTGTCCCGGCATTTGATTCTGCGGGTGAGTTGGGTGTTTGGCGTTCACGGCCACAACTTCGTCAAAACCATCCTGCGGCTGGCGCGGGAACGCGAAGAGTTACGAGTGGTCGCCGATCAGTACGGCGGCCCGACCTTCGCCGGCGACATCGCTGATACCCTGCTGGAACTGGCGGGGCGCACCACGGAGATGGATGCCAACGCTAACTGGGGGACTTATCACTATTGCGGTGAACCAGCCACCACTTGGCACGGTTTCGCCAGCGCGATTGTCGAACTGGCCCGCGCCCGCGAGTCGCTACGAGTCCAAACCGTCACCGCAATCACTACCGCCGACTACCCGACTCCCGCCGCCCGGCCCGCTAATTCGATGCTGGACTGCGCGCGGTTACAAAAAAGTTTCAATATTATTTCTCGCCCTTGGTGTCAGGGATTGAGTACCGTCTTGGATACATTTTGATAGATAAAATTATGCTTTAGTAATCAATAGGATTATAGTGAGCATAATTTCTGATATCCGCCAAATTGAAAGCATCGGGGTTAGCTCCGGCGATTTTATAGATGCCTTGACTGGTCTGCGTGGTCTGGCGGCGTCGTGGGTTATGATATTTCATTTATGGCTTGTTTTGTCTGGAGCACCTCCCGTTTTTATACAGCTTAACCAATGGCCAGTTGATTTGACTCCCTTGTTTAGCTGTGGTTGGGTAGGAGTTAATATTTTTTTTGGGTTATCAGGATTCCTGCTATTTTTACCTTTTGCTCAATTAATATTAGGCTTTAGAGAGCGAATTTATTTAGGGGAATATTTTAAGAGAAGATTTTTAAGATTATTCCCTGCATATTATTTACAAATTGCAATATTGTTTCTTCTATCCTTTGTTGGAATGCATCCGCCAATTAGTATCAAGATACTGATTTTTCATTTTTTTATGCTACAAGATTTTTTTCCCGATCAATTGATCAATGGCGTCTATTGGACCTTACCAGTCGAGCTTAGCTTTTATATAGCATTACCGATTCTATTCATTCTTTTGCAGCGAATAGGCTGGTTTTACTTTATGTTAGCCACAATTATTTTGGTTTTTTCCTATAGAGTTTTTTTGTTTTTTTTAATGCAACCAGTAGATGCTAGAAACGTTAAAGTTGTAGCAATGGGACAATTACCAGGAAGGTTTGATGATTTCGTTTTTGGGATGTGGAGCGCTTTTCTTTATACCAAATATGGTATTTTTATTAATGGCAAAACCAAGCTTGTCAGCTCATTAGGGATATTCGTAGGATTCTTTGGTATTGTTGCGATGATATACTGGTTTTATTTTAATGGCGTCAGCAACTATTGGTCTGGAGAAGGCAATCTGGTGTTTTTTTGGAACACGATTACAGCAGTTTTCATCAGCATATTGATTTTTTCACTAGCTCTTAATGGTAAGATAGCGCAAAGACTTTTTTCTAACAAGCTGATGTTTTTATTAGGAACGATTAGTTACAGCCTGTATTTATGGCACTTGATAGTCATTGCATGGTTAATGACATATTTCCAAGCTTATCCGGAATACAAATCTTCATTATTATGGATATGTGGGATAGTGATGTCAGTTTTATTGTCTGCTTTTTCTTACTGGTGCATCGAGTATCCATTCTTGAAAATCCGCCACGCAACATTAGTTAGCCAGAAGATGCCGATTACTTAATGGGGAGAAGCTGCTATTGAGCACGGATTTAGGCAAATTGTTAGTCCAGCAAAACAAGCTGGCCGAGGCTGATTTGCAACGCGCCCGACGGGTGCGGGAGGGCACTGGCGAAGGACTGGACACCCTGCTGGTCAAGCTGGGGCTGGTGTCGGAACGCGACCTGGCCGAGGCGCTGGCTGCGCACTTGAACCTGCCGCTGGTCCGGCCCGGCGACTATCCCGAAATACCGGCGACCAATGGCGGCGTATCGCCGCGCTTTCTCAAGGACTCGCGCGCTATTCCCCTGTTCGAGGACGAACAGGGGCTGACAGTGGCGATGTCCAACCCGACCGATGAATACGTGCTGGCGGCGTTGCAGTTGGCGACCGGCAAGACCATCACTCCGCGCGTGGGCATTCCCTCGGAACTGGAAGCGGCGTTCGAGCGGTTGTACGGCAGCGGCCGCTCGGCGATGGGCCAGATCGTGGACGCCATCGGCCTGGCCGACAATCTGACCGACGAAGAGCAAATCCAGCATCTCAAGGACCTGGCCAGCGAAGCGCCAGTGATCCGCCTGGTCAACCTGATGATCGCCCGCGCGGTGGAGTCGCGGGCTTCGGATATTCACATTGAACCGTTTGAGAACCGGCTCAAGGTCCGCTACCGGGTGGACGGTGTGCTGCGCGAGGTGGAATCACCGCCGTCGCGGTTGTCGGCGGCGGTGATCTCCCGCATCAAGATCATGGCCAAGCTGAACATCGCCGAACGGCGCCTGCCGCAGGACGGGCGGATTCAGTTGCGGGCGCAGGGCAAGGAGATTGATTTGCGCGTGTCTACCGTGCCGACCCTGTGGGGTGAAAGCGTGGTGATGCGCATCCTCGACAAGGCCAGCGTCGTGCTGGATTTCGAGGTGCTGGGATTCGGCCCGCGCACCCTCAAGCGGTTCCGCGAGGTGCTGGAGTTGCCCAATGGCATCCTCCTGGTTACCGGCCCGACCGGCAGCGGTAAAACCACCACGCTTTACACGGCGCTGCAAACGCTCAATACCCCGGAGCGGAAGATTCTCACCGTCGAAGACCCGGTGGAATACCAGTTGGAGGGTATTAACCAGATTCAGGTCAAGCCGCAGATCAACCTGAATTTCACCAACGCCCTGCGCGCCATCGTCCGCCAGGACCCGGACGTGATCATGATCGGCGAAATGCGCGATCTGGAAACCGCCAGCATCGCCGTGCAATCCGCGCTGACCGGCCATCTGGTGTTGTCCACTCTGCACACCAACGACGCTGCCGGCAGCATCACCCGCCTGCTCGACATGGGAGTGGAGGATTATCTGCTGACCTCGACCATCAGCGGCATCCTGGCGCAACGACTGGTGCGGCTGTTATGCACTCAGTGCCGCCAGCCGCATCCCGCCTTGCCGGAACTGGTCGAGGAAATGCGGTTGCAACGCTTTAGCAAGGCCCGCGAGATCATTTTGTACAAACCTGTCGGCTGCGAGCAGTGCGGCGGGACTGGCTATCGGGGGCGGGCGGCGATCATGGAATTTCTGGTGATGAGCGACCCGCTGCGGCGCATGGTGCTCAAGCACGCCGACGCCACCGAATTGCAGGCCGAGGCTCAGAAAGAAGGCATGGACACCATGTACGAGGACGGCCTGCGCAAGGCGGTCGCCGGCCTGACGACGATTGAGGAAGTGCTGCGGGTGACCACCCAGCAGGAACAGGAGGCGTAAAGTGCCGCGCTATCGCTATGAAGCAGTGGATGCCGCCGGCGAAACGCTGCACGACGAGCTGGATGCCGCGTCGCCAGAAGCCGCCATCGAACGCCTGCGCGATCAGGGTTTGCTGCCTTTGGCGGTTACTGAGGCCAGGGGCGGCTGGTTGCGCGGGGGCTTCAGTCAGCCGTTATTCAGCAAGCGCCGGTCACTATCGCAAAAATCCATCATGCTCCTGACCCAGCAACTGTCCAGCCTGCTCAACGCCGGCCTGCCGCTGGATCGGGCGCTGACTGTTCTGTTGAGCGTCGGCCAGGATGAGCAGAATAAAGCTCTGCTGGAGCGGGTACAGGAGAAGGTGCGCGGCGGTTCGTCGCTGGCTGATGCTCTGGAAGCGCAGGACGTGTTCTCGCGCTTTTATTTGAACATGATCCGCGCCGGCGAGGCGGGCGGCGCGCTGGAAGCGGTGTTAAAACGCCTGACCGAGTTTCTGGAGCGGTCACGGGCGTTGCGGGAGTCGGTGACTTCGGCGTTGATCTACCCGATCATCCTGCTGACGGTGGCGGCGTTGTCGGTCATCATCCTGCTGACCTTCGTGGTGCCGCAGTTTGAGCGTCTGTTCGCCGATGCCGGCAAGACATTGCCGCTGGCGACGCAGATCGTGATCGCCATCGGCGCCGGGTTTCGGCATTACTGGTGGGTTGGAGCCATCGTGATGATGGTGCTGGCGGCGGCGATGCGCCAGCAGTTGAACGCACCGGCGAGCCGCGCCCGCTGGGATCGCTGGTTCCTGCATTTACCGCTGTTCGGCGATCTGATCGCCAAGGTGGAAACGGCGCGGCTGGCGCGCACGCTGGGAACCCTGCTCGGTAACGGCGTGTCCCTGTTGAGCGCCCTGACCATCGTCCGCGAGACTTTGAGCAACCAGGTGTTGGCGACGGCGCTGGGCGAGGTGGCCGAACACGTCAAAACCGGCCGGGGCCTGGCCGATCCGCTGCTCGAAGCCGGCGAGTTTCCCAGGCTGGCGGTACAAATGATCCGGGTCGGCGAGGAAACCGGCCAGTTGCAGGAGATGTTGCTGCAAGTGGCCGATACTTACGATGGTGAGGTGCAAACCGCCATCAAGCGGATGTTGACGCTGCTGGAGCCGGCCCTGATTCTGGGACTGGGCGTGATCATCGCCGGCATCATCATGTCTATTCTGGTGGCCATCCTCAGCCTGAACGAGTTGGCGTTTTGAAGGGGATCAGGGATTAGGGACTACCCACTGCCCCCGCTGCTTTTTGTGAGAACGAGTTGATGAAACGAAATAACCTCCGCCGGGTGCGCGGTTTCACTCTGATTGAACTGCTGGTGGTGCTGGTCATTCTCGGCCTGCTGGCCGGTCTGGTCGGACCACAGGTGATGAAGTATCTGGGCGGCGCCAACACCAAGACCGCCAAGCTGCAAATCGAAGACTTCAGCACCGCGCTGGACGCCTTCCGGCTCGACATGGGCCGCTACCCCACCAGCGCCGAAGGCTTGGCGGCGCTGGTTGTGCAACCTTCGGGCGCAACTCGGTGGAACGGCCCCTATCTGCGCAAGAACGTCATCCCCAAGGATCCCTGGGGCAACGAGTATCAGTACCGCGCGCCTGGCCAGCATGGTGCTTTTGATCTCTATTCACTGGGTGCCGACAACGCCGAGGGCGGCGACGGCGAGAATCAGGATGTGGTGGGCTGGCTGTAGCGCGAACGGGCGCACCAGTGGTGAAGCGGGTCCGGCAGCGGGGGTTTACCCTGCTGGAAATCCTGATGGTGCTGGTGATTGGCGTCCTGCTGGTGACGCTGGTTCCGCCGCTGCTGTCGGGTCTGAGCGGCGCCACTGAACTGCGTGGAGCGGCCCGGCAACTGGCCGCGGGCTTGCGCAGCGCCCGCAACGAGGCGATCACCCGCCAGCGCGAGGCGGTCTTGACACTGGATCTGGCCCAACATCGCTTCGGCGTGACCGGTGATCCACGAGTGATCAAGCTGCCGGACGGGTTGGCGCTCAAGCTCTACACCGCCCAAGCCGAGTTGATGGATGGCGCGACCGGCAACATCCGCTTCTTTCCCGATGGCAGTTCCACCGGGGGTCATATCACCGTCAGCGGCCCCAAGCTGGCCTATCAGGTGAATGTGGACTGGTTGACCGGCGCCATCGCCATTGTTGAACAGGAAGCGCGGCCGTGACCGCTCGAACCCGCCAGCATGGCTTTTCCCTGTTGGAGGTGCTGGTGGCGTTCGCCATTCTCAGCGTCTCGCTCGGCGTGTTGTTGCAAGCCTTCGCTACCGGTTTGCGCAATGCCGGTATGGCGGATGATTACACCCAAGCTACGTTGTACGCTGAATCCATTCTGGCCGCCTACGGCCGTGAACAGCCGCTCAGGGAAGGTGTGCGCGAAGGACCGATCAACGACCGGTTTGCCTGGCGCGGCGCGGTGAGCGCCTATGCCGAGAACATGCCGGACCCGGAAAAAACCCGGATGCGCGCCTGGCGCATCAGCGTTCAGGTGTTCTGGCGCGGCCTGGCGCAGACCCGCTCGGTGACGCTGGAAACCTTGCGACTGACGCCGCTCGAATCGCCGGAGGCGCGCTGATGACCGCCTGGCGCGACTCGCCTCGACCCCAGACCGGCTTCACCCTGCTGGAACTGGTCGTCGCCATCACCCTGATGGGTGTGGTGCTGGTGTTGCTGTACAGTGGTTTGCGCCTGGGGCTGAATGGCTGGGACGGCGGCGAGGCGCGCGCCGAGGCCACAAACCGGTTGCGCCTGGTGGAAGAATTCCTGCGGCGTCAGTTGGCGCAGTCCATGACTGTGTATCAAACCAACGACCGCCAGGCGAGCTGGCAGGAAAACCGGCAGGAGAACCCGCAGGAGAATGTCGTCGTGTTTACCGGCCAGACGGATCGCATCGAATTCGTAGCCCCGATGCTGGCCCAGTTGGGGCAGGGTGGACTGTACCGGGTGCGGATCGAGGTTGGCGATGGCCGGTTGTGGATCCGTTGGCGCCCGTATCTGCCTGCGGATCCGGATGCCGGCGAAGAACGGGAAACCGTCTTGCTGGAAAAGGTGTCCAGTGTCGAATGGGCCTATTTCGGCGCCGAGCGCGATGATGATCCCCAGCCGCAATGGCATTCCGCCTGGGCCCATGCGACGCGCCGCCCGAAGCTGGTGCGCCTGAATTTGACTGTACAGGGCACGCCTTGGCCGGACCTGGTGGTCGCCTTGAGTGAGGGGGCGCAATGATGGCGACCACCAGGATCGAGAGACCGCTGACCAGTCCGCAGCGTGGCATGGTGCTGGTCATTGTGCTGTGGATCGTTACCTTGTTGGCGGTGATGGCCGGCGGTTTCGCCTACTCGATGCGGGTCGAAACCCGGCTGGCGACTACCGCCGTCGAACGGGCGCAGGCCCGCGCCCTGGCCGAGGCTGGAATGGCGTATGCCCTGGCCTGGCAACTGGACCCGGAGTTGCAAAAACAATGGCCGCCCAACGGCGATCCGCACGACTGGACGTTTGGCGGGGGGCGATTGCGGATTCAAGTCACCGATGCCAGCGGCCTGGTGGACTTGAACAACGCCAGGCCAGAAGTGCTCAAGGCGCTGTTGGCGGGAGTAGGGGTGGCGGCTGATGATCAGGACCGCTTGGCGGACGCCATCCAGGATTGGCGGGATTTCGATGATCAGCCATTGACCCATGGCGCGGAAAAAAACGAGTATCGCGCGGCGGGTCGTCCGGGGCCGAAGGACGCCAATTTTGACAGCGTGGATGAACTGGGACAGGTTTTAGGCGTGACCCGGGAATTGCACGAGCGGTTGGCCGGCGCCACGACAGTGTTTTCTCTCAGCGCCACTGTGAGTCCGGAGCTGGCGCCGGCGGCGGTGTTGCAGGCGCTGGGGCTGGACGAACGCACCATCGCCGATTATGTCACAGCGCGCGCCCGCACCGCTGCCGATGGATCCGCCGCGCCGCCGGTATCATT
>Ga0116153_10003765_pt1 | contig 10396 bp, 7 predicted proteins | sample AD_UKC028_MetaG_FD_89896 | JGI IMG/M metagenome (GOLD analysis project Ga0116153, IMG submission 89896) | Active sludge microbial communities of municipal wastewater-treating anaerobic digesters from USA - AD_UKC028_MetaG | ecosystem: Engineered > Bioreactor > Anaerobic > Digestate | place: USA... | reverse complement strand
CTTTCGAGCCGTGGATGACGATGGTGTCGTGCGGCACGGCCTCGGTGTCGTAGCTGCGGGTGCCTTCGACGAAACCGGCGGCGGTGCCGACCAGCACCAGGCGCTGCGCCGGGTGGCCGGCTTCGCTCAGGCGCTTGGCGACGCGCGTCTGGCAGTAGGCGCCGAAGGAAAAACCGGCGAGCGCGACGGGGATGTTGCCGCAACGGCACTTGGCGTCTTCGAGCACGGCCAGCAGGTCGTCGGTTTCGCCCCGGCCTTCGTCATGCACGCCTTCGGTGCCGCCGACACCGCGGAAATTGGGGCGGAAGGCCGCATAGCCGAGGTTGGTGAAGGTCTTGGCCAGCGTGTAGGCGACCTTGTTGGTGTTGGCGCCGCCGCCCAGCGGGTGCGGATGGGCGATCAGCGCGATGCCCTTCGGCGCATCCGGGCGTTCCATGATGACCTCGATCTTCCCGACCGGGCCATCGATCAGGATTTTCTCTTCGGCGACTTTCATATTTTCAGGCGCTCCACGACACGGCCATGCACCAGATGTTCCTGGATGATTTCCTCGACGTCTTCCTTGTCGACATAGGTATACCAGACGGCTTCCGGGTAGATGACCATGACCGGGCCTTCGTCGCAGCGATCGAGGCAGCCGGCCTTGTTGATCCGCACCTTGCCGGCGCCCTTCATCTTGAGCTGGGCGATGCGATCCTTGGCGTAGGTCTGCATCTCGCTGGCGCCGTGCGCGTTGCAGCAGGTTTCGCCGGGTTCGCGCTGGTTGCAGCAGAAAAAGACATGATGTTTGAAATGGCTCATCTTTCCTCCTAGGGGTGAAGAATTATAGTTCCCGCGCCCGGCGAAACGGGCGAAAATGCCTTCCACCCTACTTTGTCCGCTGTGATCATGCTCGAACTCGACGTTTACGGAACCCTGGTCGCCGCCTCGGCGGTACTGCTGCTTGGACAACTGCTGGTGACGCGGGTGCGCTGGCTGGCGGCATACACCATTCCCGAGCCGGTTGCCGGCGGTCTGCTGGTGGCGCTGCTGATGTTGGTGCTGCGCACTGGCTTCGATTTCAAGGTGCAGTTCGACACCAGCCTGAGCGCACCGCTGATGCTCACTTTCTTTGCCTGCATCGGCCTCAACGCCGACCTCGCCAGCCTGCGCCGGGGCGGCAAGCCGCTGATGGTTTTTCTTGGCGTCGTGCTCGGATTTCTGGTGCTGCAGAATGTGGTCGGCCTGTTGCTGGCGACGGCGCTCGGCCAGTCGCCATTCTTCGGTTTGCTGGCCGGGTCGATTGCGCTGTCCGGCGGGCACGGCACCGGCGTCGCCTGGGGCAAGGTGTTCAGCGAGCGGCACGGCGTCGTCGCCGCGACCGAAATCGCGTTGGCCTGTGCCACCTTCGGTCTGGTGCTTGGTGGCGTGCTGGGCGGCCCGGTCGCCAAGTTCCTCCTTCGCCGCGTTGCGCTGCCGGCTGGCGGCAAGACCGGGGAAGCGGAAAACACCTTCGAAATGCCGCATGAGGTGCGCCTGATCACCGCACCGGCCCTGATCGAAACGCTGGCCCTGATCTCGATCTGCCTGCTCGCCGGTCAGGCCATTTCGCGGATGTTGGTCGGCAGCCTGCTGGAACTGCCGGCTTTCGTCTGTGTGCTGTTCGTCGGCGTCCTGTTGCGCAACGGCCTCGCCGCGCTCGGCTGGTACGACGTTTTCGAGCGCGCCGTTTCTGTCTTGGGCAACGTCTCGCTCGCCCTCTTCCTGGCGATGGCGCTAATGACCCTGCGCCTGTGGGAGCTGTCGGCGCTGGCACTGCCGCTGATCGGCCTGCTTTTCGGGCAAGCGGTGTTGATGGTGGTTTATGCGGTGTTCGTCACCTTCCCCGTGCTCGGCCGCAATTACGACGCGGCGGTCATCGCCGCCGGGCACTGCGGCTTCGGGCTGGGGGCGACGCCGACAGCGATTGCCAACATGCAGGCAGTGACCGAACGCTTCGGATCGTCGCCGCTGGCGTTTCTGGTGGTGCCGATGGTGGGGGCGTTTTTCATCGATATTGCCAATGCGATTGTGATCAAGATTTTTCTGGCGTTGCCGGTGTTTGGTTGATTTGTCGCTGGGTTTCGCGCCTGACGGGCGGGGTGTGTTTTCTGAGGCGTTGGTTTCCGCCGTTGAGCGGCGGCATTACTTTCTTTTGCTTCGCCAAAAGAAAGTAAGCAAAGAAAAGGCGACCCTGGGTCGGTGCCGGCTGCGCCGGTTCCCTGCGCTACTCGGTGCTGGCGGGGGCTGCGGAACTCGGGGCTGCGCCCCTCAAACAGTCCTCGCCCTTTTTCCGCCAGCCCCTGCGTTGCTCGGCACCTCTCAAGGGGCCCGGAAAAAAGGCCCGTGCTGAACTGATGGTGCAGCGATTTTGATTTTTGGCCTTTTTTGGCAGTCGACCGCAACAGGCCATTTTTATCATTGCCGTTGGAGTCACGACGCCTTGCGGGCCCCTTGAGAGGCGCTGAGCAACGCAGGCGGGCCGGGGGCAGTCGGCTCGCATTGTCTGAGCCGCAGGCGAGTTCATGCGAGCCGCCCGGCATGCCGAGTAGCGCAAGGGATCGGGCGTAGCCCGACGCCGACCCAGGGGTCGCCTTTTCTTTGGCTACTTTCTTTTGGCGAAGCAAAAGAAAGTACGCCCGCCCGCAAGGCGGAACCCCAAGCATCAGAAAACCCCCCCTGCGCCGCCAGTACGGAACCCCAACCCCAAATCATCTGCCACCACGTTCCACGTGAAACGCCGTCCACAGTTTCTCAAGCCCGACAATTACCGAACACAGCCAGGCGAAAACAACAATTTCACCCCATTCGGCCAACCCGATCGGTGCCGTCTGGAAAGCCGCATTGAGCGGTGGCCAGTAGGTGAGCAGCAGTTGCAGGACGGCCATTGTCGCCAGCCCGCCCCAGAACCACCGGTTGGAGAATATGCCGAGACTCCAGAAGCTGCGCGTCAGCGAGCGGCAGTTGAACAGGTAGAACATTTCGGTCATCACGAAGACGTTGACCGCGACGGTGCGCGCTTCGGGCAGGGTGTGGCCTTGTGCCAGCTCGCGCAGGAAGAGACCGAAGGCGCCGCCGAGCAGCAGCAGGGAGACCAGGACGATGCGACGAATCAGCGCGCCGTCGAGCACCGGCGTCGTCAGCCGGCGCGGCGGACGATTCATGATGCCGCGTTCGATGGGTTCGAAGGCCAGCGTCAGGCCGAGCAGTACGGCGGTGGTCATGTTGATCCAGAGGATTTGCAGCGGCGTGATCGGCAGCGTGGCGCCGAAGACGATGGCGGCGACGATGACCAAGCCTTCGCCGAAGTTGGTCGGCAACGTCCACGTGATGAACTTGACCAAGTTGTCCCAGACGCCGCGCCCCTCCTCGACCGCTGCCTCGATACTGGCGAAATTGTCGTCGGTGAGCACCATCGCCGCCGCTTCCTTGGCCACCTCGGTGCCGCCCTGCCCCATGGCGATGCCGATGTCGGCCTGCTTGAGCGCCGGGGCATCATTGACGCCGTCGCCGGTCATTGCCACGACTTCGCCGCGTTCCTGCAGGGCGCGCACCAGCCGCAGCTTTTGTTCGGGCTCGACGCGGGCGAAGACGTCGACGTCATGTGCCGCCGCCGCCAACGCCGCGTCGTCGAGCGCTGCCAGTTCGCGCCCGGTCAGCGCCCGTTGGCCGGGAATGCCGATCTGGCGGGCGATGGCGAGCGCTGTCGTGGCGTGGTCGCCGGTAATCATCTTGACCCGGATGCCGGCCGAGTGACAGTTGCGAATCGCCGCGATGACCGCCTGGCGCGGCGGGTCGATCATGCCGACCAGGCCGAGCAGAGTCAGGTTTTCGATGCCGGTTGCGGTCAACGGCGAATTCGGGGCCAAAACCGAACGCGCCAGCAGCAGCACGCGCATCCCCTGCCCGGCCAGTGCCTGTGCGCTGGCCTCGACGGCCGCTATGTCGAGCGTCGCCGTCTTGCCATCGGCAACGAGTTGGTCGACGCAGCGCGGCAGCAGGCGTTCGAGGGCGCCCTTGACGTAAATGACGCGGGTGCCATCGCTATCATGGGCGGTGGCCATGAATTGCCGGCTGGCGTCGAAAGGCAATTCGTCGCGCCGGGGACAGCCCGTGTTCAACGCATGTTCGTCGAGCCCACCCTTCCTAGCTGCGACGAGCAGCGCCGCTTCGGTCGGGTCGCCGGTGATTTTCCAGTGTCCACCTTCATGGCTCAGGCTGGCGTCGTTGCACAAGGCACCGGCGAGCAGGCACTCGCGCAGCCCACCGCCAATGGCGGTGGGCTGGCCGTCGAGATCGATCTCGCCTTCCGGCGTGTAGCCTTGGCCCGCAACGGCATACAAACGACCGGCGGCTAGAATGGCGCGCACGGTCATCGCATTTTCGGTCAGCGTGCCGGTCTTGTCCGAGCAGATGACGGTGGTGCTGCCCAGCGTCTCGACTGCCGGCAGATGGCGGACAATGGCGCGCCGCCGCGCCATGCGCGCGACGCCGATGGCCAGCGTGACGGTGACGGCGGCCGGCAGCCCTTCCGGAATGGCGCCGACGGCGAGCGCGACGGCGGCCATGAACATGTCGAAAGCCGATTCTCCGCGCGCCAGACCGATGCCGAAGGTGAGAAGCGCCAGTCCACCGATAGCCCACAGCAGCCAGGTCGAGAAGCGCGCCATCTTGCGCGTCAGGGGCGTGACCAGGTCGGGGGCGGCAGCCATCAGATCGGCAATGCGGCCGGTTTCGGTGGCGTCGCCGGTGGCAATGACCAGCCCGGTGCCCTGCCCGGCGACCACTGTGGTGCCGGCCCAGGCCATATTGAGGCGTTCGGCGAGCGGGGTGTCGGCGGGCAAGGCTGCCGTGTGTTTGGCCACCGGCAGCGATTCGCCGGTGAGCAGCGAGTCGTCGGTATGCAGTTCCTTGCCGTGCAGCAGCCGCAGGTCGGCCGGCAAACGGTCGCCGGCGGCCAGCAGCACGATGTCGCCGGGCACCAACTCATGGGCGGCAAGCCGGCGGCGATGGCCGGCGCGGCGCACGGTGACCGGCATCGCGACGCTTTTGGCGAGCGCCGCCAGCGCGCCTTCGGCCCGTGCTTCCTGCCAGTAGCCGATACCGGCATTGACCAGCACGACACCGAGAATGACGCTGGCGTCCACCCATTCGCCGAGCCCGGCAGTGATGCCGCCGGCGGCGATCAGCACGAGAACCAGCGGTTGCTTCAACTGCTCGACGAAGCGCCGCCAGGCCGGTTTGCCAGGGCGTTCGCTGAGCCGGTTGGGGCCGTAGGCGAGCAGGCGTTCGGCTGCTTCCGCATCGCTCAGGCCAGCGTTGCGGCTAACGCCTAGGCGCGCGGCGGCAGCCTCCGCGTCCAGCGCGTGCCAGCTTATTGGCGGCGGCTGCTGAGGAGCAGGAACGGCAGGGTCAGGAAGGGCCATAGGGTTGCCACCCAGCGGGTCAGACCGTTGAAATTGAGGAAGTGCCCCTGTCGCCAGACGGCGAGCGCGGCGGCCGAATACGGGTTGGGTGGCGCCAGGTTGACGAGGATGGCGCCGGCCATCAGGGCCAGCGCGGCCAGTAGCAGGCGGGCGGTGGTCGGCAGGGCGATGCCAACCGCCAGTCCGCCGCCGGCCAGCAGCAAGCCCATCTGGGCGCCCGGCGTCAGCCATGTGAACGCGTCGCCGGGGCCGACCAGAATCGCGGTGGCCAGCGTGCGCACGACCAAACCGAGCAGGAGATAGAGCGGCACGACAAGATAGGCCTGGGCCAGCCGCGCGCACAGCAGACGCACGATGAGTCCGACCGCCAGAGCATTGAAGGCGGTGATGCTGGCTTCGATCAGCACGAAACTTTCGGCGGCGAAGGGCACGGCGCCGCCCAGCCCCAGCATCTGGCGCAGGTCGCCGGCACCGAAGAGCAAGGTTTCCGGCGACAGCGGGATCAGCAGCCACAGTCCGAGCAGCGTGAGCCCGAGTTCGGCGTGCGGGATGGGGGCGATCAGGCGACTCTGCCAGGCGGCGATGCGGTTGAAGATGCGCGGCCCGACAAACTGGGCCAGGATGGCGCCGAGCAGGCTGCCGAACGCATTGCAGGCAAGGTCGACGTTGGACGGCACGCGCGAGGGCAGCCAGTTCTGCACGGTTTCCAGGCCGAAGCTGACCGCCGTGGCGAGCAGCACTGCCAGGATGGGTGGCGTGTAGCGGCCTGGCAGGCGGTGGAGCGCCAGCGTCAGGAAGAAGCCAAGCGGCAGATAGACCACGACGTTGGCAACCAGGTCGAAGGCCGTCCAGTAGCGCGGCCAGCCGCCTTCGAGAAAGGCAAAGGGTGAGATCCCCTTGTCCAGCCACCCGGAAAACGGGTGCAGGCTGCCATACACGACCAGGCCGAGCCAGGCCAGCGCGAGGTAACGGGCAAGAAGAACCGGGCCACGGGTATCCATGACTTGATTGTACTAGGGCGTGCTCACAGTTAGCGACGCAGTCCCGCCGGCTACTGCAAGCACGCCCTAGTGGTGATGCGGATGTTCGGCCGCGTGGTGGGTTTCGGCGGCCGCGCGGTGGTGCAGCGCGGCGTGGACGTCCACGGGCGGTGTTGCGTGGCCGACCCATTGCGGCAGCAGCGAGCCGGCAACCATGCCGAGCATGCTGACGGCGAGCCCGATCAGTTGCGGTGGCACCAGGCTGGCCTCGCCGACCAGCATTTCGACCAGCAGCCAGGAGGCGAGTCCGCCAAAGATTGCGGCCAGTGCGCCCTGCGTTGTTGCGCGTTTCCAGAAGGCACCGAAGAAGAGCGGCACGAAGGCGCCGGCGAGCGTCACCTTGTAGGCGTTCTCGACCATCTTGAAGATGCTGGCGTTCGAGTACAGCGCGAAGCCGAGGACGATGACGGTGAAGACGACGATGGCAATGCGCATGACGCGCAGGAACTGATGATCGCCCATACCCGGAAAGAAGCCGCGCACGATGTTTTCGGAGAAGGCAACCGACGGTGCCAGCAGCGTGGCCGAGGAACAACTCATGATCGCCGAGAGCACGGCGCCGAAAAAGATAGCTTGGGCGAAGACCGGGGTGTGCTGCAGAACCAGCGTCGGCAATACCAGTTGGGAGTCGGTTTCAAGCAGGCCGTTGAACAATTCTGGATCGATCAACGTCGCCGAATAGGCGATGAACATCGGTACAAATGTGAAGCAGAAATAGATCGACCCGCCAAGGACTGAGCCCCAGATGGCGATGGTCGAGGTTTTGGCCGAGGTGATGCGCTGAAATACGTCCTGCTGTGGAATCGAGCCGAGCATCATGGTGATCCAGGCGCCAAGGAAGGTCAGCCATTGCCAGGGGTCGGGCGGCGGGAAAAAATCGAGCTTGCCGGCTGCCGAGGCGTGATTGACCACCAGTTCGACGCCGCCGGTGAGGCCGGAGACGATGTAGCCGATGTACAGCATGCCGCCCATGATGACGCCCATCTGGACGAAATCGAGAATGGCGACCGAGAGCATGCCGCCGAAGGTGGTGTAGGTGAGGACGATGGCGGCGCCGAGGATCATGCCGGCGGTCTGGCTGACGAAGCCGTTGGTGACGACATTGAAGACCAGCCCGAGCGCCTTGATCTGCGCCGAGACCCAGCCGAGGTAGGAGGCGACGATGCACAGCGTGGTCAGCACCTCGACCGTGCGGTTGTAGCGCATGCGGAAGTAGTCGCCGAGGGTCAGGATGTTCAGCTTGTACAGTTTTTTGGCGAAGAAGAAGCCGGCGATGATCAGGCACAGCGAGGAGCCGAAGGGATCGGCGACGACACCGCGCAGGCCGTCCTTGACGAAGGTGGCGGAAACCCCGAATACCGCTTCGGCGCCGAACCAGGTGGCGAATACGGTGGCGGTGACGACCGGTAGCGGCAGGTGGCGGCCGGCGACCGCAAAATCCTTGGCGGTGTGGACGCGGGTGGCCACGTAAAGGCCGATGCCGATGGACAGCATCAGGTAGAGAACGACGAACCAGATCAGCATGCCAAGGCCGCTCGCAGGCAAGAGTTTGAAAACGCAGAAATTATAAGGTTATTGCGCTGCAGCAGGGACGCCCGGCGCCCGCAAAATCGCGGCACTTGCAGCGGCAGCGCCCAGCCTGTCGCGGTCGACGCCGAAAAATCGGGCAAATCCATGATCCGCCTCGCTTGCCAATAGGAGCAATTCATTATACTGTGAATATAACCAGTACTCGGCGGCTACCGTTTCAGTGAATGCACCAACCCGAGTTTCGGGTTTCTTCTGCAGCAATTTCTATTCCATCTCCGGCCCCTGTGCCATAATCCCGTCAAATTTCCGAGGTATCGCAATGGACGACAACAAGGCGAAAGCGCTTACAGCGGCGCTGCAACAGATTGAAAAGCAGTTTGGCAAAGGCTCCATCATGAAGATGGGCGACGCCGAAATCGACGAAGGCATCCAGGTCGTTTCGACCGGCTCGCTCGGCCTCGACATCGCGCTGGGCGTCGGCGGCTTGCCGCGCGGTCGTGTCGTCGAAATCTATGGTCCGGAATCCTCGGGCAAGACCACGCTTTGTCTGCAAGTCATTGCTGAAATGCAGAAACTGGGCGGTGTTGCCGCCTTCATCGATGCAGAACATGCGCTCGATCCGCAATACGCCCAGAAACTCGGCGTCAATGTCGGTGACCTGCTGATCTCGCAACCCGATACCGGCGAACAGGCGCTCGAAATCTCCGACATGCTGGTGCGCTCCGGCTCGGTCGATATCATCGTCATCGACTCGGTCGCCGCCCTCACCCCGCGCGCCGAAATCGAAGGCGAAATGGGTGACCAGATGGTCGGCCTGCACGCCCGCCTGATGAGCCAGGCGCTGCGCAAGCTGACAGCCAATATCAAGAAGACCAACACGCTGGTCATCTTCATCAACCAGATCCGCATGAAGATCGGCGTCATGTTCGGTTCGCCGGAAACCACCACCGGCGGCAATGCGCTCAAGTTCTACGCCTCGGTGCGTCTCGATATCCGCCGCATCGGCTCGATCAAGCGGGGCGACGAGGTGATCGGCAGCGAAACCAAGGTCAAGGTCGTCAAGAACAAGGTCTCACCGCCGTTCCGCGAAGCCATTTTCGACATCCTCTACGGAGAGGGCATTTCCCGCCAGGGCGAAGTGGTTGAAATGGGTGTGGCGCACAAGCTGGTCGACAAATCTGGCGCCTGGTATGCCTACAAGGGTGAAAAGATCGGTCAGGGCAAAGACAACGCCCGCGAATTCCTCAAGGCACATCCGGAAATTTCCCAGGAAATCGAAGCCGGTATTCGCGAGGCGGCCAGCACCAACGTCATCAAGCCGGTCAAGGCAGCCAAGACGGATGCCTGATCCGCTGCTCGCCCTGCGTGTCGCTGCCTTGCGCCTGCTCACCCGACGCGATCACAGTCGGGCGGAGTTGAGCGCCAAGCTTGCGGCGCAGGCCGAGTCCGCCGAACAACTGAATCAGGTGCTCGACACCTTGCAAAGCGAACACCTGCTTTCCGACCATCGTTACGCCAGCCAGCGCGTGCTGGCGCGCGGCCGCCGTTACGGCAACGCGCGGCTTTCCCAGGAACTGCGGCAGCGCGGTGTGGGCGACGAAGACATCGTTGCGGCGTTGCCCGAAGCCGGCGACGAAACCGAACGCTGCCGGGCAATTTGGGCAAAAAAATTCGGTCGACCGCCACAATCGCCCGAAGAGCGCGCAAAACAAATGCGTTTCCTGCAATATCGCGGCTTTTCCGGCGAATCGATTCGTCGGGTGATGCGCGGAGTCGATGAATGAGCAATTCCCCGGTTTCAACCTTGACGGCGCACAGCCTGCGCAAGAAATACAAGGCGCGCACCGTCGTCGAGGACGTCTCCTTCGAGGTCAAGAGCGGCGAGGTCGTCGGCCTGCTTGGCCCGAATGGTGCCGGCAAGACGACCTGTTTCTACATGATCGTCGGCCTCGTGCCGGCCGATGGCGGCGATGTCTATATCGACAATGCCAAGCTGACCCATCTGCCGATGCACAGCCGCGCCCGCCGGGGGCTTTCCTACCTGCCACAGGAGGCATCGGTGTTCCGCAAGCTGAATGTCGAGGAAAACATCCGGGCGGTGCTGGAACTGCTGAACCTCCCCGAGTCGGAGCTGAACGATCGTCTCGAAGGCTTGCTGGCCGAACTGCATGTCGAGCACGTGCGCCACATCAACGCGGCGGCGCTTTCCGGTGGAGAGCGGCGACGGGTCGAGATCGCCCGCGCGCTGGCCACCAACCCACGTTTCATCCTGCTCGACGAACCGTTCGCCGGGGTCGACCCGATTGCCGTGCTGGAAATCCAGAAGATCATCCGCTTTCTCAAGGAGCGCGGCATCGGCGTCCTGATTACCGACCACAACGT
>Ga0116153_10003752_pt1 | contig 10437 bp, 11 predicted proteins | sample AD_UKC028_MetaG_FD_89896 | JGI IMG/M metagenome (GOLD analysis project Ga0116153, IMG submission 89896) | Active sludge microbial communities of municipal wastewater-treating anaerobic digesters from USA - AD_UKC028_MetaG | ecosystem: Engineered > Bioreactor > Anaerobic > Digestate | place: USA... | reverse complement strand
ATTACCGGACGGTTGCATGCATTCTTCGACACCGCATGATTATCTGCATCACCATTATTAACAATATTTGGCATTAACGTGAAATATCTTTCTTTTTGCTTTTTACAAATATGCCACTTTTGACATATTTTTTCCCGCACGGCCTGCAACGCGCAGACCCTGCCTTGAACACCAGTTTTTCGCCGCACTCGCATATCCATCCGCGCTGCCTCGCCGGATTCCCGTATACCAACGCGTAGTCAGGGACATCCTTCGTCACGACCGCTCCCGCGCCGACGAAGGCGCTCTTCCCTATCGTTATGCCGCAGACGACCGTCGCGTTCGCGCCTATCGAGGCGCCTTTTTTCACGAGCGTCGGCCTTATCTCGTCCATTCTCGGTACGGCGCTGCGCGGGTTGAATACGTTCGTAAATACGCATGACGGGCCGCAGAAGACGTCGTCCTCGAGGACCACCCCTTTGTAAACCGACACGTTATTCTGTATCTTTACGTTATCGCCTATCCTCGCGTCGGGGCCTATGACAACGTTCTGGCCTATCTTGCAATCGCGCCCAATCTCTGAGCCCTCAAGGACGTGGCAGAAATGCCAGATCTTTGTGCCTTCGCCGATCCTGACGCCCTTGTCTATATACGAGGATTTATGGACCGAATATTTCTTCTCAGCCAATTTTTACGGGCCTCCCGTTTTGCTCAAGCGATCCCTGCGCCGCCGCGAGGACCTTGAGTACCTTGAGGCCGTTCTCTCCGTCCGTAAGCGGCCTCCTGTTTTCCTTTACGCAATCGATGAAATGGCGGCATTCTACCTTCAGCGGCTCTACCATATCGATCTTCGGGATATATATGTCGCCTTGGCGCACGGTAAGGAACGCGTCATAACTGCCGTAGTTCTTGCTCCAATCCACGCCCTTGTCGTATATCCTTATCTTCTCGGTCGCCTCGATGTCATCGAACACGACCATCTTCTTCGACCCTACCACGGTGAACTGCCTGACCTTGTGCGGGTCGAGCCAGCTCGCGTGGACATGCGCCATGAGCTTGTCGTCGAACGCGAGCGATACGAAAACGACGTCCTGGACGAAATCCCTTATGTAGCATTTGCCGGTAGCCGATACCTCCGCGGGCATTCTCCCCGTCAGGTATATCGCGACCGAGATATCGTGCGCCGTCAAACTCCAGAGCGCGTTCTCTTCGGCCCTGACCTGCCCGAGGTTGACCCTCGTGGAATACATGTAATGCAGGTCGCCGAGCTCGCCCTTGTCTATGAAGGATTTTATCTTTTCCACTGCGGGATGGTAGAGCAGCAGGTGGCCGACCATAAGGACCTTCTTGTTCTTCTCCGCGGCTTTCAGCATCTGCTGAGCGTCATCCACCTTAAGGGCGAGCGGCTTCTCTACGAAGACGTGCTTTCCGGCGGAGAGCGCTTTGATCGACAGTTCGGCGTGCGTCTCCGATGGCGTAGTTATGATCACCGCGTCGACCTCGGGGTCTTTGGTTATATCCCCGAAGTCCGCCGTCTTCGCGGCCTCCTTTCCCGCGACCTTATCGAGGACGTCCTTGCTCTTGTCGCAGCATATCTTCATGCGGCAATCCTTGAATCCCGAAAATACGCGGTAGTGGTTCTGTCCCCACCTTCCGAGGCCCGCCTGCGCGAGGGTTATCATATCGCCTCCCTTAATATTTTTGTGATATACCCGATATCACCGCCGCCCATCTTCGTATGGAACGGCACCGCGATGCAGTGCTCATACGCCCATACCGAGCCGGGGTAGTCCCGGTCTTTTAACGAGTATTTTTTCCTGTAGTAGGGCTGGCGGTGTATCACGACGTTGCTTATCGTCGCTTCAATGCCCTTCTTCCTCATGCGCGCTATAATGCCCTGCACATCCTTCTTGCCGTCCACCGCTATGATGAAGGACTGGTATATATGCCTGTATCCGCCCGGCACGCTTTCGGGGACCACGCGCGCGCAGCCCGCGGATGCTATCGCCTTCCTGAATCTCTCTGCGAGCGCCAATCTCCTGCTGATTATCTTCTCGACCTTCCTGACCTGCGCGATGCCAAGCACGGACGATATTTCGGATATCCTGTAATTGAACCCCGCTTCCGAGAAGATCCTTTCGCTTCCCGAAAGTTCCATGCCGTGTTCCCTGAACTTCCTGAGCGACCTCGCGAGCTTCGCGTCGTTGGTGGTTATGAGCCCGCCTTCCCCTGTCGAGATCACCTTGCGCGGATGGAAACTGAAGCATCCGATGTCGCCTATGGAGCCGCACATCCTGCCTTTGTATTTCGCGCCGAACGCGCACGCGGCGTCTTCCACCACGCGGATCCCGCGCTTGCGGGCCGCGGACATTATCTCGCCCATCTCGGCCGGATAACCGAACTGGTGCACCGGTATTACGGCCTTCGTTCTCCTGTTTATCTTCCTGAGCATGTCGCCCGTATCTATGTTGAACGTATCCCTGTCGATGTCGGCAAGGACGGCCTTGGCGCCCACGATCTCCACGACATTCGCCGCGGCGGGGAACGTGAAATCCGGGACTATCACCTCATCACCCCGGCCGATCCCGAGCGCAAGCAGCGAAAGGTGCAGAGCGGCCGTGCCGGAGCTGACGGCGACGGCTTCCTTCACCTTCAGATATTTTCTCGCGGCGCCTTCCAGTTCCTCGGTCTTCGGCCCCTTTGTCAGCCACCCCGATTCGATGACCTTCTCCAGTTCGCCCGACACTTCCTTGAACGACAGGTCGGGATAGGCGAGGCGTATCATGATAACCTCCTTATGGGGCAGTCCTCAGCAAGCAATCGCAATAGGATGCTCTGCTGCGCTTCGCAGTCCTCAGCAAGCAATCGCAATAGGACGCCCCGCTTCGCGGGGCAGGCTCCGCCCCCTTCGGTTACATTCAATGTAACTTATCAGCATTTTTCCGGTAATTTCGCCTGTTTTACAGCCTTTCGACTACGTTTGTGTCCACTTCAGCGGCCAACGACCTGCCGAGCAGGTCTACCGTTATCACGAGCGTGCCCTTCTTGTCGTTGAACTTGTTGAATATCCCTACGGCGCCCCTCATCGGCCCGTCAACGACCACGACCCTCTCGCCCTCCTTGAGGTACGGGTGCGGCATGGGATCGACGCCCGACTCGACTATCTTTCTTACGCCCTCTATCTGCTCTTCCGGTATAGCCAGCGGCGACGTTTTCGAGCCGAGTATATTCACGACGCCTTCCGTCTGTTTTATCCCGAGCCAGTCCCTCGGGTTCGCAGGGCATTCGACGAAAAGGTAGCCCGGGAAGAGCGGCCTCGCGACCTTTATCTTCCTGTCCTTCCTCCTGCTCCATTTCTGCACCGTCGGATAGAAAGTATTGACGGAATGTTTCCCGAGCAGGTAGCTTACCTTGAACTCGCAGTTCGATCTCGTCCTTACCGCATACCAATGGAGCGCCGGGGCTATCATATCTCCACCTAAAAATAAAAGACCGGGACCTTCGACAGGTCCGGGTCCGCGTTTATGTTCTTCACCATTTTGTCCTTGTACCGTATAGACGTGACTATTATCGCGTCGGGCTTTAGTTCCTTTATCGCGCCGGGGCCGCCGATCGTGTAATTGAACTTTTTCGTCCCCTGCTTCTGCGGGTCGTCGTCTATGATCCCGAGCAGCTCGATATTCGCTTCATGCGATATCACGAACGCTACCTCCATGACATCGCCCGCGCCGTAGAACACCGCGCGTTTTACGCCCTGCTCAGATATGCGTTTCATCTTTTCGGAGAGGTTCTTCTTGAGGTTTATGTAGTAGCTTACGGTGTATTCGAGGAAATGGTAGGTCAGCCTTGTCTTCTCGGTGAATCCTTCAGGGGTAAGGTAATATGAGATGCGCTTATGGTTGATGCCCTTTATCTTTATATGGCCCTTCTTAGCCATCTTCTTCAGGCACGCGTTCGTAACGCCAAGCGCAACGCCCAGCTTCTCTGACAATTTTCTCTGGGAAGCGTTGGAATCTCTGGAGATCTCCTCCAGCAACTGAAGATTTCGCAAGTCTTCTGTTGGTCTTTGGAAACTGTCGTTAGTAGGCATAACGTTCTAGGTATGAACGATTATATTTTACGTTATAACCTGTGTCGTGTCAAGGGGAAATAATGATAAGGGAAGTTGTTTTAGCGGGTATTCCTGAAGTACTTTATGGTGTTTCCGAGGCCTTCTTCAAGGGGTACTTGCGGGGCCCATTTAAGGTATCTTCTTGCCTTTTTTATGTCCGGGCGGCGCAGCTTCGGATCGTCCTCGGGAAGCGCTTTATGCGTTATCTTCGACCTGCTCCCGGTTATCTTTATTATGAGCTTCGCTATCTCCGATACCGTGACCTCGTTAGGATTGCCGATATTCACCGGCTCGTTGATCCTTGAGGACATCAGCGCGTATATGCCCCTGACGAGGTCATCGATATAGCAAAAACTGCGCGTCTGCCCGCCCTTGCCGTATACTGTAAGTGCTTTTCCTGTAAGGGCTTGCATAATAAAATTCGGGACAGCCCTCCCATCGTTCTTCCTCATCCTCGGTCCGTATGTATTGAATATCCTGACTATCCTTGTGTCCAGGCCGTGCACCCGGTGGTATGCCATAGTCATCGCTTCGGCGAACCTCTTGGCCTCGTCGTATACTCCCCTCGGGCCTATCGGATTGACGTTGCCCCAATAAGACTCGGGCTGAGGATTCACCAGCGGATCGCCGTAGACCTCGCTCGTTGAGGCGAGCAGGAACTTCGCGCCTTTCGCTTTCGCGAGCCCAAGCGCATTATGCGTGCCGAGGCTTCCTACCTTCAGCGTCGGTATCGGGTATTTATGGTAATCTACCGGGCTGGCAGGCGAGGCGAAATGCAGCACGTAATCCACCCGGCCGCCTATACTTATCCGTTCGGATACGTTGTGCCTGATAAACCTGAAATCTTTATTCTTCCTGAGGTGGGCGATGTTCTCGATCTTCCCGGTTATCAGGTTATCGACGCAGATGACACAGTGGCCCTTAGCCAGCATATGGTCACACAGGTGAGAGCCGATAAATCCCGCGCCGCCGGTTATCAATACCTTCATGCCCTGCCCCCTTCGAGGTATCCCTTCACGCATTGCGACGTATATTCCAATTCTTCCTTTGTAAGCTCCGGATATACGGGCAGCGCGAGCACTTCTTCGCAGGCCTTCTCGCTTACGGGGAAATCGCCTTTCTTCCACCCGTACTGAGAATATACCGGCTGGAGGTGCAATGGTATCGGATAGTATACCGCCGTGCCGACGCCTTTCCCGGCAAGGGCTTCCTTGAGAGCGTCCCTTCTCCCGCCGTGGACCCTTATATTGTAAATATTATATACGTGTTTCCTGCCTTCGGCCTCAGGGGGCAATACGGCTTTTCCGGTTCCCTTAAGGGGCGCGAACGCGGAATTATAATATGCGGCGTTGCTCCTGCGCGACTCGTTCCACTCGTCGAGATGGCGCAGTTTTACGCGCAGTATAGCGGCCTGCAGCTCGTCGAGCCTGCTGTTGCGGCCCTCTATCTCGTGGCGGTAGCGTTGTGCCTGCCCGTGCACGCGCAGCATCCTTATCCTGTCGGCGAGCTCCTTGTCCGAGGTAGTTACCATGCCCCCGTCGCCGAAACAACCAAGGTTCTTGCTCGGGAAGAAGCTGAAACACCCTATATCCCCGAACGAGCCGGCCTTCATCCCTTTATACTCTGCGCCGATCGCCTGGGCGCAATCTTCTATAACCTTTATGCCGTGCTTTTTGGCAACCGTCGCAACCGCCGACATGTCACACGCCTGCCCGAACAGGTGGACCGGCAGGATCGCTTTTGTCCTCTTCGTTATCTTCTTCTCTAACAGCGACGCGTCCATATTGAACGTATCCGGCTCGATATCGACGAGTACCGGCGTCGCGCCGTTAAGGCATATCGCTTCCGTCGTCGCGATGAACGTGAACGGCACCGTAATCACCTCGTCGCCGGGGCCTATCCCGAGCACTTTTATCGCGAGCTCGAGCGCGTCCGTCCCATTGGCGACACCTACGGCATATTTCGTGCCGCAATAGGAGGCGGCCTCCTGCTCAAACCCTGCCACGTTCTCTCCGAGGATGAACGCGCCCTTATTTATGACCGACGATATTGCGGGATCGAGCTCGCCCTTAAGCGAGTTATACTGCCTTACAAGCTCGAACAGCGCTACCTTCATAGTATTATCTTCCCCCGGCCGCGCGCTTAACGCTGAAGTATTCTACCGTTTTCCTGAGCCCCTGGATGAAATCGACCTTCGGGTCGAGTTTCAACCGTTCCTTCATCCTGGTAATGTCGGAGAGCGTATGCTTTACGTCGCCGGGGCGCGAGGCCTCAAATCTCGGCAGGACGTCCTTGCCCGTTATCTCGTTGATCACCCTGATCAGGTCGAGCAGGTTGTATCCCTTCCCGCATGCGACATTGAAGACCTCTCCCGAAACGCCTTCCCTCGTCGCGGCTGTAAGGTTCGCGTCGACGACGTTGTCTACATAAGTGAAGTCCCTGCTCTGTTTGCCGTCGCCGTGTACCGGCGGCTGTTCGCCCCCTAATATGCATGTTATGAACTTCGGTATCACGACCGCGTATTCCGACTCGAGCGACTGGCGCGGGCCGAAGACGTTGAAATACCTCAGGGCCACCGTCTCGAGCCCGTATGACTTCGCGAAAACCCTGCAGTAATGCTCGCCCGCGAGTTTCGTCGCGGCGTACGGCGAGACAGGCTGCGGCAGCTGGCCCTCGCTCTGCGGAAGTTTCTCGGAATCGCCGTAGACAGAGCTCGAGGAAGCGAATACGACCCTCTTGACCTTATTCTCGGCCGCCGCGGATAATACGTTCAGCGTCCCCATCACGTTGACTTCGTCATAAAGCCCGGGATTCGTCATCGATTTCGGGACCGAGCGCAGCGCCCCCTGGTGTATGACATAATCGCATCCCTTCAGCGACTTCTTCAGCAGCGCCGCATCCCTTATATCTCCTTCTATGAACTCTATTTCATTCATCACGGCCTTCAGGTTATCCTTACTGCCGGATGAGAGGTCGTCGAAAACCCTGACTTCCTGCTTTCGACGGACGAGTTCATCGGTAATGTTCGAGCCGATGAATCCCGCGCCGCCTGTTACAAGGTATCTCGCCATCAGCTTACAGCCTTTCTATTTTATCGCGTTTTTTTATGTTCCTGAGAGCATTTCGCGTATCGAGCACGAACTTCGCGTTCTCGACGATGAGGTCGTAATCGATGCTTGAATGGTCGGTCACTATTACGACACAGTCGTTCTTCCTTATCTCCGCCGCGCTCAACGGCACGGACTTGACCTTATGCCCGCACAATACCGCTTCCCGCACGAACGGGTCATAATACGATATCAAAGCGCCGCGCTCCTTCAACTTTTCTATCACCTCGTACGCGGGCGACTCCCTCGTATCGGTCACGTCCTTCTTATACGACAGGCCTATTATCAGGACCTTCGCTCCCTTGACCGCTTTCCCGAACCTGCTGTTAAGCGAGCGTGATATCCTCTCGGCCACATACTCCGGCATATCGGCGTTTATCTTGGACGCGAGGTCGATGAACCTCGGCTCAAAACCCTGTATCCTTGCCTTCCACGCCAGGTATATCGGGTCTATCGGTATGCAATGGCCCCCGAGGCCCGGCCCCGGATAAAAAGGCATGAACCCGAACGGCTTCGTCTTCGCGGCCTCGATGATCTCCCATACGTCGACCTTCAGGCTGTCGCACATAAGGGCGAGTTCATTTACGAGCCCTATGTTGACCGACCTGAACGTGTTCTCGAGCAGTTTTACCATCTCAGCCACTTTCACCGACGAGACGGTCACGACCTTTTCCACTATCTGTGAATACAGCAGGGCTATATTCTGCCTGCACTGCGGGGTCATTCCGCTGATGACCTTCGGTATATTATGCGTCATATACCTCGGGTTGCCCGGGTCTATCCTCTCCGGCGAGAAACCGAGGGAGAAATCCCTGCCCACCTTCAGCCCCGTACCCTCGAGCATGGGAAGTATAACCTCTTCGGTGGTACCGGGGTATGTCGTCGACTCGAGCACGATGACCTGCCCCTTCCTGAGGTTCTTGGCAATGGCATCGGCCGCCGACACGATAAACGACATGTCGGGGTCTTTCGTCTTCCTGAGGGGTGTAGGGACGCATATTATTATCGCGTCGACATCCTTTAACCTGGAATAATCGGAGGTCGCCTTCAGTATGCCCTTCTTCGCGAGCGGCCTTATCTCTTCGCTCGGGATATCGAGGATGTACGAATCCCCGGAATTTATCGAGTCGACTTTCCTCCTGTCGAGGTCTACGCCGAGGGCGCGGAACCCCTCTTTCGCGAATTCAACCGCAAGCGGAAGCCCGACATATCCGAGGCCTATGACCGCGATCTTCGCCTTCTTCTTTTTGATCTTGTCACTGAACTTGGTTGCCATCAGACCTTATTCCCCCTCTTTCTCATTATGTACTCTTTGAACGCTTCGGTGTAATGCCTCAACTTGTATCCGAGGACGCCTTCTATCTTCGAATTGTCCAGTTCTGTCATCCTCGGCCTTATGGCCGTCCCGCCCGCTTCTTTCGCGGTTATCGGGACGACCTCCGCGGTAATCCCGCAGAGATCCAATATCTCTTTCGCGAACTGGTAACGCGAGCATACACCCGAGTTCGATATGTTATATATCCCCGGCTTGGCGCCGCCCGCTGCCATCTTCCCAACCAGCGCCCTTATGGCCCCGGCGAGGTCCGCCGTATATGTCGGGCCGCCGTACTTTTCGGATATCGCCCTGACCTTGCCGCACTTCTGCGACGCTTCTATTACGGAATCGACGAAATTTTTGCCGCCGGGCCCGAACATCCAGCTTGAGCGGATTATCGCGTACCTGCAACCCGACGACTTTACGTATCCTTCGGCGGTTAATTTCGATCTGCCGTAGGCGCTCAGCGGCCCGGTCCTGTCTTCTTCCGTATAGGCCATACCCCCGGCCTTCTCCCCGTCGAAGACGTAATCTGTGCTGATATGGACGAGTACAGCTCCCGCGGCTGCGGCCGCGTCCGCAGCGTTCCTCGCGCCTTCGGCGTTGACCCTGAACGCCTCCGCGGGTTCACGCTCGCAGCGGTCGACATCGGCTATCGCGGCCGTGTTTATAATGGCCTGCGGCGCGTGCGACCGCGCGTATTCAAGGAACGCTTCCCTGTCGGTTATGTCAATGCGCTCGCTTATTACCTCGTTCGTCCCCGAGAACGCCAGGCATATATCGCGGCCAAGCATGCCGGTAGCGCCGGTTACGACGACCTTCGATCCCATCACTTATATTGCTTCTTATAATAGCTCTTGTATGTATCTTTATGTTTTATTTTCATCCACCAGTCGCGGTTGCCTTCGTACCACTTGACCGTCTTATCCAGGGCCGACGCGAACGTGTGGCCGGGCTTCCATCCCATCGCCCTCAATTTGGAGTCGTCGAGCGAATACCTCCTGTCGTGGCCGAGGCGGTCCTTCACGTATTCGACCATCGATACGTCCTTGGCCATCGCCTTGAGTATCGCGCGCACCATCTCGATATTCATCATCTCGTAGCCGCCGGCGATATTGTATACTTCCCCGGCCGTGCCCTTGTTCAGCACGAAATATATGCCGTCGCAGTTGTCTTCGACGAAGAGCCAGTCGCGCACGTTCTTGCCGTCGCCGTAAAGCGGCACCTTCTTGTCCTCAAGCAGGTTCGTTATGCTCAGGGCCACGAACTTTTCCGGGTACTGGTAAGGCCCGAAATTATTCGAGCTGCGCGTTATGACTACCGGCAGGCCGAAGGTCACGTAATACGCGCGGCACATGTGCTCCGCGGCCGCCTTGCTCGCCGAATAGGGGCTGTTCGTGACCAGCGTGCTCGATTCCGTGAACGAGCCGTTGTCTATCGAGCCGTAGACCTCGTCCGTGGATATCTGTATGAACTTAACCACGCCTTTCATCCTCGCCTTCTCGAGCAGGATGTTAGTCCCGAGGATGTTCGTGCGTATGAACTCATCTGCCGAATGTATCGACCTGTCGACATGGCTTTCGGCCGCGAAGTTCACGACGTAATCGCACCCGTCCATCGCTTTCTCGACGGTATCATGGTCGCATATGTCGCCCTTCACGAACGTATAATTCGGGTTGCTCTCTATATCCTTAAGGTTCTCCGGGTTGCCGGCATAGCTGAGTTTATCGAGGTTGACTATCTCGCAGCTCCTGTTCTTCCCGAGCAGGTATCTTATGAAGTTAGAGCCGATGAACCCGGCGCCTCCGGTGACAAGTATCCTCATTATCTGCCGCCTTTCCTTCTAAGGCCTTCCTCTACAAGCTTGTTCGCCCTGAAGAGCGACTCGAAGGTCCCGCAATCCGTCCACCACCCGTCGAGGACAT
>Ga0116153_10003746_pt1 | contig 10455 bp, 7 predicted proteins | sample AD_UKC028_MetaG_FD_89896 | JGI IMG/M metagenome (GOLD analysis project Ga0116153, IMG submission 89896) | Active sludge microbial communities of municipal wastewater-treating anaerobic digesters from USA - AD_UKC028_MetaG | ecosystem: Engineered > Bioreactor > Anaerobic > Digestate | place: USA... | reverse complement strand
GCTCCGTCACCGTCACGAGCCAGCGCGGCAAGGGCTCCCGCTTCACGATCAAGCTGCCCCTCACCCTGGCGATCATCCAGGGCCTCCTCGTGCGGGTCGGCCGCGAGACCTACTCGATCCCCATCACGAGCGTCATCGAGAGCCACCGGATCAAGCCGCAGGACATCCGGATGATCGACAACTACGAGGTCTTCAACATCCGGAACGACGTCGTGGCCCTCCTCCGCCTGAACCGCCTCTTCCGGATCCAGACGGACGAGCAGCGCGAGCACTGCTTCGTCGTCGTCGTCGGCTCCGCGGACAAGCGGGTCGGCCTCATGGTGGACTCCCTCATCGGCGAGGAGGACGTGGTCATCAAGCCCCTGCGCGACCAGTTCACCGTCTCCCCCGGCATCGCCGGCGCCTCCATCCTGGGCGACGGCTCCGTGTGCCTCATCATCGACGTGAGCCAGCTCCTGGAGCTCGGCCTCAAGAGAGAGCTCGAGGAGCGCAGGCGCCTCGAGGCGACGATCCGCTAGGTTTTCAGGCCAAGGAAGCGAGCATGGCAGCGCAGAGCACCGAGCAGAAGCCCCAGGCATCCGACGCCAAGAAAGAGCGGGCCGACAAGATCGACTTCAAGATGGTCACCTTCTCCCTCGCGGGGAAGGAGTACGGCATCGACATCCTCTCCGTGAAGGAGATCGCGAAGGCGGGGCGCTTCACCTACGTCCCGAACGCGGCGCCCTTCGTGCGCGGCGTCTACAACCTGCGCGGCGAGATCATCTCCGTCATCGACCTGCGCATCTTCTTCCACCTGCCCGCGGAGCGGAAGGCCGACGAGGCCCTGGAGAGCCTCCTCATCCTCAGGGTGGAGGAGCACGTCTTCGGCGTCATCGTCGACGCGATCGACAAGGTCGTCGGCATCTCCAGCCAGGCGATCCAGCCGCCGCACCCGATCTTCGGCGACATCAACGTGAAGTACATCAAGGGCATCGTCGAGAACGGCGGCAAGCTCTACATCATCCTGGACGTCGCGCGCATCTTCGCCCCCGAGCGGGAGGAGGAGCGCAAGGCCGAGGAGGCCGAGGCGGCCGAGGAGAGGGCCGCGCCTTCCCGCGCCAGGGCGGCCGAGCGGGCCCCCGAGCCCGTCGCGGGCGAGGACGTGGCCGCGACCTTCGTGCGCGAGACCCTGGGCACCTTCCTGGGCTTCAGGGTCTCCGGCCTCAACGAGGCCTGGTTCGAGGCCCGCTACGCGGAGTGGAAGCGCGAGCGCTCCGGCGCCGAGGTCCAGCTCCGCGACGCCTCCGACGCGGAGGCCTTCCTGGAGGGCTTCTCCTCGCCCTGCTCGGGCAGGCTCTGGGACGAGGACTACGCCGACGCCGTGGCCGCGGCCCTGCCCGACATCTCCGCCAAGAACATCAACGTCTGGAACCCCGGCTGCGGCAAGGGCTACGAGACCTGGTCCCTGGCCTGCGTCCTCAGGCGCCGCTACCCCGACGCCCGCGTCAAGATCTGGGCCAACGACTCGGACCTCCTCGCCATCTCCATGGCCCCGAACATGGTCTTCCCGGAGAACGGCGTGCCCGAGTGGATCGAGGGCTTCATGACCAAGGGCCGGAACGGCCTCGGCTTCTCGCAGGCGGTGAAGGACTCGGTCTTCTTCGAGTTCCACGACGTCCTCAACTCGAGCCCCCTCCCGCCGCTCGACCTGGTCGTGACCCGCGACCTCCTCTCCTTCCTGGCTCCGGCCGAGCAGAACCGCCTCCTTGGCGACTTCGCGGAGAAGCTGAAGCCCTCGGGCGCCCTGGTCCTGGGCGCCAACGAGCGCCCCGGCGGGGCCTGGACCGCGTTGTCGTCGGGGGCCGTGACGGCCTACCGCAAGGAATAGCGAGCCCTAGTGGCTATAGACGGCCGGAAGGCCTTCGGATCGAGGAGAGCGCCATGAGAGTCGAGTACATCAACCCCTTCGTCGAGGCGGCCTTCAACGTCCTCCGCGAGGTCCTGCAGTCGGACGTGCGCCGCGGCGAGCTGTACCTCAAGTCCACCTCGATGCCGGTCATGGGCGTCGCGGCCATAGTCGGCCTGGCCGGCGACGTGGAGGGCCGCGTCCTCTTCGACATGGACAAGCCTACGGCCCTCAAGATCGCGAGCGCGATGAACGCCGAGGAGCTCAAGACGATGGACGACCTGGTGAAGGCCACCATCACCGAGCTCGCCAACATGATCACCGCCCAGGCGGTCACGAAGCTCCACGACCTGGGCTTCCGCTTCGACCTGACCCCGCCCGCGATCTTCACGGGCGACAACATGGAGGTCTCCGACGCCGACGTCGAGGCCCTGATCGTCCCCATGGAGACCGTCCACGGCAAGATCGAGATCAACGTCGCCATTCGGGAGCGGGCGTAGGGGCTCAGGATCCCGGGCTAAAGTTCATAGTCGGGGGGCCGCGGCCTTGACAGAGACCGCGGCCCTTTGCTATACATATGCCTACGCGCCGGTGCGAACCGGAGCGGGTGTCCCGCGGAAGCCGCAAGGCCCCGTGCGATCAGGGAAGGGGCGGTTAGCTCAGTTGGCTAGAGCATCAGTATGACACGCTGAGGGTCGCAGGTTCGACTCCTGCACCGCCCATCCATAAGGAAGCCGTCCGCAAGGACGGCTTCTTTCATTTGGGGCGGTGCAGGAGTCGAACGGTTGTCGCGGCGCCTGGAGCGCGAGACATCGTAGCGCTCCAGGCGCAAGGCGCCATGGATGGCGCCTTAGCGACAACCGCGGCCCGGAGGGAGCCCGCAGGAAGCGGGCGACCGGAGGGCGACTCCTGTCGCGACCGGAGCCGCGACACTTTTGCCGTCCGAAAGGACGGCTTCTTTCATTTTGGGGCGGCACGGGAGTCGAACGCCGTCGCGGCGGGCCTGGCGTCGCCCGGGGCGCTAGCCCGTCGCCTCGGGCGGTATCTCCAGCCTGAAGACCGTCCCGCCGCCCGGCGCCGGGGAGAATCCGAAGGAGCCGCGTAGCTGGAGGGCCAGGGCCTCGATGAGAGCCAGGCCGAGGCCCCGGCCGGGTTCGCCGCCCTCGGGGAAGCCGATGCCGTCGTCCCTGACCTCCACCGAGAGGCCGCCTTCCGGGAGGGCTCTCGCGGCGAGGACGATCGTGCCCTCCGTCCTGCCGGGGAAGGCGTGGAAGAGAGCGTTGTGGAGGGCCTCGCCGGCGGCGAGGGCTATCGGCACGGCCAGGTCGACGCTCACCTCCAGGGGATCGCCTTCCAGGCCGATGCTCCCCTTCAGGGCCGAGGGCCGGTTCTGCTCCACCGAGGAGGCGAGCTTCCCGAGGAGGGGCAGGAGGGCGATGCGGCCGACCGAAGGCCGGGCGAAGATCTCCTCCTGGACGATGGCCATGGCCTGCACGCGCAGGCGGCTCCTGCCGAGCTCCTCGGCCGTCTCCTCGGAGCAGGCCGAGGACTGGAGGCTCAGCATGCTCGAGATGACCTGGAGGTTGTTCTTGACGCGGTGGTGGAGCTCGTGGAGCATGGCCTCCCGCTCCTTGATGATGGAGCCGAGCTGGTCGAGGGAGCCGTTGAGGGTCCGGCAGAGGACGGCGAGCTCGTCGTCGCCCGTCGCGGGGATGCGGATCGAGAGGTCGCCCGAGCCGGAGATGCGGTCCAGGTCCTCGCCGATGCGGCTCATGCGCCTGAGGAGGGTGCTCTCGAGGACGAAGACCATGACCAGCCCCGCGAGGGCGACGATGACGACGAGGATGGTCGAAAAGAGGAGGAAGCCCCTCGTGCCGTAGTGCTCGGCGGCCGAGGGCGAGAGGACGCCCAGGACCACGGCCGAGCGGCGCGCGAGGTCGGGGCGGTCCAGGCTGGCGCGCACGGAGCGGCCCTCGCGCGCGAAGGACGGCTCCTCATCGGCCGGCCTGTCCGCGACGGAGACCAAGACCGGGCGGCCGATGAGCTTGGAGCAGCGCCTTTGCCAGGCTTCGTCGACGCGGCGGCTCATCACGAGGAGGCCCCGAGAGGGGCCCTCCAGGTCGCTCTTGAGGATGGCGCGGGCGGCGACGAGGTGGACCTCGCCGTTCACGGCCGCGAGGCCGCTTCCGCCCGCGCGGGCGGCCCCGGCGGCCGAGAGACCCTCCAGGAGGCCAGCCGCCAGGCCGGGGGCGGACTCGAAGGAATAGAGGGCACGTCCCGACGCGTCCCGGAAGAGGAGGCCGGAAAGGCCGAGGTTGTCGAGCGATTCGGAGCCGCCGAGGGTCGACTCCAGGTAGTCCCGGCCTTCGCCGCCCGCGAAGAAGTAGGTCGCGTCCCAGAAGGCCCAGTCGCGGCAGAGGATGTCGAGCTGGCGGAGGTCGTCGTCCAGGAGGAGGGAGACGCGGCGGACGTCCTCCTCGGCCTCGCGCAGCTCGATCCTCTCGCTCGTCCGCGCGTAGAAGACGCGGAAGGCCACGAGGACGGCCAGGGCCATGGCGGCGACCGTGACGAGGAGGATGGCCATAGTCTTCCCGCGCAGTCCCAAGAAGGATCCTCCAGGAGGGCCCGGAGCGGCCCCCTCTCAAGGCTAAGGGGAGGACGGCTCGCTGTCAATCCGGCGGAGCCCCTCCTCCGATCGCCGCGTTATGCGAACACCAGGCCGGAGCGCCTGAGGGCCGCGAGCCGGGGCGAGTCCGGGTCGAGCCCGGCCGCCTGGAGGAAGGCGCTCGCCTCGGCGCCCTCCGGCCCGGCCGCGGGGCCCGCGAGGGCCTCCGCGAGGCGGCGGGCCGCGGCCTCAGGGAGGAGCAGCTCCTCGAGCTCGCCCCTGTAGGCCCAGCGCAGGGCCGTCGTCTCCTCGCCCTTGCGCGGGCCCCCGCGCGGGCCCCCGGGCTCGCCGGCAGGCGAAAGGAGGGGCCTGCCGGCGAGCCAGTGGGCCTTCCCCGCCAGGGGGAGAGGCGCTCCGTCCAGGGACTCCTCCGCGAGGGCGATGAGGGCCTCGACGAGGTCGGGCGCGGGGCCGGGCGCCGGGGTGTCCCGCGCCGCGCCGTCCCGGGCCTTGCCGGGCGCCGCCGCGAGGCCGGCCGCTCCGCCCGGCGCGGCCTCGCCGCGGGAGCGGGCTCCTCGGGCGGGCCGTCCGCCGCGCCCTCCCTCGAACCAGGAGGAGGCCGGGCGCTCGAGCTCCTCGCCCTCCATCCAGGCGGCGAGGGCCGCCTCCAGGGGGGCCGCGTAGCGGTCGTAGTCCGCCTCGCCCGCGAACTCGAGGTCGTTGGCCGCGAAGAGGCCGCCCGAGTCGAGGGGCTCGAGGCCGGGGCGCCCGCCCGCCCGCCATTCGGCCATCATCCGGGAGCGCCGGGTGAGGACGAAGCGGTGCCAGAAGGCCGAGTCGACGAGGCCGGAGGCGAAGAGCTGGCGCAGGGTCTCCGCCGAGTCGACGATGTCTTCGCGGGACTGGCCGGGGAAGCCGTAGATGAGGTAGGCGTGGACGAGGAGGCCGGCCCGCTTCATCGCGACCAGGGCGCGGACCAGACCGGCGAGGTCGAAGCCCTTGTCCGTCGCGGCCAGGCCGGCCTCCGTCGCGATCTCGACCCCGCCCGAGACGGCGACGAGGCCCGAGGCCGCGAGGAGCTCGCACCTCTCTCCCGTCCAGGAGGCGTCGAAGCGGGCGTTGCCCCAGAAGTGGAAGGGCCTCTTTCCGGCGGCCGCGCGGGCGCGGTTTTCGCGCGCGAAGGCGAGGAGGCGGCCCATCGGCATGGCCTCGTCGACGAAGTGGAGGCCGTAGAGGCCCGTCCGCGCCGAGGCCCTGTCCGCGGCCGCGGCCAGGGTCTTGACCTCCGCCGGCTGGAAGTTCGCGACGTAGTCGAGCTCGACGTCGCAGAACGAGCACTTCTTCCAGTAGCAGCCGTGGGCTAGGTGGTACTTGAGCCAGGGCGCCTCCGACCAGAGGCGGTGCATGGGATTGGCCGAGTCGAGGACGCGGAGGTAGCGGGAGAAGTCGGCGCTCCCGTAGTCGGGAAAGGCCGAGGCGAGGGCCCGCCGCTCCAGGGTCTCGAAGCGCTTCGCCTCCTCCGGCGGGATCTCCCTGGAGGCCGCCGCGGGCTTGTCGGGGCCCTCGGGGAAGCCCACTGCCGTTATCCGGCCCCCCTCGAGGCGCGTCGTCCGGTAGAGCAGCGGCTCGGCCGCCCCCGAGCCCGCGGCCTCGAGGATGGAGGCGAGGCTGCCGTAGCCCGAGTCGAAGGAGAGGCAGTCGCAATAGCCGAAGATCCTAGGGTCCGCGAGGCTCCGCAGCTCGGTGGAGACGTAGCCGCCGCCGAAGGCCACGAGGAGGCCGGGGCCGAAGGCGCGCCGGGCCTCCTCCGCGCAGGCGAGGGCGCCGAGGAGGCAGCCGGGGAAGGGGATCGAGACGAGGAGGGCCTCGGGCGCGCGCGGGCCCGCGAGGGCCGCGAACGACTCCTTGAGGAAGGGCCGGTAGAAGGCCTCCAGCGCGTAGCTTTCGCGCAAGCCCGCCTGGACCTCGTCGAAGCTGCCGCGGCTCCGCGCCAGGCGCTCGCCGTAGCGCACCGTCCCGAAGTCGGGATCGAGGGCGAAACGGATGAAGTCGGCGAGGTCCTCCAGGATGGCGGTCGCGAGGCCGCGGGCCTCGTCGGGGCCTATCCTGCCCCCCGAGGCGCCGAGCCAGGCCTCGGCGCGGGCCCCCCTCGGGAGCTCGGCGGCCGAGGAGAGGCGGTGCGAAAAGGCGGGATCGCCCCCCGCGAGGAAGTCGACGAGGCCGTCGATCCACTCGAGGTAGAGCCCCTCGTAGGAGAGGTAGCGCTCGAGCTCGCGCCTTTCCTCGGGGGAGATGGCGCCGCGCCTGGCCGACCTGCCCGCGGCGGCGCCTGGGTCCGGCGCTCCGCGCCCCGCGCCATGCCCGGCCGCGGCCTTGGCGTCGCCCGGCGCGGCGCCTGCCCCGGCCGCCGCCTCCGCGCGGCCCAGGTCGGGCCCCAGGCTGGCCCGCGCGTCGGCGAAGACGCGGGAGAGGCCGCTTTGCGAGAAGACCAGCCTGTACAGCTCGATGGAATGGTCCTCCGACCTCGCCTCGTGGCCTATGCCCTTCAGGAAGGCCTCGAGGTAGTGGACGGCGGGGTAGGGCGTGTTGAGCTGCACGAGGGGCGGCTGGACGAGAAGGGCTCGCATGGAAGGAGTATAGCGGCGCCTCCGGGAGGCCGGGAAGCGGGCGGGGTCGCGGCGCTGATGCGCGTCCCCGTGGCGGACTCCGCGGCTCCGGGCCGTCCGCGCCACGTGCGCCGGGCCGTCCGCGCCGCGCGCGTCTGGCGGGCGCCGCGGGAGTCGCCCGCCCGCGCCGCCGCCTGGAAAGGCCGCCGCGCCTTGGCCTCGCGCCGCCGCCTGTAAAACCGCCGCAAAAATAGCCGCCGCCCCGCGGGGCGGAGCGGCGGCTCGGAATGCCTCGCCTACGCGAGGTCCCGGCTCATTCCAGGTCGAAGATGGGGGGAAGGACGAGGAGGCCGGGCTCGAGCTTCCCTTCCGAAACGAGGGCGCAATACTCCGCGGCGGCCCGGACCGCCCGGGCCGGGCCGCCCTCCAAGGGGAGGGCCATCGCGTAGCCGCCCGTCGCCCGCACCGCCTCGAAGCCCGCCGGGAAGAGTCTCTTTGCGGCCTCCGAGTCGGGGTGGACGGGGAGGTAGGGGCTCGTTTCCCCGGCGCCGGAGCCGAGAGGCCGGCCGAGGGCCGAGAGGAGGCGGGCGGCGGCCGCGGCGTCGGCGGCCAGGAACTGGCGTATGGACGTCGCCTTGGGCTCGGCGTTGCCGCCGAAGGCGTCGCTCGGCCTCTCGTTCGCGAAGCGGGCATAGGCGGCGGGCTTTCCGTCGCGCTCGAGGACGAGGGCCTGCGTCGAGGGAGTCCAGGCCATCCAGGAAACGAAGCCGGGCTCGGGCTCGAGGGCGAAGTCCAGGCTCCCCTGGCAGGTTTCCCAGAGTCCGAGAAGGGCGGCCTCGTCCGAGGGCCGCGGGGCTCGCAGGATGTCCCCGGCGGCGTCAGGGATCTGCTCGCCGTCGCCGGTCCGGGCGGGCCGGAGGCCGAATTGGCCGAACATGCTCTTCAGGAAGCCGAAGCGGGGGTAGTAGCCCTCGTGGCCGCAGAGGAAGGCGAGGGAGGCGCCCCGCCCTTCGAGTACGGGGAACGAAGCCCGCATCAGGGCCGAGCCGAGGCCCCTGCCCTTGGCCTCGGGATCGACTGCGAGGGGAGCCAGGTTGGCCGCGACGATGCGCTCGCCGCGGAGCCGCATGGCGTAGGGATACCAGACCGCGGCGCCCAGGAGCCCGCCGTCCCGGCCCTCGGCGACGAGGACGAGCTCGGGATCGAAGGAGGGGCCCGAGGCGAGGAGGGCGGGGAGGGTGATCTCGGTCAGGGTGCGGCGCTCGCCCCAGGTCTTGTCGGCCGCGAAGGCCTTGGCGGTGAGGAGGGTGAGGGCGGGGAGGTCGGAGGGGCGGAAACTTCTGACGGAATAGTCGGTCGCGGAGAGGGATTCTGCGTGCTGCATCGATGAGCTCCGGATGCGGAACCGGAGGCCCCGGGCCGGCGACGCCGGCTTGGTTCGCCGCGTCTCGCGGCTGGAGGCCTTCCGTTTTCAGCTGGGCAGCGCCTGCGGTCCTCCTCCTGCGAGGGGCCGGGCGCCGCCTTATTCCGTCGCTTTCATGGGGGCATTCTAGCCGGGGCGGCCGCGCCTGGGCAAGGCTTATAAAGATTCTGGGCCAAGTCCGCGATCCCTCTTGACGATCCCGCGGCGTTCAGCTATAAGAATAACGCATCGAGCGCCGCTGTAGCTCAGTTGGTAGAGCAGTGGACTGAAAATCCACGTGTCGTCAGTTCGATTCTGACCGGTGGCACGAAATCGGGCCGATCCCTTCCGGGGTCGGCCTTTTCATTTTCCGCGGCCGCGTTATGATCGAAGTATGAAGGCTTGGCCGGTCGTCGTCGTCGTCGGGCAGAAGGGCTCGGGAAAATCGAGCCTGGGCCTGGCCTTGGCCGGCCTCTCCGGGGCCGACTTCGCCGACCTGGACGAGCTTGTCGCCCGCGAGGCCTCCCTGCCGACGCCGCGGGAAGCCTGGCGGGCCCTGGGCGAGGCGGAATTCCGCCGGCTCGAGGCCCTGATCCTCCGGCGCGAGCTCGAGGGGGCGCGGACGGCCCTCGCAGGCGGCGCGGAGGGCGGCCCGAAACCCGGCGAGCCTGGATCCGGCGCCGCCATCCCCGACGGGGGCCGGCCGCGGATCCTGGCCGCGGGGGGCGGCCTCGCCGACAATCCCGCGGCCCTCGAGGCCCTCGCCGAGGGCGCCCGGAGCGGCCGCTTCCGTCTCCTCGTCCTCCGCCTTCCCTTCGGCCTCCTCGCCGAAAGGGCCGCGGCCTCGGGCTACCCGCCGAGCCTCGGCCCGGAGCCCTCGCCCCAGGCCTTCGCCGCCCTCGCGGAGCGGCGGGAAGGGGCCTACCTCGCCCTGGCCGGCCTGCCGGGCGCCCTCGTCCTCGAGGCCGCGGGGCTATCCGTCCGTGAAGCGGCCGGCCGCGCCCTTTCGCTCCTCGACCTGGTCCCCGCCGATTCGGCCCCAAGGAGGCAGGCATGAACGTCGAGCTCTTCGCGCTCTGCGACTACGCCCAGGAAGAGGGAGGGAAGCTCTCCATCCTGGGCCTTTTCGACACGCTCTGCGCCCGGGAGTTCCCGGCGACCCATCCCCTCTTCTGCGTGGCCGCCCGCCTGCGCTTCCCGGTCTACGAGCTCGGCAGCCACGAGATCCGCTTCGCCATCCGCGACGCCGAAGGGCGGGACCTCCTTCCTCCCTTCGAGGGCTCCATCTCCGTGGACGGCATCGGCATCGACTCCGCCGCCTCCAACATCGCCCTGCGCCTGGCGAACGTGCCCCTGCCCGGGGAGAGCAGCTGGAGGGCCATCCTCTTCGTCGACGGGGCCGAGGTCGCCCACACGCCGCTCTACCTCCGCGGCCCGCGGAACTAGTCGAGCGCGCCGCCGCCGGCGGCCGGGGCGGCGCGCGTCGCCCACCCCCACCGCGGAGGCGGGCGCCGGTCAACGCGCCGCGCCCGGCGGTTCGCAGCGCCCGGCGAGATGCCGCGCCTGACGCGCCCGGCGAGACGCCTCGTCCGCGGGCGGCTCGCCGTGCCGGCGGCCTCTTCGGCTTGGAGGGCGCGGCGCTTTGGGATATACTGCGCGAGGAAGCCCCGCCCGGCCGGGCAGGGCGCGCGAGCCCCCCTCGGGCCCGCGCCGCCCCCTCGCCCTCCGTCCGCGGCCTCCCATCGGAAGGAGCACAACATGAAGATCCTCGTCGTCGGCGGCGCCGGCTATATCGGAAGCCATGTCGCCCGCGAATGCCTCGATTCGGGCCATGCGGTCACGGTCTACGACAACCTCTCCTCGGGCTCTAAGGGCAACCTCTTCCCCGAGGCCTCCTTCGTCGAGGGCGACATCCTCGACTATTCCGCCCTCCTCTCGGCGATGCGGGGCGGCTACG
>Ga0116153_10003744_pt1 | contig 10460 bp, 10 predicted proteins | sample AD_UKC028_MetaG_FD_89896 | JGI IMG/M metagenome (GOLD analysis project Ga0116153, IMG submission 89896) | Active sludge microbial communities of municipal wastewater-treating anaerobic digesters from USA - AD_UKC028_MetaG | ecosystem: Engineered > Bioreactor > Anaerobic > Digestate | place: USA... | reverse complement strand
GGCGCGCACCAGTTCAGCGTGAGGGAGCGCTCGGCCAGCGCGCACAGGGCGTCGAGCGTGGCGGCGCGCTCGGCCAGCGCCGCCAATGCATCCAGCGCGGCCAGCGCCTCGGCCAGCGCCGACAGTTCGCCCAGGTGCGGCTGCAGCGCATCGAGCAGCTGCTCGTACAGCCACTTCTCGCGCGCCAGCGCGCGCTCCTGCGCCGACAGCGCCTTGTCCTCGAAGGCCTTGAGTTCCGGCGTGATGTAGCGCTCGGCGTTTTTCAGCGTCTGCCGGCGGCGGTAGTCGTCGGGAATCTTGTCGGTGTTGGCGTGCGTGACTTCGATGTAGAAGCCGTGCACCTTGTTGAATTCGACCTTGAGGCTGGCGATGCCGCTGCGCTCGCGTTCGCGGACTTCCATGTCGACCAGGTAGGCGCCGCAGTTGTCGTTGAGCGAGCGCAGTTCGTCGAGATCGGCATCGAAACCCGGGGCGATCGCTCCGCCGTCACGGATTTGGGCGGAAGGCTCGGCGGCGATGGCGCGGACCAGCAGTTCGAGCGTCGCCTCTGGCGTTGCGAGTTCGTCATGCAGCCGGGCGAGCAGGGCGGAAACGGATTCGGCCAGCGGCGCGCGCAAGGCCGTGAGGCCGGCAAGCGATTCGCGCAGGCTGGCCAGGTCGCGCGGCCGGGCGTTGCGCAGCGCGATGCGTCCGGCGATGCGCTCGATGTCGGCGATGGGCTTCAGTTCGCGGCGGATCTCGCCAGCCATCCGCCCATAGTCTTCCAGCAAGGCTTCGACCGCGCCGTGACGGGCGGCGGGAATGTCGCGCTCGCGCAGCGGATGATGCAGCGTGTGGCGCAACAGGCGGGCGCCCATGCTGGTGACACAGTTGTCGAGTAGCGAGAACAGCGTCGGCGACGGCTGGCCGCGCAGGGTTTCGGTCAATTCCAGATTGCGCCGGGTGGCGAGATCGAGGCCGAGATAAGCGCCTTCGAGTTCCACGGTCAACGCCCGCAAATGCGGCAAATTTCCGGTTTGCGTGGCCTGTGCGTATTGCATCAGGGCACCGGCGGCGCCGATCGCCGGGCGCAATCCTTCGGTGCCGAACCCGGAGAGCGAAGCGACCTTGAATTGCTCGCAGAGCAGACGCTTGGCCGAGTCGAACTCGAAATACCAGTCCGGCTGGCGGGTACGCGCCGCGTCTGGTATGAATTCGGGCTGCCAGGATTCCGGATAGAGAATTTCAGCCGGGCGAATGCGCTCGAGCGTCGCGGCAAGCTGGTCGACCGGCACTTCGGTCAGGATGAATTCGCCGCTGGCCAGATTGAGGCGCGCCAGGCCGGCGGTATTGCGCGTCGTGGCCAGCGCCAGCAGCCAGATATCGCGTTTGTCGTCGATCAGCGCGGCATCGGTCAGGGTGCCCGGTGTGACAATGCGGCTGACCGCACGTTCGACCGGTCCCTTGCTGGTCGCCGGGTCGCCGACCTGTTCGCAGATGACCACCGACTCTCCGGCCTTGACCAGGCGTGCAAGATAGGGCTCGAGCGAGTGAAACGGCACGCCGGCCATCTTGATCGGCACATCAGCCGACTTGCCGCGTGTCGTCAGCGTGATATCGAGCAGGCGCGAGGCCTTCTCGGCGTCTTCGTAGAACAGCTCGTAAAAATCCCCCATCCTGTAGAAGAGCAGCGTCTCCGGATGTTGCGCCTTGAGTGCCAGATACTGGCGCATCATCGGCGTGTGCTTGGAAAGGTCGGGGGTTTCTGTGGCCATCGGCTTCGCTTGCGGGGTTTTATGTGGCAGGGGACAATTGTCCCATCAACGGCAGGTCGCTGCCACCGGCGCGGTCAGGCGAGACGGCGTTCGATCAGGTGTGGCCCGCCGGCATCCAGTGCGCGGCGCAGCGCCTTGCGGAAGGCGTCATCGTCGTCGGCTTTTGCAAAGTCCAGGCCGAACGTCAGGGCGGCGTGTTCGAAATCGATCCGTTGCGGCGTTCGCCAGCCTTGCTCGAATTCGGGCAGGGCGGCCTGTGGCAGATGTTCGAAAATGCCGCCTCCGCGGTTGTTGACCGCAACGATCACGGCGTCGCGCCCCTGTGCCAGGGCGAGACCGCCGAGGTCGTGCTGGCAGGTCAGGTCGCCGAGCAGCGCGACGACGCGTCCATGCACGGCGGCGATGCCCATGGCGGTCGAGATGTTGCCGTCGATTCCGCTGGCCCCGCGATTGCCATAGAAAAACAGCGCCTTGTCGGCACTTCCCGAGTGGCTGTCCAGTTCCCGAATTGCCAGTGAATTGCCGACGAAGACGGCAGTACCGGCGGGTAGGTCATCGATCAGTACCGGGATGTGCCCGCCAGAATTGCGTGGCACATGGGCATCGTGCAAGGCAAAGCCCGCTTGCCAACTGGCAGGCGCTGGTTGTGGCGCTTCGGCCAGCAGCGCGCCGCAAAATGCGACTGGATCGGCACGCAGCACATGGGTGACCTGATGCAGTGGGTCCGCCCACTGCGGCCACGGTTCGACCTGCGCCTGAAGCCCGTTTCCGCTGCCCACCAGTTCCTGCAGGCGACGGGTGACCGGAAAGGTGCCAAAGCGCAACACCCATTCCGGTCTTGACGCATTTCTGGCCTGCGGGTCGTTGAGCCAGACGTTATAGCGAACGCATAGGTGCGAGCGATCATGTCCGCCAAAACGCAGGTTCGAAAGCGGTTCAGCCAGGACTGGCGAGTTCAGGCGGGCGGCCAGAGCGCCCACTGCTTCCGCGAAACCCGCTTCGGCTGGCATTTCGCCGCAGACGATGATCCCCGGACGAGTGGCGATGCGGCCGGCAAGGTCGCGGATGTCGTTCGGGTCGGGTGGCAGCGGGGCGCGTGAAACGACAAGTTTTTCCAGCGGGCTGGGTGCCGGTGTTTCGCCGGCCGGCAGCAGTGGCTCGCGGAAGGGTTGATTGATGTGCACCGGCCCCGGATGCGGCCAGGTGGCCTGTTCGCAAATACGCGCGGCCAGGCGATGCAGATAGCCGAAATCAAAGTTTTCGACGGGCGTTCCCGGCGCATGGCTGGCGCGCACGTGGGGGCCGAACAAAGCCGACTGGTCTATGGTCTGGTTGGCGCCGACGCCCTGCAGTTCGGGTGGCCGGTCGGCGGAGATCAGAATCAGCGGAATGCCGGACTGGCTGGCCTCGATTACTGCCGGCAGCCAGTTGGCCGGAGCCGTACCCGAGGTGGCGAGGAGCAGTACGGGAAGTCGGCTGGCCTTGGCAATCCCGAGGGCAAAAAACGCCGCGCTACGCTCGTCGACCGCAACGCTGCATTTCAGGGCCGGCTGGCGCAGCATGGCCAGCGCCAGCGGGGTCGAGCGGGAGCCGGGGGAGATTACGGCATGCGTTGTGCCGGCGGCGACAAACCCTGCAACCAGCGCTTGCGACCAGAGAAAATTGAGTGTGCCGGTATCCATCATGCTGCCGCCTGAAGCGAAAGCGCAGATTGTAGTCGCAACAAGTCATTTCGGTCCGCCGCATGGGTGGGCGCTGTGCTATGATGCGCCTCGTTCTCAGCGGCCATCTGTTGGCAGTGGGGAAAAGGAGTGGTAGTTCAGTTGGTTAGAATACCGGCCTGTCACGCCGGGGGTCGCGGGTTCGAGTCCCGTCCACTCCGCCAGGAATATCAAAGCCCTCGCAGGTCATCCTGCCGAGGGCTTTTTTTCTGGTTCAGTCGGATATTGATCGCCAGTGTGGCGCTGAGGAGGCCGGCAGCCCCCAGATTGTGGGCTACGGCCAGCGGCAGCGGCAGGGAAAGCAGGACATTGGCAATACCCAGTCCGAGCTGAATGGCCAACAGCCCCAGCAGGAACCAGCCCCAGAAACGTCCGCCCGGCCAGGTGCCACGAAGCAGCGTCAGCGCCAATAGGCCGCCACCGCAAAGCACCAACAGCGCGCCGACGCGATGCATCCAGTGGATTGCGGTCAGTGCTTCAGCGGAAAGCAGGCGACCGTCGCCGCCATATCCGAGTTCGCGATGCAGCGTGAATGCCTGTGCAAGGTCCATCGGGGGTCGCCAATGTCCCTGGCACAACGGGAAATCCTGGCAGGCGAGGGCGGCATAGTTGCTGCTGACCCAGCCACCCAGAGCGATTTGGGCGATGACCAGCAGCAGGACAGTTGCTGCAAGCGGACGCAGCCAACCCGGCGGACTGTGAGCGGGAGAAGCGTCGCCACTCCGCAGTAGCAGCGTCAGCAACAATGCCAGCGTGGTCATGCCACCGAGCAGATGCAGCGTGACGATCAGCGGCTTGAGCAGCAGGGTGACCGTCCACATCCCGAGCGCGGCCTGCAATCCGACAACCCCAAGTAACAGAGTAGGCAGGGCCGGTGATTGCAGGCGTCGTGTTTCACTGCGCCAGGCGTGCAGAAAAATGCCGAGAATCAGCAGCCCGAGGGTGCCGGCGAAATAGCGGTGAATCATTTCCTTCCAGGCCTTTTCGCTGTTTACAGGGCGCTCCGGAAACGCCTGATTGGCCGCCAGTTGTTCGTGCATCTGATCAGGCACGCCCAGCCAGTGGCCGTAGCAACCGGGCCAGTCGGGACAGCCGAGTCCGGCATCCGAAAGGCGCACAAAGGCGCCGAGCGAAATGACCGCGAATGCCAGCACAGCTGCGGTAAGGACAAGACGACGATGGAACTGCACAGTTCCGGGCGTCAGAACATGATGATGCGGTCGGCGAACAGGGCGGCGAACAGCAAGGTCAGGTAAAGAATCGAATAGCGGAAGCAACGGCGGGCCAGTGCGTCGCTGTAGTCGCGGACGAGGGCGATGGCATAGCTGAGGAAAATCAGGTCGAGCAGGCTGATGGCAACCAGATACAGCCAGCCGACCATGCCGAGTGATACCGGAATCAGGCTGGCGCCGGCGAGCATCAGTGTGTAGAGCAGGATGTGCTGGCAGGTAAAGGCCACGCCGTGGGTGACCGGCAGCATTGGCAGGCCGGAGCGGGCATAGTCCTCGCGGCGATAACAGGCGAGCGCCCAGAAATGCGGCGGGGTCCACAGAAAAATGATCAGAAACAGAACCAGCGGCTCGGCCGACACGTTGCCGGTCATCGCTGCCCAGCCGAGCACCGGCGGCATGGCGCCGGACGCCCCGCCGATGACGATGTTCATCGGCGTCGCCGGTTTGAGGATCAGCGTGTAGATGACCGTGTAGCCGACGAAAGTGGCCAGTGTCAGCCACATCGTCAGGTCGTTGATGAAGGAATGGAGTAGCCAGAGTCCGGTCGCGCCGAGCAGGGTGGCGAGCGTGATGGTCTCGAGCGCCGAAATGTCGCCGCGTGCCGTGGCCCGCCAACTGGTGCGCGCCATGCGTGCATCGACGGTCCGTTCGACCAGGCAATTGAGTGCAGCTGCGGCAAAAGCGACCAGCGCGATGCCGGCAGACGCTACGAGAAAGCGCAGCAGAGGGGGAAATCCAGGCGTTGCCAGAAACATGCCGATCATCGCGGTAAAGACGATGAGGCTGTTGACCCGCGGCTTGCACAAATGGGAAAACGCCACCAGCCGGTGAGTTATCGAAAGGGTCGGTCGTGTAATGGTTTGCATGGCAGTTCTCCTAGCCGGTCCAGGCGAATTTCAGCAGGCGTTCAAGGTCGCTACGTACGCTCCTGGCAGCGATGTCGACGGGGTAATTCATGATCAGGTTACCCTGCGGGTCGATGAGATGGAGGCGATAACCGGGGATCTCGTCCGTACCGGGAAGCCATTGTGGCGGAGCCGTCGCCAGCACGAGGTCGGGTTGCCGCCGCAGGGCTTCGGCAAATTCCGGATCGCCGCTGCGATCGCTCAGGACGACGCGGCGCAGGCGCCCCATTTCCTTGTTGAGCGACACCTGGATCCGGCGCATTTCGTCGATCCGCTGGACGCAATCGGTGGCGCATGGTCCCGTGCCATCCAACAACAGCAACCACTTGCCCTGGAGATCGGCGGTTGTCAGCGGATGACCGTCCGCAGTCTTCAGTCCGCTGGCGGGCAGTGGCTGTGGCGGATTGAGCAATTGGCCGTGGTTGCCGGTCTGTTCAGGGTGCCAGCCAAAAAAATACAGCCCGGCGGCGATCACGAAAGGCAGGGCCAGAAGGGCGACGACCAGCGCCAGCATCGGCAGGCCACTGCCTTTCCGTACGGGATCTTGCAGTGTGCTGGTCGTCATGGTCGGCGGAACAGGAAGTAGGCCCAGATGCCGACACTCGCAGCGGCAAAACCGAACCATTGCAGGGCATAGCTGCGGTGGCGCTCGCTGCGCTCGTCGGGCCGTGGCCATTCGCGCACGTAGCCGCCCGGTGCGTCGGCATCAAGCTGGATCACCACCGGTTGCAGCGGATAGCTGACGACTGCGCGAAAGCGCGCCAGGTCGAGGTTTTGCCACACCGGGTCCCAGCTGTTAGCCGGCTGCGGTGACAGGTTGAAAAAGCGCTGCTCGGGAACGACGGCGATGCCGGTCAGTTCGACGCTGCCATGCGGGACGGCGGCGTCGGGAAGGATACGGTGATCGGCAGCGGCGGGCAGCCAGCCGCGATTGACCAGAACATGCATCTCCGAACCTTCGAGGCGCAGCGGCGTGATTACGTGATAGCCGGCCTGCTCGCGATGCAGACGGTTGTCGATCAGCACCTGGCGCGCGGCATCGAAGGTGCCACGCAGGACGACCCGGCGGTAGCGCAGCGATTCGGCGTCGACCGTGTCGGTTGGCATGGCAATCGACAACCCCGAACTACGGGCATCGAGTTCTTGCTGCAGGTTGACCTTGGTTTCGGCCTTGCGCCACTGCCACATTCCAAGCGAAATGAATGCCGGAAGAAGTACGGCCAGTAGCAGGGCGCCGAACAGCGCTGTCCGAGTGCGACTGGCCCTTGCCGATTTGGACGCGGGGCGCGCATACTCGGATTGCGTTTGCCTCTCGGAGGGTTCCATGATGATCAGGGTGCTGGTGGTTTTGCTGATGCTGGGCATTATCGGAAGCCTGTTTTCCGGACTTTTCTTTATCTACCGGGACCGCGGCGCCGGCGAGCGAACGGCGCGCGCTTTGACCCTGCGCATCGGACTGTCGATTTCGCTTTTCCTGCTGCTTCTCCTTGGCTTCCGGTTTGGTCTCATTCCGGGCTACACCCAGTAGACAAAAACGAACAGGATCAGCCATACGACGTCGACGAAGTGCCAGTACCAGGCCACGCCTTCGAAGGCAAAGTGGCGTTCGGCGCTGAAATGGCCGCTGAGGCTGCGCAGCAGAATGACGAACAGCATGATGGTGCCGAGCGTGACGTGAAATCCGTGGAAGCCGGTGAGCATGAAGAAGGTCGCGCCATAGGCGCCAGCGCCCATGGTCAGCCCGAGTTCGGTGTAGGCGTGGTGGTATTCGTAAGCCTGAAAGCCGAGGAACAGGATGCCGAGCGCGACCGTCGCGCCCAGGCCGAGTACGAGTTGGGTGCGCTTGTTGCGCAACAGTGCCCAGTGCGCCCAGGTGACTGTCGCGCCTGAGCTGAGAAGCAGTGCCGTATTGATCGCCGGGATTCCCCAGGCGCCCATTGGCGTGAACGCCGGGCCCTTCGGCCCGCTGGTTGGCCAGTCGCCGGTAAATCCTGGCCACAGGGTCGTTCCGTGGCTACTTTCCATGCCGCCGAGAATGGGCACGGAAATGATCCGCATGTAGAACAGCGCGCCGAAAAAGGCCGCGAAGAACATGACCTCGGTGGCGATGAACCAGATCATTCCATAGCGGAACGACAGGTCTTCCCAGTCGCGGTAGGCGCCGCTTTGCGACTCGCTGATGACGCGGCCGAACCAGCCGAAGAGCACGTAGAGGATGACGGCGAAACCGCCGAGCATGACCCACTTGCCGAGCGGAAACGCGTTGAGCGCCTGGATGAAACCGAGGGCGAGCAGCAGCATGCCGGCGGACAGGATGACCGGATAAAGGCTTGGCTCCGGCACGAAGTAATGAGCGCGCGAATCGGATTGCATGGTGCTGGTTTTCATCGGGCCTCCCGATTACTGGTCAATGTCTGGCGCTGCCCGTCGATGCCGAAAAAGGCATAGGACAGCGTGATGTGGGCAATGTCGCGGTCGACGCCGGATTTGACGATAAAAGCCAGGGGCATTTCGCGGGATTCGCCCGGCCCCAGAGTTTGCTGCGAAAAGCAGAAACATTCGATCTTGTCAAAATACTGCGCCGCCTTGCCTGGCGTGACGCTGGGTACGGCCTGGCCGGTGATTTCGCGGTCCGAGGTGTTGCGCACCAGATAAGCGACCTGCTGTAGTTCGCCAGGATGGACATCGAGGTTGATGGTCAGCGGACGCATGTCCCAGGGCAGCCCGGGCATTACCGTGCCAGTGAATTCGACGGTGATCGTGCGCGTCAGATCGACGCTGGCGACAGGTGCCGCCTCGGCTTTGAGGCCGCCGACGCCGAAGCCGTCGCGAATCACGCCCGGGCCTGCAGTCTTTCCGTTGAACCCGGTGGCGGCGCAGAGGACGTTGTACAGCGGAACCAGCGCGAAGGCGAAGGCAAAGGCGACGGCCACCATGAGGAGCAGGCGGCGCACCAGTGGTCCGTTGTTCGTGTGGCGCGGATTGGCTTCGGCTGGCATCTAGCGTTTGATGAAGAATCCGATGATGTAAAGCAGAAGGGCGACAGCCGCGAGAAGCCAGCCAATGCGTCGCGAGCTGACCCGCCGTCGCTCAAGGTCGGTGTTGCTGAACGGTTGTTCCATGCGCCACCTCCTTACTTGACCTGCGGTTGGACTTCCCAGCTGTGATGGGGCGGCGGCGACGACAATTCCCACTCCAGGCCTTCCGAGCCTTCCCAGACACGGGCCGTCGCCTTGCTGCCGCCGCGAACGCAGGCCCAGACGTTCCAGGCGAAGATCAGCTGGCTCAAGCCGAGAATGAATGCGCCGACCGTCGAAATGGCATTGAATTCGGAGAACTGCAGGGCGTAGTCGGGAATGCGCCGTGGCATGCCAGCCAGCCCGAGGAAGAATTGCGGAATGAAGGTCAGGTTGAATGAGACCACGGTCAGCCAGAAATGCAGCTTGCCGAGACGTTCGTTGTACATGTGGCCGGTCCATTTCGGCAGCCAGTAGTAGACGCCGGTCATCACGCCCATGATCCCCCCGGCGAACAGGGCGTAGTGGAAGTGGGCGACGACGAAATAGCTGTGATGGTACTGGGCATCTGCAGCCACGTCGGCGAGGATCAGCCCGGTCAGCCCGGCGATCCCGAACAGCACGATGAAGCCGATGGCGAACAGCATCGGTGTCTCGAAGGTCATCGCGCCGCGCCACATGGTCGCGATCCAGCAGAAGAACAGCACCGCCAGAGGAATGGAAATCGCCATTGTGCTGAACATGAAGTAGATCAGCGCCGGCACAGGCAGCCCTGCGGTAAAGAAATGGTGTGCCCAGACAATGACCGAGAGCAGGCCGATGGCAATGAAGCTGTAAACCTGAGCCTTGTAACCATAGTTTGGCTTGCGTGAGAAGGTCGACAGTACATGCGGGATCAGGCCCCAGACCGGCAGCAGCAGGATGTAAACCTCTGGATGGCCGAAGAACCAGAACAGGTGCTGGAACAGAATCGGATCGCCACCGCCTGCGGCGTCGAAGAACTGGGTGCCGAAATGACGATCGGTCAGCAGCATGGTTACCGCTCCGGCCAGCACCGGCAGCGTGGCGATCAGCAAAAATGCAGTGATCAGCCAGCCCCAGGCGAAGAGCGGCAGTTTCATCATGGTCATGCCGGGCGCCCGCATGTTGAAGATGGTGACGATGATGTTGATCGACCCCATGATTGACGAGATGCCGAGGATATGCACGGCGAGGATGGCGAAATCGACCCCCATTCCGCCCTGTACGGAGAGTGGCGCGTAAAAGGTCCACCCGGTCGCAATCGCACCGTCGCCGACACCGAACAGGGCCAGGGTGAAGGGCAGGGTGAGCAGGAAGGCAGCTGGCGGCAGCAGCCAGAATCCCCAGTTGTTGAGGCGCGGCAGCGCCATGTCCGGCGCGCCGATCATCAGCGGAATCATCCAGTTGGCAAAACCCGTCGCGGCCGGCATCAGCGCCGCGAAGATCATGACCAGCGCATGCACTCCGATCAGCTGGTTGAAGAACTCGGGTTTCATTAGTTGCAGGCCGGGCTGGAACAGCTCGGCGCGCACCGCGAGGATCATCAGGCCACCGATGAAGAACATGATCAGCGAGAAGGTCAGGTACATCGTCCCGATGTCCTTGTGGTTCGTCGTCGTCAGCCAGCGGACAAGGCCGCCTGGATACGATTCGTGGTGATGTTCCGCGGGAATGGAAGTGGCGCTCATCTCGATTCTCCTAGCGCAGTGACTTGATCTGGGCGGGCTGGATCATGTCGCCCCGGTGATTGCCGAAACTGTTGCGTTCGTAGGTGATTATGGCGGCCAGTTCGACATCGGACAGCGTATTG
>Ga0116153_10003743_pt1 | contig 10463 bp, 20 predicted proteins | sample AD_UKC028_MetaG_FD_89896 | JGI IMG/M metagenome (GOLD analysis project Ga0116153, IMG submission 89896) | Active sludge microbial communities of municipal wastewater-treating anaerobic digesters from USA - AD_UKC028_MetaG | ecosystem: Engineered > Bioreactor > Anaerobic > Digestate | place: USA... | reverse complement strand
GAGGACGACGGATGTGACGGGGAACGTGAAGTTGAAGCCCGGGGTGGAGATGGTGATGCCGGGAGACAACACGGAGATGGAAGTGGAGCTGCTCACGCCGGTGGCGTTGGAGAAGGGCGTGCGTTTCGCGATCCGGGAAGGCGGCCACACCGTGGGCGCCGGCGTCGTCATCGAGATCATTCAATAAAGGGTCCGGAATAGACCATGACTGAGCCGGTTGTCACCCAGCAGAAGATCAGAATCCGCCTCCGGGCATATGATCACCGGATGTTGGATAACTCGCTGTCGAAGATTGTCGAAACGGTCAAGAGAACGGGGGCCACTCTGGTGGGTCCTGTCCTTCTTCCGACGCAGTTTCGAAAGTATACTGTCAACCGGTCTGTCCATTCGGATAAGAAATCGCGAGAACAGTTCGAAATGCGGGTTCACAAGAGGCTCATCGATATACTGGAGCCGACCCCAAAGACGGTGGAGGAATTGATGAAGTTGGATCTGCCGGCCGGCGTCGACGTGGAGATCAAACTCTAAGAAAAACGTTTATGACAGAACAGACGACACAACCAGTCGAAACAGAGAAAAAACCGGGTCCGGCCCTGAAGCTGATATTGGCCAGGAAGATCGGAATGACGCGGATATATTCCCCGACCGGGGAATTCGTTCCAGTGACGGTGCTTCAATCGTCCTCGTGTCCGATCATCCAGGTCAAGAAGAAAGAGACGGACGGATATGACGCCATCCAGGTGGCGGCGGAACCATGCAAGGAGAAGAACGTCACCAAACCGTTGTTGGGACATTTCGCCAAGGCACAGGTGGTCCCCCACAGCGTCTTGAGGGAATTCCGAGTCGGGAAGACGGACGATCTCCAGCCGGGCCAGGAGTTAAAGGTGACTAATTTCACGCCGGGAGACCTCGTGGATGTGACCGGATACACACGGGGCAAGGGATTTGCCGGTGTCGTGAAACGCCATCGGTTTCGCGGCGGGCCCCGAACTCACGGTCAATCGGACCGCGCTCGGGCTCCCGGATCGAGCGGGGGGCAGAGGCCCCAGCGTGTGTTGAAGGGCGTGCGAGGTCCGGGTCATCTCGGCCACGCGTGGACGACGACGCAGCGTTTAAAAGTGGTTCAGGTGGACGCGGAAAATAATTTGTTAATGATACACGGGGCTGTTCCGGGGCCGAACGGCGGAGTGGTGTCTGTTCAGACGACGACGCGGCCGAAGAGAGTTCCCAAAATCATGCCCAAGGCATCAGCGAAGGCGGACAAGGCAAAAGCGGGCAAGGACGCAGCGAAAGCTCCGGCGAAAGCGGCCCCCAAGAAATGACCATGACTCTTTCCATAGACGTTATCAATATGAGCGGTGAAAAGGTATCCACGATGGATTTACCGGAGAGTGTGTTCGGGATCCGTCCGGACAAGTCTGTCATCCATGAAGTGGTTGTCGCCTATCTGGCCAACCAGCGTCGTGGGACTCAATCGGCGTTGACGCGTTCGGAGGTTTCCGGTGGCGGAAAGAAACCGTGGAAACAGAAACACACGGGGCGCGCCCGGGCGGGGACTGCTCGGTCTCCTTTGTGGAGGCACGGCGGAGTCATATTCGCCCCGAAGCCGAGGAGCTATTACCAGAATATTCCCCACGCGAAGAAGACGTTGGCCCTGACGATGGCTTTGACGGACAGCGTGATGGATAAGAAATTGACCGTATTGGACGCGATTTCCGTCCCGGAGCCCAAGACAAAGCTGGTGGCCGCCATCTTGAAGAAGCTGAATGTGTCGGAGGCGACGCTGGTTCTTGATTCAGTTGACCCGATTTTCAAGAAGGCCAGCCGCAACGTGGCGGGATTGGATCTTTGTCGTTGCGAGGATATCAACGTCTATGATGTCATGAGGGCGAAGCGGATATTGATGACTCAAAAGGCGATCGAGAAACTGGTGCAGAGGTTGAGTGCCGACGGGAGGGCCGCATGAGTTTTGAGCCGCATGCCGTCTTGAAGAGAATTTTGGTTACGGAGCGTTCTACCCAGCTGAAGGAGTTGAACAAATATGTGTTCGAGGTCCTGCCGGAATCGACGAAGGGACAGATTCGTCAGGCGGTAGAAACCGTTTTTAAGGTTGATGTTTTGGATGTCAATACGTCGCGGGTGCATGGTAAGATGCGTCGGCGGATGGGTCGGGCGGGTGGGTATCAATCGGATTGGAAGAAGGCCATCGTGACCGTCAAAAAAGGGCAGGAGATCAAGATTCCAGAGGCCACTGTCTAAAGGGAATACAATCATGCCATTAAAGTCGTTTAAACCATACACGCATTCGAGACGGTCGATGACCGTCGAAGACTTCTCGGTCCTGACCAAGAAGTCTCCGGAAAAATCTCTTCTCATGCCTTTGAGAAAATCGGGCGGGAGGAACAATACCGGCCAAGTGATGGTCAGGCATCATGGCGGCGGCCATAAGAGGAATTATCGGATTGTGGATTTTAAGAGGGAAAAGGCGGGGGTTCCCGCCAAAGTGGTCGCTTTTGAATATGATCCCGGCCGGAGCGCACACCTGGCATTGTTGCACTATGTGGATGGGGAGAAGAGATACATTTTGCAGCCGTCCGGCTTGAACATCGGAGACCGCCTGATGTCAGGTCCGCAGGCGGAGATTCGGGTCGGGAACGCGTTGCCGTTCACCAATATCCCCATCGGCGCGTTCATCCATAACATCGAGTTGGTCCCCGGTTTTGGCGGGAAGATGGTTCGTTCGGCCGGCGGCGCTGCGCAGCTGATGGCCCGCGAGAACGGTTTTGCCCAGATTAAACTTCCTTCCGGCGAAATCAGGCTCGTGCCGGATCGTTGCATGGCGACCATTGGGCAAGTCGGTAATATCGATCATGAGAATTTGTCGTTTGGGAGCGCGGGGCGCAGTCGGCACAAGGGTATCCGGCCGACGGTGAGAGGAACACACATGAACGCCACGGATCATCCCCACGGAGGCGGCCGAGGCCGGTCCAAGGGTGGAAACCATCCGCGGTCTCCATGGAACCAGCCGACCAAAGGATATAAGACAAAGAAGCCGAAGAGGCATGACTGGATGATCGTCCAACGACGGTCTAAGAGTTCCAAGTCGGCGGCGGTTTAAGCCGGGCAAACAGAGAGGATAAAAAGATGGGGCGTTCAACTTCCAAAGGTCCGTATGTGGACCAGAAACTTTTCCAGAAGATCCACAAGATGATGCAGACGGGAGACAAAAAGGTGATCAAGACCTGGGCTCGGGCGTCGATGATAGCGCCGGAGTTCGTGGGGTTCACAATCGCTGTTCATAACGGAAAAAAGCATTTACCGATTTATGTAACGGAACAGATGGTCGGGCATCGTCTTGGTGAATTCGCCCCGACAAGATACTTCAAAGGGCACGGCGAAGCCCATACAAAGGAAGCCACGTCCCTGACGTAAGGGATGGCATTCCACGGAAGGAAAAAGACATGCAAGCGGTTGCACGAGCGCAATTTGCGCGATACTCACCCCGCAAGGTGGGACAGGTCCTCAAATTGATCCGCGGGAAAACAACGTCACGGGCGATGGAGATGTTGCCGTGGATTCCGCGCGTGGCCAGGGTTTTGGTCGAAAAAACATTGAAGAGCGCCGTGTCCAATGCCGGCAAGGGGGCCGATCCGGCTCGCCTTCGGATCGTCCAGGCGTGGGTGAATAACGGGCCGGTCTTGAAGAGAGTCCGACCCATGGCGATGGGCGGAAGAGCTTTATACAAACGAAAGACGTGCCATCTGACGATCGTTGTCAGCGATGATGTCCGCGCACTGAAGTCGTAAAAGGAACGAGCGAAAAACCATGGGACAAAAAGTACATCCAAAGGGTATCAGGCTTGGATATATCAAAGATTGGGATTCTAAGTGGTTTCATCCACAGGAAATGCCGGTGTTGGTCGAAGAAGATTTCCGGCTTCGAAAGTTTTTGAAAGATAAGCTGAAACTATCGGCGGTCTCCCGGATCGGCATTGAACGCACCGGGAAATATCTTCGCGTTAATATATTTACGGCTCGACCGGGGATCGTGATCGGAAAGAAGGGCGCTGATATCGAGAATTTGCGTTCCTCCATCGAAGAGATGACGGGCCGGAAAACATCCATCAATGTGATGGAGATCAAGCGGCCTGAGTTGGACGCTCAACTGGTGGCCGAAGCGGTGGCGATGCAGTTGGAAAAACAGGTCAATTACCGGCGCGCCATGAAGCGCGTCATTGAGCGGGCGATGCAGAGCGGCGCCTTGGGGATCAAGGTCCGCGTGTCGGGCCGATTGGGCGGGGTGGAGATCGCCCGCACGGAGTGGCTCAAGGAAGGGCGTGTCCCCCTCCAGACGTTCCGAGCCGATATCGATTACGGATTTACTGAAGCCCATATCACCATGGGACGCATCGGTGTGAAGGTGTGGATTTTTCGGAAAGAGTTTTTTAAGAAAACAGAAGCGGACCTTATGGAAGAGGTTCGCGTCATCGAGAAAGAGAAGATGGATGAGTTGGCCAAGCAGGTGGATGAAACCTCTCCGTCGGCAGACGCCGGGATTCTCCCGATCACTCCAGAGGAAGAACCGGATGTGGATGCCAGTGTGATGGATGATTTGGTGGATAAGAAGACTGAAAAAGTTCATTCCAGGCGACATAATGATCTGGGAAAGAGCGAGAAGATCTGATGTTGATGCCGACACGGGTTAAATACCGGAAATCACATCGCGGGCGCCTGAAGGGGATGGCGAAGGGCGGACTTTCCTTGGCTTTCGGTGAATACGGGTTGCAGGCGTTAGAATCCCACTGGATTACCGCCCGACAGATCGAGGCCTGCCGGATCGTTCTTGTGCGCTATATCAAAAAAGGCGGAAAGGTGTGGATCCGTGTGTTTCCAGACAAACCCGTCAGTAAGAAACCGGCGGAAACCCGCATGGGAAAAGGGAAGGGAAATCCGGAGTTCTGGGTGTCTGTGGTGAAGCCGGGCCGAGTGATGTTCGAACTGGCCGGGCTTCCGTTGGATGTCGCCAAAGAGGCACTGAAATTGGCCTCCCATAAACTGCCGATTGCGACGCAATTTTTGAGTCGAGATACAATCTGAGGGCGCCATGGCTAAAAAGGAAAAAATAAATTTTCAGGAGTTGTCGGAAAACGAGTTAAGAGAACGGTTGTTTTCCACGCGTGACAAACTGTTCCATATGCGCTTGCAGAATAATACGGCGCCGTTGAAGAACCCGCATGCCATTCAGTACGCACGGCGGGATATCGCGCGAATCATGACGGTTCTCAAACAAAAAGGGATAAAGGTATGACAGTGGAAAAACGAAATCAACGGAAAGTTTTGGAAGGATGGGTTTTGAGCGACCGGATGGATAAGACGAGGTCTGTTCGGATTCTGAGGAGATTCCGTCACGCGCTCTATGAGAAAGTCATGACCCGCTATACGAAGGTCTATGCGCATGATGAAAAGAATGAGTCCCATCAGGGGGATCGGGTCCAGATCATGTCCATCCGTCCGATGTCGAAACTGAAGAGATGGCGAGTTGTCCGCGTTCTTGAGAAGGCCAAGATCGCCGCCGTGGCCCTGAAGGGGGATGCGTCGTGATACAAGAGCGGAGTATTCTCAATGTCGCCGATAATTCCGGCGCCCGCAAGGTCCGCGTGTTTAGGATGTTGGGCGGCTCGGACCGCCGCTATGCGCGACTGGGAGACGTGGTGGTCTGTTCCGTGAGGGATGCGTTGCCGGAGGCCTCCATTAAGAAAGGGGAAGTGGTGAAATGCGTCATTGTCAGGACGCGTAAGGAATATGGTCGCCCCGACGGATCCTACGTGCGATTCGACGACAATGCAGGTGTTTTGATCGATGCAAACGGTGAACCGAGGGGGACGCGTATTTTCGGGCCAATCGCGCGGGAACTTCGCGAAAGAAACTATTTGAAGATCATATCGTTGGCTCCGGAGGTTGTCTGATCCATGATGACGATCCGAAAGAAGGATAAAGTGGTGGTGTTGGCCGGAGAGCATAAGGGCAAACAGGGGGAAGTCATCGAGGTATTGCCGAAAGTCGGCCGTGTGTTGGTCTCAAAGGTTAATTTCGTCATTCGGCATACCCGTGCGACCAGGACGGAACCCGGCGGAAGACGTGAAAAAGAAGCCAGTCTGCCGATTTCACGGGTGATGTTGGTCTGTCCGAAGTGTAATCATCAGACCAGAACTAAGACCGATTTTCTATCGGATGGAACGAAGGCGCGTGTCTGCCGACATTGCGGCGAGATGATCGTATGAACAAAAAAGACGGAATAGATCCCAGGATGTTGGAGGCCTACTCGAAAGTCGTCATCCCCGAGATGATGAAGGTCCACGGGTATAAGAATGTGATGCAGGTCCCGCGACTGAAGAAGATTGTCATCAATATCGGTGTCTCCGAGGCCCGGGAGAATATCAAGGTCATTGATCTGGCTTCTGATGAGTTGGGGGCGATCACCGGGCAGAAACCCCAGGTTCGCCGCGCAAAGAAATCCATCTCCAACTTCAAGCTGAGGCAGGGTTTGCCGATCGGGTTGAGGGTGACCTTGAGGGGCTCCATGATGTACGAGTTCTTCGACCGGTTGGTCAATATCGCCCTTCCCAGAGTGCGTGATTTTAAGGGTGTGGATCCGAAGGCTTTCGATGGACACGGGAACTATAACATGGGGCTGACCGAACAATACATCTTTACGGAAGTCAATTTGGAGAAATCCGATAAGACCCGGGGGATGAACATCACCATCGTGACTTCGGCAAGAACGGACGCCGAAGCGAAGAGTCTTTTGGAGATGATGGGAATTCCTTTCAAAAAGACGGAGAAGAAACCCTAAGGGGTTTCGGGTCCGAAGAAAGCACGGAGGTTATCCAGTGTCGACTATTTCAGCGATGGCCAAGATGAGGCGGCCTCAAAAGTTCAAGACGCGGTTCCGCAACCGGTGCCGGCTGTGCGGCCGACCGAGGGGTTTCTATCGGGATTTCGGTCTTTGCCGGATCTGTCTCCGTCAGTTGGCCTTGAGGGGCGAGCTCCCCGGCGTGATGAAGTCGAGTTGGTGAATTTTGACGTCAATATATTGGGTGAGAGGATAATATGAGTTCCGATCCGATTGGTGATTTGTTCGCGATATTGCAGAATGCCAACCACAAGCTGAAAGAGCATGTGGATTTTCCGGCTTCTAACCTGAAGAAGGAGGTTGTGCGCCTTCTGAAGGAAGAGGGGTATGTCTCCGGTTTTAAACTGGTGCCGGACCGCAAACAGGGGCAACTCCGTGTCTTCATGAAATACACGTCGAATAACGGTCGCGTCATCCGCGGGATGAAGCGTGTTTCACGTCCCGGTCTCCGGATATACAGGGGCGCCGATGAACTCCCGAAAGTCCAGGGAGGGCTGGGGGTGGCCATCGTGTCAACCTCGAAGGGCCTGATGTCGGATCAAGATGCCCGCCGGAAGAAGATGGGCGGCGAAATCATCGGGTATATTTGGTAAGGAGAAGCCATGAGCCGTCTCGGAAAGATGCCAATCCCGGTTCCTTCAAACGTCAAAGTCACAGTCAGCGGTTCGAAAGTGGCGGTGGAAGGGCCTCTGGGGAAATTGGAGAAGGTATTGCCGGCAGGGTTGCAGGCGCGATTGGAGAGCGGGCAGATTTTGGTCTCTCGGGCCAATGATAGCACGGTCCAGAAGTCGCTCCACGGCACCTATCGGAAACTCGTCCTCAATATGGTGGAGGGCGTTTCAAAGGGATTTACGAAATTATTGCAGATCGAAGGAGTCGGATTCCGGGCGCAGGTCGCTGGGAATAAACTATCGATGACGTTGGGGTTGTCCCACCCCGTCGATTTCGACGTGCCGGCCGGGCTGAAAGTGGTTGTGGACCAAAAACAGACGGGGCTGACGTTGACCGGCGCCGACCGCGAGTTGTTGGGCCGGGTGGCCGCGACAATCCGTTCTTTAAGACTTCCGGAACCGTATAAAGGGACAGGGATTCGTTATGCAGATGAACACATCCGCCGCAAGGCCGGGAAATCGGCTGTCGGCGCCGGCGCGCCGGGAGCAGGCGGAGGAGGGGGCGCTAAAAAGTGAGTCAGCTTTCGTCCGTAGAACGATATCGTTTCCGTAAAATTAGAACGAGGTCCAAGATATACGGAACTCCCGACCGTCCTCGGTTGAGTGTTCGTCGTTCTCAGAAGCACATGTATGTCCAGGTGATCGATGATACGCGTGGGCATACCTTGGCGGCAGCCTCCACGACGGATAAGGAGCTTGCAGCATTGAAATCGAAAGCCAATGTGGCGGCGGCCAAGGAAGTTGGAAAATTGTTGGCTCAACGGGCTCAAACGGCCGGGATCAAAAAAGTGGTGTTCGATAGAGGAGCTTTGGTTTACCATGGCCGCGTGAAAGCAGTGGCCGACGGTGCCCGCGAAGCGGGACTGGAATTCTAAACAGCGGAGGAATTTGGGTGGCGCGAATTGACGCAGCAGGGTTGGATCTGAAAGAGACAGTGGTGGCCATCAACCGGGTGGCCAAGGTGGTCAAGGGGGGAAAGAGGTTTTCCTTCAACGCTTTGGTTGTTGTGGGAGATCAGGCCGGGTGTGTCGGCGTTTCCATGGGGAAGGCTCGTGAAGTCCAGGCGGCCATCCAGAAGGCCGTTCAACGCGCGAAGAAATGTTTGGTCAAAGTCCCTCTCCGGGGAAGCACCATTCCTCATGAGATCATTGGTTCTTTTGGCGCCGGCCGCGTTTTTCTGAAACCGGCTGCTCCGGGGACGGGTGTTATCGCGGGGGCGAGCGTCCGTGCTGTTTTGGAATCCGTCGGGATCAAGGATATTTTGACGAAATCGCTGTCCAGCTCCAATCCGTTCAATGTGGTCTATGCCACGATGGAGGCGCTGACTTCCCTGCGTACGAAGGAAGAGGTCGCAAAACTTCGGAACAAGGAATCCGTTTCTTCGGCGACTGTTTCGTCCGGTGAAACCAGGGTTGAAACAAAGGCGGAATCGAAATGAAACTCACGGATTTGAAGCCGGCCAGCGGGTCTCGTCATCGCCGGAAGATCATCGGCCGAGGAGAGGGTAGCGGCCATGGAGGCAAAGGGAGCACGCGCGGATTTAAAGGACAGACAGTGCGTTCCGGCGACGGGCATATGACGGGTTTTGAGGGAGGGCAGGTCCCTCTCATCCGCCGGATCCCTAAGAGGGGTTTTCGGAACACGGCCTTCCGTGAAGAACCGGATATCGTGAATTTGAACGTGCTGGAACGTGATTTTGAACCGCAGTCGGACGTCAACCCGGATACGCTGAAGGCGAAAGGGCTGGTGAGGCTCGGTCGGAAAATTAAGATCTTGGGCGTCGGTCCGATCACCAAAGCACTGAAGGTGCGGGCGCACGCTTTTTCGAAGAGCGCAGAAGAGCAGATAAAAAAAGTCGGCGGGAGTGTTGAGAAAATAAGCACGGTGATCGGAGCGGAGAAAAACCGCTCATGATGCGATCGTTCGCCGATATATTTAAAATCCCCGAATTGCGCCGACGGATCCTGTTCTCACTGGGTCTATTGGCGATCTATCGGGTCGGCGCGGCGGTCCCTATCCCGGGCATCAATGCCCAGGCTCTTCAGCAGTTGTTCGCTCAGCAGTCCAACACCTTGCTCGGTTTTTTGGATATATTCTCCGGAGGAGCGCTGGGGCGTCTCTCCATCTTCTCGATGGGGATCATGCCCTATATCAATTCCTCCATCATCATGAGTTTGTTGCAGGGGGCCCATGTGATCCCTTACTTGGATCACCTGGCCAAGGAAGGCGAGGCGGGACGGAAGAAGCTGAACCAGATCACCCGTTATTTCACGCTCCTATTGGGTTTGATCCAATCTTTTGGGTTGACGACCCTGATCATGCGGATCCCCTTGCCGGGAGATGTTCCTGTCGTCAAAGATCCGGGAACGCTTTTTATCATCGTCACCGTTTTGACTCTCACTACCGGCACGATCTTCGTGATGTGGATGGGAGAGCAGATCACCGAAATGGGAGTCGGGAACGGGATTTCCCTGATCATTTTCGCCGGGATCGTTGAACGGTTGCCCGTGGCGGCGAAAAACATGTTCGTGGATATATTTCAACTTCAGCAGAGGACTTTGTTGGGTGGGGCAGGTCTCCTGGTTTTCTTAGTAACCGTCATGGGATTGGTCGTGTGGGTGGAGACGGCTCAGCGGAAGATTCCGGTCCAATACGCCAAGCGGATGGTGGGACGCCGGATGTATGGGGGGGCCAGCACGTTCCTTCCGTTGAAAGTAGATCAGTCAGGAGTCATTGCCGTCATTTTTGCCGTCTCTCTTCTGTCGGTTCCCGTGACAATTGCTTCCTTCGCTCCGAGCGCGGGATGGGCCAGTAAAATCACGGATCTGTGGAACCGCGGTGTCTGGTGGTACGAGGTTCTCTACGCGGGGCTCATCATCT
>Ga0116153_10003742_pt1 | contig 10465 bp, 9 predicted proteins | sample AD_UKC028_MetaG_FD_89896 | JGI IMG/M metagenome (GOLD analysis project Ga0116153, IMG submission 89896) | Active sludge microbial communities of municipal wastewater-treating anaerobic digesters from USA - AD_UKC028_MetaG | ecosystem: Engineered > Bioreactor > Anaerobic > Digestate | place: USA... | reverse complement strand
TCGCACTGGATGGCGGGGCTGCTGCACCCGCTCGGCCACACCGCCAACGTCTGGCTGGAGACCATCGCACTGCTGGCACACCTGGGCGTCATGCTGGCCTTCCTGCTGATCGTGCTGCACTCCAAGCACCTGCACATCGGCCTGGCCCCGGTCAACGTCACCTTCAAGCGGCTGCCCAACGGCCTGGGCCCGCTGCTGCCGATGGAGTACAAGGGCGAGCTGATCGACTTCGAAGATCCCGCCGAGGATGCGGTGTTCGGCCGCGGCAAGATCGAGGACTTCACCTGGAAGGGCAACCTCGACATGGCCACCTGCACCGAGTGCGGGCGATGCCAGTCGCAGTGTCCGGCCTGGAACACCGGCAAGCCGCTGTCGCCGAAGCTGCTGATCATGGACCTGCGCGACCACCTGTTCGCCAAGGCCCCGTACATCATCGAGGGCAAGCCGATGCCCGCCGAGGGCTCGGTGGACTTCGCCCACGACGAGTTCGAGCACGGCCACGGCGTGCCCGAATCCGGCTTTGAGCGGATCGTCGGGTCCGGCCCGGGCCAGGCGCTGCGCCCGCTGGTCGGCACCGCCGAGGCCGGCGGCGTCATCGATCCCGACGTGCTGTGGAGCTGCACCAACTGCGGCGCCTGCGTCGAGCAGTGCCCGGTGGACATCGAGCACATCGACCACATCGTGGATATGCGCCGCTACCAGGTCATGGTCGAGTCGGAGTTCCCCTCCGAGCTGAGCGTGCTGTTCAAGAACCTGGAGACCAAGGGCAACCCGTGGGGCCAGAACGCCAAGGACCGCACCACCTGGATCGACGAGGTCGACTTCGACGTGCCGGTCTACGGCCAGGACGTGGAGTCCTTCGACGGTTTCGAGTACCTGTTCTGGGTGGGATGCGCGGGCGCCTATGAGGACCGCGCCAAGAAGACCACCAAGGCCGTCGCCGAACTGCTGGCCGCCGCCGGGGTGAAGTTCCTGGTGCTGGGCACCGGCGAGACCTGCACCGGCGACTCGGCCCGGCGCTCCGGCAACGAGTTCCTGTTCCAGCAGCTCGCCGGCCAGAACGTGGAGACCCTCAACGAGCTGTTCGACGGCGTCGAGGCGGTCAACCGCAAGATCGTCACCACTTGCCCGCACTGCTTCAACACCGTCGGCCGCGAGTACCGGCAGCTGGGCGCCGAGTACACCGTGCTGCACCACACCCAGCTGCTCAACAAGCTGGTTCGGGACAAGAAGCTGATCCCGGTGTCGCCGGTGTCCCAGGAGGTCACCTACCACGATCCGTGCTTCCTGGGCCGGCACAACAAGGTCTACGAGCCGCCGCGTGAGCTGATCGGCGCGGCCGGCGCGCAGCTGACCGAGATGCCGCGGCACGGCGAGCGGGGCTTCTGCTGCGGTGCCGGTGGCGCCCGGATGTGGATGGAAGAGCACATCGGCAAGCGGGTCAACACCGACCGCACCGAGGAGGCCATCGACACCGGGGCCGCGCAGATCGCCACCGGCTGCCCGTTCTGCCGGGTGATGATCACCGACGGCGTCGACGAGGTCGCCGCGGCACGCGAGACCGAGGACAAGGTCGAGGTGCTCGACGTGGCCCAGCTGCTGCTGGCCTCACTGGACATGGACGCCATCGCGCTGCCGGCCAAGGGCACCGCCGCCGAGGAGGCGGCCGCCCGCGAGGCCGCCAAGCCGAAGCCCGCGCCGGAACCGGAGCCGGTGCCGGCTCAGGCCGCCGCCGCGCCCGCCGAAGCCAAGCCCGCCGAAGCCAAGCCCGCCGCCGAGGCCAAGTCGGCCGCGCCGGTCAAGGGCCTGGGCATGGCCGGTGCCGCTAAGCGCCCCGGTGCCAAGAAGGCCGCACCCGCGGCTGCAGCGGCTGCCCCGGCCGCCGAGGCTGCCGCCCCCGCGGCACCCGCGGCGCCGGTGAAGGGTCTGGGCATGGCCGGTGGCGCCAAGCGTCCGGGCGCCAAGAAGGCCGCTCCGGCAGCTCCCGCCGCCGAGGCGCCGGCTGCTGCGGCCGCTGAGGCTCCGGCCGCCGAGGCCGCACCCGCGGCCCCCGCGGTGCCGGTCAAGGGACTCGGGATGGCCACCGGGGCGCGTCGCCCCGGCGCCAAGAAGGCCGCGGCGGCTCCGGCTCCCGCACCGGCGGCCGAGCCCGCCCCGGCCGCCGAGGCTGAGGCACCCGCCGCCGAGTCGTCGACCCCGGCCGTTCCGGTCAAGGGCCTGGGCATGGCCCCGGGTGCCCGCCGACCGGGCACCAAGCGCTAAAGCGCAGTACGAGAAGGGGCGGGACCGGAAACGGTCCCGCCCCTTTCTCGTTGGCTGGGGTGACGGCGTCGGCGCAACCGCCCCAGCACCCAGAGGCCGCCGTATTCAAACGTACCGATCGGTGCGCAAGTGACCGCCGTGGCCAGAGTGGCACTGAAACCCCGAGAGGCCTTCCGAACGGTACGTCCGGCTACGGCCGGCCGGTCGGGCTCAGCGGACCTTGTGAAACTTGAACGGTGTCTGATTGATCACGCCGCCCGGGCAGTCGCCGTTCGAGTCGGCCGACATCACCCCGCTCATGGTGTCCGGGTTGACCGTGTAGTGCACGGTCACCGGGGCCAGGGTGCGGTCCGGGCAGAGCTGCCCGTCGGGCCGGCTGTAGTGGAAGGACCACAGTCCGTCGGACTCGGTGGCCTGACTGACCCAGCCGACGTTGCTGGACACCACCCGCACGCACCCGTAGGCCCCGCACTGGGTGGACACCGTCACCTCGCTGATGCCGTCGCCGCCGTCCATGGCGTACACCCCGTCGGCCAGCGGCGCGGCCTGGGCGATGCCGGCGCTGCCCAGCACCGCGGCGAACGCCAGCAGCGCGCCCGCACCGAACTTCCGCGAATTGATCACGGCGCGAACGTACCGCCAACATTCAGCAACTTCCCAGCTCAACGCGCGAATGCGCCATGTTGTGTCCGGGTCGCAACCAAACCGAACCCGAACCGCGCCGCACTCCTCGAGCCCACCGCGCCCGGAAAACCCGGTGGACAACCGTGGGAGAATAATTCCCGTGACCACTCACCAGCTGCCCGGCCAGACCTCGGGCAATCCGCATCACCGGCAACGGGTGTTCATGCAATCGACCAAATTGCAGAACGTCCTCTACGAGATCCGTGGGCCGATCCACGATCACGCCGCGCGACTGGAGGCTGAGGGACACCGGATCCTCAAGCTCAACATCGGCAACCCCGCCACGTTCGGATTCGAGGCGCCGGACGTGATCATGCGCGACATGATCCAGGCGCTGCCGTATGCGCAGGGCTACTCCGATTCCAAGGGCATCGTCAGCGCGCGACGGGCGGTGTTCACCCGGTACGAGCTGATCGAGGACTTCCCGAAGTTCGACATCGAGGACGTATACCTCGGCAACGGGGTGTCCGAGCTGATCACCATGACCCTGCAGGCGCTGCTGGACAACGGCGACGAGGTGCTCATCCCGGCCCCGGACTACCCGCTGTGGACCGCCTCGACGGCGCTGGCCGGCGGCACCCCGGTGCACTACCTGTGCGACGAGACCCAGGGCTGGCAGCCCGACATCGCCGACCTGGAGTCCAAGATCACCGACCGCACCAAGGCGCTGGTGGTGATCAACCCGAACAACCCGACCGGCGCGGTGTACAGCCGCGAGGTGCTGACCCAGCTGGTGGAGCTGGCCCGCCGCCACCAGCTGATGATTCTGGCCGACGAGATCTACGACAAGATCCTCTACGACGACGCCGAGCACATCAGCATCGCCACCCTGGCCCCGGACGTGTTGACGCTGACCTTCAACGGGCTGTCCAAGGCCTACCGGGTGGCCGGCTACCGGTCCGGCTGGCTGGTCATCACCGGCCCGAAGGAGTACGCGTCCAGTTTCATCGAGGGCCTGAGCCTGCTGGCCAACATGCGGCTGTGCCCGAATGTGCCTGCCCAGCACGCGATTCAGGTCGCGCTCGGCGGCCACCAGAGCATCGAGGAACTGGTGCTGCCGGGCGGCCGGCTGCTGGAGCAGCGCGACGTGGCCTGGGAGAGCCTCAACGAGATTCCCGGGGTGTCCTGCGTCAAGCCGCGCGGCGCGCTGTACGCGTTCCCGCGGCTGGACCCGGAGGTCTACGACGTCGACAACGACGAACAGCTGGTGCTCGACCTGCTGCTGCAGGAGAAGATCCTGGTCACCCAGGGCACCGGGTTCAACTGGCCCAGCCCCGATCACCTGCGGGTCGTGACCCTGCCGTGGGCGCGGGACCTGGAGGCCGCCATCGAGCGACTGGGCAACTTCCTGGTCAGCTACCGCCGCTGAGCCCGGGCCGAACGACCCGGTGACGCACTCACACTCGCATTCGCACTCACTGTCCGGCCCGTCGCCGTTGGGGCCGGTGGCGGCCCGCATTGTCGTCGGCCTGCTGGTGGCCATCGCCGCGCTGGTCGCCGTCGGGGCGGTGGCGCTGTGGCCCAGCGGGCAGCAGGTTGATATTCCGCTGCCGTTTCAGAATGCCAGCGGCGGCGCGGTCAGCACCGAGGCCGGCCGGGTGGTGTCCACCACGATGGCCGATTGCGGCAGCCCGTCCTCGGGCAGGGTGCTCAGCGGCCCGGCGCAGGCCGGCCAGCCCGGCGCCGGGGACTGCGTGCAGGCGTTGATCGCCATCGATTCCGGCCCAAACCGCGGCACGACCACCATGCTGGAGTTCACTCCGGGCCCGGGCCAGCCGAATCTCGCCGCCGGAGAGCACGTTCGGGTGATCCGGGCGGTCGACGAGGCCGGTGCCACCGGCTACGGGTTCTACGACTACGAACGCGGTCTGCCGCTCACGCTGCTCGCGCTGACGTTCGCAGTGGTGATCGTCGCGGTGGCCCGCTGGCGCGGGTTGCGAGCGCTGATCGGGATCGGCGTGGCGTTCGGGGTGCTGGTGGTCTACCTGCTGCCGGCGCTGCGCGACGGGGCCCCTGCGGTACCGGTGGCCCTGGTCGCCTCGGCGGGCATCCTCTACGCCGTCATCTACCTAGCGCACGGGGTCAGCCTGCGCACCAGCGCCGCGCTGCTGGGCACCCTGACCTCACTGCTGGTGGCCGCCGGACTGTCCTGGGCGGCAATCGAACTGGCGCACCTGACCGGACTCTCGGAGGACCAGAACAACGAGGTCGCCGCGTATCTGGGGCACGTGTCGATCACCGGGCTGCTGCTAGCCGGGTTCATCATCGGGTCGCTCGGCGTGCTCAACGACGTCACCATCACCCAGGCGTCGACGGCCTTTGAGCTCGCCGCGGCGTCCGAAACCGGCTCGCGGCGCGAGGTTTTCGTCGGCGCGATGCGGGTGGGCCGCGATCACATCGCCTCCACGGTGTACACGCTGGTGCTGGCCTACGCGGGTTCCTCGCTGCCGCTGCTGCTGCTGTTCAGCGTGGCCAACCGGTCCCTCGGTGACGTATTGACCTCGGAGGCGGTCGCCATCGAGATCGCCCGCTCGGCGGTCGGCGGCATCGCGCTGGCGCTGTCGGTGCCGTTGACGACGGCGATCGCCGCCGCGCTGGCCACCCCACCGAAGCGCCCTCGCCAAGCCCAGGCGGCATAGATAGCAGAATTGCTATACTCGAAGGATGCGTGGGATTGGCAACGACTTGGTCCGCGAAGCGCGCAAGCGCGCTGGCCTGACCCAACGCGAACTGGCCGCGTTGGCGGGTACGACGCAGAGCGCCCTCGCGAGAGTCGAGTCCGGACGCACCGCACCGAGTTTCGATCAGGTGCTACGACTCATCCGGCTGTGCGGACTCGATCTCGACATCATGCTGGTCGAACGCGATGATTCTGACTACGCACAGGCGTCACGGCTTGCCGAGCTCACGGCCGAGCAACGGTGGACGCGCGCCACACAGGTCGCTGATCAAATGCGACAGTTCCGCAACGCCAGGAGTCGAAGTGCCTGAGCCCTGGCAACCTGGCCCCCTGCTCGAGGTGCTTCTTCGCCGCGGCGTCCGCTTTGTGCTGATCGGCGGCTTCGCCGCCATCGCCTACGGTTCCCCGTTTCCCACTGAGGACGTCGACATCACCCCCGAGGCCTCGACGGCCAATCTGAAGCGACTGTCCGATGCGCTGCACGAACTCAAAGCGAAGATCCGCACGGAAGGCGTCGATGACGGTTTGCCTTTTGATCCCGATGCAGCCTCGCTCGCCGCGGCCAGGATGTGGAACCTGACCACCTGTTACGGCGATCTGGATATATCAATGGCTCCCAGCGGGACCACGGGATACGCCGACCTCATCAAGGATTCCGTCGACCACGCAGCCTTCGGCCTTTTGATTCCCACCGCGTCCCTCGCCGACATCATTCGAAGCAAGCAGGCGGCCAACCGACCAAAAGACCAGCGGGTGTTGCCGGTACTGCGCGAACTGCTCGCGTCACGCCACGACCAGCACACCGACGACGACTGACATCGGCTACTGCTCCAACAGCCCCAAAAGGTAAGTGCCGTAACCAGATTTGCGCAGGGCCTCCCCGCGCGCGGCCACCTGCTCGTCGTCGATGAAGCCCATCCGCCAGGCGACCTCCTCGGGGATGGAGATCTTCAGTCCCTGACGCCGCTCGATGGTGCGGACGAAATCGCTGGCGTCCAGCAGTGAGTCGAAGGTTCCGGTGTCCAGCCACGCGGTGCCCCGGGCCAGGGTCTCGACGTGCAGCCGCCCGGCACGCAGGTAGGCCTGGTTGACCGCGGTGATCTCGTATTCGCCTCGCGCGGAGGGACGCAGCGACCGGGCGATCTCCACCACGTCGCTGTCGTAGAAGTACAGACCGGGAACGGCGTAGTGCGACTTGGGGTTCTGCGGCTTCTCCTCCAGCGAGACCGCGCGGCCGTCGGCGTCGAACTCGACCACCCCGTAGGCGCTCGGGTCGGCGACCCGGTAGGCGAAGATCGCGCCGCCGTCGACGTCGGCGAATCGGCGCAGGCTGCTGCCAAGACCGGGTCCGTAGAAGATGTTGTCGCCCAACGCCAATGCCACCCGGTCGGTGCCGATGTGGTCGGCGCCGATGACGAACGCCTGCGCCAGCCCGTCCGGACTGTCCTGGGTGGCGTAGCTGATCGCGATGCCCAGCTCGGAGCCGTCGCCGAGCAGCCGCTGAAACGCCTGCGCGTCCTGGCTGGTGGTGATGAGCAGGATGTCGCGGATGCCGGCCATCATCAGGGTGGACAGCGGGTAATAGATCAGCGGCTTGTCGTACACCGGCAGCAACTGCTTGCTGGTGCCCATGGTGATGGGGTACAGCCGTGTGCCCGAACCGCCGGCCAGGATGATCCCGCGCATACCTGCAGCCTATGCCGCCGAGCCGGCTGATCGTCGGACGGTCCGGGTGATTCGCGGCTGCTACCGTCAACGCTGCCAGCTATCACCGCGCTGACGGTGGCCCCACTGGGCATCGTCTTCGGGCACATCGCGCTGTCGGAGATCAACCGGACCGGCCAGGACGGCCGGGCCTTCGCTGTCGCCGGACTGGTGCTCGGCTGCGTCGGGCTGGTGACCCGGATCGTCGCCGCCATCGTCTGGATTGCGGTACTCAACGGCGCCATCTCCTGACGCCGCGTCCTGACGGCGCGGTGTCCGAACCCGCGTGCAACCGAACTCCGGAGTCACCGCCCGGCGCCCGGGCGGGTCAGTCGTCGCGCAGGTCGGCCTCGGTCATATCGGTGGCGGCCAACGCCTCCTCCAGGCTCCGGTGCCGGAACACCGAGGTCACCTGGTCTCGCACCACCCGGAATCCGCTGGCCTGCACCGTGCCGTCGGACAGCAGCTCCTCGGCGACCACCGCGCCGTCGTGCACAAACAGCCGCCCGACGCTGACCTCTCGGTGCGCGCGCTGGGCCCAGTCGCGCATCGCGGCCAGGCCCTGCGTCGCCCCCTCCGGCTCGCCGATCTTGATGTCGTCGCTGGACAGCTGCACCAACGTGTCCAGGTCCCCGGCGTTGAGGGCGTCGTGCCAGGCCAGGACGGTCGCGATCTCCGAAACAGTCATACCGGCAAATCTATCGCCTCAGAACTTCATCCCGTCGAGCCAGGTCGCCAGCAGTTCCTCGTCGCCGAAGATCTCCACCGCGGCCTCCACGGGCGGGCGACGACGGGTGGTGACCAGCATCAGCTCCCGCACCGGCCCGCGCAGCGCCACATCCCCGGAACTGTGCCCGTGCGTCCAGGTGCCGTCGGCGATCGTCCACTCCCCCAGATCCCCCAGGTCGGCCTCTGCGGCGTGCAGATGCACCCGCCCCGGCAGCCCGGGATTCAGCGCGCTGGTCAGGTCCAGCCACTCGTCGATGCAGTCCGCGGCCAAGTCCGGACGCACCTCAAAGTCCAGCCCGCCGGCGAACGCGGCGTCGACGCGGTGCACCAGCACCTCGTGCAGCCGGCGGCGCAGCCACCAGGCCGCGGGCCGCTGCCCCAGAAACGTCCACACCGATCCGTCGGTGCCGTCCTCGGCGATGATCCGGTCGACACTGTCGACGAGCAGTCGGGCGCCGTCGTCGAGCCAGGCCAGCGCGCCATCGAGGTCGGCCGGCGGGCGACCGTCGGGCACCTGGGCGGGGTCGGCGGCCTCGGTGGCGCGTTCGGCGACCATTTGGGCCGCCCAGCGGTTGCCGCGGCCGACGTGCCGGAACAACTGCTTGACGGTCCAACCCGGGCAGGTCGGCACCGGCGCGTCCTGGTCGCATCGGGCCACCGCGGCACCGAAGGCCCGGTTCTGGTCGAGTAGCTCTGCGCCGAAATCCACGGCCTCAGCGTACGAGGCGACCCAGGCAGTGCACCTGCCAATCCGCGGACTGCCACCGCGCCACGTCCAAACAGTTGCGCCCGTCGACGATCACCTTCGCCCGCACGAGGCCGTCGAGGTCGGCCGGCTCGAGGTCGACGAACTCTCGCCACTCGGTCAGCACCAGCACCGCATCGGCCTTCTCGCAGGCCTCGCCGATCGAGGTGGCGTAGTTCAGCGTCGGGAACACCCGCCGGGAATTCTCCAGCGCCTTGGGGTCATACACCTGCACCGTCGCGCCGTTGAGCTGCAGCAGCCCGGCGACGTTGAGGGCCGGGGAATCGCGCACGTCGTCGGACTCCGGTTTGAACGCCGCGCCAAGCACCGCGATGTTGGCGCCCAGCAGCGATCCGCCGCAGGCCCGGGTGGCCAGCTCCACCATCCGGGTGCGGCGCCGCATGTTGATGCTGTCCACCTCGCGCAGGAAGGTCAGCGCGTGGCTGGCACCGAGCTCGCCGGCGCGGGCCATGAAGGCCCGAATGTCCTTGGGCAGGCAGCCACCACCAAATCCCAGGCCGGCGTTAAGAAATCGCCGGCCGATGCGCGGGTCATGGCCCAGCGCATCGGCCAGCACAGTCACGTCTGCGTCCGCGGCCTCGCATACCTCCGAGATCGCGTTGATGAAGGAAATCTTGGTCGCCAGAAAGGCGTTCGCCGAAACCTTGACCAGCTCGGCGGTCTGCAGGTCGGTGACCAGGAAGGGCACGTCCTCGGCGAGCATCGGCGCGTACAGTTCGCGCAGCACCGCCTCGGCCCGCACCGAATCCTGTTGCACACCAACCACAATGCGATCCGGATGCAGGGTGTCCTCGACGGCGAAGCCCTCCCGCAAGAACTCCGGGTTCCACGCGACCTCGACGTCGACCTCCGCCAGATTCCTGACCCGGCGCGCCAATTCGGCGGCGGTGCCGACCGGAACCGTGGACTTGCCGACGATCACCGCGGGCCGGCTCAGTCGGGGCAGCAGCTCGTCGATCACCGCGTGCACGTGGCGCAGGTCGGCGCCGAGCTCGCCCTTCTTCTGCGGGGTTCCGACGCCGAGGAAATGCACGTCGGCGAAGTCGGCGGCCAGCTGGTAGTCGGTACTGAACCGCAGCCGTCCGGCCGCCAGGTTCTCCCGCAGCATCCGGGCCAATCCGGGCTCGTAGAAAGGGATTTCGCCGGCGGCCAGCTTGGCCACCTTGCCCGGGTCGATGTCGACACCGATCACCTCGTGGCCGAGCTCGGCCATCCCGGCGGCGTGAGTGGCGCCCAGGTAACCCGTTCCGAATACCGCGCATCGCATACCGACATGTCTAGGCCGTCGATGTGAAACGACGGCGGCGTCACCGCGAGCGGAAGGCGAACGCCAGGTGACCAGTCAGCTCAGCGGTTGCCGAACGGCCAGGGCAAAAACGGCAGCCTCGGACTGTGGTCACGCTTGCCGCGCCCGTTGGAGCCGCGGTCAAAGTCGTAGTCACCGCGGCGCGGGTACTGCTGCTGCGGGTACTGCTGCTGGGGGTACTGCGGATATTGCTGCTGCGGGTACTGCGGGTACTGCTGCCGCGGGCGCTCGTCGTCGTCCCCCGGGTTGAAGGTGCCCAGTTGCGGGCTCTGCCCGGGGAAGAACCCGATCGGCGGGGACGGCTGCACCGGAACCGCCGCGGGCACCGGCGCCT
>Ga0116153_10003739_pt1 | contig 10485 bp, 6 predicted proteins | sample AD_UKC028_MetaG_FD_89896 | JGI IMG/M metagenome (GOLD analysis project Ga0116153, IMG submission 89896) | Active sludge microbial communities of municipal wastewater-treating anaerobic digesters from USA - AD_UKC028_MetaG | ecosystem: Engineered > Bioreactor > Anaerobic > Digestate | place: USA... | reverse complement strand
AGGTTGATCCAGGTGAGCTCGTGGCGGTTGTGCCAGAGATGGAGGACGCGCGAGCCGGGGAGGGCCGCGAAGCGGTCGGTCGTCGCCTTGTCGAAGGCCTCGCCCTGCATCTTGATCGTGCAGACGAAGTTGCGGGCCAGGCCCGACTCGAGCCACTTCGATATCCACGCGAGGAGGGCGGGCGGGTAGCAGATGACGTCGGAGAGGAGCCAGTCCACCTGCCCGAGCTCCTCGGGCTTGAGGGTGAAGGCGTCGTGCCGCATGACCCGCACCGAGGGCAGGGAGGCGATGCGCGGCTCCAGGTCGGCGCGGTCTATGGCTATGACCTCGGCCCCGAGGCCCGCGAGGGCCCAGGTCCAGCCTCCCGGCGAGGCTCCCGCGTCGACGCAGCGCTCGCCCGGGCCGGGACGGGCCCCCGCGAGGACCAGCGCCTCCCAGAGCTTGCGGTAGGCCCGGCTCGGCGGCCCCTCGCGGTCCTCCATGAACTCGAACTCCCCGTTGGGGAAGGGGCTCGAGCAGTCGGGGGAGGCGAGGAGGGAATGCTCGTCGAGGAGGGTGAAGGCGCCCATGGGCGCCCCGGGAGGATCGAAGGGGAAGGCCTTGGGGCGGCGGGGCAGGGGAGGGAGCTTCTCGGCGATGAGGGCGGTCCGGCGGTGGAGGCGGGTCGGCAGGGGGGCCCAGTTGCGCTGGATGCCGCGGAGGAGCTTGGCGGCCTCGCCGACCGAGGAGAATTCGACGAGGAGGGGGCGGAGCCAGACGTTGCGCGTCCAGTAGGGGCGCCGCGGGGGGCCGAGGGCGGTGACGAGCTCGCCGTCGACCCGGTCGCGATCCGGCAGCTCCGCGAGCAGATGGGGCAGGAAGCCCCGCGCCGCGTGGTAGCAGCGGCCCTCGATCTCCCTCATAGGAGCTTCTGCGACTTGGCCCGGACGAGGAGCTCGCGGTTCCAGCGGTTGCCGTCCATGAATGAGTCCTTGACCGCGGCCTCGTCCATGCGCGTCGAGCGGAGCTGGAGGGCCTTGAAGGCCTTGCTCAGGGCCGTCGTCCCGTCCATCGAGGCGGGGGAGCTCCGCTCGAGGAGGAGGTAGCGGTAGAAGAGGTAGAGGTGGGCCGCGGGGTGGTTGGCCGCGAGCCGCTCCTCCCGCGCCCGCATGGCGAGGCGCTCGGCCCGTCCCGGGGCCTCGGCCGCCGGCTCCGCGAGGCCGGCCGCGTAGTCGCGGAAGGCGAGTACCTGGTCCTCGAGGTAGGAGCGCTCGGCGCAGAAGCCCACGCCCCGCTCCTCGATCGACTCGAAGCCCGAGCGCCAGGAGAAGGCGTCGGCCGAGGGGAAATCGCGGGGGGGGAGGCAGCCCAAGGCCCGCTCGGCGAGGGCCGCGGCCGTGGCGGGGCTTCCCTCCCAGGCCTCGAGCTCGGCGAGGAACCAGAGGGCCTCCGCGTCCGAGCCGTAGCGCTCGAGGAGCTCGCGGGCCCTACCGGCCTCGCCGGCCCAGGAGGCCGCCCGGCCGGTCCATATCTCGGCCCGGGCCGCGGCGTCCTCGCGGCCGTAGATCCTCGCCTCGGCCCTGACCCGGCCGAAGGACTCCTCGGCCTCGGCCGAGCGGCCGAGCTCGAGGTCGATGCGTCCCTCCATGAAGGCGCAGGCCGCCTCCCAGTCCGCCCTGAAGGCCTGGGCCGCCCAGCTTCCCGCTATCCGCGCCCGCTGGCGCGAGCGCCGGAAGTCCCCGAGGAGGAAGTGGGCCGCCGCCTCGGCCTGGGCGGAGAGGAGGCTCTCCAGGGGATCGGGCAGGGAGGAGGCGAGCTCGAAGGCGTTGGCCAGGTAGTCCGAGCCCTCCTGTATCTGCTCCTGGGCGAGGGCGCAGAGGCCGAGGATGCGGTGGGCGCGGGCCTCGGCGGCGGGCACGGCCTGGGCATGGAGGGTCATGAGGGCCGACTTGGCCTTGGCCGAGGCGGCGGAGGCCTTCCTGTCGGCGTAGTCGAAGGCGGCCCTCGCCAGGCTCACGGCCCCGCGGAGGACGGCGGCCTCGGCGCCCTCCGCGGCCGAGGCCGCCGAGGGCGAGGCGAGCTCCTCGGCCGAGGACTCGAGGTCGGCGAGTATGGCGAGGGAGCGGTCGCGGTCTCGGACCGCGTAGGCGGCGAGGAAGCCGCCGATGGAGAGCTGGGGGCCTAAGGACGGGGCCGCAGCCTCGACCCCGCCGTAGGCGACGTCCGCCGAGAGGCAGTCCAGGAGGAGCCTGAGGTGCCCGAGCCTGCCCCAGTCCCGCGAGAGGCCCGAGGCGATGCGCCGGTAGAGGGCCGTCGAGGGGAGGAGCGCCCGCTTCTGGTAGAGGGCGAGGAGCCTCGCCGAGAAGGCGCGGAGGATGGCCGAGCCCCCGTCGGCCAGGGCGCTTTCGGCCTCGCGGGCGGCCTCTCCGGAGACGAGCTTCGGGCGGCTCGCCGCCTCGACGAGGCCGATCTCGGCGAGGGCCGAGTAGATCAGGGGGCGTATCCCCGCCACGAGGCCGATCGAATCGAGGAAATCCTCGGTCTCGGCCTCGCCGAGGACCCCCTCGCAGAGCCGCAGGGCCAGGAAGAGCTCGGCGTATTCCTGGGGGAAGCTGCCGAGGGCCTTGGCGACGAGGAGGGGCGTCGCAAGGCCGGCTTCGAGGGGGAGGCCCGAGGAGGCGAGGCGCTGGGCCAGGCGGAGGCGGAAGGGATCGCCTTCCGCCACGGCGCCGAGCTCCCCTGCCCGTTCCGGCGCGCCGAGGGCCTCGGCCGCCTCGCGGGCGGCCTTCGCGAGGGTAAAGGCCCCGGCCGCGGGCACCGTCGCCCTCCGCAGGCCCGAGAGGGGCCAGGCCTCGGGAAGGCAGGCGCCCGAGATCAAGATGGCCAGGCCCTCCTCGGCGAGCTTGCCGACGAGGAGCTCAGAGAGGAGGGACAGGCTCTCCTGCGGGAAGCGGTCGATGCCGTGGAGGAGGACGAGGGCCGGGAGGGAGCGGTAGCGGCGTTCCCGCGCGTAGAAGCAGAGGGCGGCCTGGGCGCGGAGCCTGAGCCTGATGCCGAAGGTCCGGGAGTAGCCGGAGCGGTAGGGCGAGCGGCGGAGGAAGTCGAGGAGGGGCCCGAGCTCCTCGAGCAGCCCCCGCTCGGCGCCGGAGAGGAGCTCGGCCGGGCCCGGCCTCCGGTCGCCGGGCCGGAGGAGGCCGGCGAGGGACTCGGCCACGGGCCCGTAGGGGAAGGACTCGGCTCCCGGCGCCCTGATCCGCAGGAAGGAGGCCGAGTCCTCCTTGTACAGCCGGGAGAGGGCCGCCTCGAGGTGGGTCTGGGGCGAGGCGCCGGGTCCGAGCACCGCGATGGAGCGGGCCCTGCCCTCGCCGATGACGAGCTCGCCTATCTCGTCGACGATCCGATCGACGATGCGCTCCTCGACGGGCGGGACCGAGCCCTCGGCGGGAAGGGCCGCCGTGGCGTAGGGCGCGGCGAGCACTCGACGGCAGGCGCCGCCCGAGCCCGTATCGGTCCGGAAATAGGGAGCGAGGAGGGGGAGTATCACCGGCCCGAGGAAGAGGCCGTCCCCGTCGATCCGGAACCAGTGCCGCTCGGCGAGGGCGAGGAGCTCCTCGGCCCCTGATTTCTGCCCGCCCGCGGCGCTTTCCAGGATGAGGTCCCAGCCGTGGAGCCGGGCCGAAAGGACCTTGAGGCGGGCCGAGAGGAAGCGCGAGGCCTCGGCCGCGCGAAGGCGGCAGGGACGGGCCGAATCGTCGAAGGCCAGGAAGAAGGACTCGTCGCAGGGGAAGAGGCGGGCTCCGAAGGCCTCCGCGGCCTCCGCGGCCAAGGCCTCGAGCTCCGCCGCGAGCTTGGCGTCCGACTTCCTGAGCTGGGAGTGGAAAGGAATTTTCATGTACAAGCCGATCATCGCCGTCCCCGCGGCCTACTGTATCAAATAACCGGGCCCATGGCACTACAATTCGCGAGGACCCGAAAACTTGACGCCGCTATACCCCGATGCTAAACTCCCGCGAGCGGGAGGGAGCTCCTCGAGGCGCCCGCGAGGGGAAGGCAATGGTTTTCGGAAGCATCGCTGGCGCGCCGAGCGGTCAGCTCCTCGTCAAGCTCGCCCTCTCCGCCGTCCTCGTCACCTTCTTCCTCTTCCTCCGAGGCAGGGAGACCGAAGGCACGATGAGCCGCTACGCCCTCCTCGGGCTCCTCCTCGCCCTCCGCGACCTCTCCTACTCCCTCTTCCCTTCCCTTTCCCTCTTCCGCGCCTCCGACCTCCTCCTCTTCGCGGCCCTCCTCTACCTCAGGGCCTTCCCCTTCGCCTCCGCGGCCGGGCCGGCGCGGCGAAGGGCCTTCGCTCTCCTCATCGCCCTTCCCCTCGCCGCGGCCCTCCTCCTCTCCCTCTCCGCCGCCTTCGGCCTCCTCGGCGAGGGCGCCCGGGCGGCCCTGTGGGGCGCCTCCCTCCTCCCGGTGGCCGCCGCCCTGGCCCTCGAGCCCCTTTCCGCCCGGGAGGCCCCCGACGCGCCGGGCCGCGAGCTCTGCCGCCGGACCTACCTGATCCTGGGCGCCTCCTCCCTGGCCTACCTCGGCGCCGAGGCCCTCCTCGGCGCGGCCTCTCCCTTTTTCCAGGGCATCGCCGCGCCCCTCTTCTACGCGTCCATCCTCTCCGTCGCCTTCGCCTTCGTCGACTCGTCGATGGACCAGCTCGTCGGCGCGGTCGAGCACTACGAGGAGTCGATAGACTCCCTCTACGACCTCCTCCTCGCTGCGGGGGCCGCCACGAAGCCCGATTTCTCCCTCCAGGACGTGCTCGACAACATGGCCCGCGTCCTGGTCGAGCGGACCGGCGCCGAGGGGGCCATCGTCCTCCTCGCCGACGAGTTCGAGGACGCCGTGGCGGTGCGCGCCCTCCACGGCTCCTATCCCCCCCCCTTCAAGCTGCCGGAGAGCCTGCCCCGGGAGCGCGAGCGCGTCGCCGCCTTCGTCCGCCGCTCCCGCTGGAAGCTCGGGGAAGGCATCTTCGGCGAGGCCGCGCGAGCGGGCAAGGATATCTTCGTGCCCCGGGGAGGGGAGGGCCTGCCGGACAACGGCGACGAGGCCTGGCTCCGCCCGGGGGCCCTCGTCATCTCGCCCCTGGCCGTCAACGGCCGCGTCATCGGCCTCGTGTCCCTGGCCAAGGCGGCCCCGGGCTCCTTCTCCGAGCGCGACTTCGAGCGCTGCAAGCTCCTCGCGAGCTTCGCCTCAATCGCGGTCGCCGATTCCTTCACCTTCCTCGAGGCGGCCGAGCGCGGCGACATCGAGCGGGAGGCTGCCATCGCCTGGGACGTGCAGGCCGCCCTCCGGCCGAGGCGCTTCCCCGAGCTGCCCGGCCTCGAGCTCGCCGTCTTCTCCCAGCCCGCGCGGGGGGTCTGCTCGGACTACTACGACGCGATCCAGACCGGGCCCGCGCGGGCCCTCGTCGCGGTGGGGGACGTAGCCGGCAAGGGCGTGGCCGCCAGCCTCGTCATGGCGATGATCCGGGCCGTCCTCCACCTCGTAGCCCCCTCGGGCAAGGACGCGCCGACCATCCTCGAGTGGGTCAACCGCGCCCTAGCGGGCAAGCTCGAGCTCGACCACTTCGCCACCATGGGCATCGTCGCCGTGGACGCCTCCTCCGGCGGGATCGAGCTCGCCAACGCGGGCCACCAGCCGCTGATCTGGTACCGGGCCTCCGCGGAGGCGATCGCGACGGTCGAGTCGAAGAGCGTGCCGCTCGGGGTCGAGCGCGGCTCCTCCTTCCCGGCCAAGCGCTTCTCGCCGGGGCCCGGCGACGTCCTGGTCATGTACACCGACGGCGTCGTCGAGGCCATGAGCGCCCAGGGCAAGCAGTACGGGCGGCGCAACCTCGGCGACGCCGTCCAGCGCTCCCATGCCCTCGGCGCCGAAGGCATAGCCTCGGAGATACGCGACGACCTGGCATCCTTCGTGGGGCGCTCCCGCCAGCACGACGACCAGACCGTCCTCGTCATGAAGGTCCTTCGGAGCACAGGAGAGGAGCCGACCGCATGGAACTGAAGATCCGGAAGAACGGCGACAACTACATCATCGACGTCAACGGGGAGATGGACCTCTACAACTCCTACAAGCTCAAGGAGCTCGTGATGAAGATGCTCGACAAGAAGGTCGGGCGCTTCGTCGTCAACCTACAGAACGTGGACTACATCGACTCCAGCGGCATCGGCGCCCTCATCTACATCTGCTCGACCATAAAGAAGATGGGCTTGAAGCTCGTCATCACGAACATCCACGGCTCGGTGAAGAAGGTCATCGAGCTCACCAAGCTCATGGGCTACTTCCCGATCGCCCCGACGATCGACGAGGCCCTGCAGAGGATGGAGGCTTAGGACGCGATGGGCGACGGAGCGCATGCCAAGGAGATCAAGGTCGACGAGAACTCCCCCCTCTTCGACAGGACGGGGATGCTGCACAAGGAGTTCCCCTCGGACTTCCGGCAGATCCGGTACTTCACCCTCCTCATAGTCCAGTCGGCCCCGCCGGACATCAAGGAGATCAACCTCCTCGAGCAGCAGATCAGCGAGGTCATCAAGAACGCGGTGAAGCACGGCAACGGCTGCGATCCCGAGAAGAGGATCCGCGTCTGGTATTCCTTCAGCCCCGAGCACGCCCACCTCGTCGTCGAGGACGAGGGCGAGGGCTTCAAGGACCTGGAGAAGTGGAACGAGTTCAACCGCAAGCGCCAGTCCTGCCTGGACTCCGGCAACTTCGAGGCCCTCGCGGACTACGTCTCCTTCCGCACGATAAAGAGCGACGACAACGACGGCGGCAACGCCCTCTTCGCCGCCCTGGAGTACTGGGACGGCGGCTTCGTCTTCAACCAGAAGCGCAACTGCATCGCGATGCTCAAGCGCTTCCCCAAGCGCCGCCTCTAGTCCCGCCGCCTTTAGCCTCGCCGCCCCTCGGCCGCGGGCCGATGGCGCCGTTTTCCGCGTCGAGCGCCGACCGGAGCCGTGAACGGCTCCGGTCTTTTTTTGCGCGCGGTTCGGCAATCCGCCTCTGGGGCCGGAACGACGGTTTTGCAGGCGGTGCGGGGGCCGGGGCGGAGCCCCGGTCGCGCCTTTGGAAGGGAGGGGCGCGGGGAGGGAAACCTTTCGCTCGAAACGAAAGGTTTCCCTCCCCGCTTAGTCGAATTTCAGGTCGGGGAGCACCTTGATCCCGAGCCCCTCGACGCTCTGCGCGTCCCCGTCCGTGAAGGCCCGGCCGTAGAGGGCCTCGAAGAGGAAGCGGAAGTCCTCCGGGGCGATCTCGTCGTACTCGACGCCGTAGTAGACGAGCTCCGAGTCGCGGTAGCTCCGCTTGAGGACGGCCTTCGCCTTGACGGAGCGCCCGCCGGCCTTGACCTGGAGCTCCAGCCTCGAGCCGGGGAGGAGGGAGCCGGCGAGCTCGCGGGAGGGATTCGCGAAGAGGAGGCCGCCCGCGCTCACGTCGATGACGTCGGCCGGGAAGCCGGAGGCCTTCTTGGGAGCGTCGCGGAAGTAGCCGTTGAGCTTGAGGGAGTAGGCCAGGATCTTCGCGAACTGGTGGAAGGTGTCCAGGATGCCGAGATCGAAGGGCGCCTTGCCGGGCAGCTTGTTCTGCAGGCTCACGCAGCCGATGACGTACTCCTGGAAGACCACGGGCACGAGGAGCTCCGACAGGACGCCGGAGGACTTCTTGTTGCGCTCGTAGCGCAGGAGCTCCTCGTCCACGAGGCCCTCGCGCACGCCCTGCTCGCGGAGCCAGTCGGCGAAGGCCGTCCGCGTCACGATCCTCGGGCTCACGTAGGGGTCGACGAGGGGGAGGCCGCCCGCGGCCGAGGGCAGGTAGAAGCAGAGGCCGGTCCGCACGACCAGCCGCTCCTCCGCCGTCTCGGGCTTCCTGTCCTTGAACATGTGGATGCCCCGCTCGCTCGCGTACTCGCCGGCCTTCTCGTTGAAGTCGCGCACGAGGGCGCGGATGTCGGCGGGGTCGAAGCTCTCCGAGGGCTCCGGCTCGGAGACGGGGTCGAACTGCCTGGTCGTGGGGAAGGCGAGGTCGTAGCGGTCGCCCATGAAGGAGAAGGAGACGGCGAAATCGAGGGGCGGCGCCCGTCGGCTGTACCGGCGCCCCAGGTTCTTGTAGACGGATTCGGGCATCGCGACGGAGACGCTCGACTCCTTGGCCTCCAGGAGCTTGGCGCGGAAGGCCATGGCCTGCTCGCGGTAGACGAAGCGGAACTCGTAGGTCTCGCCGCGGCGGAGGAGCCGCTGGGGCATCGAGTGCGAGAGGACGAGGTGGTCCTTGTCGACCGCGGTGATCGCGGCCGGCCATTCGCCGTTGCCGGCGATGAGGAGGACGCGGACCCCGTCGTCGCGCACCGCGCCGAGGATGAATTCCTTCTCGATCCGCTTCAGGCTCGTCGCCATGCTTCGCTCCCCTCTTCCTTTCTTCGCCGCCTAGGGGCGGCGTCCCGAAGGGCGGCGCCCTTAGGGGCGCCGCAGCCTGGGCTCGTAGGCCACGCTCGCCGCTCCGGCCTTCCCGTCCCCGCCGGGCGCGGCCGCCTGGAAGCTCTCCACGTACCAGGCCGCGCCGCTTCGCCGCAAGCCGATCTCGGCCGCCCGCCGGCCGACCGCGCCCGCCGCCCCGAAGAGGGCGACGCCGGCGACGGCCGAAGCGCCGTCCCGGGCTCCCGGGCCCTCGGAGAAGTCTATCGCGCCCAGGCGGTAGGATACAGGCCTTTCGCCTGAGAAAAGCGGGGCCAGGAAGGCTTCAAGGAGGGCGAGCCTCTCCGGCAGGACGACGGCCGCCGCGACCTTCCCCTCGAGGAGGCCGCCCAGGAAGGCGGTCGCGGCCTCGGCCGCCGCCTTCTCGTCCAGCCTGGCCGGCCTGAGGTCCTGGAGGGGACCGATGGCGAAATCCTCGGGGAAGACGGGTCCGGCGACGGAGGCGAGGCCGAAGGCCCGGGGCTGGGCTATGGAGGGTGGGATCGCGGGCTTGGCCTTCTCCGCCGGCGAGGGGCTTGCGGGGGGAGCCGGGGCGGGCGCCTGGGGTTCGGCGCCGGGAAGGCTTTGGCCACCCGTCCCGCCGGTCGCCGGGGCCTGGCCGGCCGGATCCGCGATCTTGGCCGGCTCCGGCGCCTGGGACGGTCGCCTCACGGCCGACGCGGGGGGATTTTGCGCCTGGGAGGGCGCGCGAGCGGGCCGCCGCGCGTCCCGGGCCGTCCCGGGGCCGCAGGCGGCGAGGGCCCCGGCCAGGACCAGGCAGGCGAGGCCCTTCCAGGAAGCCTTTCCGCGGCGCGGGACAAGGGAGGCGTTGGACTTTTTCCGCATTACGTGTACATTTCTACTACATTCAGGCCGCAGGGTCAAATCGCGGGAGGCCCGCCTTGAGATCGAACCCCTTAGTCGAGCGCCTCGCCTCGGACTTCACCGAGCCGGTGCGGGACCCGGTCTGGGGCAGCATCTACCTCTCTCCCGCCCTGGAGCGCCTCGTCGCATCTCCCCCCTTCGCGAAGCTCTCGGGCGTGCGGCAGCTCGGCCCCGCCCATTTCGTCTATCCCGGCGCGACGCACACGCGATACGCGCACTCCCTGGGCGTCTTCCACACGGCCCGGCGCCTCGCCGCGGCCCTCGCCGCCAGGGGCTCCCTCGGCTTCGTCTCCGCGGAGGGCCTCTCCTCCTTCCTGGTCGCCGCCCTCTGCCACGACCTAGGCCACTTTCCCTTCGCCCACTCCCTGAAAGAGCTGCCCCTGGCCGAGCACGAGGCCCTGGGCGCCCGCCTCCTCCTCGAGGAGCCGCTGCGCTCCCTGGCCGGCCTCGCGGGGGCCGATCCCGAGGCCGCCGCCGCGATAGTCGATCCCGCCCTGCCCGCGGGGGGCAGCCGGGAGATCGCCTTCTTCCGCGGCGCCCTCTCCGGGGTCCTCGACCCGGACAAGCTCGACTACCTGAACCGCGACGCCTACTTCTGCGGCGTCCCCTACGGGGCCCAGGACACGGACTACGTCCTCCAGCGCGCCGAGCTCGGGCCGGGAGACCGGATCGGCGTCGGGGAGAAGGGCCTCATGAGCGTGGAGGGCCTCCTCTTCGCGAAGTACCTCATGTACCGCGCGGTCTACTGGCACAAGGGCGTCCGCGCGCCGACCGCCATGGTGAAGAAGGCCGTCCTCCTCGCCTTGCGCGACGGGGTCCTCGAGGCCGAGGAACTCTACGGCCTCGACGACGCGGGCTTCTTCGGCCTCCTGCGCGCGCGGGCCCGGGAGCGCGGCTTCCCGCCCTTCGCCCTCGCGGAGGCCGTCCTTCAGGGGCAAAGCTACCCCGTCCTCCTCGACCTTCCCTTCGACGGGGCCGATCCCCGGCACCGGGCCCTCCTCGGCCTGGAGGCGAGGCTCGGCTTCGAGGAGGAGCTCGCGGCCAGGATCTCCGCGAGGGGCCCGGCCCTCGGCCCCCTCGACCTCATCGTCGACATACCGGAGCCCGTCTCCTTCGAGTCGGACCTCCCCGTCCT
>Ga0116153_10003724_pt1 | contig 10525 bp, 8 predicted proteins | sample AD_UKC028_MetaG_FD_89896 | JGI IMG/M metagenome (GOLD analysis project Ga0116153, IMG submission 89896) | Active sludge microbial communities of municipal wastewater-treating anaerobic digesters from USA - AD_UKC028_MetaG | ecosystem: Engineered > Bioreactor > Anaerobic > Digestate | place: USA... | reverse complement strand
GCCCTCCTTTCCGAGCTCAAGCGGCTGGACGTGGAAAGCTGGTTCAACATGAACGGCGAGATGCTCGCCTTCATCGGATCCTTGAGGCCGAGGGTGCGGCGCTTGGGCCTCCTCTCCAACATCAACGAGGAGGGCGTGAGGCAGCTCCGGAGGGACGGAGGCTGGCTCGAGGCCTTCGACGCGAGGATCCTCTCCTGCGAGCATCGCCTCCTCAAGCCCGAGCCCGGCATCTTCGAGCTCTGCCTCCGCGAACTCGGGGAGGAGGCCTCCTCCTGCCTCTTCGTCGACGACCTTCCTGAGAACGTCGAGGGCGCCAGGGCCGTCGGGATGCGGGGCCATGTGTTCAAGGGGCTTGCCGGCCTCAAGGCCGAGCTCGAGGAGGCCTATGAGCTCGTCAGGTAGCGCGCGCCGCCCGGGCAGCGCGGCCGCCGCCGAAGCCGCTCGCGGAATGCCGACGCTGGCCGCCGAGGCCGCCCGCGAGGCGGCCGCCAAGGCCGAGCTCAAGTCCCTGGAGGCGAAGGGCTTCCCCGCCCCCGAAGGCGAGAGGGCTAATCCTATCTCGACCGGAACCTGGAACTGCTGGGCTCCCTGGACCCCGAGCTCCGCGACGGCCTCTTCTACGAGGCGGCCGGCGCCTGGCTGGAGCGCTACCCCTTCTCCCGGGAGGAGCTCCAAGCCCTGGCCGAGAGGCTCGTCTCCGGCGACTTCCTCTTCCGGGGCATAGAAGATCCTTCGGGGGACGAGGTCTACAGGCGGACCTTCTCCGCCCTGGTCCTGGACCTTCTGGTCAGGCGCTCCAACGGGGGCGAGGGCATGGAGGCCGTGGACCTCGGGGCCGAGGCGACGGCGGCCGTCGTCGCCGCAATGGAGCGTTATGCGGCCGAGGAGCGGAACCTTTCGGGCTACGATCCCGGGAAGGGCTGGGCCCACTCAAGCGCGCACGCGGCCGACGTCCTCGCCTCGCTCGCGGCCTCGCCGTATGTTGACCGGCGGGGCCTCGAGCGCGTCCTCGCGGCCGCGCGGACCCTCCTGCTCAAGAGCGAAAGCGCCTACGCGCACCAGGAGTGCGGGCGGATCGCGAAGGTCCTCGTCGCGGCATACAGGCGGGGCGATCCCGCCCGCGCCCTGGTCCGGCCCTGGATCGAGGAGGCCCTGGAGGCCTGTCCGCGCGCCTTCGCGGACAGCGCGGCCTACGCGCGGTGGACGAACCTACTCGACCTGCTGCGCTCCCTCTACTTCAACCTCAGGGCCGAGCCGGACGGCAAGGAGCTCGCTGGCTTCGTGGAGTCCAAGGTCCGCGTCATGATGAGGATCGCCTAGGCCGCGCGGTCGGCCGCCGGCGAGCCCCGGGCGGGCGCGCGGCGGCCGGCGCTTTGGACCGCGGCCGCCGTCAGGAGGCCGAGCCGCAGCACTTCTTGTATTTCTTCCCGGAGCCGCAGGGGCAGGGATCGTTGCGGCCGACCTTCGGGCCCTCGCGGACGACGGTCCGGGGGACGACCTCGCCCTCGACGTAGATCCACTCGCCGTCCTGCTTCGCGAAGCGGGCGATCTCGCGGTGCTCCTCGCGGAGGCCGTCGAGGACGTAGGTCGCGGTGAACTCCACGAGGCCCTCGGTGTCGGCGGCGCCGCCCTTTTCCGAGCGGTGGACCTGGAGGCCGAGCCAGGTGGACTTTTCGCTCCAGCGGCGCGTGGCCTCCACGTCGATGCCGCCGGATTCGTCCTTGGCGCAGGTGGCGACGATGTAGTCGACCTTTCCCTTGACGTAGGCGGAGTAGCGGCTCCGCATCAGGGCTTCGGCGGTCGGGGCCTTGGCGGCGCCGGAGAGGTAGGGGCCGCAGCAGGCGGCGAATTCGCGGCCGGAGCCGCAGGGACAGCGTTCCATGCTATTTCTCCTCAAGGCTTGGTTTCGATGGCGCGAGGGTCGCCCGCATTCTACCCTCGCCGGGGCGGGCGAGTCATGGGGGGCGCTCCCCTTACCGCGGCGGCTTCCGGCGTGCTAGGGTTGCGGCTCCGCGCCGATGGCCGCGCGGATACACCCTTCGACTTCCGGAGAACCTCATGAACGAACGCGCCGCCGACGCCGCGAAGGCCGCCGACAGCACCGCCAATCCCGCGCCCCTCGGGCTCCTCGGATTCGGCCTCACGACGATCCTCCTCAATCTCCACAACGCCGGGCTCTACCCCCTCGACTCGATGATCATGGGCATGGGCATTTTCGTGGGCGGCCTCGCCCAGGTGATAGCCGGCGTGGAGGAGTGGAAGAAGAACAACACCTTCGGCGCCACCGCCTTCACCGGCTACGGCTTCTTCTGGATCGCCCTCGTCGCCGCCTGGACCCTCCCCGCGATGGGCGTGGCCCGCAAGTCCGAGCCCGCCGAGATGGGCTTCTTCCTCCTCCTCTGGGGCGTCTTCACCCTCGGCATGTTCGTCGGCACCCTCCGCCTGAACCGCGCCCTCCAGGTCGTCTTCGGCACCCTCGCGGCCCTCTTCTTCCTCCTCGCCGCCCGCGACTTCACGGGCAACGAGACCGTCGGCCTCGTCGCCGGCTGGATCGGCATCTTCTGCGGCTTCTCCGCCCTCTACGCCTGCCTGGCCCAGATCCTCAACGAGGTCTACGGCAAGGTCCTCCTCCCCATCGGCCCCTACAAGAAGGCCAGGAAGTAGGCGAAAAGGCGGCCTCCTGGCCGCCGATCCCGACCCCCGGCCCGGCTTGCCGGGCCGGGCGCCTTGGCTAAGGCCGCCCCCTCCGCGCGATGCGCGGTCCGGGGGCGGCTTTTTTTTGTCCTCCGACGGCGCGGGGGGAAAAAGCCGAGAAGGGCGCGGCGGAGGTCGTGGGGCGCGAGGAGGGCGCGCGGCGGAAGGGAGGTTCCGCCGGCCTTTAGCTCGAAATGGAGGTGGGGTCCCGTGGAGCGGCCGGTCGAGCCGACGCGGCCGGGCGTGCCCGCCGGAGCGGCGATGTCGAGGCCGTCGTGGAACTCGAGGGCGAGGGGATTGGCGCTGTCGGGCCGGTGGCGGAAGAACCAAGGGGAGGTGACGCGGCCGCGAATGGGCCAGAGGAAGGGCGGCAGGGCGGCAGGGCGACGAGGAGAAAGGCCGAGGCGGCGAGGCAATGGCCGAGCCTCCGCGCGCCGTCCGGTCCCCTAGGACCTGCCTCCGCCCGACTTGTCCTCAAGCATGCGGGAGACGAAGCGGAGCTCCTCCTCCAGCCTCTGGACCGCTCCGTCGCGCTCGTCGAGGCGGCCCTCCAGGGCGCGGACCCTCGCGCGGAGCTCCTCGAGCTCGGCCGGAGGCGGGCCGCCCCGCGACTTGGCCTTGCTCTTGATCGCCGTGGTGACGATCTCGCTCACGATGCCGAGGGCCGAGATGCCGACGACGCCAAGGACGATGGCGATTCCAAGCGACATGAAAACCTCCTAGGACGCGGCCGCGCCGCTCCCGCCGTCAGGCGCCCGGCGCGTTACGCCGAGCGCCCTCGATATCGCGTCCGCGCCCGCGGCGTCGGCGCTGGCGGCCGCCGCAGGCGGCCCCGATGCGCGGCTCAGCCGCCGAAGGCTCCCGAGGCGAGGAAGGGCAGGGCGATGAAGTTGCCCGCCATGCCTCCGAAGCTCGAGAGGAAGAAGACGAGAAGGACGTGGGTGACGCGGTTCCGGTAGAAGCCCTTGAGGCTGGTGGCGTCCTCCGCGAGGCCCTGGAAGTCGGCGACGCGGGGCTTCCGGAGGAAGGCCTCCGCGAGGCCGGCGAAGAGGCCGACGCCGACGAAGGGGTTCAGGGTCGCGAGGGGCGCCGCAACGAAGGAAAGGGCGATCGTGAGGGGGTGGGCCAGGCAGAGGGCCGAGCCGAGGGCCGCGAGCGAGCCGTTGAGGAGGATCCAGCGGAGGAGGAGGGCGAGGCTCGCCTGGACGCCGGACCTGAAGAAGCCGAGGACGATGAGGCCGACGATGAGGGCGGGGATGGCCCAGCCCGCGGCCTTGGCCCAGGGCGAGGGGGGCGGGAGGGTCTCGAGCGCTGACAGGTCGGCCGAGGCCTCGCCTGCCTCCAGGCGGAGGAGCCAGGCCTCGATGCCCGCGAGGTGGCCGGCGCCGACGACGGCGAGGGCTGCGGGCCGCTCGCCGGCCGCATCCTGGTCCGAGGCGTCTCCGGAGGCCGTTTGCGCGCCGGGCCTTCCGGCGTCGCCGGGGATTCCGGGGGCGCAGTCGGCGCCGGCCGCCGCGGCCGCCTCCGGGAGCGGGCGCTTGGCCTCCAGGAAGATCTTGGTCGCGAGGTAGCGGTCGCGCTCGTCGATGAGGACCTCCTTCACGGAGGGCAGGAAATCGGCGAGCTCGCCCATCATCTCTTCGAGCTCGCTGCGCTCCTTGAGCTGCTCGATCTCGGCCTCCGAGAGCTTCTCGTTCGTGAAGGCGCTGGAGGCGAGGCTGGCGATGAGCTTGGAGCGGTTCCAGAGGTTGGACTTGCCCCAGGCCCGCTTGAGGGTGAGCTGGACCTCGCGGTCGCAGAAGGCGTAGGGGACGCCGAGCTCCTCGGCGGCGCGGACGGCGGCGAGCATCTCCTCGCCCGGCTTCACGCCGACCTCCGAGCCCATGCGGCGCTGGAAGCCCGAGAGGGCGAGGTTGGCCATGAGGAGGAAGCCCTTGCCCTCGCGGAGGACCTTGCCGATGTCGAGGCTGGCCCAGTCCTGGCCCTCGCTCATCGACTTCCAGCGGCCCTCGTCGATCTCCACGCAGACGCGCGTCGGGCGCTCGGAGGCGATGAGGGAGCGGACCTCCTCGATGCTTTCGGGCGAGATGTGGGCCGTGCCCACGAGGAGGACGGCGCGGTCGCCGAGCTCCACCCGGCGGACGGTCTTGGACATGCGATGCTCCCTTATCTGTTCCGGGCAATTTCCCTGACGCCGGCGAAGAAGCGCTCGCGGAGCCGCCCCTCCCCCGGGAAGGCCGCGTCGGGGACGAAGCCCCCCGCGGAGTGCGAATGGCCGCCCCCGGCACCGAGGCCCTGGAGGGCGGAGCGCACGAGGGCGAAGGCCGAGAGGGCCGGGTCTTTCGAGCGGACGGAGAGGTGGACGCCGCCCTCGCCGCGCTCCATGACGACGGCGGCGCGGATCTCCTCGGCGCGGAGGACGAACTCCGCGAGGACGGCCAGGACCTCCTGGCCCGAGGGGCCGGGCAGGCAGGCCCAGAGGAGGCCTTCGCGGAGCTCGGAGGACTCCAGGGCTCGGACGACGAGTCCGAGCTCCCGGAGGTCGAGGACGGTGCGGACGATGCGGCTCGCCTTCTCGAAGTCGCCGGTCCCGAAGAGGGCGGCGTAGGCGGCGAAGTCCTCGGGAGAGGCGCGGCGCGAGAGGAAGTCCGTGTCCGACTGGATGCCGGCCAGCAGGGCCGTCGCCAGGTCGCGGGGCGGGTTCTCGCCGGCCTCGGCCCAGTAGCCGTGGACGATCGCGGAGCAGGAGGCGAGCTCGGGCCGGAGGTCGACGAAGGGCGCCTCGGGCTCGGCCGACTTGCAGTGGTGGTCGATGACGCCGACGAGCTCGCCCTCGTAGAGGCTCACGTTGCCGTTCGCGGGGGAGCCGTCGACGACGACGATCTGCCGGGCGGCGCCGCCCACGCCGTCGGTTCCGGCCGCCCGGCCGCCCGCGGCCGCGCCGCCCGTTCCGCCGGCCGCGGTTCCCGCGAGGGGCGTAGGCTCCTCCAGGAGGGGGAGGCCGAGCTCGGCGACGAGGCGGGAGAGGCTCCGGGCGCGGATCTTGCCGCGGTAGGAGCACTCGGCCGAGAAGCCTCGCCGCCCGAGGAGGCCGGCGAGGCCCCAAGCGGAGGCCACGGCGTCGATGTCCGGATAGTCGTGGGTCTGGACGAGGACGGGCCGGTCCCTGTCGAGGAGGGCGGCGAGGCGCCCGAAGCGGGCTCCGCCCTCCGCGCAGGGCTTAGCCATTGGCCCCGGCGAGGCGCTTGAGCTCGGCGCCCAGGAGCCGGTGCTCGAGGCAGTCCTCGCGGCGCATCTCCTTGGCGAGGACGAGGTACTTCACGCCGATCTCGGGCTTGCCGCGGCCGATCCAGTACTCGCCCAGGTAGAAGAGGAGTCCGGCCTTCACGTCCAGGCGCTTCTCCGACTGGATCTTGATCTCGAGCTCGGAGCTCTGGTCGTTCTGGTCCTGGAGGAGGCGGAGCATGAGCCAGTAGATGCCGTTCTTCTCCCGGTCGATGCCCGGGGCGACCTTGCCGGCCAGGGCCTTGGCCTCCGCGGGCTTGCCGGCGCGGAGGAGGGAGATGGACGAGAGGATGGCGTACTCGTAGCGCTCCGGGGCGAAGCCGAAGGCCTCCCTGAAGCGGGCGGCGGACTCCTCCCAGAGGCCGAGGCGGAAGGCGACGGCGCCGGCCGACTCCAGGGCGTACCAGTAGTCGGGCTGGAGCTGGATGATGCGGCGGTAGTCGGCGAGGGCCTCGGCGTCCCTGCCCGCCTCCTCGTACATGCCCGCGCGGTAGACGTAGGGAAGGAAGTACTCGGGGTCGAGGGAGATCGAGCGGGTGAGGTCGGCCTCCGCCCGGTCGCGGCGCTCCAGGTCCAGGTTCATGCGGCCGCGGTCCAGGTAGATCCAGGAGGAGTCGGGGGCGCGCGCCGCGGCGGCGTCCAGGTCGGCCATCGCCTCCTCGTACTTTCCGAGCTGGTAGCGGGCGCGGGCGCGGTCGGCGTAGGCGAAGGGCAGCTTGGGCTCGAGGGCGACGGCCTCGCCGTAGGCGGCCTCGGAGTCGGCGTACTTGGCCTGCCGGTAGAGGGCCTTGCCGAGGCCCAGGGCCGCGTCGGCGTTCCGGGGATCGGCGGCGCGGGCGCGGCGGAAATAGCCCTCGGCCTTCGTCCATTCCTTCTTGTCCAGGCTGAGCTCGCCGAAGGCGGCGAGGACTCCCGCGTCCTCGGGCGCGGCGGCCAGGCCCCGGTCCAGGTAGGCGCGGCGCGCCTTCTCGTCGCCGGAGTAGCGCGCGAGCTCGGCGGCCATCACGAGGGCCTGGGGATCCTCAGGCGCGGCGGCGAGGACGGACTCGACCTCAGCCCTGGCCTCGGGGAGCTTCCCTGCGGAGACGAGGGTGGCGGCCTTGAGGAGCCTGAGCTCGGCCTTCTCGGGCTGGGCGGCGGCGAGCTCGGCGACCTTGTCGGCCGCGGCCTGGGCGTCGCCCTTGTCCATGAGGGCGACCGCGCCCTCGAGCTCGCGGACCTGCTTCTGCTCGGCGGTTTCGCGGCCGCCGCCGGAGGGCTTGCCGGGCTTGGGGCCGCCGGCGCAGGCGAAGAGGAGGAGGCTCGCGGCGCAGGCGAGGAGGGGAAGAGCGGCTGATGCGCGGGACGTCGTTCTCTGCATGTCTTTCTCTCCGTGGAGGCGTTCGGGCGCCGCCAGATGCTATACTTTTAGGAGCCATTATACAAGGTTGCATCGGGGGCCGTAACCGGCTATAGTCGGTAGCCGCGATGAACTCAGGCTTCTACAAACGCGCCATCGGCACGACGCTCCTCTATATCGGCATCTTCGTCCTCCTCGTCCTCATCCAATTCTCGGGAGCGCCGGGCTTCTCCCTCCGCTCGGGCCGCCTCTCAGTCTCCGCGGCCTACTCGAAGACGGAGAAGACGAAGCCGGTCTCCGCGCGCGTGGCCTACGCCGGCCTCTCCTTCGAGATCGGCGGCGACAGGGCCGCCTATTTCGTGGACCAGGGCGGGACCAGGCGCTCCGCCGTCCTCCGCTCCGTGGAGAAGCTGCCCGGCGGGGCCCGCCTCCTCTTCCAGGGCGGGGCCGAGCTCCGCGCCCTCTCCGCCCAGGCGCCCGCCGAGGGCTTCTCGCTCTCCCTCGTCCCTCCCCAGTCCGGACCCGTCTCCCTGCATCTTCCCTACGCGCTCTCCGGCAGGGCGCGCCTGTCCGACAAGGCGGGCTCCCGCCTCCTCGAGTCGGGAGGCGGCCCCTACGAGCTCGGCCTCGCGGGAGCGTCCCTGGACGCGAAGTCCGGCTTCCTCGTCCTCCAGGGCAGGGCCGGCGCGGGCAGGGGCCTGGTCCTCGCGAAGGCCGCCCCCGCCGAAGGGCCGGCCCGGCCCGCCGCCGAGCGCTTCATCGCCCAGGCGCCCAAGGATCCGGCCGTCTTCCGCGCCGAGATCGGCGCCTGGGTCGACAAGGCCTGGTCCGGCCTGGCGGGCAGCCGCTGGGACGGGGAGCGCCTGGCTTGGCGCGACAAGGACGGAGCGGCCCGCTTCTCCGAGAAGGCCCTGGCCGCCTACCTGGCCGAGTCCTACGGCCGCGGCTCCCACGTCGAGGGCCTGGCGCGGGCCCGGGCGGTCAAGGCCGCGCGCCCGGCCGAGCTCAGCTACCTGACGGTGCCCTTCCTGGGCGACACGATCAGGCGCATGCAGGCCCTGGAGGCCGACGACCTCGTGGAGGTCAAGCGGCTTAGCGCCCTGGCGCAGGCGAAGGATCCCGCCCTCTTCGAGAAGGAAGGACTCATCCACTTCCTCATGGACCGCTCGCCCTACGCCCTGGCCCAGGACGTTCTCCGCTACGCCTCGGAGATCGATCCCGCCAAGCTCACGACGAGGCAGGCCCTGGGCCTCCTCGCCTGCGCCGCCGAGTCCCAGTCCTACCTCTCCGAGGCCGAGAATCCCTTCAAGAGCCAGGGCGCCGTCGTCGACAGGCTCGTCGCCGCCATCAAGAAATCCCCGGAGGGCTTCTTCCTCGCGACCGAGGAGGACGGCTCCGTCGACCTGCGCCTCTCCCTACTCGCGGGCGTCCGCTTCGCCGAGCTCGGCCAGGCCGAGGGCAAGGAGGTCCTGGTCGGCGTGGGGCAGAGCCTGGTCGAGGGCGTCCTGGGCCTCTCCGACGAGAGCGGCTTCACGCCCGCCCGGGTCTCCGTCGGCCCCGCCGGCCTGGAGAAGACGGGCAGCCTCGCCCCCGAGGAGCTCTACCCCCTCGTCTCCGCCAACCCCTACTATCCCCGCGAGGTCTCTTTCTACCGCGACGTGGCGCCCGGCGTCTGGGCCTGGACCTGCGCGCCCTCCCTCAAGGTCGAGGCCACCACCTCGCGCTACCTCTTCACCTCGTCCTTCCCGGTCGGGCGCTCCCACTACATGACCTTCTACGGCGTGAAGCCCTTCGCGAACATCAAGCTCTACGACATCGACTACAGCCCCGACGCCGAGTTCGAGATCTACGACGTGTCGGGCTACTTCTACCGGAAGACCTCGAGCGCCCTCTACCTCAAGATGAAGCACAAGTCGGAGAGCGAGCGGATCGAGCTCGACTTCTAGCCTGGACCGCCGGCGCGGCCCGGGGCGGCCCGCCCGCGGCGCCCGCGTCAGGCGCGGCGCCGGGCGGGCCGCGGCTTGACGAGGCCGCCGCCATTCTGTATCGTGCGACATGCGCATAGAGACCTATTTCGCCCGCCCGGAGCTCGACGGACGCGGCGGAAGCCTCGCCTCCCGCCTCGGGCGCGTCCTTCCCTCCCCCCTCTCCGTCAGGATCGTCGACGTCGTCCTCACCGACTTCCCCGTGCCTCGGGACGCGGCCGCCGAGCTTTTCGGCGACCCGGTGGTCCAGGTCCTGGCCGAGGGGCCGGCCCCGCTGGATCCGGGCCTGGGGCCCTGGGACTGGCTCGTGGAGATAGCCTACAGGCCCGGCGTGACGGACACCCTCGCGCTGACGGCCAGGGAGGCCCTCGCGATCGGCCTGGGGCCGGAAACCGTGGAGGGCCGCGTCGTGCAGACCTCGCGGCTCTACGCCCTCGCGCTCCCCGGAAGCCCCGGGGAGCGCGCCGTTTTAAAGGGGGAGGTCGAGCGCGCCTTCGCGCCCCTCTGGAATTCCCTGGTCCAGTCCGCCGTCTTCCTCTCGCGGGCCGAGTGGGCCTCGGGCGCACGCCTTCCCGAGCTCTACCCCGAGGTGCGCCTCTCCGACCCCGCCGAGCCCGAGCGGATCGACGTGGCCTCCCTGTCCGAGGCCGGGCTCGAGCGCCTCTCCTCCGGACGCCTCCTCGCCCTGAGCCTCCCCGAGATGCTCGCGGTCCAGGACTACTTCGCCAGGCCCGGGACCGTCGCGGCCCGCGCCGCCGCCGGCCTTCCGCCGGAGGCGACGGACGTCGAGCTCGAGATGATCGCCCAGACCTGGAGCGAGCACTGCAAGCACAAGATCTTCAACGCGGAGATCGAGTACGAGGAGCTGGGCGGCCCCGCCGCCCCGCGCCGCGTGACGATCCGCTCCCTCTTCAAGACCTTCATCCGCTCGACGACGGAGGACCTGCGGCCCTCGCGGCCCGACCTCCTCTCGGTCTTCACCGACAACGCGGGCGTCTTCCGCTTCGACGAGGACCACGTCGTCTGCATGAAGGCGGAGACGCACAACTCGCCCTCGGCCCTCGATCCCTACGGCGGGGCGATCACCGGCATCGTCGGCGTGAACCGCGACATCATGGGGACGGGCATCGGCGCGGCCCCCCTCTTCAACACCGACGTCCTCTGCTTCGCCCCGCCCTCCACCCCCGACGAGGAGGTGCCGGAGGGCCTCAAGAAGCCGCGG
>Ga0116153_10003721_pt1 | contig 10533 bp, 6 predicted proteins | sample AD_UKC028_MetaG_FD_89896 | JGI IMG/M metagenome (GOLD analysis project Ga0116153, IMG submission 89896) | Active sludge microbial communities of municipal wastewater-treating anaerobic digesters from USA - AD_UKC028_MetaG | ecosystem: Engineered > Bioreactor > Anaerobic > Digestate | place: USA... | reverse complement strand
GGCTACGCGGTGGACGAGGCCGGCTTCGAGCGCCTGGCCTGGATGGACCAGGACGGCGAGTACCACAACATCGATACCCCCCTCACGGAGAAGTCCCTGGCCGCCCTGCGCTCCTCCATGGAGGCCGAGGCCCCCCGCAAGGTCGACGACGCGGGAGGGGAGGGCTACTTCATCGTCCGCCGCTTCAAGGACAGCTTCGTTCCCTCGATCACCCTCTCCCTGGCCCTCCGCTACTTCGGCGTGGGCATCGACGAGGTCGACGCGGTCATCGGCGAGCGCGTGCGCATACCCTCGCCGACCCGCTTCGATCCGGAGACGGGCAAGCGCGTCCCCTACGAGCTCGTGGTCAAGCCCGAGAAGCTGGGCGCGGAGGGCGAGGTCCTGCGGCCCGCCAAGACCAGGGTCCTGCCCTACATCGACATCCCCATCGACCGGAACGGGATGATGCTCGTCAACTACATGGGCCCGCCCTCGAGCGACAATCCCGCGGGCGTCCAGACCTACCCCGTCCGCCCCTACGCCGGCTACGCCGAGCGCGCCCCCGGCGAGGACCCCTCCACCTGGAGGCCGAGCATGGCGGCGGCCAACAAGATCCTCATGGTGGGAGCCTTCGCCACCGGCATGTCCGCGGACGACAAGCAGACCCCCGTCGGGATCATGCGCGGGATCGAGGTCCACACCAACGCCCTGAACACCATGCTGATGGACAACTTCATCATCGAGGCCCCCGTCATCCTCGATATCGCCATCCTCGTCCTCCTCGCCCTCCTCGTAGCCTTCATGAGCTCGAGGCTCTCGACCTTCTTCTCCTTCTTCGCGACCCTCCTCCTCCTCGCCGGCTTCTTCCTCGGCACGACCATGCTCTTCGACGCGAAGGCCTACCTCGTCGACTTCGCGCCCTCGGCGGTGGCCATGATCTTCACCTTCATTTCGATCGTCGTGTACCGAGCCATGACCGAGGAGCGGGACAAGAAGGCCATCCGCGAGACCTTCGGCAAGTACCTCTCGCCCAAGGTCGTCGACCAGCTCGTCGAGAACCCGCCCGAGCTCGGCGGCGTGGACAAGAACCTCACCGTCCTCTTCTCCGACATCCGCAGCTTCACGACCCTCTCCGAGTCCATGTCGCCCCAGGAGCTGGTCAACCACCTCAACACCTACCTGACGGCCATGACCGACGTCATCCTCGAGTACGGCGGCTACCTGGATAAGTACGTCGGCGACGAGGTCATGTGCTTCTGGGGAGCCCCCCTTCCCCAGGAGGACCACGCGGTCCGCGCCTGCAAGTGCGCCCTTAGGCAGATGGAGCGGCTCCGCGAGCTCAACGCCGGCTGGCCCGAGGCTATCCGCATCAACATAGGCATCGGCCTCAACTCCGGCATCATGACCGTCGGCAACATGGGCAGCCCGACCCGCATGAACTACACCCTCATGGGCGACAACGTGAACCTGGGGGCCCGCCTCGAGGGCACCAACAAGGAATACGGCACCAACATCATCATCAGCGAGTTCACCTACGGCCTGGTCAAGGACAAGTTCGTCTGCCGCGAGATGGACAACATCCGCGTCAAGGGCAAGAACAAGCCCGTCGTCATCTACGAGCTCGTCGACTGCCTCGAGGACCTGGCCCCGCCCAAGCTCGAGCCCAAGCGGTAGCGGCTGCGATGGGGGAGGAGCCTATAGGCGCGGGTATCGGGAGGGGAGGGGTCTCTCCCCTCCGCCTCCTCGCCGCCCTCTGCCTTCCCCTCATCCTGGGCGGCTGCGGGGTCGAGGAGTACATCTACTTCTATCCTCCGACCACGAACTCCAATCCCGTCCTCTCGATCGCTCCCCTGGAGTTCAGCCACAACAGCTCCAACGATTCCTCCACCTTCCTCGGCTACGAGGTCTACTACCTCCTCGTGGACGAGTCGAACACGACCTTCCTTTCGGAGTGCAGCTCGAAGGTAGACGCCTATATCGGCACCAAGACCCCCAGCGAGCTCATCGCTGCCATCAAGTCCCTCGGCTTCAAGCCGCTCGTCGGCTTCACCTCGTCCGACGATTCCTCAGTCATGAATACCTTCCCGCTCTTCCTGATCGGCACGGCCGGCCTGAGCCAGGATATCGACTTCGACGTCAACATCAACGATGAGGGAACGGTCGTCGTCAGCGGGGACGGAGCCTCAGAGGTCACCGCGCCGCATCATGTCCGGCGCAACTCCAAGAACAGCTCCTCCGAGTATAGGAGCTTCGGCAACCTGAAAGAGGATGACGTCGGATCCGATGGGGATACGGCATATGCGAGCGCTGAGCCTGCTACCGTTCTCTTCCGGGGCTATGTCTTCGGCTACGGAACGACCGCATCCTGGGGCGAGGTCTTCAGCGTTCCCGTCCGCGTGGGCGATAGCGACGAGCCGGCTCTCTCGGGCAGCTTCGACGAGTAGGGTCCAGGCACGACGATAGAGCATAGATTGCCCTGCCCGCAGGCCGATCAACAGATCCCCAACTTCGCAGAATGTGCATTCTGTCTACCGGATAGCACCGAATAAAATCAACATCAGCTGAGGAGCTCGTAGGCCTTGAAAAAGGAAAGAGGCTCGCTCCCTTCGCTGCTCGCGTAGAGCTCTCGGCGCAGGATCCGAAATGCCTTTTGAACGGGACGCTCCGGGGAGCATTCCTCCAGGAGCCGCAGGAGACCCTGCTCCTTGCTCGCGGGAAGCCGGAGCCTGAGGGCGATCTTTCCCGATCCCTGGTCGATCTCGAGCTGGGCATCGGGAACCGACCTCGACTCGAGGAGCTCGCCGAGCTTCTCGGCGAGAGCGGCCGCCTGCTCGGGCTCGGTCAAGATCTCGTAGCGGGAGCCCCATTCGAGGCTGCCGATGGTCCGCTGCTTCCTCCCCTCGCGGAGGGGATAGAGGGCGGCTTCCTCGAGCCGCAGGCCCCGAGGAAGGCGTTCGTTCATGGCCTTGATGAAGACGGAAGGCTCAAGCGCCGAGTACATGAGGACCGAGGCGATCTCGCACGCAGACTCGACCGCGATCGGCAGGGGCTGGGCCGTCTCGAGCCTGGGCATGGGATTGAAGCCCTCCGAATAGGCGACGTCGGCGCCGGTCATGAGGAAGGCTCGATCGAGGGCGTCGACCAGGGAGAGATGCTGCAGGTAGGCCGCAGGACCCTTCTTGGAATAGCGAAAGAGGAGCCGCCAGGCAGGGTGCTTCGGCGCCGACTCGGCTTGGGGCTGCGCCGCAGGCAGGTCAACGACTTCATCCTGTGCACTATTTTTGACTACTCCGAGCTCGCCGCCGCAAATTCCGCAGGGGTTCTTGCAGTCTTCTGCACAAGCTGAGGTGAACTCCCCTCGTTCGGAGCGCTCCAGCTCGCGGAGCATCGAAGCCTTGGATACTCGGATGCCGATATCGTCCCAGACGAGGGCCTCCGAGGGCTTCCGTTCCGCGCAGCACGCGGCGATCGGATCCCATGCGGCGCTCTCGATGACCGAGCGCCAGAGCTCCCGGTCGAAGCGCTCCTCCCAGGCATCGAGCCGGGCGCCGCGGCGGTAGGCCTCGAGGATGAGCCGCCCTACTCGCTCGTCGCCCCGGGCTATCACCCCCTCGAGCTGGGAGACGAAGGGCGCATGGTAGGAGAGCTTGAGGTTGCGGAAACGGCGGAGCTCCGTCCGGAGGAAAGCGATGATCTCGAGGGATTCCCCCTCGCTGAGCTGGGCCGACCATTGGTAGGGCGTATGGGGCTTGGGCACGAAGGTCCCGACGTTGACGTTGACCTGGATCTGGATCCTGGCGAAGAGGCGCTCGAAGAAATCGACGATCGCCTTCGCCTCGCCCATGCCCCGGCCGGGGACGGGAAGGCCGATCATGAAATAGAACTTGGCCTGCTTGAAGCCCGCGCGTCGGGCCTCGGCGAGGATGGCGAGGGTTTTCTCGAAGGAGACGTCCTTGTTGATGGAGGCCTGCCAGCTGTCGACGGGGGTCTCCACCGCGAAGGTCAGGCCCGACTTGCGGATCTCGGCGAGCTTCTGGAGGATGGGCAGGGTGAAGCTGGAGATCTTCAGGGAGGGAAGCTGAAAGGATACTCGTCTCGGCCCGTACTCGGCGTTGAGCCGGCCCAGGAGCTCGCCGATACCCGGGTAGTCGCCCGAGGAGAGGGAGGAGAGGGTGATCTCCCGGTACCCTCCCCCGCTCACCAGGCCTTCGACCTCCGCGCGGATCTCGTCGAAGCTCTTGGCCCGCTGGGGGCGGTAGAAGTAGCCGGCGTGGCAGAAGCGGCAGCCGTTCGGGCAGCCGCGCATGATCTCGACGGTGCCGTGGTCCTGGACGGTCTTGACCGTAGGCAGGGGAAGGGCCGTGCCGTAGGCCGCCTCGGCGAAACCAGCGTGCACGGCTCGGCGAGCGGCCTTGCCCTTCGGCCCCGCCTCGGCCGGCCGAGAGGGCATCCAGATGCCAGGCTCCTGGGCCAGGCGGGAGAGGAGCTCGTTTCGGCCGGCGCCCGAGGACTTCAGGTCGGCGAGCTCGGCGGCGAGCGCGAAGAAGGAGGCCTCGGCCTCCCCGATGTAGGCCGCGTCGAGGAAGTCGGCGAAGGGATGGGGATTCGAGATGGCCGGCCCGCCGGCAATGACCAGGGGATCGCCCTCCCCTCGCTCCGCGGCGAGGAGGGGGACCCCGCCAGAGCCGAGGACGGAGAGGAGGCTCGTGGCCGCCAGCTCGTAGCCGAGGGAGAAGCCGATGAGATCGACCTCGCCCAGGGGTATCCCCGTCTCGAGGGTGTATAGGGGTAGTCCGAGCTCGCGGAGGAGGGCCTCGAAGTCGGGAGCGGGGGCGAAGACCCGCTCGCATCGGAGTGAGTCCAGGCGGTTCAGGCCCTCGTAGAGGATGCGGATGGCGTTGTTGGACATCCCGATCTCGTAGAGGTCCGGAAAGCAGAGGGCGACCGTGTACAGGCCCTCGCCCTCCTTGATCCGGGCCCCGTACTCCCCGCCTAAGTAGCGGGCCGGCTTCTCGACCTCGAGGAGGCGGCCGCCGAGGTCGCGGAGGGGGTCGACGCGGAAGGGGCGCTTCCGGGGGGCGGGGCCTGCCGGAAGGGAGGGGCTCATACCCGGTACCGCCGCGAGGAGATGCCCAGGAGGAGGCCGACGGAGACGAGGACGGCCCACAGCGAGGAGCCGCCGTAGGAGAGGAAGAAGAGTGGAATGCCGGTGATCGGCATGATTCCCATGGCCATGCCGGCGTTGACCAGGAAGTGGAAGCTGATCATGCCCATGATCCCGGCGACGATGTACTCGGCGTAGCGGTCCTTGGCGGTCCGGAGCAGGAGGACGCAGCGGCGCATGAGCACGAAGAAGAGGGAGAAGACCGCGAAGCCGCCCAGGAAGCCCCACTCCTCGGCGATGATGGAGAAGATGAAGTCCGTGCTCTGCTGGGGCAGGTAGCGGTAGTGGCTCTGCGTGCCCTGGAGGAAGCCCTTCCCGGCTATGCCCCCCGAGCCGATGGCCGTGATCGACTGGAGGATGTTCCAGCCCGAGCCGCGAGGATCGATGCTCGGGTCGAGGAAGACGATGAGCCGCATCACCTGGTAGTCTTTGAGCACCTTGTGCGCGAGGATGGAGGCGCCGAGTGAGCCGGCGAGCACGATGGCGACGTAGGCTATCCAGAAATAGTAGCCCTTCTTGAAGGAGACCCATCCCCAGGCGGAGAGGCCGAGGACCAGGAGGGCCGCGGCCATGAGGATGTAGGGATAGGGCTCGCGGTAGAGCACGAAGAGGAAGCTCGTGGGCGAGCGGAGCATGTACTTCTCCCACAGGGGGAGGACGGTGAGGAGGGAGGTGGCCGAGCCGAAGGCGATGATGAAGACGATGTAGCGCCGGTCGAGGCCGGCCACGAAGATCATGAAGACGAAGATCGGGAAAAAGACCAGGGCCGTGCCGAAATCGGGCTGGGAGAGGATGAGGCCGAGGGGGAGGAGGATGATCGCGAAGGAGAGCCCGAGGCGGCGCAGCGAGCTCTCGTGCTCCGATTCCGAGAGGTACTGGGCGAGGAGGAGGATGGTAGCCACCTTCATGAACTCGGAGGGCTGGATGCCCATATCGCCTACGAGGCCGAGCCAGGAGCGGGCCCCGTTGACCACCTTCCCGAAGAGCCTCGTGTAGACCAGGAGGGCGACGAGGACGAGGTAGACGATGAAGGAATAGTCCTTGATCCGCTTGTAGTCGAGGAAGGCTACCGCGGCCATGAGGCCGAGGCCGGAGACTGCCCACACGATTTGCTTGATGTATTCCTTGGAGACGAGGACGCCCTCGGCCGTGACGCCGGAGGAGTAGACCGAGAGGATGCCCATGACCACCAGGGCCAGGGTCGCCCCGAGGGTGACGAAATCCATGTCGGCCAAGGCCTGCTTGATGCTTCTCATTCGACCCTGTCCTGCCGGGGGATGAGGTAGCGCAGCCCCAGCGTATCCACGGCCTCGTCGTAGCTCTGCCCGGCGAAGCGGCCCTGGAAGATGATGTTCGAGGCGTAGGGAGCCCACCACTCCCAGGGATTCGAGGCCTCGACCATGACGACGACGACGATCACGTCCTCGGGGTCGGCCGCTCCGTAGGGGCCGAAGGCGGCGAACCAGGAATGCCAGCGGTCCTTGAGGCCCACCTCGGCGGTGCCGGTCTTGCCGGCCACCGCGACGGCCTTGGTGCTGACGGGGAATCGGGCCGAGCCCTCGGTGACGACGCCGCGCAGGTCCTCGCGCAGGGCCGCGAAGGTCTCCTTGGAGACGCGCGAGCGGGCGATGACCTCGGCCTGGCTCTCCCGGATTATGGCCGAGGTCGCCGGGTCGCGGACTTCCTTGAGCAGGTGGGGCTTGTAGACGATCCCGTCGTTGACGATCATGGCCACCATGTCGGCGACCTGGAGGGGAGTGACGAGCATGAAGCCCTGGCCGATCGAGAGGTTCATCGTATCGCCGCCGAGCCATTTCTCGTGGAAGCGGCGTTCCTTCCACTGGGGGGTCGGGACGAAGCCCTCGTCGTTCTCGCCCGGCAGGTCGATGCCCGTCTTCTTGCCGTAGCCGAATTCCTTGGCGTAGGTGACGATCCGCTCGACCCCGAGGTAGTCGCGGCCGACAGTCCAGAAGTAGATGTCGCAGGACTGGGCCAAGGCCCCCTTGAGGTCGAGCCAGCCGTGGCCCGGGCGCTTCGTCCAGCAATGGAAGACCCGGTCGCCGTAGGAGATGTCCCCGAGGCAGACGATCTTCTTGTCGACGGGGAAGGCCTTCTCCTCGAGGATGCCGGCCGTCAGCACGGTCTTGAAGGTGGAGGCCGGGGGGTAGCTCGACTGGATAGCCCGGTTGATCAGGGGATTGTTGGGATCGGCGAGGAGCTTGGCGTACTCGTTGCCCGCGTCCGAGCCCGAGAAAAGGTTGGGATTGTACCAGGGATAGGAGACCAGGGCGAGGATCTCCCCCGTAGCGGGCTTGAGGACGATGGCCGAGCCCATGCGCTGGCCGAGGGCCTTCTCGGCGAGGGTCTGGAGCTTGGCGTCGATGGTGAGGACGAGGTTCGAGCCCGTGACCGGGGGATCCACGCGGCGGGTCTCGCTGGCCACGCTCTTGCCCTTCACGTCGACGATCCGGTACTCGCGCCCCTCCTGGCCCCGCAGGCTCTTGTCGTACTGCTTCTCGATCCCCGACTTGCCGATCACGTCGCCGGACTTGTAGCCCTGGTTGTAGTAGAGCTTGAGCTCGTCCTTGGTGATGTCGCCGACGTAGCCGATGACGTGGGAGAGGGAGCCGGTCTCGAGGTAGTTGCGCACGGGCTTGGAGCGCCAGGATACGCCGGGGAACTCGTCGAGCCGCGGATCCGAGCTCTTGCGCTCGGCCAGGGCCGCCACCGTGGCGTAGGGCACGGAGCCGAGGATCTCGATCGACTGGTAGAGGTGGTAGTAGGAGGGAGGGACCTTGCGCTTGACCTCCTCGACCCGGATCCCCAGCGCCCCGGCGAGCCGGGCAAAGAGGTCCTCCCGGCGATCGGCGGGGACCGAGGCGGGTACGAGGTCGACCGCGAATGAGTCGGTGTTGAGGACGAGGGGCACGGAATAGTCCCGGTCGTAGATCTCCCCGCGCTGGGCGGGGATCACGCTCGTCTGGCGGGCGATGCTCGTGGCGCGGTCGCGGTACACGTTCCCCCGCACCACCTGGAGGAAGAAGAGGTAGGAGGAATAGGAGGCGAACAGGAGGATAGTCAGGACCGAGAGGACCCTGATCCGCCCCTGGGCCTCGCTCGAGCCCTCCGGCGCGCTCCGATCCCTCCCGAAGCCGAGGGGAAGGCTCATTCGCGCCCGCGCTCCGTGACGAGGAGGCGCTTCAGGGGCGACAGGAGGAGGAAGAGGAAGGGGGCGGCCAGGCCGTTGTAGGCGGCCTCGATCCAGAGCTCTTTTCCGAGGAAATCGTAGCCTCTGAGCTTGCCGGAGAAAAGGATCGCCAGGAAGCCGGCCGCGAGGGCCTTGGCGAGGGTGCCGAGGGCCCCGAGGACGAAGGGCAGGACCACCCGGTCGATGAAGAAGACCCCGTGGAGGAAGCCCGCGCAGGTGGCGACGGCGGTCTTGACGAAGGCGTTGAAGCCCAGGGGCGCGGCCGAGAGGAAGTCCTCGGCGAGGCCGGATAGGAAGCCCGCGCAGGGCCCCTCGACGATGCCGTTCTTGTACGAGATCCAGATGAGGAGGAGGAGGGCGAGGTCGGGAGTGACGCCGAGGAGGGCTATCGAGCTGAGCCAGGTGCTCTGGACGTAGCCGCAGCCGAGGAGGAGAAGGCAGGAGAACAGTATGCTCCGGATCATGGGGTCCCTCCCCCGCCCTCGCCCGCCGGCCGCGCGGAGAGGGGCTTGAAGGCGAAGACGTACTCGATGCGCGAGAAATCCAGGACGGGATCGAGGTCGATCTCCACCGAGGTCTGGTACTCGAGGACGCGGACGCGCTTGACGCGGCCCACGGCTATGTCGGGCGGGTAGACCGACTCGTATCCGGAGGTCGAGACGAGATCGCCGAACTGGACCTCGTCCTTGGCCCGCTTCTTGACGAAGCGCATGACCAGGGGATCGTCGGCCCCGCCCGAGCCGGCGACGAGGCCCTCGTGGCGCTCGTTGACGAGGCGGCAGGCGACGTAGGAGCTCTGATCGTAGAGGGGGACGACGAGGCTGGTCCCGAGCCCGGCCTCGACGACGCGGCCGACGAGCCCCTCGATGCCGTCCTGGAAGGCCACGATGGGCATGTTCTTCCTAATTCCGCTCTCCACGCCCTTGTCGATGACGATGGTCGAATAGAGGTTGCCCGGGTCCTTGGCCACGATCCGCGCCGCTATCCGCTCGTAGCCCGCCTCGCCCTGCGCGAAGCCCAGCTGCTCCTTGAGCCTCCCGTTCTCGGCGCGCAGGTCGGCCATGCCCCGCTCCATCGCGGTGAAGCGCTCGAGCTTGGCCGAGAGCTCGTCGTAGTCGCGGCGGAGGCGGCGAAGCTCGGCTATCGAGTCGAGGGTATCCGAGACGAAGCCGCCGAGGGCGGAAAAGCCCTTCTGGAAGAAGCCGAGAACCGTGACCCCGACCCGCTCCGGCAGGCCGACGAGGCTCCGCGTGGAGATCGTCAGGCACAGGAGGCTCGCGGCGAGGAGTATCGGGGCCGCCGCGCGGCGGCCCCGTTCCCGTACCTTGAGCGGATCGTAGCTCACCGAATGCCGCCCCTAGATATTGAGGCTGTCGTAGACGCTCTGGGAGCCGTCCTGGCTGCGCATGGTCTCGAAGTACTTCCCGGCGCCGAGGGCCACGCACTCGAGGGGCCGCTCGGCGAGGATGACCGGCACGCCGGTCTCCTTGGCGACGAGCTTGGGCAGGCCCTTGAGCAGGGAGCCGCCGCCCGACATGACGATGCCGCGCTCCACGATATCGGCCGCCAGCTCGGGAGGGGTCTGGCCGAGGGTTTTCTTGATCTCCTCGACGATCTGGGTGATCGGCTCCTGGAGGGCTTCCCGCACCTCGACCGAGTCTATCTCGAGGCGGCGCGGCAGGCCGGTGATGGCGTCCGTGCCCTTGATCTCGACCTTCTCGATGACTTTGTCGGGGATGGCGTTGCCGATCTCCATCTTGAGCCGCTCGGAGGTCTGCTCCCCGATGATCAGGTTGTGCACGTTGCGGATGTGCTTGATGATGGCCTCGTCGAACTCGTCGCCGCCCACGCGGATGGCGTTCGTGACGACCATGCCCTTGAGGGAGATGACCGAGATCTCCGAGGTGCCGCCGCCGATGTCGCAGATCATATGGCCGGCGGGCTCGGAGATCGGGATGTCGGCGCCGATGGCCGCGGCGAGGGACTCGGGGATGACCTTCACGAAGCGGGCCCCCGCCTTGTAGCCCGAGTCCATGACCGCGTTCTCCTCGACCTTGGTGATGCAGGAGGGCACGCCGATGACCATGCGGGGTTTCACGAACCACCTCCGCGCGATCACCTTCTGGACGAAGTACTTTATCATCTTCTCGGTCATGTCCGGATCGGCGATGACGCCGTCGCG
>Ga0116153_10003716_pt1 | contig 10543 bp, 14 predicted proteins | sample AD_UKC028_MetaG_FD_89896 | JGI IMG/M metagenome (GOLD analysis project Ga0116153, IMG submission 89896) | Active sludge microbial communities of municipal wastewater-treating anaerobic digesters from USA - AD_UKC028_MetaG | ecosystem: Engineered > Bioreactor > Anaerobic > Digestate | place: USA... | reverse complement strand
TGCGCGTCAACGGCGCATTACTGTTCCGCTACGACCCGACGCGGCGACGCATCGAGATCAAGCGCGGGCCGGTGCGCATCGAGGTCGACCTGACGCAATACGACGCTCGCGTAGATGTCGAATGTCCAGGGGGTAGAGGGGGCGAAGCCCCCCTAGTTGACAATGCGGACGGTCTAAGGTATACTGACAGAGACGGCGCGTAGCATTACAACCAAACAATAGAGCCGCGAGACGGCCCGTGTTCTGTCACACCGCTGAGTGTGACAACACGGGCCGTTCCGCATTTCTAGGAGACGCGACATGGACCCGGTGACGACGCCCCAGGCGGGCAACGAGCCGCAGCCCCAGGCGGGCAATGAAGAGACGACGCCCCAGGCGGGCGGCGAGGTCAAGGACGTGAAGGCGCTGCCCGCGTGGGCGCAGGAGCTGATCTCCAACACCCGCGCCGAGGCCGCGGCCAACCGCAAGAAGGCCAACGACTACGAGAAGGCGCAACAGGCGGCAGAGCAGCAGCGCCTGGCGGAGCAGAACCGCTGGGAGGAGCTCGCCAAGCAGTACAAGACCGACCTCGACAAGCTCGCCCAGGAGCGGGACGCCGAGCGTCGCAAGGCCCTGGTGGCGAGCGTCGCGGCCAAGCACAACCTGCCGGGTGACCTGGCCGGGCGGCTGATTGGCGACACCGAGGAAGAGTTGGACGCGGACGCCGCGCGGCTGGCGAAGCTGATTGTGCCCGTCGCCCCCAATCTGGAGACGGGGCGGGCGGGCGGCGTGAAGCCACCGGCGGCGAGCCTGGACGAGCTGAAGAGACGCAAGGCCGCCAGCGGACCCTATGGCGGCATTTAGGTGCGCTGTTCTTCCGTGGCGGAGCGGCCCTGCCAGGGCAGACTCCACGCTTCGGCGCACCACTGAGAGCTAAGAGGAGTACGACTATGGCGCTTGTGACGCGAGCAACTGACTGCTCGCTGGACATCTCAACCGCCATGTACGCGGCCCAGGTTCCCGATCTGATCGCAGGCGAGGACCTGGACCCTTGCGCGCCGTGCTACATCAAGACGAGCGACGGCAAGGCGTACATGTGCAACGGTACGGCCAACAACGAGGCCGCCGAGTTCGTCGGGTTCACCCCGGCGTCGCGCAAGGCGGGCCAGCCCGTGACCCTATTCGGGTTTCCGGCTCGGATGCGCTACGCGGCCAGCGGCCTGACCGTCGGCGATGTGTTGTACATCGGCGCGACGGCGGGTCGCCTGGATACGGCGACCACCACCGGCGACACGCAGGGCGTCGTCCAGGTCGTTAGCGCGACGGACGTTCGCATCGTGCGCACGAAGGTGCAGGGAGGCTAAGTCATCATGGCGACCACCTACACCGGAACGTATGACATCAACACCCTGCTGGCCACGCGCTTGTCGAGCGCGGCTGCCTTCGGCCTCAGCACCATCCAGGATGTGCTCCAGGCGGACCTGGCCGCTCACAACGCCATCGTCGCCGACATGTTGCGCGATCTGGCCGAGTTCTCCTCGGACCGCCAGCGCACCTACGGCGCGGGGGTGACTGGCGAGATGGTCGAGGTCGACGAGTACGGGCGCTCGCCGTCGCAACGCGGCACGACCGGCTCGACGGTGGGCTTTCCCCTGCGCCTCTTCCAGTTCGCCATCGGCTGGACGGAGAAGTACTTCGAGATCGCCACGCCGGCCGACATGGCGCAGATGCAGATCAACGCGCAGAAGGCACACATCCGCGCCATCTCGCGCGAGTTGCGGCGCGCTCTGTTCCTGAGCGCTAACTACACCTGGAACGACTTCCTGGTGGATAAAGTCGACCTGGCCGTGAAGCGCCTGGTCAATGCCGACAGCGCGTCTATCCCTTCCGGCCCCAACGGCGAGACGTACAACGGGTCGTCGCACACCCACTACGAGGCGGTCACGACTCTGAGCGCCACCAACTTCAAGGCGCACATCCGCAACGTGGTCGAGCACGGGCACGGCAACCGGGTCATCACGGCCATCAACGCCGGGGACGAAGCGACCGTGGCGGCCCTCACCGGCTTCAAGTACTACCAGGACCCGCGCATGGTCTACCGTGCCAGCGACACGCCCGCGCGCACGCTGGACCTGTCGCGCCTGGACAACCGTGCCATTGGCACTTTCGACGCTGCCGAGGTGTGGGTCAAGTCGTGGATGCCCAGCGGCTACGCCTTCACCTGGGACGCGGGCGACACCGACAAGCCGCTCGTGTTCCGCCAGCGCAGCGCCGAGCGGCTTCAGGGCTTGCGCATCGCGGCTACCAACAGCGCCTTCCCGCTCGTCGCTCAGTACTACGAGGACGAGTACGGCATCGGCGTCTGGACGCGCACCAACGGCGGCGTCCTGGAGTTCGGCGTGGACACGACCTACACCGACCCTAGCATCAGCTAGACGGCGTCTTGGTCTCAGTGGTACGCCTAAGATACGCGCAGAGGAGATGAGCGATGGCTGAGACACGACCGGGGGGCCTATACCGCGCCCCCGATGGCAGCTACCACGACGCGGACGGTAAGCCTGTTCCCGAGCCGACGGCCGCGGAGGTTCAGGCGGCGGCGGAGCGAGAGATGGCCCAGTGGCGGCAAGAACGCACTCTCGTCGAGACGGCGGGGCGAGTCTATCGTGGCCCTGACCCCGACGCGCCAAAGGCGAAGGGAAAGGCCAAGTCCGCAGTGACCGACGGCGAGAAGGCGGACGGCTAGCATGGCCGCTACCTTCGACAACGCCCTGACGACGGCGCGCGACCGGCTGCGCCTGCGGCTGGGCGACGTCGAGACCGAGCACGCCCTGCTGGACGATGCGACCTACGACGGGGCGGTGGACGAGTACGGCGAGAATGGCGCGGCCGCGTTTCTGGCCTCGTCCCTGGTGGCCCAGTACGGACAGTACCCGGTCACCACGGACGAGAACGGGGTCACGCTGGACTTCAGCGAACGGCTGAAGGCCTGGCAGTGGGTGGCGGCGCAGGCAGGCAGCGCCCCACCCACTGCCCTGGGCAGCAGCGCCGCCACGGTGAGTGTCACCCTGCCAACGCGCGCCAGTCGCAGCGGGGCGGTGGACGAGTACGGACGGCCCGTGAGGTATGTATGACACGCGACCTGAACGGGATGCACACGGCCGACGGCAACCACAGTTTCAACGAGCAGTTTGTCAACGACATCTGCACCGGCGGTATGGTCCTGATGGACTTCCAGCTCCGCGACAACCCCGCCACGCAGATGCACTCGAATTGGGAGTGTGATAACTGGGTGTGGATCCGGGCGGGCTGCCCGCCGTGGAAGGGCGGCGACCCGCGCGGCGTCATCGGCAACGCGGACAAGCTCGTCGGTGTGCGGATGTACCAGCAAGACTGGCGAGCCTGGGCGCTCAGGGTGGACGGCGCGGGGAAGTGGACGGTCAACGTCGGGAAGTGCAAGGAGTGGGCGCAGATCACGGTCGAGCAGCTCTCAGGGGTGCACGGCGGCAAGTTCAACCCTGGCTATCGCTGGGACATGCTCGCGGACCCCAACGTCATTATCTGGCCGTGGAACGAGCCAGACATCGAGCCGAGCTACCAGCTGTACATGTGCGAGGCGTGGTGGTACGACCTCATCGGCAAGTCGTGGCTCATCTGGGCCGAGGAAGTGCGGCGGCTAGCGGGGGCGGGCTTGCGGGCGAGCCTGGCGACCGCGCCGCTAGCCGGTGGCCACGACATTCCGGGCTGGGCGCCCGACCAGGAGTATCAGCAGGCGGCGATGAGCGCCATGATCCAGATGGCCGACGTCCTCAACGTCCACAGCTACGGCCATCTCAACCACGGCCCGCAGTTCGGCGCGTTCGGCCCTGAGCGCTTCTGGGACGGCATCCTACGCCCCTTCCGGCCCTACGGCTGGAAGAATGAGACCGAGGGGTGGACAGGCGGCCAGGACTTCGGCGGCGTCATTACGCAGTACCCGACGAAGCCGACTCTCATCAGCGAGTGCGGCTTCTTCGACTGGACGGACAAGGCGTGGCCGCACCTGGAGGAGTTCTATCGGGTGTGCGAGGCGGCGGGCAACATCCTGTTGTGCGCGCCGTTCATCGCCCACAGCTTCAGCGCCCACGAGGGCAACCGCATCTTTGTGCGCGACAGCTCGCGTGAATACTTCCGTCACATGAAGCGCTACCAGGGCGCGCCGTGGCCGTTCGTGCCGCCCAGCCCGCCCGTGGAGGAGCCTGTACCTGTGAGCAAGAGCAACCCCGACGGCTACATTGTCGGCGACGGCTTCGAGCGCAAGGCGGCGGAGCTGGGCTGGACGATCCTGAGTGACGAGCTGTACCACGATCCGGCGGACCGCAGCGACCCCACGCGCAGCGCGTTCAGCGAGTGCTTCTGCGACAAGGGGCGGCTGTACTGGCACGCGAAGGTGGGCGTGCAGGCGGTCCCTTTCTAGGGAGCGACCCGCCGGGCGTTGTTGAACTGGCAGGCTGGCCGCTCCTGGACCAACTGACGATGGGCGCGGGGACGCACGACCCCGACGGCATTGACGAGAACCGCTGGAATAACTGTGTCGCGACCACCCTGGCGGCGACGCTGGCGTGGTACGGCCTCGGACATTACCAACCTGACGACCTCAAGGACGCGGTGTACGGCGAGCAGTGGACGGGCTACACCGACCCTGCCGAGTACATCTTTCTCCTGGCCGACCTGGGGCTGGCCTCGACGGTGATCCGCACCGACGACCCGCGCCCCATCGTCGAGGACGCGCTAAGGCGCGGCGTGGCCGTGGCGGCGCGGTCCTTTGAGCCGGAAGGCTTCTTCCACTACTGCCCCGTCATCGGCTTCGATGACACCTCGGTGACGCGGCACAACCCGCTGGGCGGTCGGCGCGAGACTCTCTCCTGGGCCGACTGGCTGCACCGCTACGCGGGCTACGTGGTGGTCAGTGAACGATGACTGGACGACGTGGCCGGGCTGGGTCGCCTGGGTGGGGTGCAACAACTGCACCCGTCTGGGGCCACCGTACCCGGTGAGTCCGTGTCTCGGCATCGCAGCGTGCCACGCGCGGCGGGCAGACGGAACGCTCGCCGAGGACTGGTTAGCGCGTGGATGCGGGTGCCGGGAGTGTGTGGCGCGGGTAGCAACGATGCTCCGCGCCCTAGAAGGCAAGAGCCATGCGGCGAACGTGGGTAGCCCTGGTCCTGACCCTGGTGGTCATGGCCCTGGCTCAGACAGCGCAAGCGGCAGAGCCAACGAGGGAGAGCGGGCCGTGCCTCAGTCGTGAGCAGGCCATCACGCTGATTGCCCACAAGGCCGACGTGGAGCGGCCTGGGGTGGTCAGCAAGTGGCGCATCTGGCAGATTGCGGAGCGCGAGAGCGGCCTACGGCATTGTGACATAACAGGGCGGGTGAAAATCAGCCCGACGCGGGACCATGGACTCTTACAACTCAACGAGCGCGGCGTGTGGCGCAATTGCAGCCTCAACCCCTACTGCGACGCGCCCTCGATGATTGACGACCCGGCGGCGCAGGTGGACGTGATGCTGGCTTACGCGGCGCGCTACGGCGACCTATGTCCCTGGAACCCTGGCGGCGACTACCGCCCAGGCTGTGGCTACAAGTAGATTGAGTGTCGCTTAATCTACAGACACTCAGTAAGCGTAACGGAGGATACTTCACATGGCCGAAATCATCCCCGACGAGGGCCTGGATTACAAGCTGGGCGTGCTCTACAAGGGCGGCACGGTGGACACGACCCTCTACCTGGGCCTGTTCACCTCGCAGACGGCAACCACGGTCCCGGCGCGCACGGCGACCGGCGGCGCGTCGCCCACCGGCTGGACCGAGATGACGGCCAGCAGCGGCAGCTATGCGCGCATCGCCCTGGCGACGGGCGACTGGGGCGCGCCCTCGACCAACGGCAGCGGGCGCAAGATTGCGCTGACCGCGGCCAAGACGTTCACGGGCTTCGTGAGCGCGGCGGCGGCCAACGGCTACTTCATCGCCACCAACGCCGCCAGCGGCGCGGGTGACACCATCCTGGCCTTCGCCAACTTCGACAGCGGCACGGCGCGCAGCCTGGCGACGGTGAGCGACCAGTTGCAGGTCACGCCGTCCATGCAGCTAGACGGGTAACAGTCGATGGCCACGGCAGGGCCAAACTATCCTGGGTCCGCGTCTGGCTGGACCAACAGCGGTAACGCAGGAGCCGACGACGGCTCCTACGCAACGACATCAATCGTAGACGGCGCGACCAGCGCCAGTCTTGTTGCGTCCAGCTTCGGATTCGGCATTCCGGACGGCTCCACCATCAACGGCATCGCTGTCGAAGTCCAGCGTAAGACGAGTTTCCCGTCAACGCTCAGGGACAACCTGGTCCAACTCCGAAAGGGCGGGACATCGACGGGCAACAACAAGGCCGACACGGGGACATCTTGGGGCACGTCGGATGCGACGATCACCTACGGCGGGGCCTCGGACTTGTGGGGCACGTCGTGGGCCGCCAGTGACATCAACGCCAGCAACTTTGGCGTGGACTTCCGTGCCAAAAATCACGGGTTCGCGAACGCCACCGCCTCGGTGGATTTTATCCGCGTGACCGTGTACTACACCGAGCCTGTAGGCCAGCCGATGGTAGCGCGGGCGCGGGCTGTACCGGGTATGCGCCGCGCCCACGGGCCTGCTGGATGGTAGGAGACTGACACATGGCCGCTTCGGATGCCAGGCCCTTTCCCATCAAGAACACAGCCTACCGCATCACTTTTCCCATCCTCGACGCTGATGGTGATTTGGTCACGGGCGCGGCGGGACTGGACAGCGAAATCTCGAAGGACGGCGGCACATTCACGGACTGCACCAACGAAGCCACTGAGATCGCTACGTCCAGTGGCATGTATTTTCTCGACCTTAGCTCGACCGAAATGAACGCCGACACGGTGGCAATCATCGTCAAGACCTCCACCAGTGGGGCGAAGACAACGCCCATCGTGCTGTACCCCGTTGAAGCCGGTGACATCGACGTGGACGTGACGGCCTGGAACGGGACGGCGGTGGCGACCCCGGCCACGGCGGGCTACCCGGCTGTGACTCTCAAGAGTGGCACGGGTACAGGCGAGATCAGCCTGTCCAGCGGCGCAGTCACGGCGGGCACAGTCAGCGACAAGACTGGCTACAGTCTCGCCAGCGCGCCACCGACCGCCGGGGCCATTGCCGACGCCGTGTGGGATGAGGCGCGTGGCGACCACACGTCGGCGGGCACGTTCGGCCAGGGCGCGGCCTCGGTCCAGGGCAACGTGACCGGCTCGGTTGGCTCGGTCACGGGCAACGTCGGTGGCTCAGTGGCGAGTGTGATCAGTGGGGTCACAGTCACCACCAACAACGACAAGACAGGTTACGGCCTGAGCGCAGCGGCAGTGCAGGCCATTTGGGACGCGGCCGCCACTGCCTTGACGACGGCAGGCAGCATCGGTAAGCGGTTGGTGGACAACATCGACGCGGCGATCTCGTCACGGCTGGCGACGGCGGGCTACACCGCGCCGCCAACCGTGACGGCTATTCGCTCTGAGATGGACGCCAACTCGACCAAGCTGGCAAACCTGGACGCGACGGTGAGCAGCCGTGCCAGCCAAGCGAGCCTCGATACTCTGGATGACTACGTGGACACCGAGATCGCAGCCATCAAGTTCAAGACGGACAGCCTCAACTTTGTGGGTACGGACCTCAAGGCGACGCTGGACGGCGAGACGGTGACAGCGGCGGCACTTGGGGCGCAGGCGAAGGCCGACGTGAACGCCGAGATCGTGGACGCTCTGATGACCGACACCTACCTGGAACTCAACTCAGTCCCGGCAGCGGCCACCAACATCGCTACCATGCTGCGCTGGCTGTACCTGCTGGCGCGCAACAAGGTGACGCAGACCAGCACGACGGCCACGCTCCGCAACGACGCCGATAACGCGAGCATCGCCACGGCGGCCACCTCGGACGACGGCACGACCTTCACGCGCGGGGAGTGGAGCTAGGCCGTGGCGATTGACACGGCTGCGAGGCGGCGTAGCGCCCTCCTGGGCGGCCTCCTGCCTGTCCCCGATGGGACGGTAGAGCGGCCCGACCGGGCGCAACTGGCGAACATCTACCGCGCGCTCTTCGAGACGAGCGGGGCCGTCTACAGCGAGACAGGCGTGAGCGTCGGCGCGTGGGTGACGTCCGGGGCCAGCGTCGGGGTGTTTGCCGACAGCGGGCAGGCCGCCTCGTCGTGGGCGGCCAGTGGCGCAGACACGCGGCAGGCGGTGGACGCCGGCCTGACGCAGGGCGCGTGGAGCGCATCGGGGGCCGATGCCCGGCACGCCAGCGAGAGTGGCGCGGTGTCTTCCACCTGGAGCGCGGCCGGCGTGGACCAGGCGCGCTACGTTGACGCGGGCCACGTGACGGGGACCTGGCCGGCCACGGGCACGGACGCTCTGACCGCTGTCGAGGCGGGCCTGACGGTCGGGACCTGGGCCGCGAGCGCCGCGACGGGGTGGCGCATGGCTGAGGCCGGCGTCAGCGTCGGAGACTGGCTAGCGCGCGCCCTGGACGTGGGGCTGTTCGTCGATGGTGGTCTGAGCATCGGCGTGTGGAGTGCGAGCGGGGCCATCGACGGGATTACCGTCTACCTCGAAAGTGGCGTGTCGATTGGGGCATGGGCGGCGTCGGGGCTAGACGTGGCGCGCTGGGTGGACGCCGGGTGCGCGGCGGGAGAGTGGAGCGCCCTCTGCGCGGACGCCCGTCGCGTCACGGAGACGGGACAGGCGGTGGCCGCGTGGCACACCCACGGCGCGGATACAGCCTCTGCGGTGGATAGTGGCCTGAGCCTGGCTGAGTGGACGACGCGCGGCGCGGACGTGGCCCGCCTGGTGGATAGCGGCGCATCGGTGGGACTGTGGGCCGCGTCGGGGGCGGACCGTCTCACCCTGGTGGATGCGGGCGCGAGCGTTGGGCTATGGCTGGCGTCGGCGGTGGACGTGGCCGCCCTGGTCGAGAGCGGGGCGAGTGTCAGCGTGTGGCGGGCCAGCGGAGCCGACGCGCTGGTGATGATTGACACGGGCCTGACGCTGGCCGAGTGGATTGCCGCCGGGGATGCGAGCGTGCCGGGCGAGTACGTCCTATGGCGGCTCCCCTTGCGGGCCGTCCTGGTCACGGACGGGCGGACGGTGGGCGTGGTGGTTAGTGACGGCGCGACGACGGCGCGGGTTGTGAGCGACGGCCACACGCGAGCGCGTAACCCATGAGGAGATACGACTATGCTCTTGGTCTTCCGTGGTGAAGCGGCGGAACGCTTCCCGTGAGCGATATTGCCAACTTCCACATTCGACGCGGCGACCGCCTGCCGCCCATCCAGGCCCTGCTCAACGACGCCACGGGCGCGGCCATCAGCCTGGGCGGGGCGACCGTGGCCTTCGTGATGGAGGACCGCTACGGGACGGTCAAGGCCCAGGGCGCGGCCACCATTCTCGACGCGAACCTGGCCCTCGTGGAGTACGCCTGGGGCGCGACGGACACCGACACGCCGGGTCTGTACGCGGCGCGCTGGGTGGTCACGCTGGGCGGCAAGCAGATGAGCGTGCCCAACGACGGAGATCTGCTGGTCGAGGTCTACGACAATGATTAGCGTCGAGGTGCGCGGCGCCGAAATCCTCCAGTCAAAGTACCGCCGCTTCGACCCCGACGGCATGATGACCCGTACCGCCAACACCTACATGACCCAGGCGCGGCTGGAGCTGATGCAGTACCCGCCGCCGCCAGGTGGTAGCCGCTACCGGCGCACGGGACGGCTGGGACGCGGCTGGGTGCTGCAAGGCAGCGTGGGCTTCGGCGGTGGCGGCATCCAGCGGCTGACCAACAAGACGCGCTACGGCCCGTATGTCCAGGGACCGCGGCAGGCGCGCGTGCATCGGGGGCGGTGGACCACGGTGCAGCAGATCACCGCCAAGTACGGCCCGCGCATGATGACGAGCCTGCGCCGCATGGTCCAGGAGTGGATACGCTCATGAGCTACACGACGGTCATGGAACTCCGTCAATCCCTCGGTCTGGGCAGCGAGCCGGGCGACGACGCGCTGCTGGCTCGCTTCGCGGCCGAGGCCACGACGATTGTAGAGCAGGCGACGGGCAAGGTCTGGGAAGCGCGTGCCGACACGACGCGCCACCTGGACGCCCGCGCCGACGTGGATGGCCGGACGCTGCATCTGCGCGACTGGCTGGTGAGCGTCACGGGCATCGTCAACGGCAACGGGCAGGCGGTGGCGGCCGGCGAGTATGTGCTGATGCCCGTCGGCGGGCCGCCCTATCGACACTTGACGCTCAAGTATTCGAGCGCCGTGGCGTGGACGTGGACCGGCACGCCGGAGGGCGCCATCGCCGTCACGGGGCGCTGGGCTACGACCCTCACGCCGCCGGCCGACATCGCAGCCGCCACGCGCTCGATTGCCGCCTGGCTCTACAAGCGCCGCGAGCAGCCCCTGGACTTCGACCGTGCCGTGGTGAGTCAGACCGGCGAGACCATTCTGCCGCCGGACCTGCCGCCC